>Ga0310696_10001962_pt1 | contig 28302 bp, 28 predicted proteins | sample AusTroGonzalo_MG_4_FD_203885 | JGI IMG/M metagenome (GOLD analysis project Ga0310696, IMG submission 203885) | Bovine rumen microbial communities from tropical cattle in Woodstock, Queensland, Australia - Gonzalo_02 (v2) (version 2) | ecosystem: Host-associated > Mammals > Digestive system >...
CCGATGTGAAAGACCAGAACAAGCACGCGATGACCGCTTTCACGATGACATAAACGTATTGGCTTTGGCTGCAGACGATATAGATATCGAAATAGCTTTCCTTTGCGCCCAATCGTTTTTAGAAAGTCCGTTTGATAATTGTGAAAAACGTATTCGCAGAATAAAGAAGATATCATAACAAAAAACCTGTTTCTTTTCAAAACAGGTTTTTTAAACTATTTACCTTGATACCGTCCTTTTAAGTAATTCATTATTGCCATTGTATCTTCATTTATAATTTGTGCTCTTTGATTGATAAAATTTGCCTTTTTGATGTCTGGTCTATATGGCAATTCAAAATTTCTATATAATCCAAAAACACATTGAGTATTCTTTTTATAAGAAGAATCTTCTATACAAGAAACTATGTCGCGCACAGAATCCTGCATCAAAGCACGCTTATTTGAATCAGCTTTGCTATATTCATTACACAGTATATTTTTAAATAATTCGATGTTTTCTTTATTTGCTCTCATTCCAGATTTAAAAGCTTTTATTAAATCTTTCAAATTTGCAAAACCACTAGAAATAAATAAGTCTAAAACCAAACCAGGACGATTCATCAAAGGCCATATTTCACCTGCTAATTTATATCTTGTTTCAGCATCTAACAACATTATCCAAAAATATAAATTATCATTATAATCAAGGTTTATAGCAAAAGAATTGTATTTTTCTATAAAACCGTTCTTTGCACTTTTGAATACATCCGCAAAAAAGTTGCACTCGAAACGATTAAAAGTTGCATCCTTGCCCATTTCTTCAAATATTTCTGCCAATTTATTCAAACGATTCGAACCACAAGTATCCCAAACACTCATCAATCTTTTAACGCCTTCTAGAAAAATTTTATCACGACACGAATTTGGTTTTCTGATATATACTTTTGGTTTCTGAGCAATTTCATTTTTATCCATAATTTATAAACTCCTTGATTTGTTTTGCTACCCTGAATATAGTCAAAAAAATTAAATTGTCAAGTGCTTTTATCTTTTTACCAATTTAAAACCGCCATTGGCGGTTTTAAATACGCAGGTACTAATATCATTTTTTTACCACAAAATTAACTAATTTGTTTGGTACAACAATTGTTTTAATAATATTTGCACCGGTTAATTGGCGTTCTGCTGCTTTTTTAGCCCTTTCAATCAAATCAGATTCAGATATATCAACAGGAACTACAAAATCATTCGCACGTTTCCCATTAACAGACACAACAATTGTCATATCTGATTTAGCTAACTTAGATTCATCGTATTTCGGCCATGGTTCAAAGACCAAAATATCTTTGTGACCCAATTTTTCCCACATTTCTTCTGTTAAATGTGGTGCAAATGGATTCAGCAGTTGAATCAATATTTCATAAGCTTTGCGTGGCATTTTACCACCCGGAAATTCGTTTATAAATTCCATCATCGCAGAAATAGAGGTATTAAAGCCCATATTTTCAATACGTTCTGTCACATCTGCAATCAATTTATTTAATAATCTTTCTTGTTCTGGTGTTAAATCATCATCTGTTAAATTATCAGAAAAAGCTTCTATGCGTTTCAAAAATCTTTGAACACCAGCCAAAGCACCCTCTGTCCAAACAGAATTACTTCTCCACGGCCCCAAAGACACAATCGTCACACGACCAGCATCTGCACCAACTCTGTCCAACAATTCAGCGGTCATAAAACCATTTCCAAGCGATTTAGACATCTTACGACCATCACTGCCCAATATCAAACCTTGTGCTGTACGTTTTGCATACGGTTCTGGCGTATTAACCAAACCTAAATCAAACAATACATGATGCCAAAATCTTGAATAAATCAAATGACGCGTATTATGTTCATGACCACCATTATAGTGTGTCACAGGCATCCATTTTTCCATTTGTTCACGCGAACAAAATTCTTTGTCATTTTTTGGATCAAGATATCTTAAATAATACCAACTGGAACCAGCCCACTGTGGCATAGTATCTGTTTCACGTTTAGCTGGCCCGCCACACACAGGGCAGGTTGTATTAACCCAATCTGTTGCACGTGCCAATGGGCTTTCACCTTCATCAGTTGGGCGATAATCGGTCATATATGGTTGCAGCAGTGGTAGCTCTGATTCTGGTACAGGTTGCCACCCACATTTTTCACAATAAACTAACGGAATTGGTTCCCCCCAATACATCTGACGTGAAAAACCCCAATCTTTTAACTTGTATTTTATTGTACCACGTGCAAATCCATGTTCAGAACCATATTTAATAGCAGCATCTATTGCTTCCTGTTTGCCCATACCATTCAAGAAATCGGAATTGATATGCTTGCCATCACCTTCCCATACTTTGTCTGGTTCGCCACCAGCCAACACAGGTATAATTTCTAAACCAAATTTTTTTGCAAAATCCCAATCCCTAGAATCATGTGCTGGCACAGCCATAATCGTTCCATATGCATAATCAGCCAACACATAATCAGACGTAAATACAGGAATTTCTGTATTAGTAAATGGATTTACCGCTTTAATACCCTTTAATTCAACACCTGTTTTTTCCTTTGTAACGTCAGTTCTTTCAATTTCAGTTTTCGCAGCAGATTCTTTGATATAAGCTTCAACTTCATCTTTATTGATTATACGACCTTCATTTAGCCATTTACGTAACAACTTATGTTCCGGAGCAATAACACAGAAAGTCACACCAAATATAGTATCAACACGTGTTGTATAAATGGTCATAACATCATCACCAACGCGAAAATCTACATCAGCACCATGAGATTTACCAATCAAGTTTATTTCGTCTTTTTTGATTCTGTCTTCAAAATCTATATCTTTCAAGCCATCCAATAATTTTTCAGCATATTTGGATAATGCCAAATTCCACTGTAATTTTAATTTCTTTTCAATAACACCGTGGCAACGTGGGCATTTATTATCTTCTAATTCTTCGTTTGTAAAAGTGGTTCTACAATTTGGACACCAATTCATAGGTAATTCAGACTTATAAGCCAAACCAGCCTTGAAAAGCTGTAAAAACAACCACTGAGTCCATCTGATATAATCTGGATCAGATGTTGCAAAACGACTGTGTGGATCAACAGACCAGCCGGCTCTGTCCATAGTTTCTGAATAAGATTTTCTTAAATCTTCAACTATATCAGCAGGGTGCTTACCAATTTTTGTAGCATAGTGTTCAGCAGCAATCCCCAAAGAATCAAAACCCATCGGATACAAAACATCATATCCCTGATGACGGCGAAAACGTGCCAACATGTCAATTCCCGAATAATCAAACATGTGTCCAGCATGAAATCCTGCACCAGACAAAAAAGGAAATTCCACCAACAAATAACATCTCGGTTTTGAACCATCATTTTTTGGTGTAAATGCGTTTTCATCACGCCAACGTTTTTGCCACTTGGCTTCACGTTCCTTTATCTTTTGCATATCATCTGACATAATTTTTCCTTTTTATTTTTTGTTCGGGCTCACAGGTTTTGACAATAAAACCAGTGCATAGATTCTATATTGAATTTCCCGAAAAATCAAGTAATTTAATAGAATAAAATAGGGGGATATTATTAAAGATTCACAACAAATCTAATATTATTTATTATATTATATTGTCAATTTTTTTAAACTTTTAACTAAAAATAGGGCAAAAAACACTACAAAAAGCACAGAGAACAGGCTGCAAGCCGCAGAAATCAGCCATTTTTGTCACAAAATAGGGCACAAAAGCCCAAATTTTAACCATTTTTAGCTATTTTTTATATCTTACAAACATTAACATGTTTTTCTGGTTTGCAAAACATGTTTTATAGTAAAATATATTTGATACCTAAATAATAATGAAAGAACAAAAAAATATAAAAAAACAATTTTAAAAAATTTTTTCAGATTTTTATAATTTAATGAAGACTTTAACACGTAAAAACCGCTAAAAACCGCCAATAAACCAACTTTATAACAAAATATTATTATAACCAAAAACGCCCCATAGCCCAGAAAGTCTGAACAAATCGCAATATACAAATCAAATTTCAGCGATACAAACCAACATTTATACGACCAAACAAAATTATCTGGCTGAGAATCCAAGTATGAATAAAAACACGTCCAAATTCTCAGCGACTGAAACATACAAATATATGAATAACAAAGCTCATCGGGCTAAGAATTGGGACAACTAAACTATAATTTTTATATTATGTGTAATTTTGGAGTTCCTAGAACAACTTAAACTATAATTTTTATATTATGTATAGTTTTGGAGTTCCTAGAACAACTTAAACTAAGGATTTTATATTATGTTATAGTTTTGGAGTTCCTAGAACAACTAAACTATACATAATATACATTATGCGCCTTTTGAATATTTCATCTAACCACCCTGTTTTAAATTTATTATTATTCCGCTTGACATTTTTATCTTTTGTGTTTATAATAAAATTACAAATAAAAACCAAAAGGATAAAAAATGGCAGATAAAGACAATAAAAATGCGAACAATTTTTTTGCTGACAAAGTAATAATAACTAATTGCATTTGTATTGTAATATTAGGGTTGCTGCTAATAGTACTGGGATCATCTGATATACTCAATGACCTTACCCGGCAAAAAAAATGCGAACAATATCTAAATGGTACTTATGACGTGGATTCAAAAACATGCAACGAAGTAGTTGTCGAAACCCCACATGAAGAGCCAGAAAAACATCTAAACAGCATTTTTGACAAAAGAATGGGTGAAAAAGCAAACTGCGACTTAATCAGTTCCGATTTCCCTGACACTAAAAAATATCCTTTTAAACAAAAGGTATCCGCTATATGCAACGGTTTAAAAATGAACATAACATTCACAGAATCTTTGAATGAACACAGCAAAAAGTTTATAGAAGGAGTTAGACAGTTTAATAATAGATGCAGCCGCTATATAGAAGCTGCCCCAAGTTTAGTTCAAGTATCTGGTACATACAGATATGATTTCAAAGAATTTGGAACCCGCGTCAGCAAACATTTGGTCGGATACAAAGAATTATCAACAAGAGATGCACAAAAACCACTTGTTTGTTATGTACCGGTTCATAAACGTGTTATCAGACCAGAAAGAAATTTAAGTGAAATATTCAAAGCAAAGTGTGTTGCCTTAACATCTGAATTTCCAGATTTGAATGATGCATCTAAACAAATCGTGACTGGTATCTGTGATGGAATGAACATTCGCGCACTATTTGATAACGTACAACGCTAAAACAAGCAAAAAAAACAAAAAAACCGCCCTTCTCTGGCGGTTTTTTTGTTTTGATAGCATATAAAAAGTTTTCAGTTTAATTATAACACATCATATTAAATTTTATTTGCGACTTTCTTTGCCACCTTGGTCACATTCAAGACTTTGTTTTTCAAAGTTTTTAAACCCTTAGCTAAATCAGTATCTTCTGCTGGCCCTATTTCTTCAGGTTTAACCGCAGAACAACAAAAAGGACATTTTTTTGCCAATTTACTGATTTGTTGTTGGCAATATGGACACGCACGTGTTGTGACAGGCTTTTTACTGCGCGCAGAATTAACAACTTTCACAAAAATAAATATAGCAAACATCGTTATCAAAAAACTGATTACTGTATTTAAAAATGTTCCGATATTCAAAGTGGTCGCACCTGCTGCTTGCGCTGCCGCCATTGTTGTATAGTGCGCACCTGGTTCTCCGCCACCAATAACATAGAACCACTGGGAAAAATCAACACCACCAACCAACATACCAACTGGTGGCATAATGATATCTTTCACCAAAGAATTAACAACACTGGTCATTACAGAACCAACGATAATACCGACAGCCATATCAATTGCACTGCCTTTGTTAATGAAAGCTTTAAAATCATTCAGAATTTTTATTTTCATCGTTTTTTTCTCCTTGTTTGGTTGTTGTTTTATATTTTTCTATAGCACCCAAAACTTTATTTAATGTTTTATGGATATTTTCATCTTTGGTTTCAACCATAATATCAGCCAAAGCATAAACATCATACCGTTCTTTTATCAACTGAGCCAAAATTTGACGACTGTCTGTATTTAATAATTGCGGTCTTGTGTGACGAAAATTAGTCCGCTTTACCAATAATTCCAAATCAGCTTTTAACCAAACAGTCAAAGCATTTTTTAAAACCATTTCGCGAACAGAATCTGTAATGAACGCCCCTTCCCCCGTAGAAATAACCTTTATAGCTGGTGGGGTTTCTAATAATCTTTCGATAACTTTTTGTTCAACACGTCTAAATTCTTTTTCACCATACATAGCGAAAATATCGACAACACTACAACCTGCAGCCTTTTCAATTTCTTTATCAGAATCAACAAAGGGAATTCCCAGATATCGCGCCAAAGCACGACCAATACTGGTCTTGCCCGCCCCCATCAGACCAACCATTACGATTGGTTTATCTAAGTGTATTTGCTTTCTAGCTCTCATGTTTTAACATTTTATCATAAATATTAAAACAGACAATAAAAAATTCAATCTAATGCGGCTAATCTTTCTAATTGGTCAGCAGAAATCAACGCGTCTATCATTTCATCCAAGCCTTCACCACCAGCCAAAATATCATCCAACTTGTAAAGCGTCAATTTGATACGATGATCTGTGACACGTTGTTCAGGAAAATTATATGTTCTAATTTTTTCACTTCTATCACCAGAACCAACCATACTACGCCTAGAAGCATTAGATGCATTCATTTGTTCATTACGTTGTTTTTCATATAATCTTGAACGCAACACAGCCATCGCAGTTGCTTTATTTTGTAATTGCGAACGTTCATTTTGACACGTCACAACAATACCTGTTGGAAAATGAGTAATACGAATTGCAGAATCTGTTTTATTGACGTGCTGACCACCTGCCCCAGATGCACGGAAAATATCTATGCGAATATCTTTATCATCAATCACAACATCAATATCTTTTGCTTCTGGCATAACAGCGACAGACGCAGCAGATGTATGAATACGACCAGCCGCCTCAGTTTCTGGCACACGTTGCACACGATGAATACCAGATTCAAATTTTAATCTGGCGTATGCTCCGACACCATCAACCTTGAAAATGATTTCTTTATACCCATGAAGTGAAGTTGCATTTTCTTCAATAATTTCAATTTTCCATCCATGACGCAAAGCATACGATTGGTACTGATTAAATAAATCACCAGCAAACAAAGCTGATTCTTCCCCACCAACACCGGCACGTATTTCCACAATAGCGCTGTTATCATCTGCACTATCACGTGGTAAAAGTGCAATCTGTAAATCACGCTCTAAATCTGGTAAAGTGCGTTTTAATTCATTTAATTGTTCTTCTGCTATACCCTTTAACTCTGGGTCAGACAACATTTCATTTGCATCACTAATACCCTGTTGCGTTTGCAGATATTTATCTATCAAAGGTAAAATTTCTGATAATTGTGAATATTCTTTGGACAATTTAGTCAATTCATCACCAGATATCTCACCAGAATTCATTTTAGTTTCAATATCTTTGGCGCGCGCTTTGATATCCAATAACTTCTGTTCAATAATCATATTATTTCACCTTTAATTTTTGAACAATTGTATCTAATGTCACAGGTTCTTGTACACCCGATTCCATATTTTTCAAAGACACAATATTATTCGCTACTTCATCATCGCCAACAATTGCAGCAAATCGTGCGCCGATTTTATCAGCATATTCAATCTGATTCTTGAATTTTTTATCAGTATCCAAATAAGGCACTGCAACAACGCCGTTTTCGCGTAATTTTGTGACCAAATTCATAGAATATGGAACATTTTGTTTCCCCATTACCAACACAGCAACATCTATATTATTTTCAAACTGTGATAGATTGATTTTGTTATCTTCTATTAAACCAAACAACAATCTAGAATATCCAACAGAACCACCAACACCAACTATTTTGGTTTTTGAAAATTTAGATGCCAGATTTTCATAACGTCCGCCACCACCTACGGCACCTAGTTCTGGAAATTTGTTCAAGAAAAATTCAAATACTATGCCTGTATAATAAGCATGACCACGCATAATAGAAATATCTATTTCTGCGTTTTCAACCCCCATTACACGCAAGACAGACATTAAATCATCCATTTCATCCACAGCAGCCCTTAAATTATCAGTTTTATCTGCCACAGATTTGTAACCAGACGTGAAAACATCCGCGATTACTTTGGCTTTATCGGCTCCAACAATTTCTGATACAGCATCATTAAAATCTGAAATCTTGTCACGTTTATCAATTAAAATAAATGCTTCACGACTTTGCTTTTCATCCAAATTAAGATATTCAAACATCGCGTTCCAAAATTTGCGATTTCCAATTTTAATCGTGACATCACCTATAAACTCGGCCACAGATTTATACATATTTGCCAAAGTTGCAATAATTTCTGCATCATAATTCAAAGACAGATTGTCTATGCCCATAATATCTATATCCATTTGATAAAATTCACGATAACGTCCTTTTTGCGGACGTTCGCCACGATAATTTTTTGCAAATTGATACGCACGAAATGGGAAAGTCAAATTATTCAGATGACCAGCAATGTAGCGCGATAATCCGACAGTACCATCATAACGCAATCCCATCTTTGTATCACCCTTTTGAAACAAATACATCTGGGTTTCAATTTCGTCCCAGTTATCTTTATCAGTTAATACCTCTGCCCGTTCAATACTTGGCAAATCAAGCCGATTAAAACCCGCGTTTTTAAGTACATTTTGCATACGATTTGCACAATAATCAAAACACCGTTGTTGAAACGGCAACAATTCTATAAATCCAGTCAAAGGTTTTGTCGGTTTTAAATCCATGTTTTTCACCTTAAAGTTAAATTAGTAAATTCATATCGTTTTTATAACGACCATTATATCATAAAAAATACACAAATGCTATAAATACACGCCTCGCACGGCGTGATGAAAGAAAAATGAAAAAGATACAAATTTGTTATTCATCATACTTTCATTATAACAACATAATTTTTTATTTGCAACAAAAAAGCCCACATTTGTGGGCTTTTTATAATTATCTACGCAGACCGACACGGAATTCATCGCCCCAATCAGCAATCTTTTGACCACCAACTGTGCAATTCAACGCATCAAAACCCTTTTCAACCTGGCTTTTCTTTATCAGCACACCGGAAACAACGCCACCGACTGTTCCCAAAACAACGCCTGCTGTCAAATCAGATGCCAAACGGGCTGCATTAAACGAACCGTCTGCGTTTTTCCATACACTTCTATCAGAATCGACACTACTGAAAAACTTTGCCAATCTATCGCGAGCGTTATTAACTTCAGCTATATTTATATCAGAATCTGGTTGCTTTGGTTGAACATTTATAATTATACCATATTCATCACACAACTTGTTTTTCCAATCTAAAACAGCTTGGGTATCAGCTTCCATTAGTTTTTTAAATTCATCACATGTTTTCCCATTTAAATCTGTCGATGACACCGGATAACTTTTATCCATATCCAAAGTTGCACCATTTGAACACGTCACATTGGCAGAAAACTTATACCAACAGCTTGTATCTGGATTTGGTTCAGGTTCTGGTTTCGGTTCTCCCGGTTTTGGATTAGGTTTGGGTTTTGGCTTTGGGTCAGTTTTTGGTTTCTGACAAGTTGGACAATCGCCACCTTTGATATCTGCGGTAATATCCACCCATAAATCACCATCAACACATTTATATGTTTTTTTCGCATTGATTTTATTTCTCAGAAAATAATGACCCGCATTTAATGTCACAGTAGAACCATACGGACAAGCACTGCTGTCACATTCATAAACCTGCCCTGTTCTACGACTTTTTACACTGTTATAATCAGCACTTGTTGGATACAAATATTCATTAGCTTCCGCATCCTGGAACCAACCTGTTTCTCTTTTTTTATTTTGACATTCTGTTAGACCAGAAGTACTAGAAACTTCTTCCCACCATCTGTCCCCAACCCATGGTGCATGACATTTATAGCATTTACGCACAGTCGAAGTATTTGATTTAAAAGTATGTCCAGGATTTAAACACTTATATGTTTCATCAGCACAATTACCCAGACCACACTGCCAAACATTTGCTTCATTAGTGGCATCTAAATAATCCCGTTCAGTCGGAAACAAATATTCATTTGCACCCGCACCCCAATTGTTATTTGTCACAGCAAAATCACGTTTAATCGTACATTCTGCCCCCAAGGCATTACCAAAAACTAAAAACACAGTCAAAGAACACAACGCAATTTTTTTCATGATTATATCCCTTCCTTTTAATTTATCATGTTTTTTATTTTATCATAAAAAAAATTATATTCCAAACGTTTTTTATCAAAAATAAGTATGTAAATTACAACCGTTTTTATTCAGCCATCTTTTTGCACGTTCAACCCCAAAACCATATAACTTTGAAACTGTTGCCCAAAATTCAGGCGAATGATTCATATGTTCCCGATGGGCTAATTCATGCATTACAACATATCGCATTACTTCGTATGGAGCAAAAGCCAAACGCCAAGAAAATGATATATTACCATTTGATGAACAAGACCCCCACCGCGAAGTCGTATCACGCAAAGATATATGTTTTGGCCAATATTGTCTTGGTGTATTTTTTATGATACTTTTAATCTCTGACAATAATTCAGATTTGATAAAATCACGAACACGCCTTTCGAACATGTCTATACTACCACCGATACACAACATAGTCTTTTCTGTATCCAAATACCCATTAGACAGCAAATGTTCATCATGTTTTAATTTAACAATACGTCCCAAGAATTCAATTGTGTCTTCTGGTTTTAATGTTTCTTTCTTTGGAGCAGATGCAAAAATATTTTCTATCCATTTACGTTTAGATTCTAGAAATTTCATAACAAAAGTATTAGATGTCATCCATGGCTTTGATATATGTATTTCAAAATGCGGTGTTGTCTTTGGTCGCAAAGTCACATTACGCGCCCCACGTTTAGTTTCTATGACAACCGGCACATTACACCCAGAAGATAAAGTAAAAATATTTTCCGATGACATTTATTTTATATACTGCTTTATTTCATTTATGATTTTATCAGCATTAAAATCATATTCATTATACAATGTGTCTGCATCACCAGATGCACCAAAAGAATCTATACCAATAACCGCATCTGCGATTTCAAACCAATTACCTGGGGCTGCTGCCTCTATCGCAACAACACAGCCACGTAAAATTGTATCTTTGTACTTGTTATCTTGGTTATGAAATACAGACATATTCACCATAGATACAACTTGAACATTTTTAAAACGTGATGCAATTTCAACAGCCAATGGTATTTCAGAACCAGTAGCAATTATCGTTGTTTTTGCACGTCCTGATTTTGCATGATAAATTACATATGCCCCACGCGATAAATCTGCATTTTTTGGTGTCGGAATTTGTTTAAATTTCTGACGCGATAAAATCATCACAGATGGATTTTCTATATCAGCAATCGCACTGTCCCAACCGTATGCAACTTCTGTTATATTACATGGACGATAAACCTGTAAATTAGGTATCATACGCAAAGATGGCAATTGTTCAATTGGCTGATGTGTTGGACCATCTTCACCAACACAAATACTGTCATGCGAAAAGACATATATCACAGGCAAATGCGACAATGCAGATAAACGAATCGCCGGACGCATGTAATCACTGAATGCCAAGAAAGTAGAACCCACAGGTCGCAAACCACCAACACACAAACCATTCATTATTGCACCCATTGCATGTTCGCGAACACCATAATCCAAATAATTACCATTAAAATTATTAGCTGTTATTTTTCTAGATACACTGGTTTTTACACGTGTATTATCTGCCAAATCAGCTGAACCAGTTATTAAATCAACCCCCTGCTTCATCAATAAATCAAGATATATTCCAGATAACTCACGTGTGGAAATACGTTCCGGTGTATTCGGCAATTTTGTACGTTTAATTACAGTAATAGCTTTACTAGTTCTTGCAATTGGCCGATTCGCTACAACACGCCATAAATTAACCCCATCTGTATCTGTATTATCAGAAATCAATTGCAATAATTCACTATCTGACAAAGCTAAACCATGTGCTTTGGGTGTATTTGCTACACTGCAACCACGTCCAAGAACATTTTTACATTGAATAAATACAGGCGATGTTGATTTTTGCGCACGTTCCAAAGCATGCTCTATTGAAACTATGTCTTCACCACGTACAGACATTACATTCCACCCCATTGCACGCATACGTGCATTTATGTCTATATCTGTTTGTGCAACACCATCTATGCTAATTTTATTGTCATCCCATAAAACAATCAAATTATTCAAATTTAATCGACCCGCCAACGACATCGATTCAAAAGCAACACCTTCCATTAAATCGCCATCTGAACATACGCAATAAGTTTTTGCGCGAATACCACGAATTTTTTGCGACAAAGCCAAACCAACCGCATTACCAATTCCCTGACCCAAAGGACCTGTTGTTGCATCAACACCGTCAATTCCATATTCTGGATGACCCGGCAGACCGTTAAATTTTCTGAAACTCTGCAAATCACCAACATTATAACCTGATAATTTTAACACAGAATACAACAAAGCACTGCCATGCCCAGCAGATAAAACAAATCTATCTATGCCACGTCTTAAATGATTTGCAAAAATACACGTAATAATTTCAGCCGCATCCAATACAATTCCAACATGACCACTGTGTGCAGACAAAACAGCCCCCAGTGCGTTTGCACGCACTAGTTTTGTCATTCGTAGTAATTGTTTGGCATTAAATTTCATTTTATGGTATTATATCACAAATAAAGGCGAAATAAAATGTTAAAAATATGGACAGATGGAAGTTGTTTAGGTAATCCCGGCCCAGGCGGATGGGGCTTTGTAGCCACAGACGGAATACATACCGCAAAGCGTTCTGGTGGTGAAAAAGACACAACAAATAACAAAATGGAATTGACTGCAGTGATTCGGGCTTTGCGTGCTGCGCGCAAACATTGTGAATTGGAAATACACACAGACAGCCAGTATGTTAAAAATGGCATGCAATCTTGGATAAAAAACTGGAAGAAAAACAATTGGAAAACCGCTGATAAAAAACCTGTAAAAAACCAAGAATTATGGCAGGAATTGGACGAATTAGCTTCCAAAATAAAAATTCATTGGGTCTGGGTCAAAGGACACGCTGGCGAAGAATTCAATGAAATGGTTGATACATTGGCGCGAACCGCTGCCGAATCGTTTAAGTAAAAATAAATCTAGCCCTTGAACCCCATGGCAACAATAAACATTTCCACAGAATCTTTACGTGAAGACGGTGGTTTGACATGATGAACAGTTTCGAAATGTTCTTTGATTTGCTTTAATAAATCATTTGTTGTGCCACCAGTAAAGGATTTTGCAACAAACGTTCCACCAATTTTTAACGCATGCAACGCAAACTCAAAAGCATACTCTAACAAAACCATTTGACGAATATGGTCTGTTTTTTTATGTCCAACTGTATTCGGCGCCATATCAGACATAACAATATCTGCCGTACCCTTGCCTGCTTCTTCGTGCGACAAATTTAATTTTTCTTCAAGCCATTTTAATGCTTCATCTGTTGTAAAATCACCTTGATAAAATTCAACATTATTAATTGGCTTGATTTCCAACAAATCCATCGCAAATATTTTTGATTTTGGATACTTACGTGCAACATATTGCGACCAAGAACCCGGTGCAGCACCTAAATCAACAACCACCTGACCATTACGAAACAAATGATATTTTTCATCTATTTCTATGATTTTGAACGCGGCGCGCGCACGATACCCTTCTTTTTGTGCTTTGGCAACATAAGGGTCACTTGCCTGACGTTGAAGCCACGCAACCGAAGATTTATGCGCTGCAATCTTTTTATTCAAAATCTTCATATTGAAAAATTAGTTTTGTCCGTTTTTCAACTTTTCCATCACAGCTTCCATGCCACCCATTTTTTGAATCATGGCCATTTGCTGTTTCATTTTGGTATATTGTTTAATTATATGTTCTACTTCACGAACTGTGCAACCAGCAGTTTCAGCAATACGAGCCTTTGCATTTGCAAAAATCTTTTCTGGATCCGCACGTTCAACAACAGTCATTGCTTCCAAAATCTTAATTTGGGCATCTACACTGCCATCTGCAATTTTTTCCTTCATAGCAGCCACAGCATCTTTCATACCCGGAACCATTTTCAACAAACCACTAAAACTGCTCATCTTCTTAATTTGTTTCAACTGAGCCAACATATCATTCATATCAAATTGACCAGCCATCATACGTTGTGCGGTTTCCTTCATGCCAGAAGGCATTTTTGCTGCTTCTTTTTCTAAATCTGCTGTTTCATTTTGTGCAGCCGCTTTCTTTTTTCCAAATCCAAACATTTATATTCTCCTTGGTATATGTGTTAATATATTCATTTATATATTATTTGCTTTTACGTGATTTGTCCAGATACTTTTTTAAATATTTCCCTGTCAAAGAATCTGGATTTTTAACTATGTCTTCTGGTGTTCCTGTGGCAATAATTTGACCACCACCCGCTCCACCATGCGGACCTAAATCTACAATCCAATCTGCTGTTTTTATCACTTCTAGATTATGTTCTATGACAATCACAGTATTGCCAGCATCAACAAGCTCATGCAATACAGATAATAAAGATTTTATATCTTCAAAATGTAATCCCGTGGTTGGTTCATCCAAAATATAAATTGTCTGACCTGTACTGCGTGCCGCTAATTCCTTAGATAATTTAATACGTTGTGCTTCACCACCAGATAAATCCAAAGAACTTTGTCCAAGTTTTATATAATCTAATCCAACACGTTTTAACAAAGCCAATTTACGTTCAATTTGTGGGACATTTACAAAGAATCTGTATGCTTCTTCTACTGTCATGTTTAACACATCTGCAATAGATTTACCTTTATATTTAACAGCCAAAGTTTCATCATTATAACGCTGTCCATGACATTTATCACATTCGACATAAATGTCAGCCAAAAAATTCATTTCTATTTTAATTTGACCATCACCCTGACAAGCTTCACACCGTCCGCCTTTGACATTAAAAGAAAAACGACCGGCATCATATCCACGCGCTTTTGCTTCTGGCAAAGCAGCATAAAAATCACGAATATTATTGAACACTCCAACATAAGTAGCCGGATTACTACGCGGACTGCGTCCAATCGGAGATTGATCAATATCAACAACTTTGTCTATGTTTTCTATACCACGAATAACATCGTGCGCCCCAGTTTCCAATTTAGAATTGTACAAAACACGCATTATCGCTGGATACAAAGTATCTAATAACAAAGTTGATTTACCAGAGCCAGACACACCAGTCAAAGCTATAAATGTTCCCAAAGGGAAATCTACATTTACATTTTTTAAGTTATTTTCACGCGCACCTTCTATCCTGATAAAATTTCCATTACCAGTTCTACGTTTATCCGGCACTTCTATCTTACGTTCACCAGACAAATATTGTCCTGTCAAAGAGTCTGGATTTTTTATAACTTGTTGTGGTGTTCCATAAGCAATGACATTTCCACCATTTATTCCTGCACCACGACCAATATCGACCAAATAATCAGCCTGACGCATCATGTCTTCATCATGTTCCACAACGATAACCGTATTATCTTTATCACGCAACATTTTCAGTGTGTCTATCAATTTATCGTTATCACTTTGATGCAATCCAATAGACGGCTCATCCAACACATATAAAACCCCAGACAATCCACTACCAATCTGGGAAGCCAGTCTTATACGTTGTGCTTCACCACCAGACAAAGTCCCAGCCATACGCGACATTGTTAAATAACCTAAACCAACATTTTGCAAAAAATATAATCTGGACGTGATTTCACGCAAAATCATACTGGCTATATCATTTTCTTTTTTGGTCAAATGATTTGGTAAATCTTTAAACCATTGCAACGACTCATCCACAGACATATCACATACATCCATGATATCACAACCATTTATTTTTATACACAAAGCTTGAACATTTAAACGTTTGCCATGACATACAGGACAAGTTTTTTCAGATTGATATTTTGATAAATCACTGCGCATAGATTCAGAATCAGATTCGCGTAATCTACGCTCAAGATTTGGGATTACACCTTCAAATGGTTTTTCATAAACATAGCCATTCCAATTTATTTTTATTGGTTCTTCACCTGTACCATATAAAATAATATCTTTTTCTGTTTGTGACAATGTGTTCCACGGTTTAGACAAAGGAATCTTGTATTTTTTGTGCAATGCATCAATAACATTTTCATATTGACTTAACATACCCCCACGAGACCAAGGTGCGATTGCACCACCCAATATAGACTTTGTAGCATCTGGAACAACTAAATCTGGTGAAATATTTAGTTGAATTCCCAAACCATCACAGGCACTACATGCACCGATGGGCGCATTAAAAGAAAATAACCTGGGTTCTATTTTTGGTACAGTAAAACCACTTACCGGACAAGCATATTCTTGGGAATACAAAGAATCTTCGTTTGTATCTAATCTACGAACAATAACTGCGCCCGGAACCAAACGCAAAGATGCCTCAAACGAAGCATATAATCGAGAACGAAATTCTTCTGCTTCATCCCCAGATAAATCTTTATCAGGCATTGCGACACGGTCTATGATAACTAAAATATTATGCTTTTTATTTTTATCCAAAGGTGGCACAGAAGACAAATCATATAATTGACCATCAACAATAGCACGTTGATAACCCTGTTTAATCAAAAAAGCAATTTCTTTTTTATATTCACCCTTTCTGTCACGAACCATAGGTGCCATTATATAAAACTTTACCCCATTTGGAATTTTCAATGTCCAATCAACCATTTCTGCAATTGTTTGCGATTTGATTGGCAATCCAGTCACAGGCGAATAAGGAACACCTATTCTTGCCCACAATAAACGCAAATAATCATATATCTCGGTCACAGTTCCAACCGTAGAACGTGGATTTTTTGATGTTGTTTTTTGTTCAATAGAAATTGCAGGTGATAAACCTTCTATTAAATCAACATCAGGCTTTTTTTGCATGTCCAAGAATTGACGTGCATAACTGGACAAAGATTCAACATATCTACGCTGACCTTCGGCATATATTGTGTTGAAAGCCAAAGAAGATTTTCCTGAACCAGATACACCAGTCAGCACCACCAACTTATTTTTTGGTAGATCGATATCTATACTTTTAAGATTATTCTCGCGCGCACCGCGAATTTTTATAAATCCTGTCATGGTCTTTATAACGTAGTTAAATTTTGTAAAAAATCAATACACAAAAAACAAAATTATTCTGCGAACCCAACCGTCTTTAACGCATTAACAGACATAGAAACACCGGTTTTTCTTGTATTTGCTGGTCCCAGCTTATTTAATAATTGTCCTTCGACCCAAACATCAATCGCATTAACATTACCAAACGTTGCCTTTAATTTATCAGAATTTGGCATATAATACACATCACCAGGCAATAAAACACGTGAAAATACAGTATTACCTTTGCCATCTTCAATTTTTATCCACGATTCTTTTTCTGCCTGCAAAACTACCTTTGATTCAGAACTATTTTTTTGGTCAAACTTTTCACGCACAGGATATCTAAAATTTGGTTCTGCTGAAATTGTTTCCATTGTTTCTGAATCAGCTTTGATTTCTGGCACAACCGTTGATTTTTTTCCTGTGAAAATAATCAATGCCACAACCAATAACAATATTGCAGCAAAACCACCAGCGAACCAAATCCAATGTTTTTTTACATATTGCACACAAACCTTCAACCAACGTTTTAAATCTTCTTTGGTAATTTTCTTAAAAACTTTTTTTGAAGCAACAGGTTTTACCTCTGTTTCTTCTTCAACAGGTTCTTGAATTATACCCAACTCTTTTTTTATCTTCAAAATAACTTCGTCCGGATTTAATCCTAATTCCACAGCATAACTGCGTGCAAAACCCAAAATATAAACATCTTCTGGAATAAGTCGATAATTACCTTCTTCTAAAGCAGTCAAAAACTCTTCACGAATACATAACAACTTTGCAATCGTAGCAATTTCACGTTTTCTGCGACCAGTCGTGCGTGCATTACGCAACATTTCGCCAGCCGTCATTTCCGCTACAGGTGTTAATATTTCTTGTTTTTCGTCCATATTAAAATCCTTTGTTATTCATAATGTTATGCTAGAAACATTGCATTGTCAATAAACAGACCAAAAATCTTTTATGTTGTCTATCAATTCTTGTTCATCTGTGATTTGGTTTGTTTTTATTCTAAATTGCGCAGAATTTGGACGACCCGCAGAATACCACGCTAAATGCTTTCTGAACATCGTGACTGCAGATTTGACACCATAATATCTAATCATTAAATCAAGATGTTGTAAAACTATATTACCAATATTTTCTGGCTTATTACAATTGCCGCAAATCTGACCAAAAAGCCATGGTCGCCCCAACATAGCACGTCCAATCATAGCACCATCATATCCCAAATTCTGAACACGTTCTATATCATCAACAGATTGTAAATCACCGTTTGCTATTATCGGCAAAGGCGACTCTGGCTTAACAGGCAATTCTGATTTACCAGCATACCCTTGTGCGCGAGTACGACCATGGATGGTAGCAAAACTTGCACCAGATTGTGCGGCAACATGTACTAAATCTTGCCAATTTTTATGCGTTTCATCCCAGCCAAGACGGGTTTTAATGGAAACCGGGATTTGAACAGATTTAACACAACTTTCAATAATACGACCCGCCAAAGCATGATTTTTCATTAAAAAAGCACCCGCCCCTGAACGTGTTGCAACTTTTGGTACAGGACACCCCATATTGATATCAATCCATTTTGCGCCAGCATCTTGTAAAATTTTTGCCGCCTGCCCCATTAAATCCGGTTCTGCACCAAATATCTGAGCACCAATATTGCCTTCATCTTTATAATCGTCAAAATTACGAATACAATTTTTATGACGTCCCACCAAAGAGTGACATGATATCATCTCGGTCACCATACAAACGTCAGGTGCAAACTGACGAATCATAGCCCTGAATGGCTTATCGGTTATTCCTGCCATCGGTGCAGTAAAAATTTGATTATTTTTAAACATTTGTGATATAATACATATTATGTGGGAAAAAATCAAAAATTTATTTAGCTTTTTAAAATCTGCTTGGGTATGTAGCGCACGCGGGAAATGGGGTATATTGTTTATGATTGTCGCCTTGTTTTTCTTTGTGCGTTTATTTTGCGGCACCCAAAATATTCAGGGTTTTATTTTGAACGCTTGGCATTTACATAATGACCGGGCGACTTTGGCGACAGAACAGCAAAAATTAAAACAAATCCAACATCACATATATTTATTACAGCATAATTCTGATGATTACATAGAAGAATTAGGATTAAAAACACTAAATCTTGGTAATCCCGAATTCAAAGAATTAAAATATTAAAACCAATATTGAACGCATTTTTTTCTATAATTTTTCTTGACAATAATTATATTCAGTCTATCATATATTCCACAACAAAATAACTAAAAGGAAAAATACATGTTTAAAAACAAACAATACATAAAAGCTTTAACATTGTGTAAAAATGAACAAATAAACCCACAGCAAATAGGACTTGTCATAAAAATAACACCAGAAGCGGGACCAATAGTATCCTCCACTAAAATAAAAATAATGCGCCTAGATGATTTGAAATGTATCGAAGTTGTAGAACACCAGCATTCTGTTTCAATGACCACATTCTTAACGATGAACCTTATGACAAAGGAAGAGAGTTATGATTTACCTGATTGCACTAAAATTGGTGATATAGTTGTAATTAAATCAAAACAGAGTACCTCTAAAGATTATTTTGAAATTTCAAGAAATATTAGTCACGAAATGATGATTGAAAGCTTCAAAAACGCAAAAAATAAAGTTTTTGGGAACTTAGCAGACAAACAAAACACTAAACAGAAAACAGAATAAACCCTGATTGTTTCAGGTTTTTTCTTTTAACGTTTTCAAATCACACAATATAACAATATTCGGTCTATAATCATCACATAAAGAAGATTAACAAATGAAAACACCAGATTTATCTATTATTATACCTGTTTATAACGTGCAAAAATACATTCGTCATTGTATGGCAAGCATTTTACACCAAAAAGGGGCCAGTGAATCAGAGATAATAGTTATTGATGATGGTTCTACCGATTATACGCTACCTATTTTAAACAAAATTGCCAAACATCACAACAATATTCAGATTATACATCAAGAAAATACTGGTGTTTCAGCAGCCAGAAACACAGGTATTGCCTCATCACATGGAAAATATGTGACATTTGTTGATGGTGATGATATGGTCGGAATCAAAGCAAAAGCCTTTGATGAATATTTTGCAGAACCATTACGCGAAGATATTGGGTGTATGTCTTATTATGAAAACGACCGCAAAACCATAAACAAACTATCTGCCAAGCATTTTGATGATAAATATTTCGTCAATATGCTACATACCGCATACACTACGGATGCAGAAATTGTTTTAGGCGGTAAAATTGCTTTGAACACAAGTGATTCATACATGCTTAAACAAGTTTATAACAAACGTATTATCAGAGGAAGCAGGACAACAGACAAACAAACCCTTTTATTGGAAGCAGAAATTCGTGAAAGTGCAAATTTTGCGTTATTCAGTCGTGCTATGTTGGACAAATACAATTTACGTTTTACACCACATATGAATTTGGATGAAGACATATTGTTTTGTCAATTAGCAGTACTTTATGCTGATAAAACAGTCACTGCACCCGATGTGACTTATTTTTATAACAACCACCCTAATTCCTTATCTTGTATAGTTTCAGATAAAGATAATTTTATAAAATACAAGATTGCTTATATTCATCGTTTTCATTTATTATTAAACAAAATTGCAAAACACCCACAATATATGACCAAAGAATTATTTGGAAGCACAAAAAACATGTTCATTGAAAAATACGAAACACTTTTTGATCAGACATTATCTTATAACCCAAATTACAAAGAACAAATAAAATATCACAAATATTGGTGTCGAGAACTTCGTTGCAAGAAAAAAGATTGCACACAATGTCAAAATGCATATAAGTTTTTAAAACGATTGCAATCAGAATACCGTAAATTAGTAGAAGAACATATAATACTAAAGTAATATAAAACTTATAAAACAACACCCTATGTTTTGGGTGTTGTTTGTATCAAATCATACTAAAATATCTAGTTCAAATAAATTATCATTCCATTTAAATAGAAGGCAAACATCAACCATAATACATAAGGTACAACTAACCAGAAAGCAGCTTTGCTGATTCTGTAAAAAGAGCGTGCCATAAATATTGCAGTTATAATCAATGCTGTCAGAATTATCAAAGCAGCTTCTGGCAAATGTGCTCCAAAAAACACAAAAGACCATAATGCATTTAATACTATGTTTATACCAAACATTGTATATGCGCTGGTTCTATCTGTTTTATTGATATCTCTGTGTTTTTGTATAATCAAAAATAAAGCAATACCAATTAAAAAATATAGTATTGTCCAAACAACACTAAACACCCAACCATCTGGATTTAAACTTGAATGTGCTAATGTGTTATACCATGCATTTTGCCCTGATTGTATTGGCGCAACAAGCAACCCAATCACTCCAGGTAAGAAAGACAAAAATTCAGCAAAAATAAATTTTAAAAAAGCCATTTTTTTCTCCTTTGGTTATCAATCAGTATAACACTTACACATAAAAAGCCCTATTGGAAAGAATTCATAGAAAATAATTAAAAAATGTGATATAATTCCACTTTGAAATAATCGTGGCATGCGGTTTATTTCACTTGTCTAAAAAACCACCGTTTTATACGGTGGCTTTTTATTGATGATTTACCCCATATTTACCACGATTTATTGGACGATAAGAAATTGCTTCTGCTAAATCAGACATGATTATATTATCATCACCACGTAAATCTGCGATTGTTCGTGCAATACGTTTAATACGGTTATAACCACGCGCAGATAATCCCATTTTTTCCGCAGCAGTGTTTAAAAAATTCGTTAATTCATCATTTAACACAACGTATTTATCCATATCTGCACCATCCAGCAAAGCATTAACATAACCCTGACGTTGAATTTGTTTATTTCTAGCATTGACAACACGAATACGAATTTGCGCACTAGTTTCACAACTTTCGTTTTTATTTTTATTCATTTCCCACGGATTTACAGCATCTACATCAACATGTAAATCGATTCGGTCCAGTAATGGGCCAGATATTTTATTCTGATATGCTTCTGCACAACGCGGAGCACGCGAACAAGACAAAGCAGCATTTCCCAAATGCCCACATGGACAAGGATTCATCGCAGCAATCAACTGAAAATGCGCTGGATATGTTGAATTACGTTTAGCACGTGAAATAATAATTTTTCCAGATTCCATTGGCTGACGTAAAATTTCGAGTGTTGCACGATTAAATTCTGGTAATTCATCCAAAAACAATACACCATTATGCGCCAAAGATATTTCACCAGGTTTCGCATCACTACCCCCACCTGCCAGCGCAACAGGACTTGCAGTATGATGCACACTACGAAACGGACGATTTGATATCAAAGACTGATTATCTAATTTTCCTGCAATTGAATAAATAATAGATGTTTCTAATATCTCATTTGCTGTCATTTCAGGCAAAATTGAAGGCAACCGTGATGCCAACATTGTTTTACCCGACCCCGGCGGGCCAACCATCAACATCGCATGTCCCCCAGCAGCTGCTATTTCCAGCGCACGTTTTGCGGCTTCTTGACCATGTACTTCTGATAAATCACCAACCTTTGTATCTGATTCAACTGTTTTAATTGCATCAGGCAACGGTAATATTTGCGTACCATGAAAATGATTTATTAAATCTAAAACATGATTTGGTGCTAAGATGTTTGTATGCCCTGCCCAACGTGCTTCTGATCCCTGAACCCCAGGACAAATAATTCCCAAATTATTATTATATGCCCACACACTAGCCGGTAAAACACCACCTGTTCTGACAATCGCACCGTCTAAACCAATTTCACCAATAATTACGTATTTTGATAATTCTTCTTCGGGTAAAATACCCATAGCACATAAAATGCCGCACAATATAGGCAAATCAAAATGTGAACCTGTCTTTTCTATATCAGCAGGTGACAAATTCACAGTCAATCTTTTAGAAGGCAAAGATAAATTCAATGCTGCCAAAGCATTACGTATTCTTTCTGCAGATTCTTTGACTGCCCTATCCGCTAAACCAATTATATTAAATTCGGGTTTTGCAAAGCCTGCTGACAGTTGCACCTGAACATCTATTTTGGTTATATCCATACCATTAAAAATAATTGTATTTAAAATTATCATGAATTATATATTAAAACTTGCACAGATTGTTTTCAAGGTTTAATATATTCAATATTAAAAAAGGATTTTTTATGCCTGCACGAAATCATAACACAGTTCGAGAATGGTTTAATACTATATTTTATGGTGGGTTAATTGCCATTTTATTCCGCAGCTTTTTGTTGGAACCGTTTAATATACCATCTGGTTCAATGATACCATCTTTGCATGTTGGCGACCACATTTTTGTTCAAAAATGGGGATATGGTTATTCCAGATATTCATTTCCTTTTGGTTCTTGGAATATGTGGAACGGACGTTTTTGGGTAAAACATGAACCACAAACTGGGGACATTATTGTTTTTCGCAAACCAAATGCAACCGTAGAATATGTAAAAAGACTGGTTGGACAGCCTGGCGATAAAATACAAATGAAAAATGGACGTTTATACATAAACGACAAAATTGTTGAACGCAAAAATCCTCAACCGTACATAGTCGCAAATTTGCCACAATCTATGCGCAGTGTTGGATATTACAAAGATAACATGTCTATCAAAGGCAACAAAATTTGGATAGATAATAAACCTGCGCCATTTAATTATACCATTGAATATAAATCAGATAGCTTATGTAAAAGACACCCATATGAATGCACAGTATATAAAGCAACAGAATACACCGAAGTATTACCAAATGGTGTAGAACACAGCATCATAGAAGTTTCTGATGAAGCACCATTAGATAACACAGAAGTATTCACAGTACCTGAAAAACATTACTTTTTTATGGGTGACAACCGTGACAACAGCGCAGACAGCAGAACAAATGAGGTGTCTTTTGTTTCTCGTGATAATGTCCTGGGCAATGTTTGGTTCATATGGTATTCACACAATTACTATTCACCAATGATTGCTTTTTGGAATTGGGGCAACAAAATGCGTTGGGACAGATTTGGAAAATCAAAGAAGAAATAATGAAACTGAATTATAATTTTAAAGATAAAAATCTATTAGAACTTGCTTTAACACAAAGCGGTATAGATTCTAGACATAACAATGAACGTCTAGAATTTATTGGTGACAGGGTCCTGGGCTTATCCGTAGCAGCATTGCTTTACGATATGTATCCAAACGAAGCAGAAGGCGGTCTTGCAAGACGTCACGCATTGTTGGTTTCTACAGACACACTGGCACATGTTGCCGCAGATTTAGATATTGAAAAACACATCAGACATGGTCATATGACCAGTGGAAAAATCAATCACATCTTGGCGAATACGGTTGAAGCTATCTTGGGTGCAATATTTTTAGATGCTGGGTTTGAATCTGCACGTAAATTCATTGTCGATATATGGACACCTTTGGCAGCAGCAGAGATTACAGCCCCTAAAGATGCAAAAACCACATTACAAGAATTGGTACAAAAGACAGATTCTGGTGCATTACCTAAATATACATACAATGCCCCCACAGGTGCGTCACATAATCCAGAATTTACTGTCACAGTCACTGCACTTGGTAAATCAGCAGATGGCAAAGGTTCTTCTAAAAAAGCGGCCAGTTTAAATGCAGCTGAAAATCTTTTAAAAATTCTTGCAATTTAGTTTTTAGACAGCTACAATCACAACAACAAAACAAAGGAAAAAATATGTTTTCAATATTATTGGTTTTATTGGTTATCGTTGCAGTTTTAATGACAGGTTTAATTTTATTACAAAAATCAGAAGGTTCTGGTATGTCTGGTTCATCTGCAGCATCTATGTTTGGTGGTGTTTTGACGGGTTCCGCAGCTGGTAATTTTCTGACCAAAACAACTGCAATATTGGCAACAATATTCTTTGTATTATGTGCTTTGTTGTCTTTGGTTGTTGCAAAAACCAGTGTTTCACAACAACATCAATCAGAATTGCGTCAAGAATTGGTTTCAACAGAACAAAATATAGAAGAGCCTGCACAATCTACACCAATTGAACCAGTACAAACAGATACGCCGGCTAAACCAGCAAAAGCAAAATAATAGTTTCTAGATTATACAAATTACATTTTATAAAAACGCTGCAGTTTGCAGCGTTTTTGTTTTGAAACCAGCAATATTTTATGATATAATAACCCGCATGATGGCAAGGTTTTCATATTTAACTTTGATGTTTGTATATTTCACGGCATTTGGCGCAATTATGGCACCAAATTTTGCATCAGCTAAATCTAAAATAGAAAAAGCAATGATTGATACACTTTTTAACAATGGTTTTGATGTAGAATATCTTCACGACAGGTGTATAGAAAGCGGCAAATATGCAAATGAATATACAATTGATAGACGCTGCTATGTGACAGATGAACAAAAACAACAACACCCCTTTGATACTGTAGTTAAAATACAAACAAAGCGGGGACAATGTACAGGTGTAATAGTAAAAAATCCAAAAGATAATAAAGAATTATACATTATTACAGCATCACATTGCGTTCCCAATGCCTTAGAAGATAATATGGTATATCTTCCAAATGGCGCTGTTCGTTTCAAGCAACCAGATAAAAGATATGTGACATTGCAAAATGGGCGACAACTGGACACCCATATTATATACTCTGGTACTGTATCCTACTCCAAAAATGGGGTTGTTAGTGACCAAAATATTCAGAACGCACATGATTTTGCCATATTAAAGATAGACGACAAAGATATAACCAACATTCCATTTGCAAACATATCAACAATAAATCGTGAAGATAATGTCAATGTCATCGGTTATGGGGCTGCCGTTATATTAAGCAATAAACAAATTGGTGCTTTGAAGAAAACATTTATATCCTTTTTAAAAAAGAATTCCGATGCTTTGTCTATACCCAAATATGCTGAACAATTGTATTCTATAATGCCTAGTATGCCAGACATCTTGAAGGCATCGTTTGGGTGTAAAATACCAACCAAAGACCCATCATTTAATTATAAAAACGGTTGCCAAATATGGAGCGGTAATTCAGGCGGTCCAGTATTTGATACCCAAGGTAATGCTGTTGCTATTACCTCTTGGGGTCAAGACCTTATACACGTAGTATCTGACGAACGCTTCGGTGCTTTATCAAATAATGTTGAAGGAAGCCCATCAATAAAAGATATTTTAGAATACAAAAACAATATACAACCACCATCATAATATTCAAAAAACTATGTCAATTTAAAGGGACGTTTAAATCAACATATTTTTTTGTAAATTTTTACATTTTTTAATTTTTATATAAAATATATTGTGTTGTGCAGATTCTGTGACATACAGCGATTTTTATTGTATTTTTATTTTTCTTTAATTTTATCATTTTTCATTTCGTCCGAAAACGTCCCTTTGTGGAAGAATTTATGTATCGGAAAATATCAGAAATATGGGAAAAATTACATACAAAATTATTTTAGTAATTGTGTGTTTAACACAACCAAAATTTGGATTTGCTGTGGATGTATGCACTACAAACGATAGTATTTCTGTTATTTTGGACCCAAATATTGTACCAACCTCCGCAGTTCCAACAGAAACAGATGGCAGTAGGTTTTGGGCTATCACATATTCTAACGGGTCTCAAGTCAAAGGAGATTCAACTTGTCTAACAAGTAATTACGAATTAGATAATTTTGAGGTATATAGAAATAACAATGGGCTTTTAATGGATAACGGTGCAGTAATTACTGGTGGCGAACAAAATGGTTTATATTGTTGGTGTAAAATCACATTTCCTGTTGTGTCTTATTGGATATTCAGGGATTCCCATGGTTCACAACAAGCTTGCACCAATAACTGTTCTTATTACTGCGCAAAATATTACATTGATTACGATGACATAACAAGAATGGGCAATTATGTAAATGCATTGATGTACCGCAAAGCTTTATTTAACGCTATCAAATAACTAATCCCCGTTATTACAACGGGGACTAGTTTAAACGGTTTATTATTTATTTCTTTTTTGCAGCTTTTTTAGCAACAGTTTTTTTGGTACCAGTTGCCGGCATATTTTTGTATGCATGGTATAACATCGCAACACAAGTATATATAATCAATGCAGATACCACTGTGAATAAACCAGCAATCAAATCACCAGAAAAATAAAAGAAACAAATCAAAGCAACAGCCAACAATATAGTATAAACCATATTGTCCATCAATACTTTACCCAATTTTTGAAAAAAATTCATTTTTTCCCCCTTTCTTATAAGGTATGCTATTATTATAACAAACAAAAATAAAAAAATAAACAAAAAAAGCATTATGAAAGCTCACAATGCTTTTCAAGATAATAATTTTAAATACTTATAAAATCACCTGACCACCAACACGTGCAGTACGTGGAATTGGACCAAATGAAGATTGACGATTTACGTAAATATTTCCTTTGACTGTAAATTCACCGCAAAAACTTAATTTATCTACATTACGGATAAATAAATTACCACGAATTTTTGCACCACATGGCAAAGTATATTTACGCATATTTTGCACAAACAAATTACCATATATGGTGACACCATTTGATAACACTGGTGCCGAAGGATACAAATCTATAATAACATCACCAGTCAATTTCTGCTTTGGCAACATTTTAACAGGCAAAGAAATATTTTTCACAACGACAGGTTTTTTAACACCTATGGTTTTAATTTGCGGTTTAATACCTGTTTTAGTATTTA
>Ga0310696_10001964_pt1 | contig 28298 bp, 54 predicted proteins | sample AusTroGonzalo_MG_4_FD_203885 | JGI IMG/M metagenome (GOLD analysis project Ga0310696, IMG submission 203885) | Bovine rumen microbial communities from tropical cattle in Woodstock, Queensland, Australia - Gonzalo_02 (v2) (version 2) | ecosystem: Host-associated > Mammals > Digestive system >...
CAGAGCGCCCTGACTGGGGGCTACCAGAGCGCCCTGACTGGGGGCTACCAGAGCGCCCTGACTGGGGGAGACCAGAGCGCCCTGACTGGGGGCTACCAGAGCGCCCTGACTGGGGGCCGCCAGAGCGCCCTGACTGGGGGCTACCAGAGCGCCCTGACTGGGGGAGACCAGAGCGCCCTGACTGGGGGAGACCGGAGCGCCCTGACTGGGGGTTCAGCCTCCGTTCTGCGCGGAGGAGAAGGATCACGGTTTTGCGGAGGGCTTTGGTCGGTTTTTGCTTGTGAGATTATAGATAAGCTTGACAATATTGTAGGAATGGCCGTTGCGGTTGTAGATGGCGAAACGATCAAGCCGGATACTTGGTACAAAGTCGAAAACGGCGAATTTGTGGAGGTGAAGGAGTGAGCAAGACGATAACAACGCTGGCCGTGGCTGGCCTGATCCTCTGCGCCGCCGCCGGAATCGGTGCAGGCGAGGAACCTGCACCGGAACCGGAGATCGTCGCTCCTGACGCGATTTTGACGGTCACAGAGGAAGCGCCCGAACCCGAACCGGAATGGACGGAGGTCGTTGCAACCGCATACTGCCCGTGCGAGAAGTGTTGCGGCAGCTATGCGAGGAACAGGCCCGGCGGGATCGTCTACACGGCATCGGGAGAGGTTGCGACCGCTGGCGTGACGATTGCGGCAGACTGGACGATCTACCCGCCCGGAACCGTGGTAGAGATCGAGGGCATGGGAACCTATATTGTCCACGACAAGGGCGGAGCGATCAAGGGGCAGAGAATTGACCTTTATTTTGAAGATCACGCCGCTGCGCTCGATTTTGGGCGGCAAGCGGTGAATTTGAGGGTGTTGACAGACTAATGTTTTTCGATGGAAAAGGAGTGTAAAACATGAAGATTAAGGAAATTATTTGGCAGAACAGGAGAGATTTTCGCGCAATCTATGTCTGCGAGCATTGCGGACATGAGGAAGAAGGACGCGGGTATGATGACCGCAATTTCCATGAGAATGTGATCCCGAAGATGATCTGCCCTGAATGTGGCAAAATCGCGCCTGACAACTATAGACCGTTGGCAACCAAATACCCGGAAGGGTTTCAAATTTAGCAAGGAGGACTAACAAATGAGAGACTTTTATCCGATCACCATCGTGAGAGACCCCAATGCCGGCGTTTATTCCGGTGGCATGTTTATTGCATGGAACCGCGAGGCAGGCGATCTTCCGGCAAGGGCTTTTATTAACGGGGACGAGGGGGCCGCATGGTGGGCCGAGAATACGGAGCCTGTAGGCGTTTCCGACACGCCGGAGGACGCGCTTGTCGATCTGGAAACCAAGCTGTTTGACGAGCTGCAAACTTGCCCTTTTTGCGGGGAATCTGCAATCCTGAATTGGGATGACGAAGGAGCCGAAGTGATTTGTGCGAACCATGATTGTGGGGCAACCATACGAGGCAGGACAAGAGCAGAGGCGGTGCGGCGTTGGAATACGAGAGTGGCAGAGGCCGGAGCGTGGGAGGTTTGAAGATGAAACGCTGGGAAACTATGAGCAAAGAGGAAATCCTAAACAGAATGGAGCGTTGCATAACAACAGATGACAAATGTGATTGCGAAAAAGACTCTGATGTGATTAAGAGGCTGATGAGTGGCTGGCCGAGGTGCGTGTTTGATTATCTTAGAGAGGAAGTGCAATATCAGGAATGAAACGATATGAGACCATGAGCAAAGAGGAAATTCTCGATTTTATCGAAGGGTGTGGAGAGACAAACTGTCAAGATTGTCCTGCGAATATAGCAGGCGACATGTTGAGCGCACAGTGTGTGGCAGAGTTTCTCAACGAGGAAGTACCGGAACCGCTGATGGTTCGTAGGTATCAAAACATCTGTTGCAAGCAGGACTTGCTTGAGAGCGCGGATATTACATTTAGTCTTTGCGCAAAAACCGATTGCCTTTACTGCGAATATTCCGGCCCGCTGTATTGTCAGGTGCTGCGGTTCATCGATTACCTCGGCGAATTGGAGCCGGAGAGACCCGCCGAGTGGTATAAGGAGGCCAAATATGACAAGAGCAGGAAGCAGAAAGCGTGAGACCGTTCTCACCTGCGCGGCATGGTTGGGGCTGTTTTACGCCCTTGCGGTGTTCGGAGGGATGGAGCAGGGCATGATCGAGATTGGGCAGGGCTTTGTCCGCGTGATCGTGGTTCTGGCCCTGACGCTGGCATGTTGTTGGGGGGCGAGACGATGAAAGCGGTACTGATTACGCTTGCTGTCCTCGTGTGGGTGCTGTCGCTTGTGCTTAGCTGGATAAATTGCAAGCAGAGGGAAAGGCTTGCCGAGCGCGCAGCCGCTCTTGAGAAAAAAGTGGCGGCCCTTGAAATCATTGACATGTTTGGAGGGGAAGATGAACATGAATGACCTTTTGGAATCGATCCAAAAGAGCCTTGAAGCAGAGCTCGAAGAAACCGAGAAAGATATTTGGAAGACATTAGACAAACTTTTGGAAACACACGGAGGGGAAAAGAAGTGACGCTGTTGCGCGTTTTCTACTTCCTGCTGGCGTGGGAGGCGGCAGTCGTGGTTTTCATGCTGCTGACCGGATTTCTGCTCAACAGCGCGATCACGGCAAAGGAGGAGTTTGAAGAATGGGAAAAGAGGAAAAAGAGCGGTTCATGATGCGGTTTTGCCGAGAGCTCGTCGTGGGATGCGAAAAATGCCCGTTCTTCCCGGGTGTGAATAGTTGGTGCTGGAAGTCACGCATATCCCCGAGGCCGGAGCCGTTGACGGAGGCCGACTGTGACGAGGCCCTTTCTGTGATCCTGGCAAAGCTGCGGGCCGATCTGGAAGAGTGCGAGAAAATTATGAAGGAGTGAGAAGATGAAGGCTTACCGAGTGTTCGACAACTGGGAGCCATCGTGTGCAACGGTTGTTTACGCGGAAACGGCAAGGAAAGCGAAAGCGGCGGCCATGAGAACGGACACATGTGAGTATTCCGAATGGACAGACATCAGGGTGCGTCGATTCCCAGAAATGGATGGGTACTATCGAGGATGGGAAGAAATGGACTGGTACAACAAGAACGATCGAGCCGTCCTTGTCGCCCTTGGGTGGTCATGCGGGGAAAGAACGTGGGAGTGTGACACTTGCGAATGTAAAGCATTTTGCCGCGAATGGGAAGGAGATGAGGAGGAGCCGTGAACACATGCGAAGGGTGCCGATACTGGCGGGCGCTTGCCAACAACGGGCTGGGGGGAAAAGCGTGCTGCTATGCGCTCGATACCGGCAGATTGAGGATGCAATCACCGGAGGAATGCACGCACTACGCGCCGAAGGTCGACAATGCGAACAGGGACGATCACGGAGGCTTCCGGCGATATGACGATCAGCGCGCGCTGTTGGCGCGGCTTGAGCGGTTGCGCGACGATCTGAAACCAGACCTATATCTGAATCTGCGAGCCCAGATCAAGAGCTTCCAGCTATATGAAGTTGCCAGAGGCATGGACAAAATCGAGAGGAGGCTGAAAAAATGAGGGCGAACGACGGGAACGGGGGTGGTTGCCCGCGGACGGTGCTTGTGTCGGCCCTCGGCCCAGCCGCAGACGGGACGGCCTACCCGTGCGACGTTTGCGCCTTGCCAGAACACCATTGTTCCGGCGCGAGCGGGTGCAAACGCTGGCGAAAGTGGTTCCGTGCGAAGTGGCGCGATCTGCGGCAGGCGGCGGGGATCATTGAGGAGGAGGCCGGATGAGCGAAAAAGGTAGGTACTACGGCGGGCCGACGGAGCCGGTGCCGGAAATGACGGATGCGCCGGACGGGACAATCTACCCTTGCCGCTCGTGCTGGAAAAAAGACAGCTATTGCAGCGGGTGCGAGAGCTGGGAAATCTGGTTCCGTGCGAAGTGGACGGCGATCCGGCGGTATTTTGGATACGAGAAGAAAGGAGCAAAGGAATGAGCGGATACTCGGGGCTGTATGCCTCTTTGGAGGAAGAGATCAGGGAGCGGGAGAGAATGCGGGCGCGGGCCTGCCTTGGCGTGACAACCGGCGGCAGCCTCAATGAATGGGCGAAAAAAATCCACCTAAACGCACAAACTCACGGATGGTGGGACGCGCCTCGCAGCTTCGGGGAAATCGTGGCCCTGTGTCATAGCGAACTTTCCGAGGCGCTTGAGGAATACCGGAACGGCCGGCCGCTGGCCTACGTCTGGCAGCAGGAAGACGAGGACGATCTGACAGAGCTTGAGGCCGACATGAGCAAGTGGCAGAAGGGGAAGAAGCCGGAAGGGATTGCGGTGGAGATGATCGACTGCATCATCCGCATCCTTGACTGGTGTGGAAAGGAAGGCGTTGACGTGGATGCGCTCCTGGCGATCAAGCATGAGTACAACGGCAGCCGACCGTACAAGCACGGTGGAAAAGTGATCTGAAAGAGGGGTTGAAAATGGTTTTCATCATCAACGAGAAAATCTACGACACCGAGAAAATGGAACAACTTTCCCAATGTGACATACAGTGTGGACGGGAATACAATACTGGCACAGGCGCATTCGAAAGGAAAATCGGGCGAGTCTCTTTGTACGTTTCCAAAAAAGGTAATTATCTGTTGGAATGTGGGGGAGAAGCCATTGCCATATCAAAAAAAGAAGCAAAAAGGTTTCTGCAAAAATACGATTATGAAGTATACAGAAGACTTTTCGGAGAATTGAAAGAAGCATAGATATAGAGGGGCCCGATCTTCGGGCTTCTTTTTTTGTGCGCTTGACCGTTTTTAATGAAAATGATATAATCGAGAAAAAAAATTGTCCGAGAGACAGAAGGAAAGAGGTAAAAATGGCGATCAACCCAAACCTTGAGGGTAAAGGATTTGAAAGCAGAACAACTGCAGAACAACAAAAAATCGCTAAACAAGGCGGTATAGCATCCGGTGAAGCCCGTCGCCGAAAGCGCGATCTGCGGCAGGCATTGGAGATATTGCTCGAAAAAGAATATAAAAACGGAAAAGGCGAGACGATCACCGGCACCGAGGCGGTGGCTGCAAAACTGTTTGAGCAGGCGATGCGCGGCAATATCAAAGCCTTTGAAACTTTGCGCGATACAGTTGGCCAGAAGCCGGTTGAAAAGGTGATGCTTGCGGAGGTTGATCCCGCAACCGTGGAAGAGGTTGAAAAAGCCGTGATGGGCGAATGACGAGAAAGGACGCGCTTGCCTTCCTTCTGGATCGGCCGGCGGACTTTGCGCGGCTCGTCGGCTTTGACCTGCTTGGAGAACTTCACAATCGCTGGATCGTTGAAATGGTGCGAGGGCGGGAGGATTGGACGCTGCAGGCTTCGCGCGGAACGTACAAGACTACCTGTGTTTCCGTTGCCTTGGCGCTGATTGCGATCCTATTACCAAACGTGCGGACAGTGTTTTTGCGAAAAACTGACCGAGACGTGAAGGAAATGCTGACGCAGGTGTCGAAGATTCTGCATGATCCGCACACTCAATATCTTGTGCAATCTATTTATGGCGTGAATCTGCGGCAGCCGACCGCATCCGCATCGGAGATCGTGACGAACCTGACAACCGACGCGAGAGGAACAGCGCAGCTCGTCGGGATCGGAACCGGCGCGTCGATCACAGGAAAACACTTCGACCGGATTTTCACGGACGACATCGTCAACATCCAAGACCGCGTTTCCAAGGCGGAGCGGGAGCGGACGAAGCTGATCTATCAGGAGCTGCAGAACATCAAAAACAGGGGCGGCCGCATTATCAACACGGGAACGCCGTGGCATGCCGACGATGCTTTTGCCATCATGCCGAAGCCGGAGAAATTCGACTGCTACCATCCGGAGATTGCGAAGATCATTGACGCGGCGGAGCTGGAGAGCAGGCGAGCGAAGATGCTTCCATCCCTTTTTGCCGCAAACTATGAGCTGCGCTTTATCGCTTCCGAGGACGTGATTTTCCCCATGCCGGAGACTGGGGCCGACCCCGCTCTTGTGGAGCAGGGGGTTGCACATATCGATGCAGCCTATGGCGGAGAGGATTGCACGGCGCTGACGATCTGCCGGAAAGCAGGCGGGAAATACTATGTTTTTGGCAAGCTGTGGCGAAAGCATGTGGACGACGTTGAGGGCGAGATTATAGAGTTAAGAAAGGCATTTAACGCTGGCAGGATTTACTGCGAGGATAACGGCGACAAGGGCTATCTTGCGAAGGCTTTGCGGAAAAAGGGGGAGCGGGTAGTTACCTACCACGAGAAGCAGAACAAATTCATAAAAATCACGAGCTACTTGAAAGCTGAATGGGGAAATGTTATATTTGTGGCAGGAACCGACAAGGGGTTCATCGACCAAATTTGCGACTATAACGAGAATGCGGAGCATGACGATGCTCCAGACAGCCTTGCGAGCCTTGTCCGGCTGCTTTGGAAAAAGAACGAAAACAACTATATCCCGATTTGGTAAAAGAGAAAAAAGACGACACACGAGTGCCGCCGTGGAAAAAGAGGCGAGTAAAGACGGAACCGATCACACGAAGAGAATACGCGATCAGAGCAGCGGCGACAGGAGAACCGGCCCCGTTTGTCGCGCTGACGCGTGAAGAAAAATACCTTGCGAAGATCGCAGGAGGGAATGTTGTAATCCCGGAGCCGGTGACGCGGAAGGAGGTATACCTTGCGAAGATTGCAGGAATGGACGTTGCCCTTCCAAAGCCTGTCACACGGATTGAACGCTACCTTGCAAACATTGCCGGGATGGACGTGAAAAAGCCTGCTCCGATCACGCGGATTGAGCGATTTTTGAATGAGTGGGAAGGGCAGGCAGTTCCGGCTGGATACAGGCAGATTGCGGGAATCGTCATGGACTCCGCGACGTACTACAGGATCAGCGGTTTTTCATTGCGCGGCTCCGACACCGTGAGAATCTCCGTTGCGGTGACTGGGGCCTGCAACGTCTTCGGCTGCTACACCACAACGAGCGCGGACGACAACTATAGCCTGTATGTGTCGACGGCAGCGAACGCCAAGTACATGAGATACGACGGCGGAACATACAAATCGTATTGGCGCACGCAGGACATGGGTGAACGGTTCGACCTTGTCACCACACCGACCGGCACGAGCGGCTTCCCGGGAACGCAGGACGATTCATGGACAGAGTCGGACTTTGCCGGTTCTGCCGATATGTGCATTGGCAGCACTTCGCCATCCGCGACATCTGCGAAATTCAAGGGGACGATCTTCGGGCCCTTTGTTGTAGATGGCAGATTCAACGGAATCCCGTGCGAGCGGGAATCCGATGGGAAAATCGGATACTATGACCGAATCACCGGTGTGTTTTATGAGCCTATCGGGACAAATCCGACGGAGTACGTTGGCGAATAAGGGGGTAGAGGATGAAAACCTTTCAGGACTTGCAGGCAATAGGAGCGAACGAAAAGGAAAGAATGGCCTTTGTCCTTTCGGCCGTGCAAGATCACCAAGAGAGCGAGCTTTTCAAAACTGCGCGGGATGCGGAGTTATACTATAGGCATCAGAACCCGACGATCATGCGGGCACAGAAGTTGGTCTATGATCTGGCCGGCCGTGCTCATGTAGATGTCTGGACGGCAAATCACAAGATTCCGAGCCGGTTGTATTTCTATTTCGTCACGCAAGCGGTTCAATTCCTTCTCGGGAACGGGATTTCTTTCGGAGACAAAGAGACCGGTGACGCGCTTGGCAAAGGCTTTGACAGCGTCGTCCAGAAGATCGCGACGGCCGCGAAAAATGGCGGCGTTGCTTTCGGTTTTTGGAACGTCGACCATCTTGAGGCGTTCAGCGTGCAGGAATTCGCTCCGCTATGGGACGAAGAGACCGGCGCGCTCCGTGCGGGTATCCGGTTTTGGCAGCTTTCGGAGGAAAAGCCGCTGCGGGCCACGCTCTTTGAGGAAGACGGATACACGGAATACATCAGAAAAGACTCCGAGGACATGACTGTTTACATGGAAAAACGTCCGTACATCCAGATAGTGGAGACCTCCGAGGCAGGCGGGGAGAATATCGCGGACGGCGAGAATTACCCGGGATTCCCCATCGTCCCGCTCTGGAACATCAACCGGCAGTCGGAGCTTGTCGGCTCCCGCGAGACGCTGGACGCTTATGATCTCATGTCGTCGGCCTTGGTAAATTCCATTGACGACGCAAACTTGATCTATTGGGTGATCCGCAACGCCGGCGGGATGGACGATATCGATGATCTGAAATTCGTGCAACGGCTCAAAACCATGCACGTCGTCCACTTGGAAGGAGAAGAGCAGGTCGACCGGCACCAAGTAGAAGCGCCTTTTGAGGCTTCTGACGCTGCGCTTGAGCGTCTGCGGTCGCAGCTCTTTGACGATTTTATGGCGCTCGACGTAAAAAACATCGCGAGCGGCGCGACGACTGCTACGCAGATTAAGGCGGCATACGAGCCGCTGAATTCGGTGACCGATCTGTTTGAATATCAGGTTACGGATTTCATCCTTGGGATTCTTGCGCTTGTCGGGATTGACGACGCGCCGACTTATACAAGATCGGTTATGATCAACCAGCAAGAGACGATCGACAATCTTGTTTCGGCTGCAGATTATCTGTCCGACGAGTACCTCACGACAAAGGTGCTTGAGGTTCTGGGAGACGCGGACAAGATCGACGAAGTCCTTGCACAGAGAATCCGGCGGGATATGGAACGCTTTGCAGAGACAGAGGAACCCGAAGAAACCGAGGAAATTTGACAGAATGGGGAAATCCCACTATAATTAAATCAACAAAAAGCTGGCGAATCTGCGAAGAATAGCAGACCGAAGGAAAGGAGCAGGCTATAAATGGCATTGACGAGAAAGGCACTGAAAGCGATGGGTATTACCGACGAGCAGGTGGACTCCATCATTGACATGCACACCGAAACCGTGGACGCGCTGAAAGAGCAGATCAAGACGGCGCAGAAGCGGGCAGCAGACCTTGAAGGAATCGAAAAGCAATTCGAAGAGCTCAAGGCCAATAATTCCGAGGACTATAAGGGCCGTTACGAAGCGGAACACAAGGCGTTCGAGGACTACAAGAACGAGCAGCAGAAGAAGGAAACTCACGCCGCAAAAGAAGCTGCGGCGCGAAAATACTTCAAAGATGCCGGGATCGATGGCGCAAACTTGGAGATCGCTATGCGCGGAGCTCGTGAAGAGATCGACGCGCTGGAAATCGAAGGGGAAGCCATCAAAGACTCGAAATCTCTTGAATCGCTTGTAAAAGGTACGTATGCGGGCCTCGTAATCACTCGGGAAAAGCGCGGGGCGCAGACTTCGACCCCGCCGACGCAGGCAGGCGGTGGCGCGACGACAATGACAAAGGCCGAGATCATGAAGATCAAGGATACTGCCGCGCGCCAAAAGGCCATTGCCGAAAATATTGAACTTTTCAGGAGATGAAATTAAATGGCAGCAACCTATACCGAAACCTTAAGCAACCCGCGCGATTCGCTCCCGAACGCCTATGCCGGCGCTATGGGCGCGAATGCCGTGACCGCCAGAGAGGTTGACTTTGTCACCCGCTTCGGCAGCAATTGGGATGCGCTTCGCGAAATTCTTGGCATTATGAACCCTGTAAGAAAAACTCCCGGAACCCAGCTTGTGAGCTATACGGCAACCATCACGTTGGAAGACGGAGACGTTGATCCTGGCAATGTGATCCCCTACAGCAAGGCGACTGTGCAGCAGTTTACGAAGACCGATCTTGAGTTGCTCAAGTACGCAAAAGCCGTCCCGATCGAGGACGTGAACAAGTACGGCGCTGCTGTGGCCGTTCAGAAAACCGACGAGGCGTTTCTGAATGAGCTCCAGAGCAAGGTGCTGGACGACTTCTACACCTTCCTTTCGGACGACACGGCGGCCTCCACCGGCACCGAGACCACTTTCCAGATGGGCGTTGCCGTTGCGATCGGCACCGTGAAAGACAAATTCAAGAAGCTGCGCAAGAATGCGAGCGATATCGTTCTGTTCGTGAACACGATGGACGCTTACCGCTACCTTGGCGCTGCCGAGGTCACCGTGCAGACGGCTTTCGGAATCGACTATATCCAGAATTTCATGGGCGCGCGGACAGTCATCCTTTCGAGCGACATCGAAGAGGGCACCGTGATTGCGGTTCCGGCCGACAACATTGTGCTCTACTATGTTGACCCCGGCGATGGTGAGTTTGCGCAGCTCGGACTCGAATACACCGTTGAGGGAGAAACCAACCTTATCGGCTTCCACGCGAACGGCAACTACAGCACCGCTGTTGGAGAGAGTTTTGCGCTCATGGGCATGACTCTTTGGGCAGAATACGCCGACGGCATCGCAATCATCACCATCGATCCCGACTACGAGCCGGACGGTGACTAAATAAGGGGGGTTGCACAATGGAGAGACTGAATCAGATTCTTCGAGGCAAAAAATTAACTCCCTTGACGGAAAAAGAATCCGCTGTTAAATATGCCATCGATAACGCTGGTTCCGGTGGTGGCGGTGGCGGCGGCGGAGACCTCCCCGAAATCACGGTATCCGACGTTGGCAAGGTTTTGACTGCGGCAGAAGATGGAGCAGGCGGGTATGTCCCGACATGGGACACCGTCGAGGACGGCATCCCCGTCATCACGGAGTCTGACGTTGGCAAAGTGCTGACGGCAGCAGAGGACGGAGAAGGCGGATATATTCCGGCATGGGACGATGCCGGCGGTGGCGGCGGCAGTGTTCAGCCTCTGTTCATCCTGATCGCCGAGAGCGAGTATGGCTCACCGTCCGTGGTCGGCTGGACTAATCAGAACTATGCAACGAAGGCGGGCGAAGTCGTGGATGCGATCTTGGAGGGCACCCCCGTCTACATCAAAGCCGGAGAGTACGACGGAACAGCGGGTGACATCCCTGACGCGAACATCACTCTGCTTGCTCCCGTTGTGGCCGCCGTACCGGAAGGCGATTCCGTGTTTTCCATCAGGAGCGCGCTCCACGCCTATCAGGATGCGAACGCAATGGTCGTCATGGGTTACTCCATCTCGCTTGGCGGCTTTGGAATTTCCATTGAAAAGATCAACTACGAGCTCGAGATTGCGGCTGTTGGCGGTTAAGAAAGGGAGATTCTGTGTTTGAGCTTTTTGCAGTCTTAAAGATGGGCCGAAGGCTTCGGCAGATTGAGAACCTTTTCAAAGAGTTCGATTGTTTCATGTGAAACAGAAAGGCGCAAAATGACAAGAAAAGAGTTTTGCGAAAAACATAGGGCGGAGATCGAGCAAATCTCAAACATCCTCGTTAATCAGGGCGTAGACCTTGGTATTGCCGAATCGATCTTTTGCAATGCGGCGCGGCTGGGCAAAATCCCCGACGGGGACGACCCCGGCGTGCGCGCTGCTCTTGCCATCGTCGGCGGCTCCGAATACTGGGGCGAGCTGGCGAGGGAATATTATGGCGTGATTCTGTAAAAGAGGGGGCGAGCGCATGGCGGAACTGGTCTATCGGTGGCCGTTTGCCGGCCGGAAAAAGGTGACGCTTGAATATGGCGTTCCCGGCAGCTCGTGGAAATGCGGCTGGCATTCCGGCCTTGATATTATCTCGAAAGCGGTCGGAGGGACGGGAGAAGTCCGCCCGATTGCCGACGGGACGGTGTCAACGTGCATCACCGGGCACAAGAGCTATGGCAACTATGTGCTCGTCTCCCACCCGGATGGGATCGTCTCCCTCTATGCGCACATGGAGAGAATCCTTGTGAATCCCGGCCAACAGGTTTGTGAATCGTCCGTGCTTGGGATTGAGGGAGAGACGGGGAATGCTTCCGGCCGCCACCTGCATCTTGAAATTCACAGGGGCGGCTATAGCTACCCTGCTTCCATCAATCCGAGGGAATGGCTTGAGAGCCACGGCGCGCCGTTTGATGAAAAGGAGGTTTCCGAGGTGTCGGGAAGAAATAGCATTTACGGGAAGCTCCCGAAAATCCATGCGGTGAAAATCTGGCCGGAGCGGTGGAAGATTGTGAAATGGGGAAAGGGCAAGAGGACGACGTCAATCCGCGACTATTGCTGTTTCCCCTTTCAAGCATCTGGCACGGTTCCCGTCGGAAATATCGTCGCTGACGGCGTGACGCTGGCCAAAATGCCCACCGCTTCGACGATCTGGCTGAATGCAGCCGGAGAACTCGGCGTTGGGTTTTCTCCGCCCACAGGGGCGAAACAGTCGGTCAGCGGCTTTCCTCTTCGCGTGCTGGACAGAGAATACACCCTCAAGGAAGCTCTTGCGCAGGGATGGGACACGTCCCCGCTCTATCCGACGACCCATGCGATCCTCGGCACGAACGGGGAGTATCTGCTTTACTGGGTGTTTGAGACGACTTCAAAAGGCGCGGAAGCGACGTGGACGGAGTTGCAAGGCATTGCCCGGATGATGGGCTGTCATACCGTGCTTCTTGGCGACGGCGGCGGCTCGACGATCCTCGACAACGGCGGCTCCAATATGATCGTGAGCACGGGAAACCGGCAGCTTGCGACGCTGATGAGGTACTGATCGGATGGACAAGGCCCACAGAGAGACGGACAAAATCCTTGACAGTATCGAGCGGAGGCTTTTCCAGATTTACCGGCGCGCAAACGGCGAGATTTCCCTTGCGTGGGGCGAGTACATGGAGCAGGCAGAGAAGGAAACGGCGAAGCTGCAAGCGGAATATGACGAAGCGGTGAGAGCCGGCGATAAAAAGGCGATTAAGAAAAAGAAGCGGGCACTCGAAGTGAAAAAGCGGGAGATCACGCTGAAAGATGATCGGTTTGCGGCGGTTGTTGACACGACTTCGGAACGTCTGGCGGACACGAACGCGGCCGCCCTTGCCTATGTCAACGGGAAGCTCCCGAAGGTGTATGTCACGAACTACAACTTTGTCGGGCAGCAGATCGAGAGCGCGGTAGAAGGCTATTCTTTCGCTCTTGTCAACGAGCGCGTGGTTCGCGACCTTGCACTGCCTTACAAACAGCTTGACCGCATAAAGGACGTTAGATGGAACACGAAGAACATCCGGCGGGAAGTTTTGCAGGGGATTCTTCTGGGCGAGCCTGTTTCCGAGATCGGGGGACGGCTGCAAGACGTGATCGGCTACAACCGAAAAACCGCAATCTATCACGCGCGGACGATGGTGACGAGTGCGGAAAATCAGGGCCGACAAGAAGAATTTGAAGCAGCCGAGGAAATGGGGATCGTGCTCGAAAAGCGGTGGATTGCCGTTCGAGACGAGCGCACAAGGCAGTGGCACACCGACTTGAACGGGAAGACGGTTCCGATCGACGAGCCATTTGAAAACGATTTCGGAAAGATCATGTATCCGGGAGACCCAACGGCGGACCCGGCGAATGTTTACAACTGTCGATGTTCCATGGCCGCTGTTATAAAAGGATTCCGTGAACCGAGGGGCGGGAGATCATGAACGAATACAGATTGATCGATAATACGGACGAGTTCCTGAAGGATTTCGACGGAGCGATTGAACGCGGCTTGATTGCTGTTGGCATGGCTGCGGAAGGCAATGCGAAGGACATCCTGACGGAAACGGTGTATTCTCAAGTCGGAATCCCGTGGGTGCTGACCGGCCGCTTGCGCAACTCAATCACCTTTGCGACGGATACGCGAAAGGGGAAGACGTTGCGTCGGGCAAAGTCGGAAAGCTCCAGGAAGGACGATGCGAAAGCCGAAGCGAATTTCGCAGAGGAAGAGGTTTCGAATCCAGAAAAGAAAACCGTAGTCATAGGAACCAATGTAGACTATGCGCAAGGAATTGAACTCGGGACGCACCGAAAGAAGGGCGCTGTCCGCTACCTCCAGCGGGCGGCGAGCGAGCACAACGAAGAATATAAAAATCTGATTGCAAACAGCGTTTCTGCGTTGCAATCGAAGTATGGAGACTGACGGAAAGGAGAGCGGGAAGATGAATACGGGGACGCTTTCGCGGCTTTGCCACGAGTGCAAAAACTGGTTCACGCTTGAGGAAGAAATCCAGAAGGGCACCTTCTCAATTTCGGAGGGGGCGCTTGAAGATGTGGACTTTTTGCAGGCTGGGCAGTATTTCCGCATCGTGGGCAGCGTTTTCAATGACGGAGTTCACAAATTCGGGGCCACTCCTCCGGAGCTGTTGCGTGATGAAACCTTTTCAGGCGCAGTCTATCCGATGCGCGTCCCGCTCGACTTTCTTGCGCTGGCCGAAGAGGTTGAGGCGTGGGAAACGGAGTACGGCGAGGGGAGCCTTTCCCCGTATCAGAGTGAGAGCTTCGGCGGATATTCCTACACTAAGGCCTCGGGCGGCGGTGGTTCTGCATCTGCTCCGACGTGGGAAAGCATCTTCGGCGGGAAGCTGGGGAGGTGGCGGAAGCTGTGAGCCTGTTGAGCGAGGCGATGGAAGCTTGTACGATGATCGACAAGACGACGCAGCGGGACGGGTATGGCGGAGTGATTACCGCCTATGTTGACGGGGCGGAATTTGACGCGGCCATTGTCTTTGACACGTCGGTTGAGGGACGAATCGCGCAGGCGCAGGGGGTTAAAAACCTCTATACCGTCACCACACAAAAATCCGTAGTGCTTGAGTATCATAATATTTTCCGGCGCGAGCGGGACGGAAAAATCTTCCGCGTCACTTCTGACGGCGACGACAAGGCCACACCGAGAAGCGCCGGCCTTAATATGCGGCAGGTGACTGCCGAGGAATGGAGCTTGACGGGGGGTGCTTCCAACGGATAGATACCAAGTGATCGATGCCTTTTGGAACAGCTTCGGCGTGGAAGCGTATGACGAGAACAGCGTCCCCGATCATGAAGAGCTTTCTTTTCCTTACATCACCTATAACGTGGGGACAGGGTCGCTCGATTACCCCGTCTCGATGAGCGGGAACATCTGGGACAGGGGCACGAGCTGGGAATCGGTCTCAAAGAAGATCGACGATATTTCAACCGCGATCGGCAGAGGTGGGATTGTCCTCCCGTTTTCAGGTGGGTCTGTCTGGATTCGTCGTGGCTCCCCGTTCGCGCAGAGATTGAGCGACGAGGACGACATGATCCGGCGTGCCTACATCAACATAGATGTGGAATTTATCAGCGAGAATTAAGGGGGAAACCTTATGGCAACCAAATATGCACAGGTGCCAACTTCGGCGCTTTCCAGCTTGCAGATCAATGCCGGAATTCTGGCATCTGATTTTACGCCATCGACCGGCACAGTTGTGTCCGCCGATATCCTTGGGGCGACGAGCGGAGGGCTTTCTTTCAGCGATATTCCCGATTTCGTGGATTTCGCGGAAGATATCGACAATGCACCGAAAAATACAAAGGAATTCAAGCGCATCAACGGCCGGACGGTCACGTTGAGTGCGACCTTCATTTCGATCAACACGACCCTTGCAAAGAGCCTGATGGCTGCGGCCGATATTGGGTCGGTCGACACGACCAAGATCACGCCGAGGGACGAGCTGGCCGCGGCGGATTTCGATGATCTGTGGCTGATTTGCGATTATTCGGACAAAAACGGGCCGACAAATGGCGGATTCGTCGCGATCCATTTGATGAACGCTTTGTCGACCGGCGGCTTCCAGCTCCAGACGGCAGACAAAGGGAAAGGGCAGTTCCAGGCGACGTTTACGGCTCACTATTCAGGCTCGGCTCTTTCCACCGTGCCGTATGAGGTTTATATCAAGGCCGGATCGGCGGAGCCGACCACTTAAAAATCTAAAAAAGACTGGAAAGGGTGAGACGATTGAGGTTATCCGAATTTAAGGATGAAGAAGCTCTTGAACTGTTGGCGAATCTCATCGAGCCACTGGGCGAAATGTTCCAAGACGCGGAGGTTCGGCTTGCGTTGAAGCAACGGAGAATGTTGCGGGCGGCAAAGCTCATGATTGCGAATCACAAGCGGGCGGTTTTTGAAATGCTGGCCGCGATGGAAAGAACGCCGGTTGAGGAATTTTCCTGCAATGTGCTGACGCTTCCGGCGAAGCTCTTGGAGATCAACAACGACCCGGAGTTTATCCGCCTTTTTCAGTTTGCAGCAGCAGAATTGGACGAGAAGCCCTCTGGTGCTGCATCGGGGGCAATGGCGGAAGAATAAACATCCGTGCTCTTCTTTTTCAGGCGGAGGCCGTGAAAAACGCGAAAGAGCGGGAGGTTCTCTTCCAAACGTATGTTTCCGACCTGCTGCGTGCTTCTGTTGAATGGGTCACGCCGCCGCCGCGCTGGATCGATCTGGCGTTCCCGCCGGAGCCTATTCCGGACGGGCTGGGCGAGCAAATTGTGGCCGATTTAGTGGAGCGGGCAGGATTGGAGGTTGTGTAATGTCTCTCTTAGACCTTTTTATTAAGATCGGCGTTGACGATCAAGCGAGCGATAAGGTCAGCTCCCTTTCGCAAAAGTTGGGGAATGGCCTTGCGACCGCGGCGAAAGTCGGCGTTGCAGCACTGGCGGCAGCTTCCACGGGGGTTGCCGCCCTTGCAAAATCGGCGGTTTCTGCGTATGCGGATTTTGAACAGCTCGAGGGCGGGGTTGAGACGCTTTTCAAAGATTCGTCCGACACTGTTCTTGCCTATGCGCGGCAGGCATACCAAACGGCAGGGCTTTCCGCGAACGAATACATGGAGACTGTCACATCCTTCTCCGCCAGTCTCTTGCAATCGCTTGGCGGAGATACTGCGGAGGCGGCCCGCGTTGCTGATATGGCGATCACAGACATGTCGGACAACGCGAACAAAATGGGCACATCCATGCAGTCGATTCAGGCAGCCTATCAGGGGTTTGCGAAACAAAATTACACCATGCTCGACAATCTCAAGTTGGGCTATGGTGGAACGAAAACCGAGATGGAGCGGCTCTTGCGAGAAGCAGAGGCTTTTGAAGCCCAGCAAGGGCGCTATGTGTCTTTCTCAATAGAAAGCTATGCGGATATCGCGAACGCGATCCACGTTGTGCAGGAGAACCTCGGTATCGCAGGAACGACGGCGCTTGAAGCGCGGGAAACCATCGCGGGAAGCCTTGCAGCAATGCGGTCTGCGTGGGCAAATCTCAAGGCGGGGATTGCGGACGAAAATTCGGATATCGGCGATCTCGTGGATAAATTCGTCGACTCTGCGGGCGTGGCCGCTGAAAACCTTGTGCCGAGAATCGAGAAAGCAATTGGCGGAATCTCCCGACTTGTGACGGATGCGGCAACGACAATCGTCCCGATTGCGACGCAAACGATCCTTGATAGCGCGCCCATGCTGGTTTCTGCCGGTTTCGATCTGCTTATGTCCTTGATTTTGGGAATTGTGGACAACACGGACAAGATTGTCGACACGGCATTGACGCTCGTGTTGACGCTTGTCGACGGGTTGATTGACAACTTCCCAAAGATCGTGGAGGGCGGCGTGAAGTTGGTTGTGCAACTCGGCGTTGGCTTGATTAAGGCTCTGCCGGAGCTGGCCGCACGGGTGCCGGAGCTGATCGAAACCATCCTGACGGGACTCTACAACGGAATCCAGCAGCTTTTGGAGTTCGGGGCTGACCTCGTTGACGCAATATGGAACGGCGTGAAAAGCAAGGCGGCGGAGCTTGTGAAAAATGTCACGGCGTTTTTCCGGGACATTTTCGAGGCGGCGAGAACAGGCGCGGAAATCGGTTCTGGCTTGAGCTATGGCGGCGTTGCAAAAACTACGTCCGGAGGAGCTTCCGGCGGTGCTTCCGGCGGCGGTGGCGGAGGCGGGGACGTAACCTTAACGCTTGACGGCGAGGTGCTTGCCCGCACAAGCTACGGATACAATCAGCGCGAAGGCGCACGGCAGGGCGTGGCCCTGGCTGGCCCGAGATAAGGAGGGGATTCCGTGGTAAACACAATCAAGGTAAACACGGTCGATATCACGTCCCTGCTTACTCCGGTAGGCTATCAGGTGGGCTATCAGCCGGTGACAGGACGATGGGGAGGATACACGCTCGACGGGAAATTCCACCCAGATGTGTTGGCGGTTAAAGCGGTTTTGACTGCGAATTGTATGCCGCTGACGGCGCAGCAGATTGCCGGAATCCTCGGGGAATACGTTCCCGGCATGGAAACGCCGGTTGAGGTCTACTATTTCGATCCGCGACTTGGCGACTATCGAATCATGGAGGCGCTGGCCGGAGCGGTTTCCCAAAAATATGTCGGGGTCGGGGCTAACGGCTCGGATTATTTTACCGGGACCATCCTCGTTTTTACGGAGCAATAAAATGGCTGTTGATATCAGAATCACTTACAAGGACATAGCGCCATACGCGGCGGACGATGCGACCTATACGGGCACGGTGGCAGAGAGTTTTTCGGATTTCGATCTGAACGCTCCCGCTTCCCGCGTCCCTGTCGCGTCGCTGGAGGATGATCTGTGGTTGCTTGACGGCACCTATGACGTGCTGGAGGATGATGACACTGTCCCATTCTGGTCTTCGTCCCTGTCCAATGCTTCCGGCAGCTTCTCAACCGCGCCAAAAATCACAATCAGCTTTTCCGGCTATCATAGCAGCGTAGGGTTGACGCTGATTTTCGATCCGGCGACGGGAAATTACTGTAGCGAGGTCGGAATCGTTTGGAAACGGGATGGCTCGACGATTGAAAGCGGGACTTTCTACCCGGACGGCACAACCTATTTTTGTAATCAGCCGGTCGACCTTTTCAGCTCCATCGAGATCACGCTCACAAAAACGAGCGTCGGATACCGGCGCGCGCGCGTTAATCAGATCGTCTTCGGCATGATTCACGATATGGGTTCCGAATCGCTGGAAGAAGTCACAGCGACAAGCGAGTTGAGCTTGATTTCTCTTGAGCTTCCTTATTCACAACTCACCTTCGGCATCCGCACGGACGAGGATGTCACCTTCATGTTCCAAAACCGGCAGCCGGTGGAGCTTTATAAGGACGGGTTGATCGGGGTCTACTATTTCTCCCGCTATCAGCGGAAAAAGGCGGGCCTGTATTCCGTAACGGCATACGATGCGCTCGGCGTTCTGGCGGAGCAGCAATGGCAGGGGCAGGCGTACCTTTCCGGCGTGTCGGCGAAGACATTGCTTGAGACCATTGTCGACGGGCAATTCCCGATTGAGTATGCAACCGGCGTGGTGGACGCGACCTTGACAGGGGTGCTTCTCGATCAATCGCGCAGGGACGCAATTCAGCAGGTTCTTTTCGCATGGGGAGTGTGCTTGACGTGCAGAGCGGGGAAAATCCAGATATTCAATCCGCCGACAACCGGCGCGAAAGAGATCGGAGAAGCCGGAACCTTCATCGACGGCGTTATCAACGAGGAATTGCCGATCACGGCAGTCAATGTGGTCGCGCACACCTATACACAATCGAGTTCCGGCGTGATCCAGATCGGCGGGAATCGCTACAACGAGAGCAAGACGATCTACACCGTTACCAATCCATTAACGGCGGTCGGATCGAAGCCGAATGTCAAAAGCATCGAGAACGCGACGCTTGTGAGCACGGACAACGGGCAGGCCATCGCGCAACGGGTTTTTGAATATCTCATGCGATTACGATCGCTCGACACTGCAATCCTGTACGACGGAGAGGGGCTGGCCGACCTGCTTACCATTCCGGCCCCTTCCGGCGAGGAAATCACGGGCAATGTCGAAAAGTTGACCTTGCACTTTTCGGGGATCACTGTTGCGCAGGTGCGCTTAACAGAGGAGGCGGAGTCATGAGCATTATTGACAATCTGATCACCGACCGCACGGCATTTGATGTGTTGAATCGGACGGACAAAGGGCACTATGACTATGCCGATCTCAACCGCATCGGGGAAGCGATCAATTACATCAATCAGCAGATCATTGCTTGCGGTGCCGACACAAGGGCGACGCACACGGCAGTCGAGAACTGGACGCGGAGCAGCTTGCCGACCGACGCGCAACGGCAAAATATCATTGACGCGCTGGACGACATTCGGCTTGCGGTATACCGGCCCGCCTCCCTTCCGGCTTTGCCCGGAACCTTTAAACGCCTCACTTATTCGGGGGCGAACAATATAGAGGCTTTGTTGCAGATCAAGAGCCGGATTTTCGACGACATCGCCGCCTCTTTCCCATATTCGGGGTATCCTGAATCTGGATTCCTGTGGAACCAGATCACATAAAGGAGGGAAAGTAAATGACAGACAGGAACGCACAATATCCGGGACGCGTGAAGCTCACGCCGGTATCTGGGCAGGCAAACACCTATGACATGGAGCTTGCCGACAGCCCGCGGCAGGTTGGCACTCCTTTGAACAAGGCGACGTTTCTTCCGGATTCTGTGGCGAACTACATCGGGGGACTCGGGACGAACCCGCTTCCGGGTGCCGCCTTGAAGCGCGTCCATGAGCTGGCGCTTTCAGGGGAAACCGGTACCTACACAGGCACAGGCACCTATGGAGCCAACAACAAGAACAGCCTGACTTTCTCGATCAACCCGATTATCGTATTCATCCAAGAAGCTGGCGGGAGCAATCACATGCCTTATATCTGGGGGAATACCGGCTTTAATTTTGAGGGCGGCGGAAACACAAGGAATAATGTTGTCAGCGTAAGCGGAAAGACGATGCGATGGTACAATGGAGCATCCTCAGGCACTGCGCGTGCGACTTGGCAAGCAAACGCGAATGGAGTAACATACCGCTGGGTCGCAATCGGTTTCCGTGACGCATAAGAGAGGAAGGGAAAAATGATTTTATCAGAGAAAACGTATGATGTTCTAAAATGGGTCGCACAGATCGCATTGCCGGCTCTGGGTTCTCTCTATTTCGGTCTGGCCCAGATTTGGGGCTTTCCTTTCGGGGAGGAGATTGTCGGCACCATCGCGGTTGTGGACACCTTCCTCGGCGCGCTGCTCGGGATTTCTAACGCGCAGTATAAAAAAAAGAAAGCTGGCGGTGATGGGGATGGCGGTATCGCGTGAGGACATGAGGGAAATTGTGGAGGAGTGCGACAAGCGCTACCGTTCGAAGGACGACTGCGACGAGATCAGCGGGGCGATCGAAAAGAAGCTTGCCAACGACAACACCCGCTTCGCCGTCCTTGAGTACCAACAAAAAGTCAACAACTGGCTCACCACGGCAATTGCCGGGGGGATCGTCGCGCTGCTCATAAAAATCTTCGTCGGGGGTGGAGCCTGAATGGATTGCGGGACTTGCAAGGAGAATCGGGCAACGATTCCTTATATCGTTCATGAGGGCGAGCTTGCCCGCATGGAGCGGGCAAATAAACGCCTTTTCGCCGCGTGGTTAATTACCTTCCTATTTCTTGTCGGCACCTTTGCCGGATTCCTATGGACTGCCGGGAGCTTCGAAACCACCACAACAACTTCTGTGCATCAGGTTGCCGAGACCGGAAGCAACGCCTATATCAGCGGGAGCGTGAGTGGAATCAATGGCAAATAGGCAGACGATTGTTATAACAAAGACGCGTCGGAGAAAATACGGCGGCAATACCGGATATGTGCAATGCAATATCTGCCACGGCACCGGCCGCGTGAAGAAAAAGAGGAAGAAATGATACAGGAGCCGTCCAGATCGGAGATCGAAAGGGCTATTGATGAATATGTGGTAGGCAAGCACGCGGAGCGAAACCGGAAGATCATGCGGCGGCGGTTGATTGACGGGATATGCTTCGACCCGCTGGCGGAAGAGTTCGGGCTTTCCGTCCGGCAAATCCGTTTGCGAGCGACATCTGCATATCACCGCAGCAATTGCAAAGCTGGGTGGCAAGATTGCTCACGCCGTCGCGGACAGAAGTCACGGAGTCGTGGAGCTGTGCATCGCGGAACCCGTCCGAGACGTTGGTCGAGATGCTCTGCTGGCCGTTGAGCAACCACGGGAAGTCAATTCCAAGGCCGCCGCCGAAGCCGCCAAAGCCTCCCATTCCCATACCGCCCCAACCGCCGAGACCGGCAAGCAGAAGCAGAAGGACGATCCAACCCCAGTCTCCGCCGAAGCCGCTATTTCCATACCCGCCGCCATACGCGGCAGGGGCAACCGGCATGTAAAAGCCGTTGCCATTGCTTTCGTCTGTAAGAGCCATTTTCATGTTTCCTTTCTTAGTGGTTTTATTTCACCGACTGCGCGCCGTCGGGGAAAATCTATCTTCGCGGCATCTGCCGCATGATCTGGTAAACCGCCTGCAACCGCTGGTTCCCGATTTGTCCGGATTGCAGGAGATGGTTGATGATCTGTTGGGGATTGTTCATGCCCGCGGGGATGGAAAGTCCCGCCTGTTTCATCATGCCTGCCGGATCGGCTTTGAGCTGGTTCAAAAGCTGCTGCATGTCTGGCCTACGTGCTGCTTTAGGCTGATTCCCTCCCAAATCGGCAAAAATACTCACTCCTCATCGTCCCCTTTCTCCTGCTTTGCCCTCTGTGGATCCGATTTTGACACGCTGGCGGACAAAGCCGCTGAAATAAGCCCGTTTATCTCGTCGCGCCGAACAAAAGCAGACGGGTCAAAAACGGGAGCGGGAGGGGCAGGCGGGCGCTTCTCAAAAACGTCCAGGGTGTAGCCGTTGGCGCTGGCCGTCTTGACAAAAATGGCAGAATCGTCTTTCGCAATCATCATCTGTGAGGAACCGATGCCGACGGGAAACCGCTCCGCAGCCGCCTCGTTGTCCACCTGCACGATCTCCGCCCGTATGGTTGGCGGAGTCATCATCTGCGCGGCCTGTGGCTGTGGCGAATTCTGCGCCGGTTGCTGGTTTTGCGGGTAAAACGGAACGGGCGGGCCGAAGAAAGATTGCTGATACGATGCAGGGAAAAAGTTTCCGTATGCCATTTTGAAATCCTCCTATTTTCCCGGATTGTCCGGTTGTTTAGACCAATAGAATTGCGGGGCCCTGTCGCTGCTGTCCCAACTGTCAAAAAGGATGCCGTCCCGCACGGTGGCGACGTGGCCTCCGAAACCGAGGACAAAGGTGCCGGAAGGGTGGTCGCGGCAGAAGTCCGCGGCGGTGTAGCAATCTGGGCAGGTGTTTGGGATTGCCTGCCTGGTAAAACCGTGAGACCGGAGAACCGCGCCCCATACGCTGTCCGAGGACGGCATATCTGCCATTCGGTATGCCATCACGACGGCGGAGAGAAACGCACCTTCCCAGTCAAGTCCGAGGGCCTTCGATAAGGCCCGCACGACGCAGTCGCCGACGCGCATTCCCGTGGGGTTCGGGTTGTATTCTTGCCACACAAAAAAGGCCCCCTCTCTGGTTAAAATGCTACCAATAGAGGAGGCCTCGGCGGAATGAAATAAATGCGCAATTTTCAAGAAATTTGTATGAAATATGTTGACTTTTTATAAAAATTGTATTATAATATTATATATAAAAGCTGTGCGAAAGGGGGGATTCCATGGTACAGGAAAAGCGTGACTTCTTGATGGTGCAGATGCGCGACGAAGAAAAAGCCGCGATCAAGGCAGCGGCAAAGGAGCATGGCCTCACAATGTCGGCTTTTGTCCGGCTTGTCATCAAAGAGGCGCTGAAAGGGGAAAAGAAGGAGGGATAAAGGATGACGAGTGAGCAAAAGCTTGATATCATCAAGACGATCTTGACCAAGGTACAGGCGAGCGACGACTTTTTCTGTGGTGTCGTCGCCGCGGTGCTGGCTGTGATCGACTATTGAGAGGAGGAGAACCACATGGCGAAAACCAGAAGCAACATCGAGAACCTGCTTTCTATGCTCCCGCATGAGCAACAGGACGAGATCATGCGAGGAATCAGGGCAATGATTGTGGCAACCGTGACCTTTCGGATGCGCGACAAGGTCAAGCTCTACAGGATGGAGCACGGTCTGACGCAGGCCGATTTTGCACGGTGTGCGAACCTTGACCGCGGTTTCGTACAGCGCTTAGAGGCGGGCGTTGTGGTTGATCCGCTTTTATCGAACGTGCTAAAGCTCGCAACCATGATGGGCTGCACGATCGACGAGTTGCTGGACGATCATACGCGGGAGGAGCTTTTGGCGAAACCCACAATATCCAAACCAAGAAAAGCAAGAGAAGGAGGAGTGCGAAATGGAACAGAGAAATGATATGCTTTTCCCCGAGGAGCTTTTTTCGGAGGAGCAAACGGGCGGCTTCTCGATCCGCGACGATGACACGGCAGATTGGGCCGTTGCGAAGTTGGCCGAAAAAAAAGAAGAGGCCGATCGGTTGATCGGCCTTGCAGAGCGGGAGATTTCCCGCCTCAAAGAGCGCATTGAAGAGATCAAGGAGAAGGCAGAAAAGGACGCGGCTTTTCTCTCCTCCTGCCTGTTTGAGTATTTCGGCACGGTCAAGAAGCGCGAGACGAAGACCATGGCGAAGTATGAGTTGCTCCACGGGACGCTGGTGCTCAAGCGCGGCGGCCAGAAATTCGAGCGCGACGACGCGGCCATCCTGCAATGGGCAAAGGAGACGGGCCGCTGCGATCTGGTGAAAATCGAAGAGAAGCTCAACTGGGCGGAACTGAAAAAGGGAATTGCCCAGAACGGCGAAACGGCGGTGGACGCGGAGACCGGAGAAGTGGTGCCTGGCATCACAATCACACAAGCTCCGGACACCTTCACGATCGACTATGCGAAGAAAGAGAAAGAGGCCCCGCCGGTATGAGCCGGCGGAGCCTCTTTCCCCCATCAAAAGAAAAGGTGTGAATGAAGGAGTGCCAGGAATGAGCGCCCGCGCTATCAAAGGAGTTGAACCACATGACCAACCTTATTATATCCTCTCGGAATACGCCTGTCAAGGGTAAAAAAATATTTTCTTTTTTGAAAATTTTTATTGATTTTTCGATTGGCAGTATGTTATAATAAAAATACAATCAACAGAAAGGAGAAAACCACATGACCGAGAAAAAGAATTTAGAGCAGAAGTTTGTCGCCCTGCGGCAAGCCATCCCTGCAATCGCGCAAAAGAAGTACACGGAAAACGTCAAGTATAAGTACCTGCGCATTTATGACGTTTTCGAGCACCTTACTCCGGCCATGAACAAAGAAGGAGTGAATTTCGAGATCGTGGCCGAGACCGCGTCCCGCCACTATGAAAACGGCGATCCTATGTTTTACACTTCTTTCCTTCAAACGACGAGGACGGGGGAAAGAACGGTGTGGGTGTACGAGGCTGACCTGACCGTTGCATGGACGAACGCGGACGACCCGACCGACCGGCAGGAAGTGACGCTGCACGCGCTCGGAACCAACGACGGCGGGCCGGACAAGGCGAAGGGCAGCGCATGGACGTACTGCTTGAAGTATTACCTTTTCGAGAAATTCCAGATAGACCAAGGAGACGACGACCCAGACAACAACGATCTTTCGGGAGTGGCGAGCGGCTTCCAGCAGGCGCAGACGGTTCAGGCGGCAGCTCCCCGCAAACTCTCCGACGCGCAGATCAAGAGGCTGCACGCTAAGGCGATCAACGCCGGCATCACGGAAGAAGTCTGTGATGCGAGAATCCGCGGGAAATACGCCTGTGAGCCTAACGAAATGACGCGGGCCCAATATGACGAAACTTGCGCGGCGCTGGATAAGGCGGCCGCAGAAAGAGACAAGGAGGCGTTTGATGATGTTGAATAAGATTTTTATTGCTGGCCGCTTGTGTGCCAATCCGGAGCTTAAATCCACGGGGACAGGGGTCCCCGTGGTGAATTTCCGTATCGCCTGTGACCGCGACCAGAAGAACCGCAACGGCGAGCGGGAGACTGACTTCTTCTCCTGCGTCGCGTTTCGCGCTACCGCGGAATTTATCGCCCGATATTTTGAAAAGGGACGCGCAATTTTGATCGATGGAAGCATGAGGGCCAACCGCTGGACTGGGCAGGACGGGCAGACGCGCGAGAGTTGTGACGTGCTAATCGAGCGCGCCTATTTTGCAGATTCCAAGCCCGCCGCGGCTCCCGCTCCCGCGCCAATGCCTTCCGGCTATGCCGAGATCGACGAGCCGGACGGACTGCCATTTTGACGAAGGGAATGAACAGAAATGCCGAACCGCGTCTTAAAGGAGAGTATTTGCACGAGCGACGATATGGCCGCGCTGACTTGGTTTGAACAGGCGCTTTTCACCCGGCTGATTGTAACGGTGGACGATTATGGCCGAACAGATGCGCGCGCCTCTATCATCAAGGGAAGGCTCTTCCCACTCGACGACGTAAAACCCGCCGAGATCGAGAAGGGCTTGAAGCACATGGAGGAGCTTGGGATGGTGCGCTTGTATTCCGTTTCTGGCAAGCCCTATCTCTTGCTGACGGCGTGGACAAAGCACCAGCAACCGAGAGCGAAGATCAGCAAGTTTCCAGCACCGGAGGACGCTTGCAATCAATTGCAAGCAGATGCAAGCAATTGCAAGCAGATGCAAGCAGATGCTCCCGATAAACGATACACGATAAACGATACACGATATACGATAAACGATATATCTTGCGCGGAGCCCGCCGAGAGCGACACCGCGCCGGAGCCGGAGCAGCAAGAAAAAGAGCCGTCGGTTATCACGCTGACGCTCAACGACGGGACGGAGTATCCAATCTTGCAGGCAGATGTTGACCAATGGGCGGGACTCTATCCTGCGGTTGACGTGATGCAGGAGCTCCGCGCTATGCGTGGTTGGTTAGACGCGAATCCAACGAAACGGAAGACCAAGGCCGGAGTGCGCCGTTTTATCAATTCTTGGTTATCGAGGGAGCAGGACAAGGGGGGAAGTGCGCCAAGAGTGAGACCGAGGAAGAGCGGGAAAGGCGATCCAGAATCCAAGAGCCGCATTGAGGAGTTTTCGGACTGGGCTTTTCGCACGATCTATGCAGACGCAATAGTTGATACGGGAGGTGTATAGCAATGGCGATCACAGACAAAGACTTGGCAGGTTTCGGGCTTGCCGCGCGCAAACAGATCGCGGCGCAGTTGGGGAAAGATGCCGTAAAGCAGGCGGCGCGAAAATACCACAACCGACCGACGGAGCGCGTCATGCCGAATGGGAAGACCCGCGCTTTTGACTCGCAAAAAGAGGCCCGACGATATGACGAGCTGGCCGCCATGCTGCGGATGGGCGTGATCCGTAACCTCAAGCTGCAGCCGGAGTTCACGATCACAGAAGGCTTCATCACGTCCGAAGGAAACCGAGTCCGCGCACACCGATACACCGCGGATTTCAGCTACGAACACCTTGAGCGAAATTCATATGTCAAAGACGGTGGCGGGAGCCTTGAGTATATCGACGAATGGGTAACCATCGTCGAGGATGTCAAGGGCGGAAAGGCAACCAAAACGCGCGACTTCATCAACAACAAAAAGGCCCTTGCAGATAGGGGAATCATCATTCGCGAAGTCTGAAAAATTTTTTGAAAAAGTTTCGTAAATTGTATTGACTTTTCTGTTTGGGTGTGCTACAATCAATACAACATAACAAACAAGGAGGCAACCACAATGACCAAAACCTATTTTTTCAGCGTTCGAAAGCATGCCCACGACATAGAGCTTTATCGAAACCGCGTGTATAACACAATGGCCGACATGGAATCCGGAGAGATTCCTATGGATGGCGAGAAGTTTGATCGCTTGTATGAGTTCTACCATGGGCCTCTTGAAGAGCTCTATGAGAAGATGTTCGACAGCCGCGACGGCGTGACGGTGCAACTCACAGGAAAGCAGATCGCCCTTGCGAAGCAGATCGTGCTTTGGGCGAGCGAGACGCGCGCAGCATCTTGCATCAGCCGCGGGAGATATGATTTACTGCAATATTGCTGAAACGATCGCGGGGGCTTCGTCCCCCGCAAACAAGGAGAAGGAGGCAACCACATGGCGAAAATGTATAAAGGTTTCAACAAGGACTTGACCTGTACGCCTGCGGATGGTGTGAAGTTTCAGTATGAGGAGGGGAAAACCTACACGGAAGAATCCACCGATCTGTGCAAAAAGGGATTCCACGCGTGCGAAATGCCGCTCAACTGCTTCTCGTACTATCCGCCGGCGGGGAGCGTGTATCACGAAGTTGATCTCGAGGAAGTGAGCGAGAAGCGGGATACTGACTCTAAGCGGGTGGGGAAAAAGATCACCATCGGCTTGAGATTAGATATAGCAGGACTTATCAAGGCGCAATTTGAGTGGGTTAAGAAGCAAACAAAAAACGAATATAGGGGGGGCTACCAGAGCGCCCTGACTGGGGGCTACCAGAGCGCCCTGACTGGGGGAGACCAGAGCGCCCTGACTGGGGGAGACCAGAGCGCCCTGACTGGGGGCTACCAGAGCGCCCTGACTGGGGGCCGCCAGAGCGCCCTGACTGGGGGCTACCAGAGCGCCCTGACTGGGGGAGACCAGA
>Ga0310696_10001965_pt1 | contig 28298 bp, 17 predicted proteins | sample AusTroGonzalo_MG_4_FD_203885 | JGI IMG/M metagenome (GOLD analysis project Ga0310696, IMG submission 203885) | Bovine rumen microbial communities from tropical cattle in Woodstock, Queensland, Australia - Gonzalo_02 (v2) (version 2) | ecosystem: Host-associated > Mammals > Digestive system >...
TTGGAAAATGCCCGCGAATGGCGTCAGGTCTGCCTCGACTATTTCCGTACCTTTGCCGAGGGTGGCAACCCGACGAAGTAGCCTAAGTCCCTTCGCAAACCCTCTTAAGAGTCTGCGCGTACCCACTTAGGAGGGTACGCGCAGACTCTTAAGAGGGTTTTTGAAGATGGGAAAGAGGTCGCAAAGCTGCACCAAAAAGATGCAGATCTTCGGGCTTTCTTGGTAGCATCTTTGCGGATAGTCATAAAACTTAATGACAATCCTTATATTCTTGATATAGGGCAACAGGTCCCAGGTGCCAGGTTTTGGTTTCAAAGAATCTTTTCATCCATTGTCCATTTGTTTCCTTTTGCATCTACATTCGCGGTGAAGATGGGGCAAAGATAGGAAGAATAATTAAAAGATAGGAAGGGAAAAGCGAAAAATGTACAAAAAACGTAGTATATTTGGCGGATTGGAGGTTGAGACGTATCTTTGCACCGCAAAATGTGAGATTGAAGTCCTACGGAAGCAGGAGAGATATGGCATTCATCGCTTTATGATACACTATACGAAGAAAGAGGAACAGTGGAATGTGGGCAGTCATGCCGCAGGAATCGTCTTGGGCGTGGTTGTCGGCGTCCTCTTCCTTCTTTATTGTGTCCGTGCGCGTGATAGCTGGGCCACGGCAGGGGTGATTCTCTATCTGGTCGGTATGATAGGCAGCTATGTGACGAGCACGGTGTACCATGCCCTTCCGCAGTCTTGGCCGTCGCGTCAGGTGTTGCGTCGTTGGGACCATGCGGCTATCTATTGGCACATCGCGGGCTCCTACTCGCCCGTTACGCTCGTGGCTTTGCGCGATGCAGCTTGGTGGGGTTGGGGATTGTTTGCTTTTGTCTGGGCGGCAGCTCTGACGGGTACGGTGGTCAGTTTTCGTGGCTTGCGTGAGCACAGCCATGTCGAGACGGCGTGCTTTGTCGTCATGGGACTCTCGGTGCTCGTTGCCTTCCGTCCGTTGATGGAATGTGTGGAGCCGGTTGCTGTCAACTGGCTCATTGCAGAAGGAGTCTTCTATGTAACAGGGGCCATTGTGTATGCTTTTTCACACAACCGCCCCTATGTTCATACGTGGTTCCACTTCTTTGTCTTGGCGGGGAGTATTTGCCACATCATCTGCGTCTGGCGCGTGCTGACTCAGTTCCTCTGAGGGCTTATAACGTTCCTCCTTCGCGACGGAGTTGTTCGGCGTAAGCGCTGATACGTTGGAGTTCGCGAGGGATGTTGATTTGCTGGGGACAATGGGAGGTACATTGGTTACAGCCAATGCAGTGGTCGGCCTGACGTAAGCGAGGGACGCTGCGGTCGAGACCGACAAGGAAGGCACGACGCTGGCGGCGGAAGGTGGGACTGCCACTGGATTGCGGGGTGTTGCCCTCGCGTATGCAACGGTTGAAATGTGCGAAATTGGAGGGAATGTCAATGCCGTAGGGACAGGGCATACAGTATTGACAAGCGGTGCAGGGAATTTCCTTCTGGCCGAAGATTTCCTCGGCGATGTGCATGAGAAATTCGTGGTCTTCCTCGGTGATGGGCTGCAAGGGAGAGTAGGTGCGAACGTTCTCTTCGAGGTGTTCCATGTAGGTCATGCCGCTGAGGACGGTCAGCACGCCCTCGGGAGTTCCTGCGAAGCGGAAGGCCCAGGAGGCGATGGTGGCTTCGGGGTCGCGTTGCTTGAGTTCGGCGGCCACGGCGTCGTTGACGTTAGCCAGTCGGCCTCCGAGCAGAGGCTCCATAATGACGGCGGGAATGCCCCGCTTGTGCAGTTCGCCATAGAGCTTCACGGCATCGACGTTGGCACCGTTGATTTCGTTGGCGTAGAACCAGTCGAGGTAGTTGAGCTCTATTTGCACGAAGTCCCAGTGGTAGCGTCCTTCGTCGTGCAGGCGCAGCAGAAGCTCGAAGGCACGGTAGTCTCCGTGCCACGAGAAGCCGAGGTTGCGGATGCGGCCTTTCTCCTTCTGTTCCACAAGCCAGTCGGTGAGGCCGTTGTCAATGAAGCGACGCTGGCAGACGTCGAGGCCGCTGAGGTTCTCGCCCGTCTCGGGGTCGCGGCCTCCGCCTCCGGTGCTGTGTAGGAGGAGGTAGTCGATGTAGTCGGTTTGCAGCTCCTTCAAGGATCGCTCGAACATGGCTTTGGAGGGTTCGAGTGCCCACTGGTCGCTGCCGAAGTTGGAGAGCTTGGTGGCGATGAAGTAACTGTCGCGGGGATGGCGTGCCAAGGCGATGCCGGTGCAACGCTCGCTGAGGCCGCGGCAGTAGACGGGGCTGGTGTCGAAGTAGTTGACTCCATGGGCGAGGGCATAATCGACTTGTTTGTTAATCATCTCTTGGTCGAAGGGACCGGTGACGGGGTCGTCGGGGGTGCCTTCGGGGAGTTGTGGCAGACGCATCATGCCATATCCGAGGAGGGAGACGATGTCGCCTGAATTAGGGTTGACGCGGGTAGTCATCGCGGAAGAGTCGGCGCTATTACGCGCCTCACCCAACCCACAGGAAGTGAGGAGGGAAGAAGCAGGGACGGCGGCGGCAGTGCCTGCCATATATTTCAGGAAATTGCGGCGGGAGAGGGAGGTCATAAGAAAATGGGAAAATATAAAAATACAAAAATATAAAAATTGAGAGAACTGAGGTAAATATTCAGATTTCCTTATGTACTTCGTGGCCTTCGACGTAGATGGCGGAGAAGGGACGGGCAGGACAGAGGTTTTCGCAGGCACCACAGCCGATGCACTTGGCTTCGTTGACGGCAGGAACGTAGGCTCCGAGTTCGTCATCAGGATCCAGAGGCACCATCTGGATGGCGCCGGTGGGACAATGGCGGGCACAGTTGCCGCATTCAACTCCGTCGGTGATGGCGACACAGTTCTCCTTGACCCAGACGGCGTGGCCAAGCTGGATGCTTGATTTCTCTTCGTTGCTGATAGGACGGATAGCTCCGGCAGGACAGACCTCGGAACAGCGGTTACACTCTGGACGGCAGTAACCACGTTCGTAGCTCATTTCGGGTTGCATCAGGGTCATCAGGCCAGTAGAAGGACGCAGAACGTGGTTAGGGCACTGGGCAACGCAGAGTTGGCAGCCCGTGCAATGTTGGTGGAAGTTCTGGGCAGAGAGGGAACCTGGCGGTGTGATGGGGGTCTTGCGCTCAGGTGCCACCTTGTCTTCGATGTCGGCGAGGCCACCATCCACCTTCAGCTTTGCCTCTTGGGCGAAGGCGGCGGTAGTGGCGAGGGAAGCACCGATGAGGAAGGCACGGCGGGAGACCCCCTCCTCAGTCCGCTCAGCCGGAACACTTAATAGTTCCGACTTCAGTCCACCCTTTAAGGGGGAGAGCTGAATGTCTTGCACGCTATTGTCTTTTTGCGGTGAAGTCAAATCTTGAGAGTGACCACTCTCCCCCTTGAGGGGGTGTGAGGCGGGGGGAGAGTCCGGGTGCAGACGGGGGATGTCATATTTCAATGCCCCGAACTTGCAAGCATCGATGCAATTGCCGCAGACGACACAGCGGGAGTAGTCAACGGTGTGATTCTTGAAGTCGATGCAGGAGGCCTTGCAGGACTTGGTGCAGGCCGAGCAGTTGCGGCATTTCTCCTCGTCGAAGTTAATCTTCAGGAAGGAAAAGCGTGAAAGAAAACTGAGGATGGTGCCGACAGGACAGATGGTGTTGCAGTAGGTGCGGCCTCCCATCCAGGCAAGGACGAAGAGGAGGACGAAGGTCACGGCAGCGATGATGAAGGTCGGCAAGCTGCGGAGCCAGACTTCGGTGGAGTAGAAGGCGTAGCTATTGAAGTGTTCGGCAATGGCGGCGAGTCCGTTGTTGCCCCACTCATACAGCGGGCGCAGGAGGTTCACGATGATGCGGCCGAAGCTGCTGTAGGGAGCAAGGAGGGCGACGAAGGAACCGAAGCCGGCGACAAGAGCCACGAGGAAGAGTACCAATACGGGATAGCGCAGCCAGCGCACTTCGGGAGAGTAGCTGTAGCGTCCCACCTTTTTATTCTTACGCGGGCGCAGGCGTGCGAAGAGGTCTTGCAGAATGCCCAGAGGACAGACGACAGAACAATAGATGCGGCCGAAGATGAGAGTCAGCAGTATGAGGGCAACGATAACGCCGACGTTCAAGGCCAGGACGGCGGGCAGGAACTGGATTTTTGCCAGCCAACCGAGGTAGGTGTGGAGGACTCCACTTACATCGAGGAAGAGGAGGGTGATGCCGATGAAGGTGAGGACGGCAAGGGAGGTTCGGATTTTTCTAAGCATGGTAAGGGGAGGAGTTAGCCTTCAGGAGTTTCCTCGGAAGAATCCTCGGGAACGGTAGCGGAAGGAGTTGTGTTTGTGAATTTAACGATCCAGATGCTGACCTCGTAGAGGAGCCAGATGGGTAGGGAGACAATGAGGAGGGTCATAATGTCGGCCGTCGGAGTGATGATGGCGGCGATGACGAGGATGGCTACGATGGCATGGCGGCGGTATTCGGCCATCCACGTGTGCCTGAGCATCCCAAAGCGGGCCAGTAGCCAGGCGATGACAGGAATCTCGAAGACGATGCCAAAGACGAGGGACATCAGCAGCAAGGTGTCTACGTAGCTGCTGAGTGTCAGCAACGTCTCGACCTCCGCACTCACGCTGTACGTGCCCAGAAAGCGCACGGTCAGCGGGAAGATGAGGAAGTAGTTGACGAGGATGCCAACGAGGAACATCGAGTAGGCGGCCCCGACGAGGCGGACACCGGCACGCCGTTCATTGTCATAGAGCGCGGGGGAGATGAAGCGGAAGAGTACGTAGATGATGTAGGGCGAAGCCACGAGCAAGCCAACGACCAGCGAAACCTTCATGTGAATCATGAACTGCTCGGTCAGTTCGGTGTTGACGAGCTTCAGTTGGAAAGGCTCTGCGCCGAGCAGGCGGTAGGTGGGGAAGTTGCTATCGCGTGGCCAGAGTACCACGTCGAAGAGGTAATCCTTCAGAAAGAACACACCAAGTCCCATGACGACTCCCGCCACGAGCACGCGGATGATGCTTCCACGTAGGACGTCGAGATGATCCCAGAAGGTCATCTGCTCTTCCATCACTTGCTCTCTTCCTTGTTATAGGCCGTGGCATCCTTGATTTCGTCGTCAAGGCCTTTCACACCATCCTTGAAGCTCTTGACGCCTTTGCCAAGACCTTTCATGAGTTCAGGGATTTTCTTTCCTCCAAAGAGTAGTAGCACGACGAGTGCGATGAGAATGATTTCAGGGGTTCCTAAGTTCATTTCGGGTTTGTTTTAAGTTCGTTTAGGGTTTCTTCGGCACAAAAGTAGTAAGAAAAGTCGGTATGCAAGGCATAAGGGAATATTATTTTTGCAAAAAAGCTTTCTATATGGTGAGAATTGCCTATCTTTGCGGACAGATTTACCAACAATTAACAAAAACAAGACTATGAAAAGACTTCTTATGACGATTTGTGCTGCCGTGCTCAGTTTCGGTAGCGTGTGTGCACAGAACTACGAGGACTACTCAGAAGCTGAGGCTGGGGACTGGGCAATTGGTGCAGGCTTGAACCTGGCTTCTGGCAAAAGTATCACGAATTTCGGTTTCCAACTTCCGCGCTTGCAGTATTACTTCCACTCCAATATACGCGTCGAAGCCTCCTTCAACTATTTCTTCAAGTCGAAGGAATGCATTGACTGGGACATTGACTTGGATGTGCATCCCTACATCTTCCCGATGAAGTACGGCTTGCATGTGTATCCCGTCGTTGGTCTTGCCTTCTGGCATCGCAAACAGACCGAGATTGAGAAGAACTGGGGACGTGTAGGCGTCAACATCGGTGCAGGTTTCCAATATGACATCACGGAGAGGCTCTTCTGCAACCTTCAGTACAAGTATTTCATAACAAACGACTTCAGCCACAGCAACTTCAACGTGGGCATTGCCTATCGTCTGTAAGGTAGGGATCAACCAGTGGAAGGGAAAAAACGCAAAGCGCTGGGGCTGAGGCCTCAGCGCTTTACGTTTACCGTACAGGGATGGCTCAGTTCTTGCTGCCACTGCCTCAGCCAGTCGAACCAACTCCGTGAGTCGCGGAAGCCGTCGCGCTCCATGAGTGCACAGATGGCGAGGTGGTAGCGGATATGCCCCTCTACGGGATGAAGGACGGTGAGGTAGTTGTAAGCATCCTCCTTCTTCATGGTCAGATAACGCCATTCGACGCTGACACCGAGGCCAACGCCTTCGACCAGGTCTTCGGCCGCCTTGTCGGGAACGTTCTTTCCCCAGGAGCCGACGAGGCCGTTGGTGAAGTCCATCAGGCCTTCGTTCTCCATCTCCAGCTTCTGAACCCCTGTGCAGAAGGCCAGACGGTCTACGTCGGCACCGGCTAACTGGATGTCCACTTGCACGTCGCGATGACCGGCATAGAGGGTATAGAGCTGGCGCATCTGCAGATGACGGCCGTCGTAGTTCCAGTTGCGGTCGGTCACTTCGACAATGGCACGCACGGGGCCGGAGGCGATGACGCGTTGACCACGGGCTTCGACTTCCTCGACGTAGGTGGGTTGGTCGTTGAGGTAGCCGCGGAAGGAGCCTGCGCCTACGCTGGGACCGGCAAAGAGAATGTCGCAACCGCGTCCTTCGGCGATATCCTCGCGCGTACTATAGAAATTCGTCTGGTCGAGGACAAGCTGCGGCGTGGGCTTGCCGTAAATGTCGATGCTTTGTCGATGGTCCATGTAAACGCGGAAGCCCACGAGTTCAGACTCCCATTGTGCGCCGTGACCATAGATGGCATCATAGGTGGCAAGGGGCTCGTTGCGGCCCTGGTACTCGATGCTGTTGATGTAAGGATAGCGGTATTTGCGATCCCATACCTTCATGAAGGCGGCAGTGCGGGAGGGGTAGTTCCTCTGTGGCTGTACCGAAGAGCACACGACCTTGAAGGAACGGGTGGAGCGGGCAGGGAAGTCGCAGACGAAGCAAAGCTCGTCGGGGATGAGATCGCCGTCGAGGTCGTCGAGTTGGGAGGGAAGGGCTGTCTGGGAGGGAGCGACCACCTCTGCAGAAAGGACGGTGGCTGCCTTCTTCTTCAGCGCCTTGTGGAGGTCTATAACGACGGGGACGTCGTGACGGTCGGTGGCGGAGGGATTGGTGACGGAGACGGTGAAAGAGGGAGCCGCACCCTTCGCAGAAAGGAAGGAGGCCGCGGCCAAGCATACAAGGTTGGAAAGGAAACGAAGAATCTTCATGTTGTTCTAATCGGTGAAATGGGGGTTGGGGAATCAAGACAGCCTGCTTACTCTTGCGGAATGACCTCTTGCAGGTAGATGGCATCCAATGACCAGAGAGCGCAGTCGTTGGTTGTGGTTTCCACGCTCTCGGTAAGCGGTTGCGGCACCTCAGGCGGCAAGAGGGGCTGCGGGTTGAACCGGTAGTGCTGCTCGGGGTCGCTGTAGCGCCACATATCCTTCCACGTCTCTTCGGCCAGGGCGTGGTCGTGGAGGTGTGCGGCGGCATAGCCCTTGAGACGGCTGATGCGGAAGCGGTTGGTCGTGACGCGGTGGTAGCGGGCGTTGTGGTCGAGGTAGCAGGAGGCAAACTTCTTGTCCGGGGCCATCTCCAACAGCTCGTGCATAAGTTCGAAGCCACCCATGATGAGTTTCAAGTGGTTGGTGGAGGTGATGGCCGTGTCGCCTTCGTAGCTGAGAATGCCCGTGGCGGGGTCGTAGCCGAGGACGCCCGGCCCCGTGAACATCCCTTTGGGCAGGGCGGCGATGCTCTTCATGCCCGCCTGTATTTTCTTCAGGTACTTATCGTCGCGCGTCCGTTCGTACTCTGTCATCCAGTTGCCTGCATAGGCCACCCAGTCAGGGCCTATGCGCAGACGTGCCGGAGCGGTGCAGGGATATTGCTCGCGTGGCAGAGCCAGACGCATGGGGTCGATGGTGTAGAGCATCTGGTCGGCATCTTTCACGGCCGTCATCAGGTCGCCCGTGCGCTCGTCGGTTGTGAGGTAATAATAGAAGCGGTTCCACGCCGCTTGCGAGATGCGTGCCTCCTTGGCACCACAGCCCCAGTGGCTGACGTTGTGGCGACTGCCGAGCCCTGCATAGGGTCCAACGTGGTAGACGTCTACCTCGCTGGTGTGGCGGGTCATGGCTTCTGCCATCTTCCAGACATCCGGGCGGGCTGTTCGGAGGAAGCTATACCAGAGCCACGAAATGCTGCCCAGCTCCGTGTTGTCCCAGGCAAAGCCTCCCACGTCGTACTTCCATTCGTGGCGGGCCGGGTCATATTGGTGCATGACGTCACCATAGTTCCAGAAACCATACCAGTGGCGCTCGTCGATGGCTTTGGCGTAAAAGTCCAAATAGCCTGCGAGTTGGTGTTCTACGGCAGCGCGGCGTTCGTTGCTGCTGTCGGGCAGGCTCCAGATACCGAAGGCCCGGCGCGCGTGGAGGTATTCCGGCGTGCAGACGAGCGGGGCATCCTCGGCTTGCTGGCGGGCACGGATGGCCACGGTAGCCTTGCCTGGATAGGCCCGTTCAGGTATCAGGGTGAGCACACTGGTACGGGCGATGCCGTAGGGCGTGGACATTCCTTCCTGCACGTCCTCGTAGCTGGCGTTCAGGTCGTGGGCAACGTCGTCGTAGTGGCGCAAGTCCATGGCTCCGCCTTCGGGAGCCCAGAGGTAGGCGGTCAGGAAAGCAGTCTCGTGGGTGGCGCTGTCCACTTGCAGCGAGGCGGGGTAGCTCTCCCAGAAGTCCTTGACGCTGATGCCCAAGCCACCGCTGACATCGCCTGCGAAAGCGTAGCCTGCTGCCCGATGTCCTGTATGTGTGCCTATCCACTGGTTGTTGGCGTGGGCACGCTTCTGGATGCTATAGCCTTGGTCGGAGAGCTGGGTGAGGCGGAAGGTGTTCCACTTGGCCCAGTGATGTAGGAGGGCTTGGCCTTTCTCGTCGAAGGCGGCAGGTTCGGGGATGCGCTGGCCGGCGACTTGAGCGTGCTCGAAGGAGGGAATGGTGGCGGAGAGACCACCAGCCACGGAAGCCGAAGGAGAGATGAGGTTGCCGCCGCCTTTGCCGTCGGCGAGGACGCGGCGGCCGCTGAGGGGCTGCACGCTCTCTGTCCATACGCCGCCGTCCTGTGTGGCGAAGGCAACGTGGCGGTTGTAGGCTTGCTCGCGCATGGGAACCTCAAAGCGAAGGCCGAGGGAACGGATGAAGTCGCGGTGCTGGTCGCCGTCGTAGACGAAGGAATGGACGAGGCGCACTTGCTCCGAGCCTGCATAGAAATAGAGACGGAGGGTAAAGGGAAGTAGGGAAAGCTCCGACAGGTACTTGCCCTGAATCTTGACGACGGCCCGCACGTTGCCCGCACGTTCCACCTCTACGTTTTCCACCTTGGAGGAATGGTGATGGAAGTGGATGGCTTCGAGTCCCTCTGCATAGGGCTGGTCTTGAGTGGTGCACACGAGTTGGCCTCGGCCTACAATCTTCTTGCCCTCCAGCATCAAGCTGTCGAGGATGGCTGTGCCGCTCTTGGGGATGTAGGCGGCAAATTCGCCCGAGACGATGTGGAACTGCGATGCGGTTTCGGTGATGGAGAGGGGAGTGGGGGCGACGGCAGAAAAGCCGCCGTCCGCGGAACCTTGTGGTGACTTGCCTTTCTTGGGCTTTCGCAGTTCTTTTTGGAAGGAGACGCTCTCCGTACCTCCGGGAACCACGGCAGCAAAGCCTCCCCACTTCACACTGCCGTCGGGCCAGTAGGCCGTCGGCCAGAAGTCAGCGGGGATAGGTTCACCGTCGTCGGTTGTGAGCTGGAAGGCATCGGTGGGTTTCATTTCGCCTTTGAGGAAGGGAATGCCAAAACTCACGGGTTGGGCTGTCGTCGGTGTCTTACCAATCCAATGTAGACGGGCTGTCGTTTCGGTCTGGGCTTTCACCTGCATGGCCGAAGGACTGAGAATCCCAAGCAACAGAGCAAGGGAGGATAAAAACTGTTTCATACTTCGAATAGTCGTCGTTGTTCCGTTGACAAAAGTACAGATTAGTTGTGATACGGTGGGAAACGAACGGGAAAAAGAAGCTAAAAGCGAATAATTAAAAAAATATAACACGGGAAAGCGATGTAGTTCGCCTTTTTATTACTACCTTTACGCCCTGATATAGCCATTTGCGTGGCTATCCATGAGCGAAATAGGATAAAATAATATATAAATGAATTACAAATGGATTTACGAACCTCCTACACAAGAACGTTGGGAAGCAGCTAAGACACTGGCGCGCGAGGTGGGCATTCACCCCGCACTCGGCTCTTTGTTGTTAGATCGTGGAATTACCACGGCTGCTGATGCGAGGCGGTTCTTCCGCCCTCAACTTGCGGGATTATTGGATCCGTTCCTGTTTCGTGACATGCACGTGGCGGTGGAACGCCTGAATCAAGCGCTGGGACGCAAGGAACGCATCTTGGTGTATGGAGACTACGACGTAGACGGCTGTACGGCGGTTGCTCTCGTCTACCGGTTTTTACAACAATTCACTACGAATATCGATTTTTATATCCCCGACCGATATGAGGAAGGATATGGAGTCAGCCACAAAGGCGTGGACTATGCCCATTCCACGGGAGTAGGCCTTATTATCGTGCTCGATTGCGGCATCAAGGCGGTCGAGGAAATCGCTTATGCCAAGGAGTTAGGCATCGACTTCATCATCTGCGACCACCATGTGCCGGACGATGTGCTCCCGCCCGCTGTGGCCATTCTGAACGCCAAGCGCGTGGATGCCACCTATCCCTATGAGCATCTGTCGGGATGTGGCGTGGGGTTCAAACTGATGCAGGCGTTTGTGATAAACAACAACATTCCTTTCAGTCGGCTGATGCCTTTGTTGGACCTTTGTGCTGTCAGTATCGCATCGGATATCGTGCCTATCTTGGGCGAGAACCGTATTTTGGCCTATCATGGCCTGCGCCAAATCAACGCTAATCCAAGTGTCGGTCTGAAAGCTATTATTGAAATCTGTGGCTTGGGCGACCGAGATGTGACGATGAGCGACATTGTCTTCAAGATTGGACCGCGCATCAATGCTTCGGGCAGGATGCAGAACGGAGGAGAGGCTGTGGCACTACTCGTTGAGCGAGACCCCGTAAGGGCTCATCGCATGGCACTCCAGATAAACGCCTACAACGACCAACGCAAAGACCTCGACAAGGAAATGACTCAGGAGGCCAACGCCATCGTGGAGCGGCTAGATCCCGGCCACGAACATAAAGCCATCGTTATCTATAACGAGGAGTGGCACAAGGGAGTCATCGGCATTGTGGCTTCTCGTCTGACGGAAATCTATACGCGTCCTTCCGTTGTGCTGACACGCACGGACGATATGGCGACGGGGTCGGCACGTAGTGTCTCAGGCTTTGACATCTACAAGGCCATTGACAGTTGTCGCGACCTCCTGGAGAATTTCGGTGGTCACACTTATGCCGCAGGTCTCTCGATGAAGGTGGAGAACGTTCCGGAGTTCAAGCGTCGCTTCGAGGAGTATGTGGAGGCCAATATTCTTCCCTGTCAGATTCAGTCGGAATTGAACATTGACGGCAAGTTGGATTTCAAGGATATCAGCCATCGTTTCTTCCTTGATTTGCGTAAGTTCGCTCCCTTCGGTCCCGATAATCAGAAGCCCCTGTTTTGTACAGAACACGTCTATGACTATGGTACCAGCAAGGTGGTCGGCCATCATCAGGAACACATCAAGCTGGAACTTGTCGATAATAAAAGCTCCAACGTGGTCAGTGGCATCGCTTTCGGCCAGAGTTCGCAGGCGCGTTTCATCAAGAGTAAGCGGGCGTTCGACATCTGTTATTCTGTGGAAGAGAACACTCACAAGCGTGGCGAAGTGCAGTTGCAGATAGAGGATATTCGTCCGAGTCAGGAAGAAGAATGACGCCTGACTACCGTTCCATTCTCAAGCAGTATTGGGGCTTCGATGATTTTCGCGGTATCCAGCGCGAAATCATCGAAAGCATTGGAGCTGGGCGCGATACGCTGGGCCTGATGCCTACGGGCGGCGGTAAGAGCATCACTTTCCAAGTACCAGCGTTGGCCAAGGAAGGGCTCTGTCTGGTCATCAGTCCGCTCATAGCCTTGATGAAGGATCAGGTAGAGCATTTGCGGCATAAGGGTATCAAGTCTGTGGCTATCTACACTGGCCTTTCGCAGGAGGAGATTATCGTGGCCTTGGAGAATTGTATCTATGGCAATTTCAAGTTCCTCTACGTATCGCCCGAACGCATTTCCTCTGACCTCTTTCTCTCCAAACTGCGTCGGATGCACGTCAGTTTCATTGCTGTTGACGAAGCCCATTGCATCTCGCAATGGGGCTATGATTTCCGTCCTGCTTATCTCGGTATTGCTCAAGTTCGTCGGATACATCCCAATGCTCCGGTGTTGGCTCTGACGGCTACGGCTACGCCGGCCGTAGTGCAGGACATTCAGAGGCAGTTGAAGTTCAGTAGCGAGCATGTTATCCGCATGAGCTTCGAGCGTAGTAACCTTGCTTATTGTGTTCGGGCGTATAGTGATGCCGTGGAGCAAGAAGTGAAGAATCTCTTGCAGGAAGTAGAGGGAAGTGCCATCGTCTATGTCCGAAGCCGTAAGGGTACGCGCGAACTGGCAGAATGGCTCATGGCCAACGACATCCTTGCCACGTTCTACCATGCAGGACTTACCAACCAGGAGAAGAACGAACGGGCGGCTGCCTGGCAACGAGGAGACATCCGTGTTATGGTGGCAACGAATGCCTTTGGTATGGGCATAGACAAACCTGACGTGCGTCTGGTTGTTCATGCAGATGTTCCGGACTCTCCCGAAGCTTACTTCCAGGAAGCTGGACGAGCCGGGCGAGATGGTCTGTCAGCCTATGCTGTCCTGCTGAAAGGACCCCGTTCGGAGGCAGTGTTGCGTCGGCGTGTGGACGAGACATTCCCGCCGCAGGAATATGTGGTTAAAGTCTATGAGGATATGTGCTGTTATCTTCAGTTGGCTGTGGGTGACGGCTATGGTATCACGCGGGAGTTTTCTCTGGAAGAGTTCTGTCGTAACTTCTGCCATTATCCTGTACGTGCTTACAATGCCCTGCAATTGCTATCCCGTGCAGGTTATATCGAGTGGTCCGATGCAGAGGAGAATAGAAGCCGTATTATGATGACGTGCAGGCGTGACGACCTGTATTCCATCCATCTGCCTTCTATCGCAGACCGGTTGTTAGGTTTGCTCCTTCGTTCCTATACGGGCATTTTCAGTGAATACGCTTTTATTGATGAGGCTCAACTGGCCTTGAACTTACATATTCCGGAAGCAGAAGTCAGCGAAGCTCTCGTGACTCTCAGTCGTGCTCATGTCTTGAGCTTTATTCCCCGTAAGTTCATTCCCTATGTCACCTTTGTGCAACGTCGGTTGGACAATGATGAGATTGTTCTTCCCCGTCACATCTATGCCGACCGCCGCCAAGAGTTGGAGCAGCGCATTCAGACCATGATAGGTTATCTGCATACGGACGAATGTCGTAGTCGCTACCTTCTCAACTATTTTGGTGAGCAACAGAAAAAGGACTGTGGACGCTGTGACATTTGTCTTGGTAGCGACCACTTCCTGCCTAATCAACAACCAGAGATTTCCGACCTTGAAGTCATTCGCCAGCGCATCCTGAGACTTGTAAGAGAGCAGGGTAGGGGAGTTCTGGAAGACTTGCATCTTGAAGGTTATTCCGACCGTAAGGTGGCCGAAGTACTTCATCAGATGATGTTGGAGGAAGACTTTTCGGCTCTTTAAGGGCTTTTTTGCGTAGCGGAAAGCTATTTCCTGCCTACGCTTTGCTCTATTCTGAAAGATAATTAGTAATTTTGCGCGCAAAAATGCAACGTAAACAAATGAAGGTACTTAAGTTTGGAGGAACCAGCGTTGGTTCCGTGGAGAGCATTCTCAGCGTTAAGAAAATCGTGGAGTCTCAGTCTGAGTCGGTTATCGTCGTCGTTTCAGCCTTAGGCGGTATCACCGACCAACTCATACGCACGGCGCGGCAAGCCCTCTCGGGTGATGTTGCTTATCTGGCATCCTACGCCGAGATGACCCGCCGCCACCATGAACTCATCACCGCCATCATCCCTGCTGGAGCGGAACGCGACACCCTTATCCGCATCATCGACGGATTGCTGGAGGAACTGCGCAGCATTTATCAGGGTGTCTATCTCATCCGTGACCTCTCGCCAAAGACTTATGCCGCTATCGTCAGCTATGGTGAACGTCTCAGTAGTCAGATTGTTGCTACGCTCATTAACGATGCTGTCTGGTTTGACAGCCGTGAGTTCATCAAGACAGAGGTGAAGGCCGGACGCTCTCGTCTGGCCAGCGAATTGACGGCCGATCTGGTCCGTAAGACATGGGCCGAGATGCCGAAAGTCTCCCTCGTGCCGGGCTTCATTAGTACTGATGCTGAAAGTGGCGAGACGACGAATCTTGGACGTGGAGGCTCGGACTATACCGCAAGTATCATTGCTGCTGCCCTCGATGCCAACACACTTGAGATTTGGACGGACGTTGACGGGTTCATGACAGCCGATCCGCGAGTCATCAGCGGAGCCTACGTCATTCCAGAACTCAGTTACATCGAGGCGATGGAGCTGTGTAACTTTGGTGCCAAAGTCGTCTATCCTCCTACTATCTATCCTGTTTGCATCAAGAACATCCCCATCCTCATCAAGAATACCTTCAATCCCGAGGCTCCGGGTACCATTATTAAGAAAGAAGTCTCCGATGACAAACGTCTTATCAAGGGTATTTCCAGCATCAAGGGTACGACGCTCATCACCGTTTCCGGCCTCTCCATGGTGGGCGTCATCGGTGTGAACCGTCGCATCTTCTCCGTTTTGGCCGAGAACGGTATTTCGGTCTTCATGGTCTCTCAGGCTTCTTCAGAGAACAGCACCAGTATTGGCGTGCGCGACGAGGATGCCGAGTCTGCCTGCAACGTACTCAATGATGAATTTGCCAAGGAGATAGAGACGGGTGCCATGTTCCGTATGCAGGCAGAGGGCGGTCTTGCCACCGTTGCCGTCGTGGGTGAGAACATGAAGCATACGCCGGGTATCGCAGGAAAGCTCTTCGGTACGCTTGGTCGTTCGGGTATCAGCGTCATCGCCTGTGCCCAAGGAGCCTCAGAGACGAACATTTCGTTTGTTGTCGATTCCAAATATCTTCGCAAGACGCTCAATGTCATCCACGATGCCTTCTTCCTCTCAGAGTATCAAGTTCTGAACCTTTTCCTTTGCGGTGTTGGTACCGTGGGCAACTCGCTTATCGAGCAACTGGCCCAGCAGCAGGAGAAGCTCATGCGAGAGCAAGGACTGAAGCTGAACGTTGTAGGACTGGCCAGCAGCAAGCGAGCCATCTTCTCCCGCGAGGGACTTGACCTCCACAACTACCACAATCTTCTGGAAACCGCTCCTGAGAGCAATGTCCAGCATCTGCACGATGAGGTCATCGGCATGAATATCTTCAACTCTGTTTTTGTCGACTGCACCGCCTCGTCTGAGGTTGCCAGCCTCTACAAGGATTTCCTCGAGCACAATATCAACGTTGTGGCAGCAAACAAGATTGCAGCCAGCTCGGAATATGAGAACTACCACGAACTGAAGGCTACCGCCCAGCGACGTGGCGTCAAATTCCTCTTCGAGACCAACGTAGGTGCCGGACTTCCGATTATCCGTACTATCAACGACCTCATCCACAGTGGTGACAAGATTCTCCGCATTGAAGCTGTACTCAGTGGAACCCTCAACTATATTTTCAACAAGATCTCTGCCGATGTGCCTTTCAGCGAGACTGTTAGGATGGCCAAGGAGGAAGGCTACAGTGAGCCCGACCCGCGCATAGACCTCTGCGGTCACGATGTTATCCGAAAACTGGTCATCCTCACCCGCGAGGCAGGCTATCGCATCGAGCAGTCCGACGTGGAGGCAGAGCTCTTCATCCCGCAGTCGTTCTTTGCTGGCGATGTCGAGACTTTCTGGCAGCACCTTCCCGAACTTGATGCAGACTTCGAGGAGCGCCGTCGTCGTGTTGAGGCCGAAGGTAAACGTTGGCGTTTTGTTGCATGTTACGAGGATGGTCATGCCCGCGTAGCCTTGCGTGAAGTGCCGCAGGGTCATCCCTTCTACAGCCTCGAAGGCAGCAACAATATCGTCATGCTCACCACCGAGCGCTACCGCGAATACCCCATGCTCATTCAGGGTTATGGTGCTGGCGCCAGTGTCACCGCCGCCGGTGTCTTCGCGGACATCATGAGTATTGCTAATATATAAAGACTCTTCCTCCGCCCTCCCTGTTCTTGAAGGGTCAAGCGTCTCTTCGAGCCGAGCGAGGGAGTGGTCACCTCTTTAAATAGATACAATGATTGATAACAAATTCACTAATAGTAATTGCTCCCTCCCTAACAGGGAGGGTGGGGGGAGAGTCCGCCGTTTAATCATCCTCGGCGACGGCATGGCCGACTGGCACGTTCCTTCGCTCGGCAATAAGACCCTCCTCCAACACGCCTCCACGCCCGCTATGGACTGGTTGGCACGTCACGGCCGTTGCGGTCTGTTGAAGACTGTGCCCGATGGCTTCCATCCTGGCTCCGAAGTAGCCAACAGCAGTATCCTCGGTTATGACCAGCATCTTGTCTATGAAGGTCGCGGGCCACTCGAAGCGGCAGCCATTGGTGTTGAATTGGAGCCGGGTGACTTAGCCTTGCGTTGCAACTTTGTTTGCATCGAGGGAGACCTCCTCAAGAATCATTCCTGCGGTCGCCTCGAAACTGAGGAGGCTGCACCGCTCATCGACTACCTCAACGAACACCTCGCCAACGAGCGTGTTCACTTTTATACCGGCGTCCAGTACCGCCATCTGCTGGTCATCAAAGGAGGCAACAAGCACATTCATTGCACTCCGCCCCATGATATTCCGCTAAAGCCCTGGCGAGAGTACCAGATTACCGCAGAGACGGAAGACGCTGAAGAAACGGCAGCTCTGTTACGAGACCTCGTCCTTCGTTCCCAAGAGCTTTTGCCCATACATAATATAAATAAGGAACGCGCACGCGAGGGCCGAGATATGGCTTCCAGCATTTGGCCTTGGGGTGGTGGCTACCGTCCGAAGATGGTTCCCCTGACGGAACGCTTTGCCGAACAGATTCACAGCGGTGCTGTTATTACCGCCGTTGACCTCATTCGTGGCATCGGCCACTATGCCGGACTCCGCGTCATCAACGTACCCGGAGCCACTGGTCTCTACGATACCAACTTCGAAGGCAAGGCTCAGGCTGCCGTCGACGCCCTGCTCGGTAATGACCCTGCTGCCCCCGCTGGAGGCGATGACTTCGTCTATCTCCATGTGGAAGCAAGCGACGAAGCTGGTCACGACGGCTCCGTACCCCTCAAGCTACAGACTATCGAGGACCTCGACCATCGGTTGGTACAGCCCATCCTAAAGGGATTAGGCATAATGGACAATGGACAATGGACAATGGACAATGCCATCCCTGACAGCACCCCAAAAGGCGAAGTCCCACATTATCCACTGTCCATTGTCCATTGTCCATTTGACTCCGAAGGATTTTCCATTGCCTTGCTCCCTGATCACCCTACGCCCTGCGAACACCGTACTCACACCGCCGAACCGATTCCCTTCTGCATCTATTACCCTGGGATTGAACCCGACTCCGTGCAGACCTTCGACGAAGATGCCTGCAAGGAGGGTGCCTATGGCCTGCTTGAAGGCGACGAATTTATAAAGCTGTTTATGCAATGAAATACTACTCCACCAACCACACCGCCTCCCGAGCCACTCTCCGCGAGGCCGTCGTCCGCGGCCTTGCCGAAGACCGTGGTCTCTATATGCCTGAAGTCATCAAGCAATTGCCCGCCTCCTTCTGGGACGAGATTGCCGATCTCACTTTTCAGGAAGTTGCCTACCGCGTAGCCGATGCTTTCTTCGGCGAGGACGTCCCAGCGGACGACCTCCGTCGCATCGTCTATGACACCCTCAGCTTCGATACACCTATCGTCCGTGTCGAGGAAAATATCTACGCCCTCGAACTCTTTCACGGCCCTACGCTGGCATTCAAGGACGTGGGGGCGAGATTCATGGCAAGGCTGTTGCAGTGGACCCTCTCCCCGCTCTCCCGTAAGGGCAAGAGCCTCGCTTCGCTCGATAGGGCTGGGGGTGGGTCTGATGTTAACGTCTTGGTAGCCACCTCCGGTGATACAGGCTCTGCTGTTGCCAATGGTTTCCTCGGCGTCGATGGCATCCACGTCTATGTCCTCTATCCTAAGGGCAAGGTGTCGCCCATCCAGGAATGTCAGTTTACCACCCTCGGACAGAACATCACGGCCATAGAGGTTGATGGTGTCTTTGACGATTGCCAACGTCTCGTCAAGTCTGCCTTCATGGACGCAGACCTTCAGGCTCACATGCAGTTGACCTCTGCCAATAGCATTAACGTTGCCCGTTTCCTCCCACAGGCTTTCTATTACTTCTGGGCTTACGCGCAGTTGGTGAAGACCCAATCTACTTTAAACTTTAAACCTTCCACTTTAAACTTGACAGTCTGCGTCCCCTCCGGCAACTTCGGCAATATCTGTTCCGCCCTCTTTGGCCACGTCATGGGCCTGCCCGTGAAGCGGTTCATTGCGGCCAACAATGCCAACAGTGTCTTCTACGAGTACTTGCAGACGGGTGTCTATACCCCCCGTGCCTCCGTGCAGACCATCGCCAACGCCATGGACGTCGGCGACCCCTCGAACTTCGCCCGCATCCTCGACCTCTATAATAGAGCTGATGTCAAAGAGCGATTGAAACAGCGGTCCATTGCGCAGCCACTCCCCTCCCTAACGGGTAGCGAAGGAATCAACGGGTTGACTAAATGTCAAGCCGTCCTGAGCGACCGAAGCAGAACTCCTCTGCTGAGGACGGGAAAGGCTGGGGGTGGGTCCTTCATCTCCGGTGCCACCTACACCGATGACCAGATTGCAGAGACCATGCGTGACTGCTATGCTCGCACCGGCTATGTCCTCGATCCCCACGGCGCTTGTGGCTACCGTGCCTTGAAGGAACAGTTGCAACCCGGCGAAGTGGGCATCTTCCTTGAGACCGCTCATCCTGCCAAGTTCAAGGACACCGTGGATGGCATCCTCGGCATCGACCTCCCCATTCCTGAGAAGTTGCAGGCCTTCATGCGTGGCACCAAACAGAGTGTGTCCATGACAAAGTCTTTCGATGATTTCAAGAACTATCTGATGCAACAATAGTTTTTCATCATCACATGCTACAATACTATGGCCGCAGGTTATGACGGTATTCCTGCGGCGTAGTATTTGTTAGCTTTCGGAATAGGCGTATAAAGTAATTGTGGTCGCTGAACCCCAGCGTATATGCCACTTCTTTCACGGTCTTGTCAGTCGTAAAAAGCAGCAGTTGGGCGCGTTCTATTTTCTTGTGGTTCATATACTGGATGGGTGAGATGCCGAACTCGCGCTTGAAGAGCTTGATAAGATAAGGTTTTGTAACATTTGATACATTGGCCAATGCACCCACATCGACGCTGTCGCTGATGTGAGCATGAATGTGTTCCAGCACACGCTTCATGCGTTGGTCATGGGTCCAGATACGAGGACGAACCTTCCGCAGGAAGTGTGACATGATGATGAGCATTGCACCTCGCAGTTCCACCTTCTTCCATAGTTCCATATCTCGGTAGCGCGCCACATAGCTCGACGTTTGTGCCGATGTGTCGTAGCTTTTCGGATTGCTTTCAGGCAGTTGGGCATCGGGATGGCGGCTACATAGGTATCCAAAGAGTGCTTCTATGCTGTTATCACCGTCCACTTCAGTGGGCAGCTCATACATCTCTTGCAGGTTGATTTCGTTCTTGAAACCCTCAAACGCGTGAAGATAATAATGTTTGAATACACCGTGGCATTCATACGAATGAACGGTATATGCAGGGATGATGTAAAGATGATGGGGGCGTAGTGTCACACTTCTGTCACGCAAGTGCACCAATGCCTCTCCCTCAGTGACATAGTAGATGCGCATGAATGGTGAGCTGATGTTCTGCCAGTTCCAGTCTGCGTTGTGCTGCGCGAATCCCACATTCAGCAGCATCAGGTTCATGGATTCTATAGGTATCTGCATCTTTTTCTTTATGATTACCAGGTTTCGCGGACAAAGGTAAAAAGAATATATGACAATTTTGTGCTATGATTGAATATTTTTTTGCAGTAGGGTTAATAGAATAGAACGTACCTTTGCAGCGCAAACCAAACCTAATAAATAATCATAATGAAAAAGATGTTTCTATTGCTGCTGACGGCATTTGCCATGACTGCCAGCGCACAGAAAGAAGACGTGGCCGTAAAGACGGGTGCATTTGGTAATGACTGGGAGTCGCTCAGCGATTGGGAGTGCCCTGAATGGTTCAAGGATGCCAAATTTGGCATCTGGGCACATTGGGGACCACAGTGTCAGGCCGAGGATGGCGACTGGTATGCCCGCTTTATGTACTACGAAGGCAGCGGCCAGTACAACTACCATGTGAACCGTTTCGGCAATCCCAAGAACTTTGGATTGAAGGATTTGTGCAATGCCTGGAAGGCCGACCAGTGGAATCCGCAGGAGCTGGTCAGCCTTTATAAGAGTGTTGGTGCTCGCTACTTCATGGCGCTGGGTAACCACCACGATAACTTCGACCTTTGGGACTCCCCCTATCAAGAGTGGAATTCCGTGAACGTAGGTCCGAAGAAAGACTTGGCAAGAGGATGGAGCGATGCTTGTAAGGCCGAAGGTCTGCCGATAGGCATCTCTATCCATGCTTCCCACGCATGGACGTGGTTGGAGCCTTCGCAAAAGTTTGACGGCAATCTCACGAAAGCCGACGGTACAGGCAAATGGTGGGAGGGGCTCGACCCGCAGGAGCTCTACGCACAGAACCACACTCATTCTTCAGGTTGGGAGAATAGTGGAACGATTCACAGCCAATGGGATTGGGGGAATGGTGCGAGCCTGCCTTCGGCTGCCTATAAGCAGAAGTTCCAGAATCGCGTGCTGGAGTTGATCAATGACTACAACCCCGACATGATTTATTTTGATGACACGGCGATGCCTTTCTATGGTTGTGATGATCAGGTTGGCAAAAACATCCTCCAGCACTACTACAACCATAGCGCCGCCCAACACGATGGCATCCCGCAGGTGGTGGTCACAGGCAAGCAACTCACAGAAGCACAGAAGGGTTACATGATGTGGGATGTGGAACGCGGAATCCCCGACCGTCCACAGTCTGTCTACTGGCAGACATGTACTTGCATCGGTCAATGGCACTATGACCAGAATGTCTATAATAACAATGGCTACAAGAGTGGTGCCACCGTCATCCGAATGCTCATCGATGTCGTCTCAAAGAACGGTAATCTGCTGCTCTCAATCCCCGTGAAGGGCAATGGTACCATAGACAACAAGGAGCGTGCGGTGCTTGCTGACATCAAAGCATGGATGGACATTAACAGCGAGAGTATCTACGGAACGCGCCCCTGGAAGACCTTTGGTGAAGGGCCTCTGGCCGAAGCTGTGAACCCGATGAACGCTCAAGGGTTCAACGAAGGACAAGCCTACTCGGCTCAGGATGTGCGCTATGTGCAGAAGGACGGCATCGTCTATGCCACCATCATGGCATGGCCTGAGGCTGGTGAGTTCACTTTCAAGGCTTTCAGTATGACCCAGCCGTCGTACAGTGGTGAAGTGGATAAGGTGGAACTGTTGGGCAGCGACGAGACAATCGCTTTTGAACAAGACTTCCAGGGACTGACTGTCATCGTGCCTTCAAAGAAGCCCAATGGTATAGCTCCCGTGTTCCGCATCACGTTCAAGGAAGAGACCCTCAGCGCCTATGAATTGTTGCAGACTATGGCCTCCCAGATGGAGGAAACCATTGGCTATCTGGCCACCAGAGTTCACCCTTACAACACCGGCATGATTAACAAAGCCAAACTCGAAGTGCTGACCAGTGCCATCGCTACCGCTAAAGGTCTTTCCTCTGGTCTGTCCGACGAAGAGTACATCACAGCCCGCGAGACACTCTCTGCCGCCTACAACACCTTTGAGAGTGAAGGTCTGAATCGCGGTGGTGCCTTCAGTGGCATCATCAATGAAAACTTGACAACTCAGTATTTCCTCGAGGGCTCCGCTTTCACGCGTTCCGCAGGTGGCAGTCTGCGCTTCGGCACACCTGCAAATTGGACTGTTGAGAACTTCAATATCCCCAATGGCGGTGATGGTACCAAGCACGGTCTGGATAAGTATTCGGGTAATGAAGCCCTGATGCTGGGTGTGTGGAACGACGCGGGCAACAACACCAGCGGCAATCTCAGCAATGCCCGCATCTACCGCAAGGTAAAGATGCCTGCTGGCAAGTTCTTCTTTGGTGCAGCCTATAACACCACCTACAACATCAGCAGTCAGGCTTATATGTTCGTAAGCACCACCCTCTGTGCCACATCGGACATCCCCAGCGAGGCTTTGGCTTACTATCCTATTGCCAGTTGCACGGGTGACATGAAGATACAGGGCCTCTATTTCGAGCTCGACGCAGAGACGGAAGTGTATATCGGCTTCCAAGCCAACCTGCTTAATGGTTCTTCCACGCAGGAGTTCCGTGCAGAGCGTGTCGTTCTCTACAGCCCCAAGGAAGTCAGCGAACGCCATTCCGAAGCTCATGGCTGGCAACAGCTTGAAGCCCTGCCAGAGGATGCAAGCCAGTTTTTTTTTACTATCTATGACCACGGTACAGACAATGCCTTAGTGCTTGCCCCCGGCAACCATCAGGGTTCTGGCAATAAAACCATGTGGTACACGCCCGATGTCTATCCCGAAGGCAACAAGGATGCTCTGTGGATGTTCGACGCCTTTGACAGCAACAACTACTCTGGTGCTAAAGGAGCTGCTGCGCAGTGGCTCGTTATCACGGGCGTAGGCGAACCTGATATCTGCCTTCAGTCCTTCGACAACACAACCTGGAATTATCGGACAGACAACAACGGCGAGGGATGGACAGATCGCTGCTACGTGACGCCTGCCTATCTGCCCGGAGGCTATTGGACGCTCCAGAACAACAAGGGCAAGGAGTATCTTGGCCGTTGGGACCAGACCGATGAGATTGCGGGCAACGTGCCAACCGAACGTGCCGGGCACTATGATCTCTTTGCAATCCTGCGAGGAAAGTATATGGCTGCCGTAGAGAATCTGGAAAAGGCCAGCGAAGAGAATCCGCTCGATGTCAGCTATCTCCTCACGAATGCTGACGCTACCCGCTACAATAACTTTCACGCCAAACAGCCTGTGGGCTGGACACTCTCTCAGGACGATGCCTTCGAGTGTGAGTATTCCAACTATCTGCCAGCCAAGGTAGGCAGTAGCTACTTCAACAAATGGCAGGGTTCCGGCAACCTCACCAACCGCACCATCAGTCAACAACTTTCAGGTTTGCCTACTGGCAAATACCGTATTTCGGTGTGTACGAATAGCGATAAGATTCATCAGGGTGCGACACTTTTTGCCAACAACGACAAAGCAGACATGACCCAACTCTCTGGCAACACTGTCAGCGTTACGACCGAAATTGCCGACGGACAGCTCACTTTCGGTGTGGAACTGAAGAGCTATCAGAGTAACGACTGTAAGTTCGACCATTTCACTCTTGAGTACATGGGAACAGACGTTGAGACAGCCATCGGCAACGTAAGCTCTTCTGGTTCCCTCGATGCCCGCAGTCTCATCTATGATCTTTGCGGTCGCCGGCGTGCACATCTTTCCAGAGGAATCAACATCATCGGCGATAAGAAAGTCGTCGTGAAATAAAAAAGGAAGAGGCTATGTCGTTTGTCTTGACACAGCCCCTTCTGCTTATTCTTTCTTGTCGGCCAAGGCTTCATAAATCTTAGCCTCAATCTCCTCGGTCAGCTCGGGGTTGTCTTTGAGAAGCTTCTTCACGGCATCACGGCCTTGTCCAATCTTGGAGTCGTTATAGCTGAACCAAGAACCAGACTTCTGGATGATGCCGTACTCTACACCGAGGTCAACGATTTCACCCACTTTTGAGATGCCTTCGCCGAAGCTGATTTCGAACTCAGCCTTGCGGAAGGGAGGAGCCACCTTGTTCTTTACGACCTTCACGCGGACTTGGTTGCCAATGGCCTCGTCGCCGTCTTTCAGCGTGGTGACCTTGCGGATGTCCAGACGCACACTGGAGTAGAACTTCAGGGCGTTGCCGCCGGTCGTCGTCTCGGGATTCCCGAACATGACACCAATCTTCTCGCGCAACTGGTTAATGAAGATGCAGCAAGTCTTGGTGCGGGAGATGGTGGCCGTCAGCTTACGCAAGGCCTGACTCATCAGGCGGGCTTGCAGGCCTACCTTGTTGTCGCCCATATCGCCGTCGATTTCGGCCTTCGGGGTCAGGGCGGCTACGGAGTCGATGACCACAAGGTCTACTGCGGAGGAACTGATGAGCTGGTCGGCGATGGCCAGTGCCTGCTCCCCGTTGTCGGGCTGCGAAATCCAGAGGTCGTCGAGGTTCACGCCCAGCTTCTGGGCATAGGTGGGGTCGAAGGCGTGCTCGGCATCGATGAAGGCTGCGATGCCACCAGCCTTCTGTGCCTCGGCGATAGCGTGGATGGTCAGGGTGGTCTTACCGGAACTCTCGGGACCATAGATTTCGATGATACGACCGCGGGGGTAGCCGCCCACGCCGAGAGCATGGTTCAGGCTGATGCTGCCCGTAGGTATGACATCTATTTTCTCGATGGGAGCTTCGCCTAAGCGCATGATGCTACCTTTGCCAAAGTCCTTCTCAATCTTTTTGGTGGCCATCATCAGCGCTTCCAGTCTGGCCTTCCTCTCATCTTGGGGTAGTTCTTCTGTTTTTGCCATTTTTCTTATCACGGCCGATGGCCGTAGTATTTTTAAGTTTAAAGTTTAAGGTTTAAAGTTTAAGGGTGGTAGGGACTTACTTTATGTATGTCTGTTCGCCCTATAGTTCCAGGTCAATATCATGCAGCTCGTGCCAGGGAAGCCCCTGCTTGTTCAGTTGCTCCATGAAAGGATCCGGGTCGAACTCTTCCACATTGTGCACGCCCGGCTTCACCCATTTGCCCGTGAGGAACATCATGGCGCCAATCATGGCGGGCACGCCGGTGGTGTACGAGACACCCTGCATTCCCGTCTCTTCATAGGCGGCGCGGTGCGAGCAGTTGTTATATACATAATAGGTATGTTCCTTGCCGTCGTTGCCGATACCGCGGATGCGACAACCGATGCTGGTCTGTCCTTCGTAGTTCTCACCAAGGTCTTGTGGATTTGGCAGTACGGCCTTCAGGAACTGCAAGGGAACAATCTTCACCTTGGCCGTGCCCGTGCCGTCGGCCAGTGGAGCCTCGTACTCGATTTCGTCGATGCGGCTCATGCCGATGTTCTGAATCACTTCCAGGTGCTTCAGGTACTGCTGTCCGAAGGTCATCCAGAAACGGGCACGCTTGATGGTCGGGTAGTTGATGACCAGCGACTCAATCTCCTCATGGTGCAGGAGGTAGCTGTCGCGCGGGCCTATCTCTGGATAGGTCAAGTCTTTATGAACCTCCAGTGGCTCGGTTTCTACCCACTTGCCGTCTTCCCAGTAGAGTCCCTTCTGCGTAATCTCTCGGATATTGATTTCGGGGTTGAAGTTCGTGGCGAAAGCCTTGTGGTGGTCACCCGCGTTGCAATCCACGATGTCGAGATATTCTATTTCCTTGAAATGGTGCTTGGCGGCGTAGGCCGTGTAGATACTGGTCACGCCCGGATCGAAACCGCAACCGAGGATAGCTGTCAGGCCAGCCTGCTCAAAGCGTTCGCGGTAAGCCCATTGCCAGCTATATTCAAAGTGAGCCTCGTCCTTCGGTTCGTAGTTCGCCGTGTCGAGGTAGTTGCAACCCGTTTGCAGACAGGCCTCCATGATGGTCAGATCCTGATAGGGCAGTGCAAGGTTGACCACGATATCCGGCTTATACTCAGAGAGCAGAGCCACCAACTCAGGCACGTTGTCTGCGTCTACGCGCGCGGTCTTTATTCCCTTATAACCCGTGGCAGCCTCCACGGCCTGTGCCAGACGGTCGCACTTCGCCTTTGTGCGCGAGGCAATCATAATCTCAGTGAACACTTCGGGGTTCTGAGCCACCTTGTGTGCGGCCACCGTGGCAACGCCTCCGGCGCCGATAATCAGTACTTTTCCCATATTTCAGTCATATTATTTGGACCTTAAGGCCACAATTTCGGGTGCGAAGATAGGAAAAATAATTAGCTTGCACCAACTTTTCTCCTGTTTTTCGGATAAAAAGCCGTCTTTTGATGCCATTTCTTCCATAAAGGAGAACAATCTTTTCGCTTTTGCCTGCCAAAAGAGACTTCGGGAACGGAATCGGGCATCGGATAAAAGAAAAGCCCGCTCGGAAGTAGATTCCTTGCGGGCTTGTTTATTAAGGGGTTAATAATGTTTACTTTTTTAGGGACTTACTTAAAGTATGTCCGCTTCAGTCATAAGACTGGATTTGTCTGAGTGTCAGTCGAGACGGCTTGCAAATACCGATGCGTTACTGACGATTGCTGCAATTGCTACAATTGCGAAGGCAATAGATGTAATTACTGATGTCATAATCTCTTTTACCTTTCTTTTCTTTAGTTAAACTTCTGTTATCCTGATAAGGTGCTTTCTTGGTCAGCACCCGAAGCTTCGCTAAGCCTCTTTTCTTTTGTTTGACGCTGCAAAGGTACGGACATTCTGGGAAACTGCAATGAATTTTATGTCAAACAGCATAAAAAGGTGTGGTTTTGTTGACTGCTATCAACAAAACCATGCTAAATAACATTTATTGATATAGATTGGGTGACTTAACGTCATGCTTTGGCACGGGAAGCCTGACAAAATGGAGCCTTCTGTTTTCTATCTACTGAATTTCAGGAGATTATGTAGATTCCTTTGCTCCCGTGCGAACGAATGCAAAGAAGCGTTTGCAGGAATGGACAATGAATAAGACGAATTACATAGCCTCTCAACACTCTTTTTCACACGAATGACCATGAATTGGTTCACAAATTTATCATAAATACCGTTTATGGCAGTCCATGAGGTTAATTCATGGATAATTTGTGGGTCAGTGTGAGAAATAAGTTATGATTATCAGCAATAACACATCAGAAGCCCGAAGGGCTGGAAAGATTACAGCCGGGGGTGTAACCCCCGGTTCAGTGGCATGCGGTTATACAAGCACCGAAGGTGCGGCAGAATGGGTCGAATGGCTCTGCCACCCTTTCAGGGTTGGTGTACCATTGCGAACCATTAGCAGGGGTTTCACCCCTGCCTGTGGTCTTGACAGCCCTTCGGGCTTTCGGGAATTAAATTCGTTTAATTTTTGAATTGTCAAGCGTCTCTTCGAGCTGAGCGCGTTTAATTCGTTGTCTGAGAAATCCGTGCTACCTGACCACGACCTTCCTCGTCGTCCCGTCGCTCATCCGCAGGATGTTCACGCCGCGCTGCAACCTCGCCTGCCGGTGGCCGTCCAGATGATATGCCTCTCTCATCTCCGCCGTCTTATCCTCTACGGCCTCCACCGCCACTTCCTCATCTGTCAGTGCCACGATATTCTTGAACTGCGACCAAGGTTTCGTCGCCTTGTATGCCTCCAGTGCTTCAGCTGGAACGTGCAAGGTTCCGCTCTCTGCTATGTTTGGGTCAAATATTTCAAAACCTGTTCCTGTTTTTGGTAATTGAATTGCATAACAATACACGTCAGTCAGGCCGATGCAGCTGGAGAAAGCATACGGGCCGATGCTGGTCACACCCTCAGGGATGTTGATGGATGTCAGGCCGCTGCAATTATAGAAAGCAGCATAGTCGATGCTGGTCACGCTCTCTGGGATGTTGATGGATGTCAGGCCGCTGCATCCCTCGAAAGTACCATCGCCGATGCTGGTCACGCCTTCAGGGATGGTGATGGATGTCAGGCCGCTGCAACCTTTGAAAGCAGAATTGCCGATGCTGGTCACGCCCTCTGGGATGTTGATGGATGTCAGGCCGCTGCAACCACGGAAAATATAATTGGCGATGCTTGTCACGCCCTCTGGGATGGTGATGGATGTCAGGCCGCTGCAAC
>Ga0310696_10001967_pt1 | contig 28277 bp, 27 predicted proteins | sample AusTroGonzalo_MG_4_FD_203885 | JGI IMG/M metagenome (GOLD analysis project Ga0310696, IMG submission 203885) | Bovine rumen microbial communities from tropical cattle in Woodstock, Queensland, Australia - Gonzalo_02 (v2) (version 2) | ecosystem: Host-associated > Mammals > Digestive system >...
TGCGCGTGTTTTCATTGCGGAACAGGATGGTGAGCGGGGCGCCGGTAGTGTATCCTTCGTACACGCCGGAGACTATCTGGGGGAAGTCGTCCTCTACCCGGGGCGTCGTGCCCAGGGCACCGGCCTTGCGACGGGCCAGATCGGCCGCAAAATCCTCTTCCGTCAGGGAAATTCCGGGCAGCACGCCGTCAATGGTGACGCCGATACGCGGCCCGTGGGACTCACCGAAAATACTGACTCTGAACCTGTTACCAAATGTATTCATAGCTTTTCAAATAATTCGTTGAAACCGGGGAAGGACTTGGCCACGCAATCCACGTCGTCTATGACAACGGGGCTGCCGGCGCCCAGAGAAGCCACTTTGAGGGCCATCACCATGCGGTGATCGGCGTGAGAGACATAGTTGCCACCCTTCAGGAGCCGGCCGGTGGCCAGGCGCTGGGTAAGGCCCATGCCCGTAATGGTCATTTCGTCGTCGTCAATCGTCACCGGGACGCCCATCTGCGTGAGCATTTCCTCGATGGCGGCGGCGCGGTCGGTCTCTTTGTGCCGAAGCCGCTGCACGCCCGTCAGATGACTATCTCCGGGGCAGAAAGCCGCCAGCACGGCCACCATGGGGAAGAGGTCCGGGCAATTGTTCAAATCGGCATGGAAAGCGCTCAGGGGAGCCCGTTTGACATGGATGCTACCGGTGGGTTCCTCCAGCTGGGACATGCTTGCGCCGGCCTGCATCAGGATATCCAGGATGGAAATATCGGCCTGCAGGCTGGTGGTGTCCAGGCCCGTCACTTCCACGTCTCCGAAGATGGCGCCGGCGGTAAGGAAGGGTGCGGCGCCAGACCAGTCGGCCTCGATGGCGAAATCAGCCGCATGGTAGCGCTGACCGCCTTTGATATGGAAATTAAGGCCGGTGCAGAGGCTCCAGTCCTGGGTTTCCAGGAATTCGTCGTCCCCCTCCATCTCACTACCGATGCGGAGGCCGAATTTCTTGAGCACGTCCACGGTGATGAACAGGTACGGAATGCTGCGGGGCTCATGGACATAGACGGTGGACTTGCCCTCCATCAAGGGCAGTGCGGCCAGGAGGCCGGAGATGAGCTGGGAACCGCCTTTGCCGGAGACATCGGCCCTTCCCGGGATGAGGGGGCCGGCCACTTTCAAGGGAAGGTAACAGTCCGTCTTTCCGTTATTTCCCTCCGGGTACAGCCGCACGCCAAAGGCCGCCATGATATCGTGGGCATTGGACAGGGGGCGGTTCAGGAGGGTTTTTTCTCCGGTTACGCGTACCGGATTGGCCGACAGGGCCGATACTAGCGGCACCATCAGACGGGTGAGGAAACCGGATTCCCCGGTATGGATTTCTTCCAGCTGCAGGCAGCCCGGTGCAGCCCCGATGCCCTTGATACTGATGCGGTTGTTGCCCACATAAACTTCGGCCCCCAGGGCCTTGGCCACCGCCAGGGCGCTCTCATTATCTCCGCAGGGGGAATAGCCGTCCAAGTGGGAGATGCCGTCGGCCAGGGCGGCCGCGATGATGGCCCGCTGGGCAAAGCTCTTGGAGGAGGGCATGGGCAGATTCTGCGCCTGCACAAAGCGGAAACCGCCGTAAACGGCCCGGTGCATGGCTTCGGTGGTCCACTGGCCGGGGGCCGTGGCCTCTTCTTCGCTCAGGCAGGCATAGGTGAAAGGGGCGCCTTGTTTCAGGGCTTCCAGCCGGGATTCCCGGCCGATTTCTCCCATGCAGAAGGCCACCAGCGTGCCGGGAGCGGCCTGTCGGTAAAGGGACATCACGATGTCGATATCGGCCTTGCAGGTGGCTGTGGTGACGATTTTCACCACTTCTCCGCCGAAGCTGCGGGCGCGCTCCAGGATAGACTGTAACACCTCCCGGGGCGGCGTACACTCATAATTGTGATAGGAACGGATGAGCACCGTGCCGCAGGAACGGCAGGCTTCCCGGATGCGGCGTCCCACCGCGGCAGGCGCCTCCATTTCCAGGTCGGCATACTTGGCGCCGGCCTGAATGGCGCGCTCCAGGATGTCGGCTGCCTGGGATTCCTCTTCCATGCGGCAGGTGGCGATGAGGGGAACGTCGCTCTCGTTGAACAGGACGTCGATATCCTCATCCTCCAGGGCGCAGCGGTCCAGGCGGATTTCGGCCATCTCCAGATTTTGCAGAAGCTCTTGAATTTCAGACAGTTCCTTATTTTGTATCGAAGTGCAGATCATAGGGATTCATTTCATGGAAAACCACTTCTCCGGGTTTCACGGGCAGCACGAACTTCACTTTACCGCCGCCCAGGGCTTTCTTGTCTTTGGCCATGGCTTCCTGCAGAATCTCCGTCGGGTAAGGACATTCCACCGGCAGGCCGATGCTCTGGAAATCCTTCTTCAGGCGGGCTGTCAGGCCTTTTTGGCCGATGCCCACGCTTTCGCTGAGCCGGGCGGCCAGGATGATGCCCATGGCCACGGCTTCCCCGTGGGAGATGTCATCGGCCCGCTGACGGGCTTCGTGTTCGATGGCGTGGCCGAAGGTATGGCCCAGGTTCAGCTTGGCGCGCTCCCCTTTCTCGAACGGGTCCCGTGACACCACAGCCTCCTTGATTCGGCCCGCCTTCAGGATAAACTCCTGCGATATTCCGGAAAGGGCTTGCCGATAGGCTTCTCCATCGGCCAGGAGAAAGGTTTTGAGCATTTCGGCCAGGCCGGCTTTCAGGATGCGGTACGGCAGGGTGCGGAGGACATCGGCACAGATAAAGGTGAACTCCGGCATATGGAAAACGCCCAGCATGTTCTTGTAGCCGTCCAGGTTGACGCCGGTTTTTCCGCCGATGGCAGCGTCTACCTGCGCCAGGAGCGTGGTGGGCAGGTTGGCATAACGGATGCCGCGCTTGTAGATGGCTGCCGCAAAGCCTGCCAGGTCGGTGGTGATGCCGCCGCCGACGGCCAGAAGGAACGCATGGCGGGAGGCGCCGCACTCCAGGAGCCATCGGCAGATATCCTGCACGGTCTCCAGGGTTTTGCCTTCTTCCGATGCCTCAATGGACAGGGCGGGCCAGGACAGGTCCTTCACCACCCACTCCACGTTGCGGTCATAGACAACGAAAACCTCCGTCTCTTGGGCCAAATGGGAAGAAATATCGGCAATATGGGTCAGTTCCATTATCATAGATTACAAAGATAACGGATTTTTCCTTATTTTTGTTTTTGGAAAAATAGAATTGACATGCTTCAAGTCGTTGTCCTGGCGGTGCTGCCCGCCTTCATTTTGGTTTACCTTACTTATCAGCAGGATAAACTGCAGCGGGAACCCGTGAAGAACCTGGTTAAGGCTTTCTTCTTCGGGTGCGCCTCCGTTTTCGCCTCCCTGTTCATTTCCATACCCAGCATGCGTATAGGGCTGTTTCCGCCGGAGATTAAAAGCGTTGGAGACGCTTTCCGCACGGCATTTTTCGGGGCTGCCATTCCGGAAGAAACGGCCAAGCTTTTCCTGCTGTGGCTGTTCCTCCGCAAATGCAAGGACTTTGACGAGCGCATGGACGGCATCGTGTACGCCGTCTGTGTAGGCATGGGCTTCGCCGCCTTCGAGAACATCGAGTACCTGTTCGCCGCCGGAAGCGGCTGGGTAACCACCGGTATCGGCCGTTCCCTCACCGCCATTCCCGGCCATTTTGCCTTTGCCGTGATCATGGGCTATTATTATTCCCTCAACCACTTTGACAGGTACCGCGCACCTTATGCCGGCCTCAAGATGTGGCTGTATCCCGTTCTGGCCCACGGCATTTATGACACCATCGCCATGATGGCTGCCGTTACTCCGGAGATGAGCGGTGCCATTTCCCTGGTTATCCTGCTGGGATGCTTCTGGGCCCTGAAGAAGGCGCAAAAGCGTATGAGCAAACACCTCATCGCCGACTCCTACGACATTCACCACGGCATTGACGAGCAATAATTTTTGCAGTTTCGGGGAAATGCGCTAAATTTGCAGTCCCATCTAGCGGCCTTTACGGCCCATCCCTGCCCGGATGGCGGAATTGGTAGACGCGCTGGACTCAAAATCCTGTGGTAGCAATACCGTGCGGGTTCGATTCCCGCTCTGGGCACAAGCCTCTCCTTCCCGGAGGGGCTTTTTTGCGTTTGCGCTGGCGCCCTGGCGCAGGCTTACGGACCGGATGGCGCAAGCTACGGGCCTGAGCGGCGCAGGCTCCCCACCTGAGCGGCGCTGGCTTCATTTTAGGGCCAGTCCCTGCGCCACTGATTATGCAGTAGAGGCCTGTAAAATGCATTTTCCATGGAGCAGGCACCCGCCTTGTTTTGGAACCTGCGCCGGATCCTGGTGTAGGTTATTTGGCCGATAAATGTTATATTTGTGTCATTCGGGAAGAAGAGATGTGGGTAAGGCCGGAAAAGATGTTTTTCGGCACCGTTGAGAGGGATGGTAAAGTAATGCCCAGATTTTCCAAAATAACAGAAGATGAAGCTCTGGGTAAAAGTTAGTATTGTATGAAAAAGTTTCTGAAAATTATTTGGGGCATCTTTGCCGTGATCGGGATTCTGTTCGTGGCATATTATATCGGCCTCCGTCTGACGTATGGGAAATTCTATCTCTCTGTATATCCGGCACATGAGGTAAGATTCGATGAGTATGTAGACCGGCTCCGCTCGTCCGGCTTTTATGAGAAGGACTCTACTACCTTTGAGATGAGAGTCCTCCAGGATTCGGCCCGGGCAAAAGAGATCCGGGACTATTTCCAGCTGGACCAGTTGTATGATGCCGATGCCGACACCTGGACCAAGGCGCTTGCCATCGGCCAATTCGTCGCCTCAAACATCCCGCACGCCAACCAGGAAATAGACCCTGAGCACCGCAATGCCATCGATTTGTGGGAATACACGAAGAATATCGAGCCCGCTTTCAATTGCCGCCTGCACAGCATCCTTACCTTCGAGCTTATGCTCGCCGCCGGTTTGGATGCCCGGTACGTTACCTGTATGCCGGGAGATAAGTATGACACGGACTGTCATGTGATGAACGAAGTATGGCTGCCGGAACTGGGCAAATGGGCGATGATAGACTCAGATATGGGCGGAAATTATGCCTCCGACCTGGATGGAACGCCGCTTTCCCTCAGGGAAATCAGGGAGCATTATATCTCCGGAGAGGAGATGCAGTATCATCCCCGGTTCAAGAAAGGCTCCACAAAGGTGAACGACCACTACGCATATATGGCCAAGAACACTTATTGGTTCAGCTGTTGGGAGACGCTTTCCTACTACCAGGAAGACTGGCAGAACCGGCAGCGCGAGATTGGCCGAAAAATCTATCTTGTTCCGTCGGGCTTTGAAGGTTTCGATATTGAAGAAGGAGACCTTGTCACCAAAGATGCCGACACATTCTGGGGGCATAATTAATTCTCGGCAAAGAGTATAGCGATGCCGACGCCCGTTGCGAAAACGACTCCCCAGAAGACCATCCCGCAGAGGATGTCAAGAAGGTACATTTTGAGCCAGTGTTTGAGCTCTTTATCCATATCAAAAACCAATTCTTCGTGTAGTCTGGTTGTCCAGGCGCTCAGCGTTGCAATAGGCGTGGAGGATGTCCATGGCGTTTTTTTCGCTACCGTAGAGGATTGAGTTGATGGAGTACTTACGGGCAACGTTTTCCATCTGGCCGCCGGAGAGGTCATAGGCCGATGCCAGGGCCGAGCACTGCTCTTCGGACAGCGCCGGCAGCATGGTGTGCCAGATTTTCTCACGCACGGAAGCGTCGGGCTTTTCGAAACAGATCTTGTACAGGAAGCGGCGTTCGAAGGCCGGATCCAGATTCTGCGTGAGGTTGGTGGTGGCAATGAGGATACCGTCCAGATTCTCCATCTCCTGCAGGATGATGTTCTGGATGCTGTTCTCCATCTTGTCCACAGCCGATGTAGCACCTTCGCGACGGATGCCGATGATACCATCGGCTTCGTTGAAAAGGAGAATAGGAGCCTGTTCGCTGCGCTGGACGGCCAGGCGGTAGCGGTCGAATACCTCCTTGATATTTTTCTCGCTCTCCCCCACCCATTTGCTTTTGATATCCGGCACGTTCACGGCCATGATGCTTCGGCCAGTCTGGCGGGCCAGCTGGTAAACGGTTTCGGTCTTGCCAGTGCCAGGTGCGCCGTAGAAAAGACATGCGAAGCCACTGCGGAAGCCGCTGTCTTTCATTCGGCTGCGGATTTCGTTGTACCGGTCCGGCATCAGGAAGGAATGCAGCTCATCCACCTGAGGAGCGTTCCTGGCCGTATAAAAGAGCGACTTTTCGGCCAGCGTTTCCGGCTTGATAAGCCCTCCCATAGTCTTCTCGGCAGAGCGGAGGTGGAAATCGGCCAGAAGTACCGATTTGGCCTTATTGCTCAGGTGAATCCTGGAAGTGTTGGCCCGACCGTCATCGCATAAGTGCTCCACCAGCCCCTGCTGCATTAGGGGATGGCTTCCTTCCTTGAACAAAGCCTTTTCCTCGTAGAAATTGCTTTTGTGGCGATACACATCTTCAATCTGCCCGTAGACAATCTCGTCGTCATCCTTGTTGACCAGCCGATGGCAGAGGAAGGTGAGGACCATGAAATCGGTAAACCGGTCCAGGTTCAGGGCATTCAGTTCTGCGACGAAACCAAGCTCCCTGTTCTGCGAGAACAAGTCTTTCAGTTCGTGATAAAGGTCCCCTGGAAGGATGGCTCCGTTATCCAGATCCTCAAAGAGGGTATCCATAAACTCGAAGAGTTCTGCTGCAGTCAGCCCCGCCCGCCTGGGCTGCTCCGGCATTTCGTTGTTCTTCAGAGCTCGGATTACAGGCACCGGCACATCGAACTCGTCCTCGTCTTTGGCGTCATGAAACTTGAGATACTTGGCACGGATAAGGGCATTAATATCGTCACTGTAACTCAGCGCCCGGATATTGCTGATGTCCAGGTGGCTGGCGATGTCGCCGAAGTCTACGCGCCGAGGGCCTCTGCGGAGGAAAATGGACAGGAGAACCGCTTGCCCCGGCGTCAATTCAAGGCGTTTGGCGAGTTCGGCAGCAGCATCTCCGTTTTCGGCCCAGAACTCCTCTCCGAGCTTGGAATCGTCGGATTTCTCGGCTAGAATCTCCATCAACTGGAGGATAGTCTTTTCTTCGTTTTTTGTATTCTTACTTTCCATATTTCTCGTACATATGAAGAACTCTTTCTGCCTGTATCATGCGTTTCTGGGCGTTCAGGAGTGTCTGCCACTGGTTGTTTATCTCACGATGGAGACTGCGAATGATGTATTGGATGGCGTCAACTTTTGAATGAAACACTTGTGAAGCGGGGATTTCATCTTTTTTGTTCCGGAAGGATGTTTCGTTGAGAATCTTTCCGTCTTCAGTTTGGTAAACGATATAATCTAAGACAGGATTGTTTCCAAAGCGTAATCCACTCGAACGAGTCTGGGTTGCGATGATGCGCGTTTTCTTGATGGAGTAGACCGCATCCTCTCCGACAACATAATAAATCGTGTCGCCGATGTTGAGTTTTAATTGCTTCATCATCATAATACTACGCTGCAAGGGCCGATATCAGTTGGGTTATGCTTTCTTTTGTCACCAACGGAACGCGCCGTGCGTTTTTCCGCTCCGGGCGAAGGGAATTGGAGCGGAGGCGAACCCCGTTCGAAAACAGGACTTCTTCAAAGGCGCCGGAAAGGTCGGCTTTATAGGTGGAGGTGGAGGTTTGTTTCCAGGAATCTTTTGTTTTGGGATTCCGGACCCGGAAGGTGAGGTGGTGGCCGGAGCGATCCAGGAGTTCATAGGTTTTTGTGGACTTGGGGGCGCGATAAATGTGTCCGAACTGAAATTTTTGAATCTTTTGCATATCGAATATTTTTATGTGATGATAATATGGAAACGGAAGGCAAAAAATTCAAAAAATGTTGCAAAAAAATTTGCCCCCGCATTTCTGCAAGGGCAAAACTGACAGTGATATCTGTGACAAATTACATTTCACTGAGCTTCTCCCACACTTTCACCATAGCGAGGGTGTCAAGTTCACAATAGCGGAGTAGGGCTTCGCGGGCGGCAGCGGCTTCGGCCGGGGGCATCTTGGCGATGGAAGGGAAGAGGTTCATGGCATCTCCGCCGTTCTGGCAGAGGCCGCTGAGGGCGTGGTAATCCAGCTGCGGATCGCCAGGAAAGAGAGCAGGCAGAACGCTCTTGATGCTGAAGGAACCGCCCATAGCGGGGACATAGTAGTCTCCTGCACGGAACGGATCGATGAGGTCCTGGATATTGTCGGCGATGTTGCGAAGGTGATCGGCCAGATCCGGGAAGGTGTTGGCCAGTTCCCGCAGGCGGCCACATTCGAACTGCTTATTGTAGGCCAAGGTGCAAACATCCTTGGGAATATCCCGGCAAAGCGCTTCTGCAATGTCTCTACGCGGATCCTGTCCGCTGATGCCCAGGAACTCCTTGTGAAGCAGCGGACCGCCTTCGTACTCGATAATGTGAAGAGAGTATTGGAAAGGAATCTGCTGGTACGGCGATGTCCCCGGATACTGCGGAACAGCATCCTGCTGCGTCTCAAAGTCAAGGAAATACAGCGGATATGTCAACTTCTTTAGGAATACTTTGATGCCGGCCGGATTGATATGGTCGCAGTCGTTCAGATAACAATCAATCTGCATATTCTGGATGGGGCCGAGATTGATATTACGAAGGTCCTCAAAGCTGATAAGGCCGGCCCTATAATTATCAAGTTTCTTTGCGAAGGTGAAACCGCCACGACCTTTCCCACCATATACGTTGAACACAGAAGGCTTAGGCAAGTGTCGCGTGCAATATTCCCAGAAAGCGCAGTTGTAAGGATCGTGACATTGTAGGCCGATATCAAGCTTCGGTTCTTCGCCGGCAAGCGTTTTCTTTGCTGCTGCTATCATCTGAGGAACCACCTGATACTCCTGCTGAACCAGCTCGGCAAGATCGGCAGTGTAGAAAAGACCCTTGGGATCCAAATCGGCTCCGCGAACGTAATCCTTGTCTATGCGAACAAGATAAGTGCCTGTAACCTTTACCCCACACTGCTCCAAAACATATTTCTGATAGGCAATGTCACGGGCATATTTGACGTAATCAGGATCGTCTTCTGGCATATCCACCGTACCGGACGAACTCTTGACCTCATAAATGGCCCAGCCGCCGGGTGTCTTGTGAAGGATATCCACGGCGCAGTAGTTTCCATCCCAGGAGAAGGAGGCCTCGGCGATGTTCTCCACACCGCGGGCCATGCAGTCCTGTGTACGGCGGCACATCTCGGAAAGATCCAGGCCGCCATCGGGCGTATGGGTCGTTACTTCCTCAAAGGGTCCCAGGTAGCCCATAGCTAAGTCTCCGACCACATTGCCTTCGGCGAAACGGGCCTCAAGAGCCTTGTCTTCAGTGGCAACTTCCGGCTTATAAATCCTCAGCCACAGCGCCTTGGGACACTGACGGAAGAGGGTGTAACGGGATTTGGAAAGGTTTTTCATTTGGGTGTAATATAGAGACTCTATTTTAACTTAAATTGGGCATATTAGGAAAGATTCTTCTAATGTCTTCACGCATCGTTTCCAGAAGTTCTCTTGTCGTATACCGGGCGTTATCCTTATTAATACTTACATATCTATAGATATAAGATTCGTCATAGCAATCGAAAGGGCCAGCTTTGGGCACTCCGTAATAACGAAAATTCTTTTTCACCTTTGGCTCAACATCTGTTCCTTCACCGAAGCATTGATGAAACTCTCCTTCAAAATCTAAAAATTGGCGTGAGCGGGAACCAGGTAAAAGTCTTGTGTATAATTCATTAAGTCTATCTGGCCGATACTTGGTTTTAGCCTCATCTGGCTTGTATCCCATTTGGTTGATGCCGTGGCGGTATTGATTGCCCTGAACTACAATCTCAAAAGTGTTTGCAATAAGTTTTCCCTTACCTTTTGTATTAAAATTTCCCTCTTCACATATCCATGCTGCAATCTGGCCGTTTCCTTGATTCATTGCGACGTTGAGACTAACGTATCCTGGCTGCCTGTCCTCATACTTGCTCACTATCTTGACTGGGATTTTCTCACCCTCCAACTCTTGCTTCAAGCGGGCGACAAACCATGAGCAACGTATTTTTATGTACAGATCGTGTAGACGTTCTTTTTTATATGCATACACAGCGCCCTCCGGAAAGAGATATTCATTCTTGATATTATTTAGCACCGCTTCTCCTAATTCATCAAGGGCCTCTATAAACCGGCAATAATCATCCACATATGGCTGTTTTATCAGCTTATTCTGATTTTCAATCTCTCCCTTCAGCTGGCTGTAATTAATTATTTTCCATGGACCTGGTATTGTTCGGTTGTGCTTCTTGTCGTCGATTTCGACTGAGACATTAATCACATCATTAGTACCTTTATCTGGAAAGTCTTTTGAAAGGGACAACAGAAGATAGGCAGGAGCATCTTGTTTTCTTTGAGCAACTTTCTTGACATATTCAGCAAGTTGTTCCTTATAGGGAATGCTTTTTACCTTATTCTCTAGAATTAAATCATAAATAGGCGTACCATTCTCATCTTTGTTTTCCGTATGGTAAATACAGACATCGAAATTCTCTTTTTCTCGGCTCAAAAAGTAATCTTCAGGGTTGGCTGTCAAAATATCTGCTCTACCGTAAAGGTTTCGAATCATCTGTATAAAACTCCCCCTGTCGCAATCCCACAAATACTCTAGGAAATTGCTGTGAAATAATTCCTTCGAACCTAGGGAAAGCCTGAAAATCGGCATGTTATGAAGTTTTTCTAATAGTTTCTCTTCCATTGATCTAGTTATTTCAGTTCATTTTATCAATTATGTTCTACCTAAGACTCAATAATAATCCTTGTTTCACTGAACGGACCTATTTTGCCGCATTTTACCATCGGCTGCTCTCATTTTGAAAGTGTGACAATTTGTCACGGTTTCATTTCCTTGAGCCTTTTACAGACTACAGCGCCGCCTTGGTGACGATGGCGGTCATGCCGGGCATCAGGTGGGGATGGGGCTGGAGGGTGGCTTCCAGATGGACCATGCCGTTCTTTTCCACAACGGGGCTGATGGCCGATACCACCGCTTCGTGCAATTCGGAGGGATAAGCCACGGAAATCACCTGGATCTTCGTGCCCGCCTGGAACTTGTGGAGTTCGTTCTCCAAGACGTCGAAGCATACTTTCAGATGCTCGGTGTCTACGATATAGAAGAGGGGAACCCCGGGGGTGGCGGCGCTGTACAGGGTGGCGTTCAGCCGGCTCACGGCACCGCTGATGGGGGCCGTGATGGTGCAATAAGTGAGCTCGTGTTCCAGTTGCCGGAGCGAAGCCAGGGCGGTGTTGTAGCCGCTGTTGACGCGGGCCTGGCGCCGGATTTCCTCCGGGGCGCTTTCCAATTCCCCGCGCTTGTAACCCTGCCCCATCAGTATGGCCTGGTACTGATATTCGGCCTTTTCCAGTTCGGCTTTGTTGCGGGCAATGCGGTCGTTGAGGACCGCCTGGCTGAGCCGGGTGACTACCTGGCCCTTCTTCACGCGCTGACCCAGTTCGATGTCAAAGCTCACGATCTGTTCGCTGATCCGGCTGTACACAGGCACTTCGGTAACGGCCTCGATGGTTCCCTTGCTGGAAAAGCCCTCGGCCTCGATGGCGCGCTGCAGGCTCTGGTTGGGCACGACGGGAGCCACCGCTTCCTGCTGCACGGGCGCGACAGGTTCTGCCGGGGCCGATGAACGGGAACGGCAGGCGGTGAAAGCGAGAAGGACGATGAGGACAAGATACCTATTCATGCTGCGTGAGGGTTAACAAGTGATAATAGGTGGTCCAGTAGGCTGCCAGCGCCGTCAGATGCTGGTTATAGGCGTTGTCACGCCGGCTCTGGGCCAGGGAGTAGGTGTTGATATCGCAAAGGCCGTTGGCGTAGTTCTCGGCCGTGAGTTCAAAGACTTCGTCGGCCATGGCCACGGCTTCTTCCGTGTGCACAAGCAGCTGCTGGTGGGAACGGAGGTTCTCCAGGGTGGTGCGCACATCCTCGGCAAGGGAACGCTCGGCCTCCCGGAGCGCCTGTTCTTCCCGGTCTTTCCACGCCTGGGCGGCGGCACGGCTACGTTTGGCGGCCCCGTGGTCCATGAGCGGAACGCTCAGGGAAACGGCCCCCAGCACATACAACTGCGGGTTTTGGTAGGCGCCGAAGAAACGGTTGCTTATCTGCTGCATGCCCACATTGAGGTCTACGCCCACTTTGACACCGGCTTCCCGGCGGGCTTTTTCCTGCAACCCGCGGGCTTCCGTAAGGGCCACCTTCCCCTCCGACACAGCCGGGCTGCTGGAAAGTGCCATTTCCAGCGCATCCTCATCGGTCATGGGAATGCCTTTGGTAAGGGTGGGAACCGGCAGCCGCTTACCCAGCGGGAAGGACTCCTCATCCACCCTCAGATAGGCCAGGAGGGATTCCCGAGCCAATTTTTCCTCATTCCGTGCATTAAACAGTGCGTTGGCCGCGTTAAGCCGCTGCAGCTCCAGGGAACGAAGTTCGGCCAGCGTTATCATGGCGATGGCGGCCTTTTCCTTCGCGATGGCGTAGAGGGTATCGGCCGTCTGCTTGTTGCGCTCGCACATATCCAGCATCCCCTGTGCGCATACCAGGCGGAAGAAACGGGTGGTGGCTTCCTCCGCTATCCGGTGCAACTGCGTGTTATACTGCTTGCGGGCGGTTTCCAGGCGCTGGTCCTCGGCGGCCTTCTCCCAACGGTAGGGATTATATCCCAGCAAGGACTGCTGATACCCGGCCACCAGGGGCATGGCCACGAAGTCCCGCGGATGGTCCTGGTTGTCCCGGACGAAATACTCGCTCCAGAGCGCCTGGGAGCCCACATAGGCATCTCCGCCCCAGGGCAGCACCTTCTGGGTTAGGAGCAACTGGGCCGATGTAGAAAAGCGGTCGAAGTTGCGGATATACACATAATCCCGGGAAGTCTCGGTAATCATCCGGTAATAGTTGGGCTTCAGCTGAAGCGTGAGCTGGGGCTTGCGCAGGGCCTCAAAATAGGCATTCCGCTCCAGGCTGGCCTGGTATTCATACTGGCTCTGGAAAGCCGTGATGGTGCTGTCCTGGGCCAGGCGGATGACCTCTTCCAGGCTTTGCGCGCGGCAGAGCAGAGGAAGTCCCAGGAAGAAGACCGCTAAGTACAAATACTTTCTCATACCGTCTGCCGTTTTATGATCTCGCTGAAAAGACCGCCCTTGGCCAGCAGTTCATCGTAGCTTCCATCCTCGGCCACCCGTCCTTCGTTCAGCACGATGATGCGGTTGCATTCCCGGATGGTGCTCATGCGGTGGGCGATGGTGATGCGCGTGCATTTCATCTTGGCCAGATTCTCGGTAATGATGTGCTGGCTGATGTTGTCCAGGGCCGATGTCGCCTCGTCCAGGAAGATAATCTTGGGCTTGCGGATGAGGGCGCGGGCCATGAGGATGCGCTGGCGCTGTCCGCCGGAGACACCTCCGCCGTCGGGGGTGATGCGGGTTTCCAGGCCCATCGGCAATCCCTCGATGTCTTTGTCCAGGGCCGCCATCCGGGCCGCCTCCCACACCGCGTCGTCGTCCAGCCAGTCGTTGCCGAAGAGGATGTTGTCCCGGATGGTACCTTCCACCAGCTGGCCGTCCTGCAGGCAGATGCTCACGCAATACTGGCGCAGGCTGGGCTTGCTGATATCGTCCAGGTTATGCTCGTCGTAGAAGATGGAGCCGCTCTCGGCCTTCTCGAAGCCCAGCAGCAGGCGGATGAGCGTGGTCTTTCCGCAACCGGAAGGACCCACCAGGGCTACATAGTCCCCGGAATAGATGTTCAGGTCCAGGCCGTCAAAGATATAAGGCATATCCGGGCCGTAACGGAACTTGAGGCCGCTGATGCCGATATTGCCGCTCACGCTCTTGAGCAGGACAGAACCGTCTTCCAGCTCCGATTCGGCCTCCAGGATGGGGGCGCACAATTTGAGTTCAGGTCCCAGCAGAGCCACGTCCTTGGCAATGCGCTCGAACTGTTCCACGGCGCCGATGGCGATGGTGAGTACGCTGCAGTAGGCGATGTAGTCCGAGAGGCCCAACCCGTAGTGCCAGGCCGCCAGCATGGTTACGATGAGGGGTAACAGACGGGCGTTGTAGCTGAGGGAGTTGCCCACAATGTACATGGCCGGGTAACGGCTTCCGTTGGGTTCAGAGGGCTCGTAAGCCACCGCCCAGTGCCGGAAGGCACGGATTTCGGCCCCGTTGGTACGGATTTTCTGGGCGCCGGACACCAGATTATATACCACGCCCGTCACTTTGGAGATACTGGCGTTGGCGCTGCCCTGCACCAGCTTCCTGAAATAATAGGAGCAGTAGATAGTGAGGCCGTAGACAATCATCACCAGGATACCCGTCCATAGCAGCGGACCGCCGTAGATGAAGAACTGGACGAACATCACCGACGTAAACACCAGCGATAGGATGGTGGAGAGCATGTCCTCCGTGAGCTGGGTGAACAGCCTCACCACGGAAAGCACGCGGTTGGAAAGGTCTCCGGGAGCAAACTTCTTGAAGAAGGTGGCAGGCATCATGAGAAGGCGCGTCATCAGCGGGGCCTGCATGGCATATTCCGTCTTGTCTTTCATTCTCACCACCAGGAAGTTACGGGACAGTTGGACCGTTACAAGGCCGATGGCGGCGCTAAAGAGGAGGACGGCGATAGGCGTAAGCTGGGCGGCGTCTCCGGAAGGGATGACTTCGTCGAACAGGAGCTTGTTGATGTAAGGCGTCACCATGGTGAGCAGCACCACGGACAGACAGGCAAGGAAGGCGTAGAGATAATCTGCAAAATTCAACTGCCGAAGGGCGTGCTTCAGGAAAGCCGTCACCGTCATTTTGCCTGCGGGGAGAGGGTAACAGAGGGCGAAGGCCTCCGGTTTCAGAAGCCCGTTGTCTTTCCTGGCGTGGCAACGCTGGCCGGTCTTGGGGTGGATAAAGGTATAGTCGGCAAAATGGGGGACCAGGATGACGGGAGCGTCATCTTCCTTCATAAAAGCCAGCAGTCTACCCGAGCAACTGGACCACCACGAGCCTTCCAGATTCACCTGGCGGAAGAAAATCTGATGCCGATAGAAAATCTCTTCCAGCTGATTCAGGTCGGTGGGGATACCGCGTTGCTGCGTTAACTTCTGCCACACCTTCCGGTCTATCATGCCCCGGAAGATGTCTGCGGCCTGGTTCATGGCCTTGCGGTCTCCTTCTATGCGTTGAACCAGTTGGTCTAAAAACAGGATATCCATGGCTCAAGCATATTTCATCAGTTCACTGTACAGGCCCTCCTGCTGCATCAGCTGGGCATGCGTCCCCTTCTGCAGCACCTGGCCGCGTTCCATTACGTAGATGCAGTCGCAGTCCCGGATGGTGCTCAGGCGGTGGGCGATAAGGATGGTGGTAATCCCCAGGAAACGGATGTGCTGCATCACCAGCTCTTCCGTCTTAGGGTCCAGGGCCGATGTTCCTTCGTCCATGATGAGGATGGTGGGGTCCTTGGCCAGGGCGGTGGCAATCTCGATGCGCTGGCGCTGTCCGCCGCTGAAGTTCTTTCCGTTCTCGGTCAGCTGCGTCTGGTAAGCGCCGGGACGCTCGGCGATTTCCTGGTGGATCTGGGCGTCGTTGGCGGCCATGATCATGGAGAAGTCCTCGATGGACTCGTCCCACATCTTGATATTATCGGCCACGGTGCCCTCAAACAGGGTGATATCCTGATTCACCACCGAAAGGGAGTTGATTTTCACGGCCCGGTTCACCTGCTTGATGGGAGTGCCGTCCAGCAGCACCTCCCCCTCCCAGGGCTCGTACAAGCCCGATATGAGTTTGGCGATGGTGCTTTTTCCGCAGCCGGAGAAACCCACGAAGGCCACCCTCTCTCCCGCGTGTATGGTGAGCGAGAAATCCTTCAGGATGGGCGGCTGGCTGCGGTCGTAGCCGAAGGTAACATTCCTCAGTTCCACGTCTCCCCTCAGTTTGGGACTGTCGGGAAGATCGGCCTGGCTGGATATGCTTAGGGATTGCCCGACGGCAGCCTCTTCCACTTCCTCCATCCTTTCCATGGCGGCCTGGGAGCGGTAGATATTCTGGGTGGCGTTCACCGCCGTATTCACCGGATAGGTAATGCTGATGGCCAGGGCCTGCGAGGCCAGGAGCATACCCGGAGTCAGTTCTCCCTGAAGGATGTACCAGGCGCCCAGGCAAAGGATAAGGGCATTGCACAAGTTCAGGAACAAAATGGGCATGGCACCTATCCGCATGGTGCTTTCCGTGGTCTTTACACGGGCGTTCAGGGCCTTCACGTAGGCGTTTTCCCACTTGGAAAAGAAGATGCGCTCCCCTCCCATGGACTTGATGGTTTCAATATTCTTGATGCCCGTCATGGTTACGCCCTGCAGGCGGGAATCGGTCACTTCGGAGCCGCGGGCGTTCTTCTTGATGGAACGGGACGTGGCGCGCATCACCATCACCAGGGACACCATGGAAAACACCACTACCAGTCCCAGTTTCCAACTGTACAGCATCAGCAGAACGGCGCACAGGATGGGACGGACAATCATCACGGGCAGGTAGGTAAACCGTTCCATGGCCGCCGTTACGTTCCGGATGCTGGAATAGCGGGCGGCCAGTTCTCCGGCCGAAAAGCGGTCTATGGCACCCATGGGAAGCTTGAGCAAGTTGAGGACGTAGCGGGAAGAGGTATTGATACCCAACTTGGCGTATTCTCTCCTTCGCAGGGGATTCATAAACAGCCAGAGGGTGAGTTCCAGCACAAACAGCAGGATGTAGAGGATCATCATGGGCGTGAACCATTCCGGGTTCTTGCGGGTGATGATATTATCCGTATACACTTGCTGGAACAGGGGCGGCAGCAGATGCGCGGCCATATCCCCCAGCAGAAGCAGGGTGGTTACCACGAAGAAACTCACGCTGCCCCTGTTGAAACGGGTGATGAGCTTGAGCGTATGGAAGCGGTCGCTTTTCATTCGAGGCGCAGTTTAACAGCCCTGGACCTGGTTCTGGCCGATTCAAACAGATAGCGGAACATGCTGCGGCGGCGGGTTTCGCTGAGGACCGAGCAGTAGGTTCCCACGTTCATGCTCACATCCTCGGGCTCTCCGAAGGACCAGTCGTACAGGGACGGGTCTTCCTTGGAGCGGAGCAGTTCGATGTTCACCTGGTACATCATTTCCCCCGATTCCAGCAGGCGGCCGGCCATTTCTTCGCTCTTGAGCGTCTGACGGACCACGTTGGCGGCCACGGGATAGCGGTCGATGCGCACGATGCGTCCCCTCACGTAACCAATCTCGTCCCTCTTTTCGTCTTCGGGCCACACCTGGGCGTCCATCCCTATCTTCAGGTCCCGCTGGCCGGCGTTGTTCACATACGCTATCACCATCGATTGCTGATTCTTGCGGTCCAGGCTGTCTATGACGCTGATAATGGGTTCGAAGGCCTCAAAGGGTTCATTGTCTACCTTGGCGCTGATCACCGTTCCTTCCACGCTGCTGGTAAGAATACTGTAACTGTCCTCCATGGAAATGAGGGCAACGGTCTGCCCCCGGTTCACGCGGTCTCCGCTGTGGACGAACATAGTACGGACCATTCCCCGGTTGGGCAGCGACACGTCCGTAGTCCCCTCCACGGGGAAAACGACGCCACTGTAGTAAACTTTATCGGAGACGGTACCCAGGAAGCCCCAGACGAAAAAGGCGCCCAGCAACAATACGACGGTGAGGGCCAGCAGATAGGTAGGGAGGGCCGTCACGCGGAGGATACTCCCGATTTGTTCGGGAGACTCCAATTGTTTTTGGCGGCTATCGGCAGAGAAAGGGTTTTGCATACGCAAATATAACAATTATTGTTATCTTTGCTTTTACTTATAACCAGAAAAACAGGATGAGGGTCGTCGATCTCTCCACCGTGGCCGATTATGAAGCCCAGAATAAAGACATCCTTACCGGCGTTGCCGGTGAGAATGCCCATATATCCATTGCCAACGGCGCTGTGGTAATCCTGCGGGGCGTCACCATCTCGCCTACAGATTCCACCCTTGCATGGCCCGCCATCTTGTGCAAAGGGGACGCCACGATTATCCTGGAAGGAATGAGCCTGGTGAAATGCTGCCACTACCGGTATCCCGGAATCCTGGTACCGGAAGGGAAAACGCTGGTCATCGAAGGTCCCGGTTCCCTGAGCGTGTGCAGCAAGGGGAACGGGGCCGGGATCGGCGGGGGATATCAGGTTCCCTGCGGCAATATCCACATCAAAAGCGGATTTATCGTGGCGCAGGGAGGTATGGGGGGTGCCGGTATCGGCGGAGGTTATTACGCCGCCTGCGGCTCTATCCGCATTGAAGGAGGTACCATCACCGCCCTGGCCGGCAACATGGCGGCGGCCATCGGCAGCGGCCTCAACGGCACCTGCGGAGACATCACCCTCGTCAAGGGCGTCATCTATCTGACCGCCCGGCTAGGAGACTGCGGTGACTATTCGGTAGAGAGTATCGGAAGAGGCGCCGGAGGCAAATGCGGCGCCATCATCAACGAATTACCGGAAGATACTATCAGTATGTGAACTTGAGCTCGTCCAGATACAGCACAGAGGAGGACGAACCGGTAAAGAAATCTCCCAGTGCGCTGGAGGACGCCACAATAGCAATGTACTTGGGCGTGCGCTCACTGCGGTATTCAATGTTCAGCTTGAACGGCTCATAGGCCTCCATCTTCTTGTCAAACACCACTTTGCCATAGCCGATAATGTGCGGGTCGTCCAGGTCCAGCAGCTGGTCCGGCGGACTCACCTCGAAGGGCGCGTCCCAATCGGTCAGGACCACGAAGATGTGACCGTTGTCCAGTTCTCCTTCCTTGCCCTTATACGGATCCTGCGTCCAGTCAATGGCGCCGGGCTTGTAGCAGGCATAACCTTCCAGCGTCTTGGGACGTTCTGTGAAAGAGATGCCCCAGTATATCTTGGCGCTCATCTTCATGATGTCGATATCTCCGGTGTAACCGTTGAAGATACTGCCGGCCGCCAGTTTCTTGATCATGCCCATGAGGATGGACATGCCCTGGGTTTGCAGTTTGAGGCCCATCTTTCCTTCTCCGGTAACCGCCAGGAAGGTGTCCTCCGGGCCCACGGTCACATAGCCCAGGGGCTGGGTGGTGCCGTTGGCGCTTCCCCAGGTGGCCTTTTCCTGGTCTGTGGCATCCTCTGCATAAGGGAACCATACCTTGTTGAGCCCACCCTGACACCAGTTGTCAAAGCTCATGTTGTAGAGCTGGGGGCCTTCCTTGGGTTCCGGCTGGGGTTTGATTTGAGCGCTGGCAGAAATGGTCCACTCATAGTTGTCATAGGTGGTAAGGACCACGGTAAGGGGAGAGGACAGGTCTATCACGTCTCCCACCTTGATGGCGGGGGTGCAAGTGGCTCCTTCCGTTATGTCAAAACCTTCCACTTTAAGCTTGGAAAGGTCTGTATCCACGGGAACGGCGACTTCCACCGTCTTTTTAGCCTTGCTGATGGTACAGCTGATCTGGCCTTCAATACTGAAAGCATTGATTTGGGCAACCACTTCCTCGTGGACCAAATCGTTCCACTTCTTGCTGCAGCCCATCACTGCAAGGGCGGCGCAGAGTATGAATGCGTACTTTTTCATAGGCTCTAGAAATTGAAGGTGATGCCCAGGTTAAGGCCCAGGATACCGGGCTGGAAAGCCACGAACCCGTGGGACTGGTTGCTTTTCTTTTCACCGCCGGTAATCTGACGGTTCCACTCGTATCCGCCTTCCAGCAGGGGCAGGGAGATTTCCACGGCAATGTTGTCCGTCACGAAGAAGCTCATGCCGGGGTACAGGCCCAGGGAGACACTGTATACATCGGCATAGGTGCCCACCTTACCACGCTCCTGCTGCTCGTAATTCTTGGTATAGCCGATTTTTCCGTTGAGGCGTGCTTCCCCAAACAGGGCGAACACCTTGCTGTTGAACAGCGGAAGGTAGGCCCGGTACGTGACAGCGCCTATGAAGGATTCCATCTTTACGTGCTTGTTCTCCAGCTGCAGGAGGGTCATCAGATCGGCCGATCCCACATCCACGCCGGTGTTGCCGTAAGTGAAGCGGGCGCCCACAGACATGTTCCTGGCCACAAAATAGGCGGCCGAGGCCGACACGTTAAAGTTGTTTACCTGACCGGTAATATTGTTGACGATGCCCAGGAAAGTGGAGCCCTGGGTACCGTTGATTCCGTTTGAGTTGTAATTGTTGTAACCGCCGAACAGGCCGAACTGCCAGGAACCGGCAGGGATGTACTCCGCTCCCGGATTGCCCAGACCGCGGTCGATGGTCCTGGCCTGAAGTGAAAGCGCTGCCATGGCAGCCGCCAGCATCACAAGGATTGTCTTTTTCATACTTCTAAAATTGCAATGCGCAAAGTTAACTATTTTTTCAGTATATGCTCCTTGAGCCATTCGCGCACAGGCAGGTCATAGGCCTTCAGCAGGCCCCAGGCCAGGATAATGGCCATGAATACGATGCCCGCCCCAACGGCAACATGCTGCCACAGGGGCGCGTCCGGGTGTTGTGCCACCCAGTCCATCTGCAGGTAGATGAGCGGATAATGCGTAATATAGATGGGGTAGGAAATATCTCCCAGCCACTTGCACACGGCGGTACTCTTGGGGTCGGTGGTCCTGGAGCCGGCACCGGCTACCACGATGAGCGGGAACAGCAGCAGGATGCACAGGGCCTGGTAGCCGCCATCCAGCACGCCCATCTTGCCGCCGATGTTGGGCATGGCCAGCAGCACCACGATGGCCAGGCCACACCACCAGAAACCGCCACGGAGGTGGATGGGGTTATCTTTGACCCGGAGGATCCGGGAAATCAGCAGGCCGATGAGGAAAGGATACAACAGCCGCGTAAAGCCGATGTAAATCTGGTCCGGCGTGAGGCTCCAACCGCCGATTACCGTATAATGCGGCGCCTCAAACAGGCCGAAGACATTCCAGCCCAGCGTAACGTCCAGCGTAAAGAAGGCGCAACCCACGGCCAGAACAGCCAGGATGATGTTAGGTAAACGCCTGAGAATGAAGGCATAAAGGATATTGCCGATATACTCCAGCGTAAGCGTCCATACCGGGCCGTTAAATGAATTCAGTTCTCCCCAGCCGCGGATGTCCAGCCCGTTCCCGCAAGGGATGATCAGCAGGCCCATCACCAGGCACAGGAGGAACTTCCACAGTTCCACTGTCTGCGTCTGCGGGAAGGCGTTGCCGCTAAAGAAAAACAGCGCGGCACCCACCAGCGTACCCGCAATCACCATGGGATGCAGACGCGTGAGACGGCGTTTGAAAAAGCCCCAGGTGGTCATCCGGTCCCAGCGGTCGTCGTAGGCATAACCCACCACAAAACCGGAAAGGACAAAGAAGAAATCCACCGCCAGATAGCCATGGTTAATAATTTGGTAAGCCGGACCCTTGCTGTAGGTCTCGAAGATGTGGAACAGCACCACCATCAGGGCGGCTATGCCACGCAGCCCGTCCAGTATCTCGTACCGGGGCTTGGATTCCAGGTATACGTTCGTTTTTGCCATAATTATTTTGCAAGGTATTGTTTTCGTTCTTCTTCGGGGAACTTTTCGATGGCATAGCGCAGCATCGTGCGGGGCATTTGAGATACCCGGTCAGCCCCCTTCAGCCATGCCTCCAGCGCAGCCTTGTCGCGCTTGCCGGCCTCCCGCAACAGCCAGCCCACAGCTTTGTGGATGAGGTCGTGGGAGTGATGCAGCAGGATATCGGCAATGGCAAAGGTGTCTTCCAGCTGCCCGTGGCGGATGAAGGTCATGGTACTCACCATGCCGATGCGCTGCTCCCAGATGGTTTTGCCGCCGCGGGCCAGGTCATAGAGCAACGTACGGTCCTTGTCCAGGAGCCAGACACCCAGCAGCGGATAGCACGACAGGTCCACCAGGTCCCAGTTGTTGATGAAGGCGGTATGGTTCAGATAGAAATCCACACACTCCTGACGCTGGGCCTTGTTATGTTTGAAGATTTCCACCAGCGTGAGCAGCGCCGCCAGACGCACCTCGTGATACTCGCTGGAGATGCATTCTTCCAAATCTTGCCAAGTGGTTGTCTTCCAGCAATCCTTCACCACTTCCCTCGTCACCGGCACCTTGATGCCCAGGAACCGATCTCCCTCGCCATACTGCCCCGGCCCGGTTTTGAAAAAACGCGCCAACCCCGCCACCTGGGCAGGGTCTGCATGCCGGAGCATCTGTTCTGAAAGTACGCTCATCTCTCTATAAAGCCCGTTACTAATTTAAATACGGGCACGTAGCTGTCCCAGCGGACGGTTTTGATATTGTCGGCCGGGGTATGGTAGTGCGGGAAGGCGCTTCCTTCTCCGTTTTCCAGGAAGATGCAGGGAACGCCGCGGACGGCGAAGGGATAGTGGTCGCTGTTGGCGGCCAGGTCCCCGCGATTAAGGGACTCAAACAGGTTTTGTTCCTGGTTAACCATCTCAAATATAGGATATTGGCTCATGCCGGCATCACTCACCTCGCAGTACTGGACCGGATTGTCGTCTCCAATCATGTCAATATTGAAAAGGTACTTGATCTGGTTCAGCGGCACCACGGGATGCTCGGCAAAGAAAGTGGAACCCCTTAAATTGGCATCCTCGCCGGAGAAGGCCACAAAGTACATGTCGTATAAGGGCCGATGCTTGGCGTAGTGGGCCGCCAGGGTAACGATGGCCGCCGTGCCGGAGGCATTGTCGTTGGCGCCGGGATAATAGACATGGCGACCCAGATTGCCCAGGTGGTCGTAGTGGGCGGTGAACACATAACAGCTGTCATGCTTCTGTCCCTCCACCTTGGCGATTACGTTAAACAGTTCATAATGATTAAGGAACTCATTATCAACGTTTAATTTAACGCGTTTCACGCCCTCTATGGCTTCCGGCGTTACCCAAACGATGGGTTTGTCCACCACCTTCTCGCCATAGGCCTTAAAGAACTTGATGGGCGCCGCCCAGGTGTAGAGCAGGCCGGCGTTGGAGCATTCCCCTGCCTTCTGCAGCTTGGAAAACACTTGCCGCTGTTTGTAGGTAAACCAGAAATCGCAGCATACCAGGCAGCCCTCATTCTCCGGTTGGGCTAAGTCGGCCCAAAGCTTGTCGGCATCGAAGTTCAGCGTATCCACATAATACACCGGGAACTCTCCGTGCACGCCCGGCGAATACTCCCGCATGGAGAAATCCACGCCGGCCCGGAGTTTCTTTCCGTCGGCCCACATTTCCATGGCAGCGGGGAAGGTGTTGATATCGATGGTGAAAGGCTGGAGCGTCACTTCATCGGCCCCGGCCTTCCGGAATTCCTTCTCCAGGTACTTCCCGGCCTTGTTGGCGCCGCCACGGGCGTAGCCTCGGCCCTGGTACTTGGCGCTGCTCAGTTCCTTGACCACCCGCTTGAAATGCTGCAGGTCCTGCGCATTCAGTTGCAGGGCGGCCAATGACAGCAGGATAATAAATAACTTCTTCATATCAGTATTGTTCCAAGATAGCTTCACAACCTTCCAGGATGTCCTGGAAAGCCTCTTCAAAGTCCCCGGTGTACCAGGGATCAGCCACATCCCGGCCCACGCCGGTGTACGACATCAGGAGGTGGATCTTTCCCGCCGGGTCTTCCGGAATGATGCGCCGGATCCAGCGGAGGTTGGAGGCATCCATGCAGATGATGCGGTCGAAGCGGTCGTAATCGGCCCGGGTGACCTGCCGGGAGCGCTTGGCATTGTCAAAGGCCACTCCGTGCTGCGTGAGGCTGCGCTTGGCCGGCGGGTAAATGGGATTGCCGATCTCCTCCGTGGACACGGCGGCCGATTCTATATGATACTGTCCTTCAAGGCCTCTGGCTTTTACCAACGCCTTCAGGATAAACTCGGCCATAGGGCTTCGGCAAATATTGCCGTGACACACGAAAAGGACTCTCATTTATTCCAGGCAATGAATGCTACGATAATACCCACAAGCAGCACGAAAATAATAAACAGGATTCCGTAAACGATTCCTGTCTTAAATGTCAGTGAAAAACTCTTTTTCCAGCTCACCCCCAGCCACTGGTGCAGATCGATCATAAGCAGCAACAGCATCACGGACAGGCCGATGGACTGACTCTCCCCCCAGGTGAGCAGCACCGCAAAGAGCATGAAGAAACTGAACTGGCAAAGCACGTAGGCCGCTGCCGCCGCCGGGGCCGACATGCCCATCTTATATCGGCGCAGCACAAAGGCCAAAGACAACCACAGGAGCAGGAATTTCCCTATGAACAGCGGTATTCCCTGGCTGCGAAGCGTCCCCAACAAGGCGGCCAGGGCCGTTTCTCCGCGCGTATCCACCTCTTCGGGATGCTTATCCAGGGTAAGAAGTATATACCCTCTTTTGAGCAGTTGCAACATATTGACAAGACGCGCTTCTTCCCTGCCGGTAACTTCGCTTGCCTCCACAACTTTATCGACGAATGCGTTGGAGCTACTTTCGGTCTGGTGCTGGACCGGCTGCAGCACGGCCGATACCAGCGCGAAGAAGGCATAGAAGATGATGAGGGCGGTAAGCGGAGCCAGATAGCGCTCGTGGTCTCCCCGGATGTAGTCCCTAATCATGTATCCCGGCCGCAGCAGCAGATGGGAGAAGGTGCGCTTGGCATCGTCGTTCAGGAAGGGAATGCTGTCAAAAGCTCCCTTATAGAAGTCTCTTCCGGACTTTTTCTCCCTGGTCTTCCGCCAGGGATTATACCCCAGTTGCTGCCAGATACGGAACGCACGGATTCTGACTTTGGCTCTCAATAATAGTTTCCTCATAGCTTCTTGGCCAGCATATAGCCGATGGCACCCACGGCAACGGCGCAGCAGGTTATAACAATTTCTACGGATACCATGCTTACCGATTTGGCAAGCACCACAGCGGCGCCATCCACCAGGAAATGCAGCAGGATGGCGGCCGGGAACAGCCACAGCCATTTGCCTCCCTTACGTACGGCCGTCCAAACCATGACGGAGAGACCCAGCTGCAGGATGAGGGCCGATATGCGTTCCCAGATTCCCAGCAGGATAGATCCGGCGCCGGCCGCCTGCAACTGCGCAAACTGGGCTTCCACCTGTGCCTTCCCCTCCTCGGGGACGGTGGCCAGGATGGTATCGGCCTGGCCGGCATTGATCATGGTGGCCAGTACGATGTTGGAAATCATGGTAAGGCCGAAAATGAGCAGCATCTCGGCACCTCCGTGGCCCACGCCATAAGCGACGGCAGGCAAAGCGGTGGAGGGCTCCTTTTTAAGCAGGAACTTCATGGCCAGGAATCGGCCCGTTTCCTCGAAGAGACCGGCAGCCAAGCCTCCGTAAAGGGCGTAGTACCAGATATTTCCCGTGATGGCAGCGCCGTACGCGCCCTTTAGTACTATATTGTGTACCATGGACTCCAGCACCAGCGCAAACACAATGAAAACACCCGCGCCCACGAGGATGGTCTCCACGCGGGCTTTATATTTTTTCACCAGCCACAAGGCCAGGAGAATCGGCACGGCTATGCCGAAAACGGCGCCAAACGCCATCATGATCACGGAGCCTGCAGGTACCATAAGCTAAAGCATTTTAAGGGCGCGGGAGAGTTGGTCCGGGCAGCTCGATGTCAATTTGCTTGGAACAGACCACGTCGCAGGTTTGGAAAGATGCCTTCCGGATGCCGCCTTCCCTTGGGTCGGATAAAAGTGTAACGTCAAACATGACACAAAGATATGGATTTTTTTGTGAAATGGTAGCGAATCTCTGTAAGTGACTGATACTTAGAATAAAAGAAAAATTTCTTGATCCCATTTGGTGTCAAGAAATTTTCCATAACCATTAACTGTCAGATACTTATGTCGGGTGCTACTTTTTAGCCGGAGCCGGGCGCATCATCATGGCCCACATGTTAAAGGGAACCATCAGGGAGAGGGCCTCGCGGTCTGGGTGGTTGAGCACCTGGCTCTTCACGTCGAAGACCATGGTGGCGGCATCCTCCGGGTTGTAAGCGGGCCATTCGGGGATGGCTTTGCAGTTGGGGTTGCCGGTGCGCATGAAGGCCAGCAAAGCGGCCGACATCTGGTCGGAGACGCCGCGGGGTTCGGCACCGCCGCCGGTGTGGGTGACCATCAGGTCGGTGTTCTTGAACCAGTAGGAGATGTCGGAGCAGTGGAAGGCGCGGATGCGTCCGCCGAACAGCGGGGCGTTGTAGTCGAACCAGGCCAGGTAGACGGGAGCGCCGCCCTGGGCGTATTTGGTATCGGCCGTAGCCAGCACGCCGGTGCGGGAGGCGACAATCATATTGATGAGCTCGATGGGCTTCTTTTTAGGGAAGGCGGCCTGCAGGGACTTCAGGATCTCTTCGGCCTTGGGCTGGCCGAAATTGTCGCGGACCATGGCGACGGCGTCCTCGAAGGAAATGGCATCCAGAACCGGATTCTCCTTACTGAGGGAGAATTCCGAGGTGGTGGTGCAGAGCATCAGGGGCACCTGGGCCGAAGGAGCATTGGGATCGGCGAAGAAGTCCTTGGGCAGGATGACGCCGTCAGAAACAGGGGCGAAGCCGCCCATCATACCGCCGGCGCCGGTTTCAGCGGCAACGCCGGTGGCCAGGGCATAGTATTCTTCCCAGGGCATGTTCTGGAGTTTGCGCACGTCACCGCCCACCTTCTTGAGGATAGCGGCGCCCAGGGCCTTGGAGGCCACGGGATCCGAAGCCGTAACGGCATTGCCGGAAAGGCCTACCACCTTGTGAACCAAACCTTTGGAGGCAGGCATGGCCAGCACGTCGCATACTTTGGCGCCACCGCCGCTCTGACCCATGATGGTCACGTTGCCGGGGTCCCCGCCAAAGTTTTCGATGTTGTTGTGGACCCACTTGAGGGCGGCCACCAGGTCCAGGACACCCACGTTGCCGGAAGCGGCGAAGGCGGGACCTGCGGCGGAAAGATCGGAGAAGCCGAACACATTGAGGCGATGGTTCACGGAGACGAACACGATGTCACCGCTGCGGGCCAGGTTGGCGCCGTGGTAACCGTCCTGCTCGATGCTGTTGCCGGCCGCAAAGCCGCCGCCGTGCATCCAGACCAGCACCGGGCGCTTCTTGCCGTCGGGGGCCGGAGTCCATACGTTCAGATTGAGGCAATCCTCGGAATAGTCATAGTAGTTCCAGTGGTCCGTGAAGGTGCTGGAGTTGTTTTTCCACTTGTTTTCGTGAGCCTGGGGAGCGTCGTTGCCGTAGAACATAGCAGGACGGATGCCTTCCCACGGAGCGGGCTCCTGCGGAGGCATGAAACGGTTCTCACCGCCGGTGGGAGCACCGTAAGGGATGCCCAGATAGGTGTAGACATCGTCCAGGATGTAGCCCTGGACCTGGCCGTACTGGGTTTGGGTTACGGCGATATCATCGCCCACAAACAGACGCTGACCGTCCTGGCACTGCTGGTTGCCACCGCAGGATGCCATCATAAGGACGGGAACAAGAAGTAGGAAAAATGAGTGCTTCATAAGGTTTTAGTGTTTGACTGCTACAAAATTAGCGCGTTTACACCAAAGCCATATGCTCTATTTGTCCATTCTTTTTAGTTATTGTTCAAACTAAGAACGGATAGCGGCTCCGGACGGCCGGGACAGCACCAGGCCCAATGCAACGGCCAGGGCCGCCACCAATACCATCAGGTACATTTTCCAGGTTTGCACAAACAGCCGGGCGCTGTCCCAGAAACCATCGGCCATGCTTTCAGGATCCACCGGATACAGGAAGGCCAGGGCCGTTACCAGCACGCCCACGGCCAGGCCTGCCGCCAGAGCCACCACAAGGGCCACGCGGCCGCGGCGATGCTGTCGGTCCACCTCCGATTTAATTCCTTCCACGCTTTCCATCCTGCGCTGGGCTTCCAGGATGAAGGCAGGGTCGTTTTTCACTCTGGGCTTGTTCTCCCGAAGGAAGTCTTCTATCTCTTTCATAACTGAATGTACTGTTTGAGGTGTTGCCTTCCCATGGAAAGCTGGTATTTGACCGTCCCCGAAGGCATTTCCAGGATGGCCGATATCTCCTTGACGGGACGGTCTTCAAAGTAAAACAGGGCGATGGCGGCCTTTTCCTTTTCCGGCAGCCGGTT
>Ga0310696_10001969_pt1 | contig 28260 bp, 25 predicted proteins | sample AusTroGonzalo_MG_4_FD_203885 | JGI IMG/M metagenome (GOLD analysis project Ga0310696, IMG submission 203885) | Bovine rumen microbial communities from tropical cattle in Woodstock, Queensland, Australia - Gonzalo_02 (v2) (version 2) | ecosystem: Host-associated > Mammals > Digestive system >...
CACCTTCGTTTTGTGCGCCGCTTCATACAGCCGGATGGCCTGTTTCGCCTCAAACAGGCGGGGACGGGATGAGACCCCCTTTGCCTTGAGCGACGGGGAAACCGCCAGGCAGATCGTCTTGTCTGTCCGGCTTTCATCCGCCACCAGCAGGTTTGCCTCCAGCGGGTTCAGGTTCCGGGCCACGCATTCCACCGAGGCATAGAAGGACTTCAGGTCGATGCAAAGATACTGCACGGGATTGCCCCCTTATGCATTCAGTACCCTGCCGACGATCCGGAAGTCCGTCCCGGAGGTGATCACCTTCGGATCATATGCGGTGTTGCAGGAAACCAGTACCGGCTGGAGATGACGGATCCCTTCACTGTCCGTAAAATTCTCCGCCTCGTCCCCCTCCGGCTCCTGCTCGGCGTACACCTTGATATATCCTTCCCCGTCCACTACAAACAGGCCTACCTCCCCGGGGAGCAGCCGGCTGCATTCCTCCACCCAGGCATACTGCCCGTCGTGCAGGACCGGCTCCATACTGTCCCCGCTGACGCGGACGGCAAAGGAAGCGCCCGCCGGCACCGAGGAAGCCGGGAAAGTCTGGCTTTCAAACAGGTTGTTGTCCAGCGCCTCGCCGAATCCGGCCGAGGCCGGGAGCGTGCTGACCTTCATCGCCACCACGGGCTCCCTGTGCATCGGGCGGCTGCGGTACGCCGACTGGCTTTCCAGGTAGCCCCGGTAGCCTGCCAGCATCTTCCGCCCTTCCTCGTTCAGCTTTTCCTCCTCGCCGAAGAGCGGAATCCGCAGCGCGTCGCACACCGCCGCCAGCTGATAGGCGCTGGGAACGGAATCTCCCTTTTCCCATTTGCTGACCGCCGCCGTCTGTACCCGGACGCCGCGGAGCGCGAGCGCTTCCGCCAGCTCACCCTGCGTCAGCCGCAGGGACCTGCGCGCCTGCGTCAGCCGCGCGCCGATCTCGTTCCGCTCCCGTGCCTTTTCCGCGTCGTACCGCATCCCTGTCCCTCCGTATATCCGCTTTCTTTGTCTGGAGTATAATCCCCGGAAAACGGATTTGTCAATAAAAAATTATCCTGTAAGGATAATTTTTTATCAATTTTATCTTATTCGGATATTTTCAGAAGGAAAGGGTTATCTTCCGTTCAGTGCATTCGCCGGCCGCTGCGGCTGTGGTCCGTATCGTAGGTGATGTCTTCGGTTTTATGTGTCCCGGAAGCGGCAATCCGGCGTTCCAGCTCCCGGTTGAACGCCTCAGGGGACACGGGAATCCCGACCCGCCCGCCGGTCCATCCGGACAGGTGAATGGCATTGGACAGCTGCAGCGCGCGAAGCCCGTCCTCCGCCCCGGCCACCGGTTTTTCCCCGCGCAGCAGGTGCGCCGCGAAAGCGTTGATCACGCCCGCGTGCTGCGGATTCTCCCCGTCGGTTTCCAGCAGGGATTCCCGGATCTCTTCCCGGTACCACGGATCATCGCTGCTGAAACAGATCTCCCGCTCATTCGCCCCCAGGCGCCAGACCTTCACCTGACCGTTCTCGCAGACGATCTTTCCGCGTTCGCAGTCAATTTCCAGCCGGTTGGTTCCGGGCAGGTCCCCGGTGGACGCCACAAAAACGCCTGTCGCCCCCTCCGGGAACTCCAGGAAGGCCGTTACGTCGTCCTCCACCTCAATATGGTGCCATTTTCCCTCCAGGCACCGGGCCGTCACCGCGCAGGGCATCCCGCACAGCCAGATCAGCAGGTCCAGCTGATGGGGGCACTGGTTCAGCAGCACGCCGCCGCCTTCCCCTGCCCAGGTGGCCCGCCAGCTTCCGGAATCGTAGTAGCGCTGCGTCCGGTACCAGTCGGTAATGATCCAGTTCATCCGCTTCATGGCGCCCATTTCGCCGCTGTCCAGCAGTTCTTTCACCGCCCGGTACATGCAGTTGGTGCGCTGGTTGAACATGAATGTCAGGGTTTTCCCGGCCTTCTCCGCCGCGCGGATCATCTTTTCCGCCCGGTCCGCCTGCACCGCCGCCGGCTTTTCGCACAGCACATGCAGGCCCGCCTCCAGCGCGGCCACCGCCAGCGGTTCATGCTGAAAATGCGGCACGGCAATCAGCACCGCGTCGCAGCGGCCGGAAGCAATCAGCTCCCGGCCGTCTGTATAAATGCTTACATTTTCAGGCAGGTTCCCGCGGGCCCACTCCCGGCGCTCCTGCCGCAGGTCCGCCACGGCGCACAGTTCTGTCTCCGGGCATGCTCCGCCCAGGATCAGCCGGCAGTGTTCGCTGCCCATGTTACCGATGCCGATGATTCCCAGACGGACCTTTGTTCCCTGTATCATGGTTTATTCTCCGATCCGGATGGCATTCTTCTGGGCCAGCAGGCACAGTTCCGCCGCCTTGAAGGCATGCTCCTGGGTCATGGCGTTTTCCGTGCGGTTCAGGCAGTCCAGGATCAGCTGCCCGAAGAAGGGATATCCTGTTACGCCTGCCGCGTTCAGGTATTTTTCTCCCTGGTCATTCACCAGGTATACATGTCCGCCGCCGTCTTTTTCAGACGCAAGATTGACATACTTGCGGATTTCCACAAAGCCTTTGGTCCCCAGGATAAACATCCGGCCGTCGCCCCAGGTCCGCAGACCGTCCGGAGTAAACCAGTCCAGCCGGAAATAGCCGGCAGCCCCGTTCTTCCCGGTCAGCTGCGCGTCACCGAAATCTTCCAGCTCCGGATATTCCGGATGCGCGAAATTGGCAATCCGGCTGGCCGTTACAGTTGCGTCTTCCTCCTGCGCGTAATACAGGAACTGTTCAAACTGGTGGCTGCCGATATCGCAGAGAATCCCGCCGTATTTTTCCCGTTCAAAGAACCAGGCAGGCCGTCCCGGCGCACCCAGCCGGTGCGGACCGAAGCCGGTGACGGAAATCACCTTCCCGATCTCCCCGGAATGTGCGATGTATCCCGCCAGGATGGAACCTTCGTCATGCAGGCGCTCCGCATAATACACCATATATTTCTTTCCGGTGCGTTTCACCGCTTCCCGTGCAGAAGCCAACTGCTCCAGCGTCGTGAAAGGCGCCTTGTCCGTAAAGTAATCCTTCCCGGCGTCCATGGCCCGCAGTCCGAGGGCGCACCGTTCGCTGGTGACCGCCGCGCCGGCGATCATCTGCGTTTCCGGATCATTCAGCGCTTCCTCCTCGCTGTTGGCTGCCCGGGCCTGGGGGAAAGCTTTCAGGAACGCCGCCACCTTTTTCTTGTCCGGATCATAAACATATTTCAGGGTGCCGCCGGCCTCTGTCAGCCCGTTGCACATTCCGTAAATATGTCCGTGGTCCAGCCGTACGGCGGAAAAGACAAATTCCCTGCCCTTGACCACCGGCTGCGGTTTCCCTTTCGGCGCATACGTCATGCCGTCCGAAACGTTCATTTTATTTTTCCCCCTTCTTGAAATTGCCAAAGCTCAGGCTGCCGTCCTGGCTCTCCACCGACGTGGTTTTCTCATAGAAATGCGGAACCGCACCGCGGATTCCCTCCACCGTGTAGAAAGGATCCTCCGGAGGGATCGGCAGCGTCACGGCCTGATGCGAAGATCCCGCCTTGTAGATCGCGGTAATCAGCTCAATCGTCCTGCGGCCGTCCTCGCCGGTGATCGCCGGAGCGGAATCCGTTTCCAGCGCGTGCAGCACATTCTCCAGCTGGCCGGTATGCATCTCATACGGCACCGGCGGCAGCGACGCAAGGAATTCCTCCGCCTGTTTCGCAAAGGATTCATCCGGCTCCGCCAGCGGGAAGCCGTTGGGCTGCGGCTGCGAAGCAAACACGCTGTACGGGAACGCAATCTTTGCCTTCTCGCACTGGAAGATCAGCGCCTGGTCCTCCCCGTGGTCCACGACGGAAGCCGTCACCACCGCCAGGGCGCCCGGATATTCCGCGATGGAAACCGACAGGTCTTCCACCTCGGCATTGTCATGGCCGGTGTTTGCCAACACACTGGTCACCTTCTCCGGCGTACCCATCATCCAGCCCAGCATGTCGATATGGTGCACCGCGTGATTCAGGGTGCATCCGCCGCCTTCCTTCTCCCAGGTGCCCCGCCACCACAGGTCATAGTAGCTGTGGCCCCGGAACCACAGGGAATTCACCGTCACATGGCGCACCTTTCCGGCCATGCCGTTATCCAGCAGCGCTTTCAGGTTGCGCACCGGCAGGCGGAAACGGTTCTGTGCGATGATAGACAGTTTCTTCCCGCTCTCATCCCGGGCCTTCAGCATGGCGTCACATTCCTCCAGGGAGGCCGCCATGGGTTTTTCGCATACAACATTCTTCCCGCTCCGCAGGGCATTGATGCTGATCTCCGCATGCACAAACGGCGGGGTGCAGACATCCACCAGGTCGATGTCCTTCTCCAGGATCTCATGGTGATCCAGGAACACTTCCGCGTCCAGCCCGTACTGTTCCTTTACCTGCTGCGCTTTTCCGGGAATAATGTCCACCAGGGCGACGATTTTGCACCGCTCCGGAAATTGCATATATGCTTTGATATGCGCATGGGAAATTCCGCCGGTTCCGACGATTGCGACCCGAATCATACACTGCACCTCTCTGAATGAAAGCTTTCGTTGATTTTAAAGCGTTTGTTCCGATATAATCAGGTTCTTATTATCTGGATACAGTATAGCTTGTATGAGGTTGACAATACTATATAAATCATGTTTCAATGTATGCAGATCCTGCACAATCTGAAACCGGAGGAACCGCCATGCAGCTGATACAGGCCGAAATGACCCGGGCTCCTTTCCTTCCCATGGGACAGCAGGGGGCGCTGGGATATGAAGCCCATCATAATCTCGACAAAACCTTTGCGGTTACGCAATACCACTGCCATGATTATTATGAATTCTACATTCATATCCGCGGCGGGGAATATATGGGTGTGGATAACCAGCTGTTCCTGCTGAAACCCAACCAGGTTTTCATTCTTCCGCCTTTTTCCATGCACGGTCTGTCCTGTACCCGGGAAATGCATGATTACGAGCGCGCTTATCTGAACCTTTCTCCGGAGGTCATGCGCGTTCTCGGCTGCGGGCAGATCGACCTGGATCAGTTCTTCCGTTCCCAGGCATCCGGCGGCGTCTGTACCTATCAGCTGACAGACGCGGACGCGGAACAGTTTGTCGCATGGATCCGGAAGATCCAGGACAACCAGCAGGACGAATCCTTTGAGAACGACGTTTATCACCGTTTCCAGAACTACTCCCTGATGATGAGCCTGATGTCCCTGCTCTGCCGGACCACACGCAGGACCGACCCTGTGGAAGGCGACGCTTTCGGCAGCAGCGTGATTCAGGAAATCCTGGAATATATCAACAACCACTATACCCAGCCGATCCGGATTGAAAATCTGGCCCGCAGCTTCGGTGTCAGCGTTTCCTGGCTTTCCCATGAATTTTCCCGCTTTACCAACCGCAGCGTCTATGACTATGTCCTCTACCGCCGGGTCATGCTGGCCCGCCAGCAGATGCTGGGCTCCGCATCGCTCAATGATATCGCCTACCAGTGCGGATTCAATGATTACTCCAATTTCCTACGTTCTTTCGGAAAAATAGTCGGCATGTCTCCCAGTCAGTACCGGAAGCGGCTGAAAGCCTATCGGGAAAAGGAAATCGACGCCTGGATGGAGTTCTGATAAAAAACTCCCTTCACGCGGCGGTTTTTCGCCTCTTATGAAGGGAGTCATTTGGATGCTTGTATATCCCGGACCGGGTTCATCTCCTGAACCCGATCCGGGATTTTATGTCAGGAATTATTTCTCGAACTTGTAACCGGTCGCTGCTTCCAGCTTCTCAGCGCGTTCGTTCATGATGGCTTCGCCGCCGATCGCCATGTAGTTTTCCACACCGGCGTCATAAACAGCGTCAAACTGATCCACAGGAGCAGTCACAGCCTTGTTCAGGAAGGAGTTGCGTTCGTCGCTCAGCGTGGTGCCAACGCCGGTTTCCGCCTCAATCGCCGGCAGGCTGAAGTGTCCGGGTACGCGACCGCCGTTCATGGCGACAGCATAAGCGGTCTGGACAACCTCGGGATTCACGGGAGCATAGCCGTAAGCGAAGCTGGCTTCGGTGTATTCACCCAGATACTGGCCGTTGCAGGTCATGGTGAAGTCAATGTTGTTCAGGCTGGCCTGGGTGTAGGGATCGGAAGCGTCCACGGCCTTCATCATGTAGGCACCGTTCTCGGCACGCTCATGGTTCTTGCCTTCCACACCGGTCTGCAGGAACAGGATGGTATCGGGCTGGGAGATGAAGTCCAGGTACAGCAGGCTCGCCAGCACTTCCTTGTTCGTGGTGGGGAAGCAAACCTTGCGGTCCACGGTGCTGCCCAGGTACTTCCGGTAGATACCGGCGTCGTTTTCGAAGCAGTCGACCGCGACAAACTCAGCGTCTTCGCCGGCAGCGCGCTTGATGTTCGCTTCGATGGAATCTTCGCCGTTACGGTAGGGATAGTCATAGTTGTGCTGGAAAGCGCCCACAAAGCCGGCCTTCAGGTTGTCGTCTTCAGTGGTGTCGCCGTCGCCGTACAGGGCGAAGTCTTTCCAAACCAGGCCTTCGTTGTACCACTTGTTCAGCAGGCGCATGGCTTCTTTGGCGCCGGGCAGGAACTGCTGCCTGTCATCGAAACCGCGGATGTAGAGTTCTTCATCGGTGATAGCATCCGGAACGAAGGAAACGGTCAGGATGTTGTTGCGCCAGCCGATATCCTGGCTGGTGCTGTAGGGCACCATCTTGGCAGCGTCAGCGCCTAGCAGGAGCTCAGCGTTGTCGCGGAAAGCAACCAGGCAGGCTTCGAATTCAGCCTTGTTGGTCGGCAGAGCCATGCCCAGTTTATCCAGCCAGTCCTTACGGATGAAGGTATTGATGCGGGCATTGTTCACCAGACGGGTTTCCAGCGCCCACAGCTTACCGCTTTCGGGATCCTTGTCCCAGTAAACGTTTTCTTCGCCCAGCAGGTTGAAGAGGTTGGGGAGCAGGTCCTTGTACTCTTCGATATAGGGAGCCAGGTCAATGATGCCGCCCATGTCCGCATAGTTCAGGACCGTAGGATAGGCGTAGGTGTAGATGACGTCGGGAGCGTTCTGGGCGGCCAGCAGGTTGCCCAGGTCCGTCTCATCATCCCAGCGGCCGCAGACGGAGAATTCAACGTTCACGTTGTACTTTTCCTTCATGCCGTTCTTGATATATTCGGCCCAGGGAGAAGTCTCGGGAACATTATCGCCGCGCTGGAAAAGACGCACGGTGATGGTGCGGGTCTCGGTGAACTTGCCGTCCACGAAGCCGTCGTCCGCAGCAAATGCGGAAGTAATGCCCAGCGTGGCGAGCAGTGCCAGCGCCAGAACCAGAGCCAGGATACGTTTCATGTTTTCTTCCTCCTTTTATTTTATTTCAAGGGTTCCATACCCTTAAAATACGATTGGATCATCCCTTGACCGCACCGATGGTCACGCCGCTTACGAAATAACGCTGCAGCCATGGATATACAAGCAGGATCGGCACCGTCGCAAACATGACGGAAGCCATCTTCAGCGTTTCGCTCAGACCCGGCATGGCAAATCCTTCCTGGGCTGCCGCCTCGCCGCTGCTGGCATTCTGCAGGATATTGTACAGGTACAGCTGGATGGGATACAGTTCTCTGTTCTTCTTGATGTAGAGCAGAGCGTCAGAGAATCCGTTCCACCGTCCGACCGCGTAGAACAATGCCAGGGTGGCCAGCACGGGTTTGCTCAGCGGCAGATAAACCTGGATCAGAATCCGGATCGGGCCTGCGCCATCGATTTCCGCCGCCTCCCGCAGGGATTCCGGCACACTGTAGAAGCTGGACCGCATGATAATCATGTTGTACACGCTCAGGCAGCTCGGAATTATCAGGACCCAGACCGTCTCCAGCATGCCCATGTTGCTGAGCATCACGTAGTGGGGAATCATACCGGCGCTGAAGTACATTGTGAAGAGGATGAATCCGTTCAGGAATTTCCGGCCTTTCAGCTGGTCATAAGTCAGCGGGTAGGCACAGATAACCGTCATAAACAAACTCAGCACCGTACATCCGACCGTCAGCAGGGCTGTATACCACAGAGAGTGTATGTACCGTTCGTTTCCCAGAACCGTCCGGTAGGCGTCCAGGTTCAGCCCTTTAGGCCAAAGCAGCACTTCATTGCGGATCAGATACTTTGTATCCGACAGGGAACGGGCCAGCACGTTCAGCATCGGCACCAAGCAGATAAAGATCAGAAGGATACAGATGAACACGATTACCCAATCGCCGAATTTCGTGGATTTCGATTTAATCATGTTTCTCCCCCCTCCCTTACATGATGCCGCGCTCGCCGAAGCGCTTGGCCAGGAAATTGGCTCCGAAGAGGAAGAGGACGCCGACTACGGACTGGAACAGGCCGACGGCGGTCGTCAGGCTGAACTGCCCGCCGCCGTTTATGCCTTTCTGGTACACATAGATGGAAAGCTCCGTCGAAACGTCGGTGACCAGTTTATTGCTTAAGGCCAGCGGCCGGTCAAACTCGCTTCCCAAAATGTAGCCCAGTCGCATAATCAGCAGTACAACGATCGTTGGACGCAGGCCTGGCAGCGTCACATGCCAGATGCGGCGGAAACGCCCGGCACCGTCCACGGCGGCAGCTTCATAAAGCTCGGGGCTGATGCTGGTCAGCGCAGCCAGATAGATGATCGTGCCCCAGCCGGCCTCCTTCCAGATGCCGAGGCCGATATAGCTTCCCACCCACCAGCTGGGATTGCTCAGGAATGGAATCACCGCGTCCGGATTGCCCGTCATCTGTTTGTTCAGGATGTTGACCAGGCCGTCATTATCCGCCAACAGGCGCAGCGCCAGGGAGGAAATGATGATCCAGCTCAGGAAGTGGGGCAGGTAAAGGACAGTCTGTGTGAATTTTTTGAAGCGTTTAAAAGCCAGTTCGTTCAGGATCAGCGCCATCAGGATCGGTGCCGGGAACCCGCAGACGAGGTCCAGCAGGTTCAGTTTGATTGTATTCTCAAGTGCACGAAGGAACAGCTTGTCCTTGAAAGCTTTGATAAACCATTCGAATCCGCTGTTCTTGGCCCAGTCCACCAGCCACGGCGGCTGGATAATGTTGTTCTTTTTGAATGCCATCAGAATATAGGCCATCGGAAAGTAGCGGAAAATGACAAAAAATGCGATCGGAATTGCAAGCAGAAGATACAGAGTCCAGTAACGCCTCAGGTAGGTTTTCCAGTTCGTATGGTGCCTGGGAATCTCTCTGCTCAGGGATGGCTGCTGCACCTGACTCAAATCACATCTTCCTTTCTTTGCTGAAACCTGAAGGTTCTGACGGAGTATGATGTGTAATTTATTCAATAATCCTACCAAATCCTGCAACGTAATTATATATGCAAAAATCCTTTTGTTCCATGCGGATTGTGCTTGAAAGTATGCAAATCTTGCTTTGAAGTATAAAAAAAACAGACAACTTCAGGTCCTGTCGCCACTGAAAAAACCGCGGGAGCCTTGCTGTCCCGCGGCTTATCCTGAGTCTTTTACAGTTTTCAGTAACCGATTATCTCCGCTTCCACGCCTTTTTCCTTCAGAAGCTTCCGGTATTCCTCCACCTTGCTTTCCGGGCAGTGGATGACCGCGTCGCTGTGAATGCCGGTAAACACATTTGCACCGATGGTGTCTGCTGTAAGAAGTTCCGTCTCAATCGTAATGTTCTTCAGTTTCGGGCAATCCCGGAAAGCGTCCGCTCCGATGAATTCCACCATGGAACCGATCGTCACATAAACCAGTTTTTCATTGCCCCTGCAGACCCCCTCTTCCACGCCGATGACCCGGAATTCATTGCCATCTTTCCGATAGAATTTCGGAACCGCCACGGCATACTGATTTTCATGAACAGAATTGATCACGACAGCCGTCATATCCTGCCAGTTCAGCAGGTAGCGTGCTTCCCCGTCCCAGTCCTGCTGGCGCACAACCTGCTTCGTTTCCGGGTCATACCACTCGAACATTCTGCCCTTATCCGCAGAATAATCAGGATCCCACTCGTGATCCTTCGCCAGTTCGCTGTCTGTCAGCAGGAAATAATGTGTCTTTTCCTGTCCGCTGATACAGGGAGCATCCATCAGATAGCGGCCCGGATCATCCCACGTGCAGTCCACAAAATACCAGGTCCCGTCGATCCGTACCATATTCCATGCGTGGCCGGACGGCGACCGCGGTACCGTCTCACCCGAGAAGGTACAGGAAGCGATCCCGGCCTCCTGCAGCAGGCGGTAGTAAGCATGGGAATAGGCTTCGCAAACACCCTTGCCCTCCACCAGGATCCGATCCGATTCGTAGATCGTCATTGAATCGTCATAAGAGGAGTTATTGATGACCCAGTTGTGCAGGATCAGGGCCTTTTCCCGTTCCGTCATCTCCGGCCGGATATAGTTCTTCACGACCCATTTGACTTTTTCTTCCGGATCGGTGATCTGCCAGCCGATCACCTGCTCCTCCCCGTTGTCAAACTGCAGTCCCTGTTCCCGCGCAAACTTTTCGGCGGCACTTCCCTTTTTGCACAGGATCACAAAGTCCCGGTACACGCCTCCGAAAGATGCGATTTTCAGGTCCGTCATACTGTCCGGGATCTGTACCTGTTTCACATGTTTCATCTGCTTGAAGAAGTCCGGGAAAATGCTCTCCATTCCTTCCGGGATAATGACTGTCTCCGCCTCCGGATCCACCGGCTCGGCAACGGAAAGCCCCAGCCGGACTCCGTCTTCCGTATATGAATAGATGTATTTCGTATCGTCCCCCTGCAGGTAGAAAGGGAAACCCCAGCCTCCGAGCGTATCGCCGGATTCCGTGTGCAGTCCGGAAAGAATCAGTTTCGTGTTTTCGCTGAAGGACATGCCGGCAACTTCCGTGATATGGTCCGGCAGCTTCATTTCCGCAAGCTTGCCGCATTCCTCGAAAGCACTTCCCCCGATGGCAGTAACGCTATCCGGAACGGTCACCTCGCTCAGCTCCGTGCATCCGGTAAAAGCGCCTTCCCCGATCCGGGTCACGCCTTCCCCGATTTCAACCCGCCGGATGGCGTCCGCCTGCACAGTGTCTTTCCAGAAGGTTCCGTCCGCCATTGCGCCACTTCCTTCCACCCGAAGGAGGCCTTCTCCGTCCAGCGTCCAGGTGATTCCCTCGCCGCAGGTGCCGGAAGTTTCCGCCGCAGCGGCGCACAGCGCCGCCAGCAGCACCAGCATCAGCAGGATTCCTGCTATTTTCTTCATGTTATTTTGCCTCCTGTTGCCAATTTTCATGCAGCCAGCGGACAGACTGCCGCAGGGCCGCGATTGTTTTTGTCTCCAGCACGCACCGGGCATTCCGCTGCTCTGCCAGCTTCAGCCGGGCCTTCAGGTCGATTTCCCCGTCCCCGAGTCCCAGGTGGTTCTTCGGCGGTTCTTCCGTTCCGTCATGAATATGGAAATGAATCAGCCGGCCCTGCCTTTCCGTCAGGAACGGCACATCCTTTTCCTTCACAGCCTTCGAATGGCCGATATCCCATGTCAGTCCGAATTTCGGGCTCTCCAGCAGGAAATCGATTGCTTTCTTTTCGTAATCGCGGAATCCGTCCGTGTTTTCAACCGCGATCATGATATCGCTGTCCCCGATCCATTCCCCGCACAGGGAGCGGAAACGGGCAAAGGACTGCAGGTAGGTGTCGAAATCCCGGTCGTACATCTGCACCTTCCGGTCCGGCAGGGTGATGAAAATTCCGTGGTGCATGTGCATATTCAGCGTCAGCGCCCGGCTCCCTGCCCCATACCGGTCGCGCAGGCACAGCAGTTTTTTCGCCGTTTCCACAGACCGCCGCACGGTCTCCAGGTAGGCGTCGGACACCAGGCGATTGAAATCCGCGATATTCAGGTTTTCGTCCAGGTGGATCGTGTAGTAGATCCCCGCGTCTTCCGCGAGGCGCAGCAGGGTTTCCGTATCCTCCAGCCGGTCTGTCTGGTATTCCGGAAAATTCATATTCAGCTCAATGAATTTCAGCCCCAGCTCCCGGCAAAGCGCGACATTCTCCTCCAGCGTCCGATTTTCGATCAGCGTTGGCATGCCGAATTCCATCTGTTTTTCCTCCTGTTCCGGGTTCCTGCCTGCATCTTATCACATTGACGCCCGGAATGCATCTTTTTCTTCTTGACGCTTTCCCCTCCGTCGGCTATGATGGAGTCAGCGACCGGCTCCTGCCGGCTGAAAAGTGAATAAAGAAGAAAGGATGACTGTTATGAAGTACGAATGCCCCTGCGGTTATGTTTATGATCCCGCTGTCGGCGATCCGGACGGCGGCATCGCCCCCGGCACCGCGTTTGAGGACATCCCGGACGATTGGGTATGCCCCGTCTGCGGCCTCGGAAAAGACGCGTTCACCGAAGCCTGATTCCGGTGAGACCTGCTCCCGCATCTGCGGGAGCTTTCTTTTTGCTTGACGCTCCCCATGCCCTGTGGTACGCTTTTCCGGAGGCGCGCCGGAAGGCCGCCGGGAAAGGAATGAATGCTCTATGAATATTGTCTGCCTGGACCTGGAAGGGGTTCTTGTTCCCGAAATCTGGATTGCCTTCTCCGAAGCCAGCGGAATTCCGGAACTGCGGCGCACCACCCGGGATGAGCCGGATTACGACAAACTGATGAAGTTCCGCCTGAACATCCTGCGGGAACACGGCCTTGGCCTGAAGGATATCCAGCGCACCATCGCCACCATCGATCCCATGCCCGGCGCGAAGGAGTTCCTGGATACCCTCCGCAGCGAGACCCAGGTGCTGATCCTTTCCGACACCTTCACCCAGTTTGCCTCTCCCCTGATGAAGAAGCTGGGCTGGCCTGCCATTTTCTGCAATGAGCTGGAAGTCGGAAAAGACGGCATGATCACCGGCTACCGTATCCGCGTTCCGCAGAGCAAGCTCACCACCGTGAAGGCGCTGCAGAGCATCGGTTTTGAGACGATCGCCTCCGGCGACAGCTTTAACGACCTGGGCATGATTCAGGCCAGCAAGGCCGGTTTCCTTTTCCGCAGCACCGAGCAGATCCGGAAGGACTACCCCGAGTACCCCGCCTGCGAAACCTATGAGGAACTGCTCTCCCTGATCCGCGGCGCGCTGTAATTTCCGGTGCTTGTGTTTTCCGTTTATTAATGATAAGATGTTCCCCGAATTCAGAAGGAGGATTTTTACCATGGCTGAATCTTACGTAACCGGCGAAACGCTGGTAGGCGAAATTGTTTCCCAGTATCCCGAAGCGATCGAAGTGCTGCTGTCCATCGGCATGCACTGCCTGGGCTGCCCCGCCTCCCGCGCGGAATCCCTGGCCGATGCCTGCGCTGTGCACGGCATGCCTGTGGATCGCGTGATCGAAGCGATCAACGCCAAAATCGCCGAAGCCCGGTAATTTACCCCGGCATAAAAGCGGACGTTCCTTTCCGGAACGCCCGCTTTTCTTTATTCAGTCCTCTTCGTCAATGATTTTCAGGTTCGGCTTCCATACATGCCGCGCCGACTGTCCTTTCGGCGTCACCGGCTTGATCCATTTTCCCCGGAACAGGTGAACCTGCATCAGCACATACCGGATCGGCTCATCCGCATAGCAGAAGGCAAACACCACCAGCGTCGGCCATTTCAGCACCAGGCCGGATACGCATACCAGCGGCAGCAGCATCACCCACATGAACACAATCTCGAGCACCGTCCCGTAGGTGGCGTCTCCCGCCGCCCGGAAGGTATCGTTCTGCGTCCAGTTGCCCATCCGGATAATCCCCAGCGACAGGTAGATCAGCATCATACCGAATGCCAGGCGGAAACTCTCCCCCTTCATTCCCATGACGTTCAGGATCGGCGTATGCAGGCAGATCAGTACTGCGCCGAGCAGCGCGATAATCCCCTGGCACAGGTAAACCAAGCGCCATGCCCGGCCGAAGGCCCTGTCCAGGCGTCCCGCGCCCACCTCCGTGCCGACCAGCACCGAGGACGCGTTCGAAAATCCGGCAAAGAATCCGATCACAAGGCCTTCTATGGTCCGGAAAACCGCCAGCGCAGCGATCGCTTCCTCCGGCTGGCGTCCCAGCACGATATTGATCACCATGTTCCCGACGCCGATCAGCACTTCATTGCACAGGATCGGGAAACATTTCCGGAAATAGGTCCGGATGAACTTTTTGCTCCAGCGGAAGTGGCGTCGAATCGCCAGCAGATAGGGATGCCCGCTCTTCCGGGCCGCCACCAGGATCACCGTGCAGTTCACCGCCTGCGCGACCACTGTGGCCGTCGCCGCGCCGCGCACACCCATGGCCGGCATCCCGAGATTGCCGAAAATCAGCACCCAGTTCATGAAAATATTGGTCAGCACGCCCGCGACAGATCCCCACAGCGGAATCCGCACCCTTCCCGTGCAGCGAAGCAGCGCCGCCATCGCCATGGAGAAAACCATCAGCGGATAGCCGAATCCGGCAATGCGCAGGTACTCCACGCCGACCTGCCGGATCGCCTCCTTGTCTGTATACAGCTGCATCACCGTTTCCGGGAAGCACACCGCCATCAGGCCGAACAGCATCCCGACCGTCATCATGCAGGTCCAGGTCAGCCCGTAGGACCGGTTGATGCCGTCGTCGTCCTTCGCACCCCAGTACTGGGAGAAGAACAGCATACCGCCGCCCACGAATCCCCAGTAGGCGGAGAACATCAGGGAGGAAAACTGCGCGCACAGGCCCACCGCGCCCACTTCCGTCTGCCCCAGGGACGCGATCATCATCGTATCCACCATGGACCCGGTCGTGGACAACAGGTTCTGCAGTGCCACGGGAATCGCGATCACAGCGATCTTTTTCAGAAAGGAACGCCAGGGATACCGCGTACGCATCCGGAACTGCTCCCTTCCCTTTTTCAGATTCAATCGTAGGGGGATTATACCACAAAAGCCTGTCCTTTCATCCTCATAAAATTCCATCCGCAAAAAACATCGAATTATTTAGTTTATTTTAGATTTATTTAGTTTTAATATGATTATTCCGTATTCTCCGTCTTTTCTGACCTTATTTGACCTTGACCATCTTTGATCTTTAGGGGCACTTGCATTATATTATAATCAGCGTTCGGGAGATCGGACGGGGCGGTGCAAAAGACCACAAAGATCAAAAAACTAACCTGAATGGAGGGTTTGACAATGAGTAGTTACCTGCCTGCAGTATTTGGAGAGAACCTGATGGATGTGTTCAATGATTTTGACCGGAATTTCTTCCGCGGATGGGACCGCCCGGAGCATGTGCTCTACGGCAAGAATGCCTCCCGCATGATGAAGACGGATGTCAAGGAAACGGAGTCCGGTTATGAACTGGATGTGGACCTGCCCGGCTTTAAGAAGGAAGAAATCAAGCTGGAGCTGGAGAATGGCTATCTGACCATCTCCACTGAAAAGGCGCTGGAGAACAAGGAAGAACAGAAGGGCCGTGTGCTCCGCCAGGAGCGTTATGCCGGCACCATGTCCCGCAGCTTCTACGTCGGCTCCTATGTGACCGAGGAGGATATCAAGGCGAAGTACGAAAACGGCGTGCTGAGCCTCAGTATCCCGAAGAAGGAAGCGCCGAAAGCGCCTGAAAAGAAAACCATCTGTATCGAAGGATAACCCATCCCCCGGCGGGGGCATGTCCGGCATGGACATGCCCCCGCTTTTTTGCCTTTTCTGGCCTGAAAATCGTCGTTTTTTCCCCTTGTTCCCTGTGGTGAAAAGTGATATAACCTTCCGGACGGCCGGAACGGCCGCTCAGAAAGAAGGTACCCAGGTATGTCACGGACCATGACCCGCGATCTGACGGAAGGACGTCCCCTGAAGCAGATTGTTTCCTTTGCGCTTCCCCTGCTGTTCGGCGTGCTGTTCCAGCAGCTCTACAGTTTTGTGGATACGGCCGTCGTCGGCCATTTTCTCGGTGCGGAGCGCCTTGCTGCCGTCGGCGCGACGGGCTCCGTGAACTTCCTGGTCATCGGATTATGCCTGGGGCTGTGCTCCGGGTTCTCGATCCCCGTTGCCCAGGCCTTTGGTGCGAAAAACGAGCCGGAAATCCGCCGCTGCGTTTTCCACGCGGCCGTGCTCAGCGCGGTGCTGAGCATCGTGTTTGCCGTCGCTTCCACCCTGCTGTGCAAACCGCTCCTGCAGCTCATGAATACGCCGGAGGAAATCATCGATCATTCCGCGCAGTATATCGGCATCATCTTTGCCGCGATTCCCTTCTGCATCCTGTATAACATGGCCAGCGGCATCCTCCGCGCGCTGGGGGACAGCCGCACGCCCGTAATCTTCCTGGTGTTTGCCTCGCTGGTGAATATCGTGCTGGACCTGTTCCTGATCATCGTCTGCGGAATGGATGTGGCCGGTGCCGCCGTAGCCACCGCTGTCAGCCAGCTGCTTTCCGGCATCGGCTGCGTGATCGTCATGGTCCGCCGCTTCCCTGTGCTCCGCCTTGCAAAGGAGGACCGGCGCTTCGACGGCCGGCTGGCCCGCAAGATGCTCGGCACGGGGCTCCCCATGGGCCTGCAGTTCTCCATCACGGCCATCGGCTCCGTCATGGTGCAGTGGTCTGTGAACGGCCTGGGCGTGAACGCCGTGGCCGCCGTCGCCGGCGCCGGCAAGCTCAGCATGTTCTTCGCCTGCGTGTTCGATGCCCTCGCGTCCACCATGGCCACCTATGCCGGGCAGAATATGGGCGCCCGGAAGCTGGACCGGATTCACCAGGGCCTGCGCTGCACTTCCCTGCTGGGCATCGCGTACTGCGTGCTGGCCTTCACGGTCGCCGCGCTGTTTGCCCGTCCCCTGCTCAGCCTGTTCATTGATACGGACGCCGCGCCGGAGGTCACCGCCATGGGCGTGCAGTACCTGACGGTGAACGCCGCGTTCTATATCCCCCTGCTGTTTGTGAATATCGTGCGGCTTTGCATCCAGGGTATGGGCTACACCCGCGTTGCGATGCTGGCCGGACTGAGCGAAATGATCGCGCGCGCCGTCGTCGCGCTGTTTGTGGTGCCGGCCTTTGGCTTCAGCGGCGCCTGCTTTGCGAATCCCGCGGCCTGGGTCATGGCCGACCTGTTCCTCTTCCCCTGCTATTTCCAGATTATGCGCACCGCGCGCCAGCGCCTGATGCCCGATTCGGAAGAGTATAAGAACAAAAAAGTGATCCGCCTCCGCCGCGCAGCATAAGATTGCAATTGTTTCCGCCTTTCTGCTATAATGTACGTATGATTTTTTCTCCGCCACCCTGTTCTCTTCCGGCGGAGAAATAACACTTGTTATCTTTCGCGTTTGATCATGTATTCCACGCTTTTTCTTTGCTATCATGATTCCGACGAAAGATTGTTTCGCGGAAAGGAGGTTCAAATGATGGATGCTTCTGTAGGCACACTGTTGATGATCATCTGTTATGTCTTCGGCACCGGCCTGGTGATCCTGGAAGCCTTTATGCCCGGCTTCGGTATCGCCGGCATCGCGGGAGTCATTCTGGAGATTGTCGGCATTGTGCTCACCAACACGTACTTCGGGCTGACGTGGAGCCTGATCGCCACCCTTGCGGCGCTCATTTTTGTCGGCTTTGCGATCTTCTTCTCCTACCGGAGCGCGATGAAGGGCCGGCTCAGCAAGAGTGCCCTGATCCTGAAGGATACGGAGCAGTCCGTTCCCGTCCCGCCGGACATGCAGAGCTGGCTGGATCAGGAGGGTGTCACCGTCACCGCGCTGCGTCCTGCCGGCTTTGTTGAGATCGGCGGCCGCCGCCTGAATGCTTCCACGACCGGGGAGTTCCTCTCCAAGGGCTCTTCCGTGAAGGTCACCGGCGCCGAAGGCGATCATCTTATCGTAACCAAGGCTTAATCTGCATAAGGAGGATAGTGTTATGCAATTCAATCCCGTAACCATTATCATTATCGTTGTTGCGCTGATCGTGCTGGCGGTCCTGCTGCACTTCGTGCCCATGGGCCTGTGGATTTCCTCCCTGGCCAGCGGCGTACATATTTCCATCAGCTCCCTGGTCGGTATGCGGATCCGCCGCATCCAGCCCCAGCGCCTGGTTTATCCCCTGATCAAAGCCAATAAGGCCGGCCTGAACCTGACCATCTCCCAGCTGGAGACCCACTATCTGGCCGGCGGTAATGTGGACCGTGTCATCAACGCGCTGATTGCCGCCCAGCGGGCGAATATCGAGATGCCTTTTGAAAAAGCCTGCGCCATCGACCTTGCCGGCCGCGACGTGTTCCAGGCTGTGCAGATGAGCGTTACCCCCAAAGTCATCGAAACGCCTGTGGTCGCCGCCATCGCGAAGGACGGTATCGAACTCCGCGCCAAGGCCCGCGTCACCGTGCGCACCAATATTGAGCGCCTGGTCGGCGGCGCCGGCGAGGAAACCGTTATCGCCCGTGTCGGTGAAGGTATCGTTACCACCGTCGGCAGCGCCGAAACCCACAAGCAGGTTCTTGAGAATCCTGACCTGATCAGCCGTACCGTGCTGGACAAGGGCCTGGATGCCGGAACCGCCTATGAAATTCTCTCCATCGACATCGCGGACGTGGACGTGGGCCGCAACGTAGGCGCCCAGCTCCAGATGGACCAGGCCGAAGCCGACCGCCGCATCGCCCAGGCGAAGGCGGAAGAGCGCCGCGCCATGGCTGTCGCCCGCGAGCAGGAAATGAAGGCTTCCGTTCAGGAAATGCGCGCCAAGGTGGTCGAGGCCGAGGCCGAAGTGCCGCGCGCCATGGCGACCGCCCTGCGGGATGGCAAGCTCGGTGTCCTGGATTACTATCAGATGAAGAACACCATTGCCGATACCGATATGCGCGAATCCATTGCCAAGGCCAGCGTGCCGCAGCAGGAACAGCCTGATACCCGCAGCAAGAAGTAATCCCCGGATCGGAGGTAAGACGGATGCGTGAATTCTCACCTATTCTGATGATGCTGGTCGTCTGGGCGGTGATCGGAATCCCGATCCTCCTGCTCAAACGGTCCGCGGAGAATCAGAAGCAGAATGCCCGCCAGGCCGCGCCCAAAAAGCAGCCGGAAGAAAACGTGAACCGCCCGGCGCCGGAAAAAAAGGCCGATACGGGTCGCCTGAAATCCCTGACCCCCACCGTCTCCCTCACCGGCCATGATGACTCCATTTACCAGGGCAGCATGAATGCCGTTACCGGAGAAGGTTACGATCCCTGCCATGACGAACAGCTGGCTCCCCTGAACCGTGCGGAGCAACCCTCCGCCCTGGCGCAGCCTGTGCAGACGCAGCCCGGCCTCCCCTTCGGATGGACCGGCAGCGACATCGTCAAGGGCATCGTCATGAGCGAAATACTGAAAAGGAAAAACTGAGGAGATTCCTCCCGGCCGGCCGTTGCGCCGGCCGGTTTTTTGATGCTTTGCAATCCTGCCGCCGCCATGGTAGAATATCAAAAAAACCACAAAGTGAGGTCTTTTCATGATCCGGAAATATACCTTCGGCACCCCGCTCCCGACGGATGCTGTTGTTCTTTCCCTGCCGGCGGAAACGGGGCCGGTTCCCTTCTTCACCCTTTCCCGGGACGGCGACCGCGTCGTGCTGACCCGCCCCCTCCAGCCGGAGGACTGTCTCTTCGGCCTGGGCGAATCCGTCCGCGGCATTAATAAGCGCGGCTTCCTGTACCGCTCCTGGAACAATGATATCTTTAACCATACGGAGAGCACGGACAGCCTCTACAGCTCCCATACCTTCCTGATCTTTTTCGGTCCGGATACGCTCTTCGGCGTCTTCCTGGATGATCCGGGCACGGTCACCTGGGATCTCGGCTATACCCGTTCGGATACCGCCGTTATCACCTCGGAGAACGGCCAGCTGGACCTGTATATCCTGGAGGAGGATTCCCTCACGGAGCTGGCCCGTTCCTTCCGCCGCCTCACCGGGCGCAGCTATCTCCCGCCCCGCTGGGCCTTCGGCTATATCCAGAGCCGCTGGGGCTATGCCAGCGAGGCGGAAGTCCGCACCGTCGCCGCGGAGCACCGGAAGCGGGGCATCCCGCTGGACGCGGTCTGCCTCGATATCGACTATATGGAGGATTTCAAAAACTTCACCTGGCGGAAGGACGCCTTCCCGGACCTGACCCGCTTCAGCGCGGACATGAAGCAGGATCATATCCGCCTGGTTCCGATTATCGATGCCGGCATCAAAAGGGAGAAAGGCTACGCGCCTTATGACTCCGGAAAAGCCGGCGGTTACTTCTGCAAAAAGGAGGACGGCTCCGATTTCTCCGCCGCCGTCTGGCCCGGGGACTGCTGCTTCCCCGATTTCTTCCGGGAGGATGCCCGCCGCTGGTTCGGCGATCTCTACCAGCCCCTGTTGGCGTCCGGTGTCGAAGGTTTCTGGAACGATATGAATGAGCCCTCCCTGTTCTATACGGAGGACTGCGTGGCCGCCGCCTTCCGCCGGGTGGAGGAGCTGCGCTCCGGCAATGTGGACTATGAAGCCATGTGGGGCCTGAAGGATGTCTTTAGCGGCATCGCGAACAATCCGGAGGATTACCGTTCCTTCTATCATGAGGTGAACGGCACCCCTGTCCGCCATGACAGGGTGCATAACCTGTATGGCGCCTTCATGACCCGCGCCACGGCGGATGCCTTCCGCCGTTTCGATCCGGACCGGCGCTTCCTGCTGTTCTCCCGTGCCTCCTTTATCGGCGCCCACCGCAACGGCGGCATCTGGCAGGGGGACAATTTCTCCTGGTGGAGCCACCTGAAGATGGCCCTGCAGATGCTGCCGAACCTGAATCTCTGCGGCTTCCTCTATTCCGGCTGCGATCTGGGCGGCTTCGGCTGCAATGTCACGGAGGACCTGCTGGCCCGCTTCCTGCAGCTGGGCGTCTTCACGCCCCTCATGCGCAATCATTCCGCCCTCCATACCCGGGAGCAGGAAATCTACCGCTTCTCCACCTGGGAATCCATGCGGGATACGCTCCGGGTGCGCTATGCCCTCCTGCCCTTCCTTTACAGTGAGTTCATGAAGGCCGCCCTTTCCGGCGGTATGTATTTCCGCCCCCTGGCCTTTGATTACCCCTCCGATCCCCGGGCCGTCCGCACGGAGGACCAGATCATGCTCGGCGAAGGCTGCATGATCGCCCCGGTGCTGGAGCAGAACGCCGTCGGCCGCTACGTGTACCTGCCGGAGGATATGCTGATGGTCCGCTTCCGCTCCCCCGAGGATTATGACCTGGTTCCCCTCCCGAAGGGAGACCACCGGATTGACTGCAGCCTGCGGGAGTTCCCCCTCTTCCTGAAGAAGGGCCATCCCCTGCTGCTGTGCCCCGGCGGGGAATCCACGGAAACCCTGGATGACCATACCTTCACCGCCCTCTGCCTCACGGACCGGGCCGTGACCTATGACCTGTACCGGGATAACGGTTTCGATCCGGATCCCGTCCTTGCGGAGCACCTGACACCCGTTTCCGTTCCGGCCCCCGCCGCCGGTACTTCCCCTGTACCGGGGGTTGCAATTTCAGCGCTCGTATTATAGAATGGTCTTTGGTAATGTTTACCTGAGACCAAAGGAGGCCCGCATCATGGAAATGGATTATGTCTTTATGACAGACAGCGACAGCGACCTGCCCTATCACCTGAAAGAGGAATACGACATCCCCGTCGTTTATATGCCCTACGCCCTGGATGGCAAGGAGTATTTTGACGATCTCGGCCAGACGCTGGATCATAAGAGCTATTTCGACGCGATGCGTAACGGTGCCAATCCCGTTACCTCCGCGCTGAATGAAGCCGCCTATCTTGATTATTTCGAGCCGATCCTGCAGAGCGGCAAGGACCTGCTCTTCGTCGCCTTCTCCAGCAAGCTTTCCTGCACCCTGCAGGCGGCCAACACTGCCCGTGAAAAGCTGCTGAAGAAGTATCCGGACCGGAAGATCACCATCGTGGATACCCTGAGCATCTCCGGGCCCATGGCCCTGCTGGTCCTCAAGGCCCATGAGATGTACCGCGCCGGCAAGCCCATGGAGGAGGTTGCCGCCTGGCTGGAGGCCAACAAGCTCCGCAGCCGCGCCTACTTCACCGTGGACGACCTGAAGTACCTGAAGCGCGGCGGCCGTATTTCCGGCGCCGCTGCCGCCGTGGGCACCATGCTGGACCTCAAGCCCGTCATCATCGAAGCCAGCGACGGTACGCTCCAGCCCGGCGAAAAGATCCGCGGCCGCAAAAAGGCCCTGGCCTACATCGTGGATGCCATGATGCAGGATGAGCCCGATCCGGCGGAAAGCCCGATCCTCATCCTGAATGCAGACGCGCGGGAGGATGCGGAGCGCGTCAAAGCCAATATCGAATCCAAGCTCCCCGGCGCCAATGTCATGATCGAGCATGTGGGTCCCGTTATCGGCGCCCATGCCGGCCCCGGCACCGTGGCCCTCTGCTTCATCGGCAAGACCATCCGCAATCCCTGATCCAGGTATAAAAATCACAGCCTCATCGTTCGATGAGGCTGTTTTCATTTGCTTTTCCTTTACCGCAGGAATCCGTTGATGATCTGCTCCTCGGCTTCCGCTTCGGTCAGTCCCAGGGTCATCAGCTTCGTCAGCTGCTCCCCGGCGATCTTGCCGATGGCCGCTTCGTGGAACAGCGAGGCATCCACATGGTCGGCCTCCAGTCCCGGCACCGCCAGGATCCGTCCCTCGTCCATGATGATGGAGTCGCATTCCGTGTGCCCGCTGCAGGGCGCCTTGCCGACGATCTTCGCGTCGAATTTCTGGAAGGAGCGGTCCCGCGCCACCGACCGGCTCACCACGTCCGCGCTGGAATCCTTCCCGTTCAGCTTCACGTCATAGGTGCTGATCGCGCGCTGCTCCCCGTGGGTCATCAGCCGCTCCCGCACCACCAGCTTCGCGCCGGTATCCAGCTCCGCCACCGTGGTCCGTTCCGTGTCGTCCACGCCCTTGATCTGCACCATTTCCATTTCCATGGTGCTGTCCTGCTGCATGTATACTTCCGTCACCGGGTTCAGGATGCGCTTGCCCTTCCCTTCGCCGGATCCGTAGTGCTTCTCCACATAGCGCACCTTCGCCCCGGGGCCGACGAAGAACCGGTGGATTCCGTCGTGCTGGGAGTCCTGGTTGCCGCAGTTGTCGATGCCGCATCCGGCGATGATCACCACGTCGGATCCTTCCCCGATGTAGAAATCGTTGTAGACGACCTCTTTCAGTCCGCTTTCCGTCATCACGACGGGAATGTGCACGCTCTCGTTCTTCGTTCCCGGCCGGATCCGGATCTCCAGTCCGCTCACATCCTGCTTGGAGATGATCTCGATGTTCTCGGTGGAGCGGCGCCCGGCGGACTGGCTGTTCGCCCGGATATTGTAGGCGCCTTCCGGCACCTCATGCAGATCGGCCACTTCCATCAGCAGCCGTTTCTGAATCTCGTCCATCATGCGTCCTCCATCCCGTCTTTCATCGTCTTCAGCAGGCGGTCGCAGGCCGGCGCCTCCGCGCTGTCCGCTCCCAGGGAGGGATAGATCTCTTCCCGGCTTCCCTGCTTCTCCACCCGGCCGTCCTTGATCACAATGATCTCATCCGCGATGTTCAGGATCCGCTCCTGATGCGAGATCACCAGGATGGAGCTGTCCGCGATCGTCTCCCGCATGTTCCGGAATACGTCGATCAGGTTCCGGAAGCTCCACAGGTCGATCCCGGCCTCCGGCTCGTCGAACACGGACAGCTTCGCTTTCCGCGCCAGCACCGTGGCGATCTCGATCCGCTTCAGCTCCCCGCCCGACAGGCTGGCGTTCACTTCCCGGTCCACGTAGTCCCGGGCGCACAGGCCCACCGCCGACAGGTAGTCGCAGGCCTCCGCGGCCGTCACTTTCTTTCCCGCGGCGATCCGGATCAGGTCCACCACCCGGATCCCCTTGAAGCGCACCGGCTGCTGGAAGGCATAGGCAATGCCCATGCGTGCCCGCTCCGTCACGCTCTTTTCCGTAATATCCTCCCCGCCGAAGAAGATCTTCCCCGCCGTGGGTTTTTCAATGCCGGCGATCAGCCGGGCCAGCGTGGATTTTCCGCCGCCGTTGGGCCCCGTCACCACGATCAGTTTCTTTTCGGGCACCTTCAGGCTGATTCCCCGCACAATTTCCTTGTCCGTTCCTTCCTCCGCAACCTGGAAGGACACATTCTTCAGTTCAAGCATTCCTAACTCCCGTTCGCATTATCCGTCATCTTCCAACAACTGAAAACTAACAACTCATAAGCTTTTTCCACAGGAACCCGTCCAGGTTCCCCCATTCGCTGACCGTAATCGTTTCGATCCCGAACCGTTCCATCACTGCCAGCAGGATGCAGATCCCGTGCACCACGATGTCCGCGCGCCCGGGCTGCAGGCCCGGCAGGCGGATCCGCTCCTCCAGCGGCATGCCGGCCAGCTTCCCGCCGACTTCCCGTATTTCGTCCCGGGTCACCCGTGTCCCGTGCATATGGGTCCGGGCGGTCCAGGGAATTTCCTTCACCATTGCCGCCATGGTCGTAAAGGTGCCGCCGGTGCCGATCCAGGTTTCCGGCACCCGGATGCCGCCGGTTTCCTGCAGCTTCTGCTCCAGGATCTCCCCGGCCGCCTTCTCCACAGGCGCCATGTCTTCCGTCTTTTCGATGGACAGCTCCCGGAACAGGCGCACCGCGCCCATCTGGCAGGAGAAGGCGTTCGCGATGTCGTCCCCGCATCCGGTGACGATCTCCGTGCTGCCGCCGCCGATGTCGATCACGCCGCAGTAGCATTCATCCTTCACCGCCCGGGAAGCGCCGAAGAAGCTCAGCTGCGCTTCCTCCTCCCCGGTCAGGATCATCGGCGGAATCCCCGCCGCCGCCTCGATGGCGGCCATAAAGTCTTTCCCGTTCACGGCGTCCCGCGCCGCGCTGGTGGCAAATACGCTCAGGTCCTCCGTTTCCTTCTCCCGGGCAGCCTCCGCCATCCGGCCCACGGCCTCCGCCGTCTTCCGGATGCTCTCTTCCTTCAGCCTGCCGTCGCTGTCCAGGCCCGCAAAAAGGCGCGTGCCTTCCCGTCCGCGGTACAGGCGTTCAAAAACGCCTCCGTTGTTCCGCGCCACCAGCGAACGCACCGAGTTGGATCCGATTCCGATCACAGCAGCCTGCATAAGCGTGTTCTCCTTTAGTCCGCCACTTCGTCCACGAGAATCCGCAGTTCTTCCTCCGTGTAGGTGTACAGCGCTTCCGGGTTGGAAAATTCAAACCGGATATCGTTCCGGCTGACGAAGGAGTAGTTCTCCCGCGCGCTGGAGATGACGAAGTCGTCCGTCCCGACGATCTCCAGCTGGTTCCGCAGGTCCTTCTCCTCGTTCTGCAGGGCGGCCAGCGCCTCCTGCAGGGCAGCCTCCTGCTCCGCCTTCCGGGACAGGTCCCCCTTCATGATCAGGTGGAGGCACAGAAACACAGCCAGGATCAGCGCCAGGATCACGATAAAGCCCTTGATCGTCATTGCCCGCTGCATGGCTCTTCCTCCTTCCTTTTTCACTTGGGGTATTTCTTAATACAGTTCTCCGCTTCCGCCTTAAAATCCTGCCAGGAAGCTCAGCTGGTTCGTTTCCGTCAGTCCCTCCAGGGCGCCGTGGGTCCGCAGCGTATCGATCACCGCGCTGCCCGCCTTGCCGCGCACCCGCAGGTCCTCAATGCTCAGGAATTTCCCTTCCTTCCGGGCTTCCGCGATCTGCACCGCCGCGCTCTCGCCCAGTCCCGGCAGGCTGATGAACGGGCAGCGGATGTTGCCGTCCTCCATCCGGAAGTGCCGCACGTCGCTGCGATACAGGTCCACCGGCAGGAATTTGATCCCCCGCAGGTTCATCTCCAGCACCAGCTCCAGGCACGTGGCCGTGTCCTTGTCCCGGGCCGTCGGCTTGTCCATGGTCCGGATCTCATTGATCCGCTTCCGCGCCGCTTCCGGGCTCAGGATCATCGTCGTCGCGTCAAATCCGTCCCCGCGCACCGTGAAGTACGCGCAGTAGTATGCCAGCGGGTGATGCACCTTGAACCAGGCCACCCGCAGCGCCATCGTCACGTAGGCCACCGCGTGCCCCTTGGGGAACATGTATTTGATTTTCTTGCAGCTGTCCATGAACCAGTCCGGCACCTGCTGGTCGATCATGGCCTGTTCCATCTCCGGCTTCAGGCCCCGGCCCTTCCGGACGCTTTCCATCGTGGTGAAGGCCAGTTTCGGCTTCACGCCCTTGTCGATCAGGTAGTTCATGATGTCGTCACGGCAGCAGACGCATTCGCTCAGCGTCGCCGTGCCGTTGGCGATGATCTCCTGCGCGTTCCCCAGCCATACGTCCGTTCCGTGGCTCAGGCCGGAGATGCGCAGCAGCTCTTCCATCGTGTGCGGTTTGGTTTCCTCCAGCATCCCGCGCACGAATCCCGTGCCGAATTCCGGCACCCCGTACGTGCCCGTGTTGCACAGCAGCTCCTCCGACGTCACGCCCAGCGCCTCCGGGGAGGTGAACAGGCTCCGCACCGCCGGGTCGTCCAGCGGCACGTCCTTGAAGTTGATCCCCGTCAGCTTCTCCAGCTCGTGCAGCATCGTCGGGTCGTCGTGTCCCAGGCAGTCCAGCTTCACCAGGATGTCGTGCATCGAGTTGAAGTCGAAGTGGGTGGTGGTGAAGTCGCTTTCCAGGTCGTCCGCCGGGTGCTGCACCGCGGTGAAGTCGTAGATCTCGTATTCCAGCGGAACCACGACCATGCCGCCCGGATGCTGGCCCGTCGTCCGCTTGACGCCCGTGCATTCCAGCGCCAGCCGCTCCTTCTCCGCGTTCCCGGCTTGGATCCCCCGCTCCTCCAGGTATTTCAGCACATACCCGTAGGCCGTCTTGTCCGCCAGGCCGCTGATGGTTCCCGCCCGGAACACGTGGTCGTGCCCGAACAGCTCCTCCACGTAGTGGTGCGCTTTGTTCTGGTATTCGCCGGAGAAGTTCAGGTCGATATCCGGCACCTTGTCTCCCTCGAATCCCAGGAATACTTCGAACGGGATGTCAAATCCGTCTTTTGTCAGTTTCTCCCCGCATTCCGGGCAGTCCCGGTCCGGCAGGTCCACCCCCACGTGGTACTGGCTCTTGTCCACGTCGAAGAAGCCCTTCCGGCAGTGGGTGCAGCGGTAGTGCGGCGGCAGCGCGTTCACCTCGGTGATCCCGCACATCCGCGCCACCAGGCTGGATCCGACGCTGCCCCGGCTGCCCACCAGGTATCCGTCCTCCAGCGACCGGGATACCAGCTTCTGCGCAATCGCGTACAGCGTGCAGTAGCCGTATCCGACGATGGATTTCAGCTCCTTCGTCAGCCGGCTCTCCACGATCTCCGGCAGCGGGTTCCCGTACATTTCCTGCGCTGTACTCCAGGTCATATCCTGGATCATGTCCTCAGCGAAGTCCCAGTAGGGCTGGAACGTGTCCTCCCCCTTCGGATGCTTCGGGAACAGCCGGATCGCCTCGACGCTCTCCGCGATCTTCCGCGGGTTGTCGATGACCACCTCCCGGGCCTTTTCCTCGCCCAGGTAGGCGAATTCCTCCAGCATCTCGTTCGTGGTCCGGAAGTACAGCGGCGGCTGCATGTCCGCGTCGTCGTATTTCATGCCCGCCTGGATAATGGCCCGGCCCACCGCGTCCTTGGGATCCAGGAAATGCACGTCGCCGGTGGCGACCACGGGTTTCCCCATCTCCTCGCCCAGCTTCACGATCAGCCGGTTCAGGTTCCGCAGGTCCTCCTCCGAGTCCGCCTCACCGTTGCGCAGCATGAACGCGTTGTTCCCGATGGGCTGGATCTCCAGGTAGTCGTAGAAAGAGGCGATCTCCTTCAGTTTCTCCATGCTCTCGCCCCGCACCGCGGCGCGGAAAAGCTCGCCTGCCTCGCAGGCGCTCCCCAGGATCAGGCCTTCCCGGTGCTTCCGGATAATCTCCCGGGGCATATGCGGCGTCCGCTTGAAGTATTCCAGGTGGCTGATGGACACCAGCCGGTTCAGGTTCACCAGCCCCGTCCGGTTCTTCGCCAGCAGGATAATGTGCCAGCTTTCGCCGATGGCGCCGCCCTGCAGCGCCGCGTTCAGTTCCCGCTCCGTCCGGACCTCCGGATACTGTTCCTTCGTGTCCTTGAACATCCGGTCCAGGCACTGGGCCGTGGCCGCCGCGTCGTGCACCGCCCGGTGCGCGTTCTTCAGGCTGACCCCCAGGTGTT
>Ga0310696_10001970_pt1 | contig 28238 bp, 22 predicted proteins | sample AusTroGonzalo_MG_4_FD_203885 | JGI IMG/M metagenome (GOLD analysis project Ga0310696, IMG submission 203885) | Bovine rumen microbial communities from tropical cattle in Woodstock, Queensland, Australia - Gonzalo_02 (v2) (version 2) | ecosystem: Host-associated > Mammals > Digestive system >...
TGCATGGCTCAGCTCGTGCAACGTCACACGGACGGTGACGACCTCCAGCCAATACCTCCAGCGGGGCGACACAACGATCCTGATACAGAGTAAGACCATTGAGTCTTACGATGCCAGCAAGCGTTTGTGACGGTTGCGGCGAGCAAGACACACACTTGCACGCCAGCAAAAGGCTGTAACACAACAACGGGCGACTCACTGAGCCGCTCGTTGTATTATGGTCGGATCACCATTTCATTTCTCCCTCAGCACGCAGAATTGGGACAGAAAGGTCGGATAACTCTTGGCGATGCAGTCGGTGTCATCCACCGGAAAGTCAGCACAAAGCAATGCCATAGCCATCCGGTGATCGTGGCGGGTCTGGTGCAGTTGCACTGCCTCGAGGCGGTTGCTCTCCTTGTACGCAAGGCGATCCGTGCCTGTAGCATGCAGCGGGATACCGAGGCGTTCGCAAGTAAGGGCGATAGGGGGATAGAGATCGGGGGTACGCTCAAAGTTGAGCGAGACCGCTGAGCTGTTAGACCGCTGCGCTGTTAGACCGCTATCGCTGTTAGACCGCGTTGCTGTTAGACCGCTGCGCTGTAGGATGACGCCTTCGGCGGTAAATTGAGTCGTGACATCGAAGTGGCGGGCAAAGATATCTGCAACGATGCGGTCGCCTTGCAGGGTGCTGTCGGTCAAGCCCTCGAGGAGCAAATCGCCGCCGTGGATGGCTACATACTCGTACCAGAAGGCCGCGGAACTCCAACAACGCTCAATACTATCAGCCATGCCTGGCTGATACATAGTAGCGAGACGGCGGGACATGGTGATGTAGGGTGACTCGTCGGGCGAGAAGGGGATAGCATCGCCATGCAGGATACGCGCAGAGGTTGTTTGGGTCGTGGGTTTGCCCAAGCGCTCCATGAGTCGCGCATCGCCTATCAACGTAATCGGCTCACCCGGGTAACAACGCTCAAGGTGCACTTGCAGGAATCGCATCGCCGTACCGCAGTTCTTGAGATGAAGTGTCAGCTGTTCACCTTTCTTATAATCGCGCAGGCGCGCGAGGGCATCGTGAAGGACACGCACATCGTCGGGCATATCCGCAGAGACCCGCAAAAGCGGATCTCCGTGGATTGCCTGTAGCAACAATAGTCTGTTGGCAATACTCTTCGATATCGGAAGGGATATATGGTTCACGAATTAATCGAATTAAACGAATTACAATGGACTAAGTTAGTCAACCATACGGCGAAGCAGATCGTGCCCTTTAGGGCTAAGAACTGCCAACAACATCCAACAACTCCAATGAACTTTTAGGTCAACAATTAAAGACTATTACCCACTATTACATTGGACTTTATGCCAACAACGACCAACAACTACTTAGTTAACCGATGGTAGCGGACTGTAGTCGCGGCTATAACGCAGATGTTGCTCGATGTAACCTTCGGTGAAGTCAAGCTTGATATCGGTAATCTCGCCGTCGGCGTTGCGCGTGACGCAGTACACAGGATTGACGAAGCCCTTGTACGGCGCGAGGTTGAGCTTCTTATAACGCTCCAAGATCTCTTTGTGCAACTCGGGATCAACCTTCACGGCGTACTTCTCAACGAGTGCTTTCGCTGCAAGGTAGTCGCCTTCGGAGGTGATGCGCTGAATCTCAGCGAGCATATCGCCCACAATACGGCGTACGCCTTCGTAATCATTGATCTGCAGGTAATGCTTGCCGTCGCGCTCGATGATCTCCATCTCGCCATTAGCGTGGTCATATACCCACGCGGCGATGAGTTGACGGTTGCGCATGTGTGCCTCTTCGATGTCCTTACCCGGCTCGATACGCACGAGCTGCGTCATCAAGCCGTTCATCAGTTGCTGATAGAAGCCCGCCTTGTAAGCATCCATATTCGGCAGCAAGCCCAATTCCACTAACTTCGGGTCAGCGAGGTAGTACAAGCCGAACAGGTCGGCACGTGTCTCTTCGATAGTCGACGAGTGCTCCTTGAGTGCATCTTTCGTCACGCCCGGCATGAGTTTGCCGCTACCATGACCAACGCACTCATGCAGATCGGTATGCAAGTCGCCGCACATAGCGCCGTATTTCTCATAGATTGCACGAATCTCGTCATCCACCATGAACTCCTCGTTGAAGCCGTTACCCTTGGCAGCCTCGTTGTAGGCGTGCATGAGGTTGTCGATAGTCACTGACTTGGATCCGTACTCCTTGCGGATCCAGTTGGCGTTAGGCAGATTGATACCTATAGGCGTAGCGGGATAGCAGTCGCCCGCCAGCATCGCCGCCGTGATAACCTTGGCGGTCACACCTTTCACTTCCTCCTTCTTATATTTCTTGTCAGTAGGCGAGTTGTCCTCGAACCACTGTGCATTGTTGGAGATAAGTTGTGTACGACGGGTGGCAGCCAGGTCTTTGAAGTTAACCATTGACTCCCAGGTGCCGGTTATACCGAGCGGGTCACTATAGGTCTCCGTGAAGCCGTTGACGAAGTCCACACGGCTGTCAAGATCACGCACCCACGCGATACAATATTCGTTAAAGAGACGGAGGTCGCCTGTCTCGTTGAAGGCAATCATCTTCTCGAGCACCAGACGTTGCTGCTCGTTCTCAGCATACTTCTGTGCCTCACGCAGCCAATACACGACATGCTCCAGTGCCTCGCCGTACAGACCGCCCACCTTATAGACGCGCTCTTCGATCTTGCCCTCCTCGTTCTTGACAAGCTGGCTGTTCAGACCGATCCACAGGGGCTCGGCGCTGTTATCTTTGTGGGCAGCGTACCAGGCTTCGGCCTCGGCTTGGGTGACACCCTCGCCGTAGTAGTTGCCTGCCGACTCGGCGATGAGATCTACCCCATCCTGCTGCGACATGCGTTTGGGCATCACGGCAGGGTCGAACATGACAGGCAGTATAGCCTCGTCGTAGGTCACGCCTGCTTTAGCGCACGCCTCAACGAACCACTCCTGCGTAAACTCGGGCAGGAACTTATCCTCGCTGTAGTGGTGATGCACACCGTTGCTGAACCACACACGCTTGAGGTAACGTTCGAAGACCGACCAAGCTTGGTCGGTGCATTGTACTTTGTCTTTGTTGAGGTACAGCGCCTCGCACGCACGACGGATGCGCAGGTTATATCGACCGTTCTGGTCGAAAAGGATGTCTCTGCCCCACAGCGCTGCCTCGGACAGACAATAAACGAGTTGCTTCTGTTGCAGACTCAGGCTGTCGAACTCCGGCACATCGTAGCGGAGGATCTCAAGGTCATAGAACTTATCCACGGTGTATTGGAACTTTTGTTCATGCGATTGACAGCCGCACAAGATACATGCGGCTGTCAGAAAAATCATTGCTTGCTTGTTCATAGATGTCAGAAATCAGATGTCAGAAATCAGATGTCAGAAATCAGAAATCAGAAGTCAGAGATCAGATGCGATCCAGCACGGTTTGGATGAGTTGCTTAACGCGCGGCTTGTAGTCGGTGTTGGCGGCTTCGACCTTGCGTTGCGCGATGATGCAGCAAACGGTCATAGCGTGATGTCCCATGTGCAGCGCCAGACCGGCGATACATGAGCCTTCCATCTCGTAGTTGGTGATACGTTGTCCCTCGTAGCGGAACGCAGAAATCTTCTCGTTGATATCGGGCACAGCCAGATCCACACGCAGCACGCGGCCTTGCGGACCATAGAAGCCGTTGGCAGCGATGGTGCAACCACGCATCATATCGTCCTTGGCGATGCGGTCAACGAGTTCGGGATTAGCTGCTACTACGTAAGGCACAGCCGCTTTCTTGGGATAATCGATAGCCTCCACCAGGGCTTGCTCGAAGCCGACATCGGCAATCTTGTCGCGATCGTGGTAGAAAGCCAGCACGCCGTCGAAGCCGATAGACTTCTGCGAAACGAGGAACGTGCCGAGAGGTATATCCTCTTGCATAGCGCCACTGGTACCTATACGTACGATGTCGAGCACACGTTTCTTGGCTTTCTCGGTGCGGGTGTTGAAGTCGATATTGGCCAGGGCGTCAATCTCGTTCATGACGATATCGCAGTTGTCGGTACCGATACCTGTGGAGATGCACGATATACGTTTGCCGTGGTACTTACCGGTGATGGTGTGGAACTCGCGCGACTGCACGTCGCACTCTATACTGCCTTCGTCAAAGAACGAAGCCACGATATTTACGCGGTCCTGATCGCCTACCAGGATAATCTTGTCAGCCAGAAACTCAGGTTTCAGATGGAGATGGAACACAGAGCCATCACCATTGATAATCAACTGACTTGCAGGGAATGTTTTCATGATTGTATATATTTTGATGTTATTGACATGGATTGAGTGATTGATCAGCCATGCATGGCTGATAGTATTTATCAGGCTTCACCGCTGCCGAATGACAATGGGAAGGTTGATCCGGGTACGGGTTTGCTATTGTTGAGGATAATCGTGCCGAACTGCTTTTCGTATTTGGCTACATTGTCGGCAAGGGCATTGAGCAGTCGCTTGGCATTCTCGGGCGTCATGATGATGCGGCTCTGCACATTAGCTTGCTGCAGTCCGGGCAGCATACTGGCGAAATCCGCAACGAACTCCGATTGCGAATGAGCTATGATTGCCAGATTCGAGTAGATACCGGCAGCTTTCTCCGGCGTGAGGTTGATACTCATCTTTTTTTCTTCCATAATTATTGTTGTTTTATAGTTTTAGGGTTATTGGCAGCCAAGATTGGCTGCCGACTTGTTGTATTACCAGCGCTTGGGTTTGGGGCGTAGGGGCTCGATAAGCATGAGTATTAGCGTTACGAGCGGCAAGAATACTTCCCAAAGCGGCAAGAGCAGGATCGTTTTGGTTGTTCCCCATCTGCTTGCGGCTATGCCCAGCAGCACGCATTGTCCTATCCATCGCAGCAGCATGGCGGCGAGTGCGACTATAGCCGGCCAGATGATTGCCATTGGCCATTCGCCGTTGGACATTTGCCATTGACCGTTAGCTATTGGCTGCACGCAAAGCACGATGAGTGCTATGAGCGCGCCATAAAGGATACCGCGTGTGAGCGGTTCGCACAACAGACGACACTTGGTGGCTGTACGGTAGCCGGGCGAGACGCTCAGGTGGCGGCGTTTCTGCCTGAACCAGTCGCGCCAGGTCAGTTTGGGTACTGACCAGGTGAGACTCTGAGGAGTGCAGACAACGGCAGTGTTCTGTGCAGTAGCCTCGCGGTTGACAAGCAGATCGTCGTCACCGGCACGCCTATCCATCAATCCCTGGAATCCTCCGTGGGCAAAGAACAATCGCTTGCTGTAGGCAAGGTTGCGCCCTACACCCATATACGGATGTCCGCAGGCTGCCATACCCAGGTACTGCAAACCGCAGAACAAGGTGTCGAACTGGATAAGCCGGTTGAGCATCGAACGACGGCAGAAGTACGCGCCGAAGCCAAGGACTATCTCTATTGGCTGCTGGCCGTTAGCCGCTGGCTGTTGACTAAAACCTTGCATCATCTCGGCAATCCACCGGTTGGATTCCGGTCGGCAATCGGCATCGGTGAGCAGCAGATAGTCGTACTGCGCGGCTTTGGCACCCAGGGTGATGGCCAGTTTCTTGGTAGAGCCTACCTTCGCTCCCTGCGGCACGAACGTGAGCCGGAGATTGCTGTAGCGCTTCTCCCAATACTCGAGCAGTTCGCGGGAGTTATCCACACTGCCATCGTTGACCACAATCACCTCGAAGAGCGGATAATCCTGCGTCAGGAGTGCCTGCAGGTAATCGCGGAGGTTTGCCTCCTCGTTGCGCGCGCACACAATAATACTGACACCGGGAGCATCGGTCTGCTGCACGTGACCGGTCGTGTTCGGTTTGGTGCGACGCACAGCCGCCAGAATATACCGAAGGTAGAAGTACAACTGGTACATCCACGCTGCCGCGAAAACGCCTAATAGTATATATGTTGCCAAGACAGGGTTGGTCATAGAAATCAGATGTCAGAAATCAGATATCAGAATTCGAGTTTGACATTATCCACCCACAGCGTGTTGCCTTCGCGGCCCATGTACGCCTCTTGCGAGCATGCCGAGAAGTTGATGAGCATATGCGTGGGGGTCTTCGTTCCGTCCCAACCTTCCTCGATGAAGTTAACCACCTTACCCTTGCTGTTCACGGTATGCTGATTACTCTTCAGCGCCATGTAGGGCTTATAGAACGGCTCGCCGGTTATGTCACCGTAATGCACCTCCAGACGATGGTTGTTCTGCCAGGTGCTGACCGTCTTCTCAAATAACTCCATACCGGTGCCTACGCGCAACGCATGAATAGTACCGTCGGCATCCTCCCAGCGATGCTCCAGGATGATGAACGCCTTGGGGCAGTCATGACCCTGGATAGTCTTGGGTTTGCCTCCGCCTACGGTGGATGTCATGGTGTTCTCGGGCGAGACCTGACATTTGTAGTCGAAGATGAGCGCCTTGGGTTTGCGGGTAAAGGGTATGCCGCAATCGATATTGCTATTGGGATTGTCTGCCGACTTGATCGGTTCCAGCGTACGTCCGGTGAAGAGCGTACCTCCTGCCAGCACCGACACATTGACTATGCCCAGTGCCTTGATCGACTGCAGCTCAACATCCATGCGGCAGCATGTACCGCCGTCCTCGCGTTTCTCGGGACGCATGGTGCAGGCACCTTTCTCCACGCCCATGACCTTGGCATAAGCATTGCTGCTCGTCCACGGGCTGCCCGACTTGGCATAGTCGTAGGCAGCATTCTGGCGGATAGTATCGGTCTTACCCAGGCAGTACAGCTCGCGCGTGTTACCGCCGATGATGCCGCTCTCCTTGATGATACGTACCACCCACTGCTCCATGTCGCCGTAGGGCATGGGTTCAATGGTCTGCGCCGAACTTGCAGCAGCACCGACCACCAACAACAGATAAATCAGAATACGTTTCATCATTCGGCAGTAGCGTTACGCAAACGTTTGTTGAGCAGATGTTTCTTATCGGCACGTATCGCCTCGGCCAGGAGTGAAGCCACCTTTCCTGCACCTTTCTCGCTCAGCAACTTGCCTTCACGTGCGGCTTTGAGCTCGGCTGCAGGCGATGCGGGCTTCTCAGGTATATACATCTCGGCTGAAGCTTCTTGCCCGAGCAGGGTAAGCCAATTGAACGTCAGATCCTCCAGGTCGATCAGCGGCAACTCGTCGCGCTGGCACAAGCGGCGTACTACCTCGGGATATATACCCAGGCGATGTACCTGTACGCCTTCAGCCGTGAAGTAACGCGGGCTGACAGGCGTGAGCATGATCAGTTTCACACCTTTCTTTTTGGCAGCCTGCACTACAGGCAGCAACTGATCCAGATACCTGTCGGTCATCGTACGCTCGGCATCGGCCTCCTCTATCACGGGAAGCTTGCACAGCATCACGATGTCACCTTTCTGAGCAGGCGACAGCAACTCGGCTGCATCTGCCGACAGCAGCCCCGCGGAAGCCTGAACATCGACCGTAACGGCTTCATCGAACAAAGGCTGTAACATCGTGGCATATCCAACCGAACCGTTTGCCTCATCGGAAACCATCGTCGGATCATCACCGAGAACCAACACGCGCAGAGGTTTGACATCCGCTGCCAACACCGTCAGGCTCATCATGAGCACTGGGAGAATAATAAACAGTTTTTTCATACCAAATATGATAAAATATAATTAATTTCGTACGTGCATACCAAATCGGCTACAAAGTTACAAAAAAAAAATGATATTTGCAAATTTTCTTGACACTTTTTTTATAAACTGATATATTTTGCAAAAAAATGCCAAAAAACTTGCATATATGCAAAATTTTTTGTAACTTTGTAGGCTTTTTTTACGAAACGATGAAATATACCTACAATTATACGATCCGCTACCAGGAGGTGGACGACACGAAACACTTGCGCTGGGTAGCCTTGGAGGAGTACTTGCTGGAAGTAGCAGGTACCGTGGCCGACGAATTGGGATTCGGCATCGCCGTGCTTCATCCGCGTGACTTGACATGGATACTGACGCACATGTCGATCCAGATGTCGTACATGCCTATGCCGCAGGAGCAGATAGAGATAGAGACCTGGATAGAGCAGAATGCCCACATGCTGTCAACGCGTGATTACAGGATTTATTTGAGGAGATCAGATATCAGAGATCAGAAATCAGAAGAGCGCGTGCTGATAGGCAGCTGCAAGAGTGTGTGGGCGGTGCTGGATATGGAGAAACGCGAGATTGCCAATGTGTTCAGCGATCCGATCTTTGACGGTTGCGTGGACGGGGAAGTACTGCCCATGCCGCGTTCAGCGAGGATGATAGCCCTGCCCGATGCACCCTGTGTACCCTACACCATCCGCTACTCCGATCTGGATTACAACCGCCACTGCAACTCCTGCAAGTACCTGCAGGCCTTGCTCGACACCTACTTGCCCTCAGCCATGGCCGGATGGCAACTGGCAGCCGGCACAACCGGCGAACAGTGGCGGCTGGATATACATTATGCCCGCGAGGTTTATGCAGGCGAGCAGACAGAGATCGCGTACCTCGACGAAGGCAGCATCGTCCGCTACCAACTGCTCAACCACGACGGGTTGACCTCATGCAGCGCTACATTATCACGCATATTAACCGAATAAGCATATGAACGATTCTCCCCAAAAACGTCCTGCCGAACTGGAATGCGATGTTGTACGATTCCAGAACAACAAGGATAAATGGATTGCCTTCATCGGTCTGCTTGACGGGCGGCCTTACGAGATTTTCACCGGTCTGGCTGATGACGACGAAGGTCTGCTCATCCCCAAGTCGGTGAGCAAAGGCAAGATCATCCGCGTAGTACAGGAGGACGGAACCAAACGCTACGACTTCCAGTTTGTGAACACCCGCGGGTTCAAAACCACCATGGAGGGATTGAGTTACAAGTTCGACAAGGAGTTCTGGAACTACGCCAAGCTCATATCCGGTGTGCTGCGCTACGGCATGCCTATCGATCAGGTGATCAAGATGATATCGGGCTTGCAGATGGATTCGGAGTCGATCAACTCCTGGAAGGTGGGCGTAGAACGCGCACTGAAGAAATACCTGCCCAACGAAGAGACAGCCCCAAAAGACGGAGAAAGCAATGAAGATACAACAATACCAACCGATAGTTTGTCCTAAGATCTGGGGGCATGAGCGCTGGCTCATCTCCACTTATGGCGACAACCGCACGCTGACCATTCAGGGTGAGGATGCCTTGGGCGACTACCCGCTGCTGATCAAGCACATCGTGGCGCGTGATGACCTGAGTCTGCAGGTTCATCCCGACGACAAGTACGCCGTATCGCACGGCTTGCCGAACGGCAAGACGGAGATGTGGTACGTGACACGTGCAGCCCGTGGAGCGAAGATCATCATGGGTATTGATACCTGGCACGCCGATGCGCCGGACACCGGCATCGAGCGCTATCGCAAAGTTCCCGTAAGGCGCGGTGATGTGTTCTTTATCCCCGCCGGACGCGTGCATGCCTTGGGTGCAGGCGTGGAAGTGCTGGAGATACAGCAGTCCAGCGATGCCACGTTCCGCTTGTTCGACTACGGCAGACTGGGGGCAGACGGCAAGCCGCGCCCCCTGCATATAGCGCAGGCTCGAGCCGTCATGGAATCGAGCACACCCGACGAGGTGATGACCATCTACAACCGCAAGACCGAAGGTGAGAGCACGCTCATCAAGTGTCATGCCTTCCATGTGCGGCGTATTCGCACGACCAAACCGATGCAGGTAAGCATAGGCGAGCGGAGTGCCATCACCTGCGTACACGGCGAATGCATCATCTCAGCCGCCGGAACAGAAGTACACCTGTGCTCACCCAGCGACACTGTACTGCTTCTGCCCGAGGGCAAGGAAGAGTTTACCATCCACCCCCTGACTGCCGACGCCGAACTGCTACTCGTATAACACCCGCTAAACACCATCCTACTCTATGCACGAACGAATACTCGGCACACTCATCCTCTCGCGTTACGGCGCGGAGGTACTCACGGACAACAAACAGTTCAGTGAGAACATCGCCGTAGCGCCACGTTACCTGCACGGGGCGCAGGATAGCGACAAGGTGATCGTGGAGATCATCCATCCTGCCACGCGCAAACGCCCGCCTATGGGCAAGGTTGTGGAAGTGCTGGGACAGAGCGGCGAGAACGAGACGGAGATGCATGCCATCCTCGCCGAGTACGGATTGCCGTACCAATACCCGCCGGAAGCAGAGCAGGAAGCCGAACAGATTGATGCCGACATCAGCACCCAGGAGGTGTATCGCCGGCGCGATATGCGCGAGGTGCTGACCTTCACCATCGATCCTTCGGATGCCAAGGATTTTGACGACGCGCTGTCGTTCAAGCGGCTGACGGATGAGAACGGCAATGAATCTACAAACTCCGGCGAAGCGCTATACGAGATCGGCGTACATATAGCCGACGTGACCTATTACGTGGAGTCGGGAAGCCTGCTCGACAACGAGGCGTACAACCGTGCCACATCCGTCTATCTGGTGGACAGGACTATCCCCATGCTGCCCGAAAGGCTGTGTAACAACATCTGTTCGCTGCGCCCCAATGAGGACAAACTGACGATGTCCGTGATCTTCACCATGGACAGCAAGGCAAAGGTGCTCAAGCACAAGGTATGCCGCACCATCATCCGCTCGGATGCACGGCTGGACTACGAGCAGGCACAGAAGATTATTGATGGAAATCAGAAATCAGATATCAGAAATCAGATATCAGAGGCTATCATTGAGTTAAACAGGTTGGCGGGTATATTGCGCGAGGAGCGCTTCCGCCACGGAGCGATAGAGTTCGAGCGGGATGAGATCAAGGTGCTGGTGGACGACAAAGGCAAACCTACAGGCTTCGCGCTGCAACAGTCTACCCCATCCCATCACCTGATAGAGGAGTTCATGTTGCTGGCCAACAGGACGATAGCCATGCAACTGTCGGGCACAAACAAAGAATCGGTTTATCGTGTGCACGATGTACCCGATCCCGACAAGGTGGAAGCACTCAGCAAGTTCGTGCATCAGTTCGGCTACTCGATGCATCTGCCCAAGCGCGACCAGAAAAACGAGAACGGCACACGTGCTGCCACCAAAGCCATCAAGCACCTGCTTGAGGAGAGTTCGGGAACCGTGGAACAGGAACTGATACACACCCTGGCTATCCGCACCATGCCCAAAGCCGTATATTCGACTCACAACATCGGGCACTACGGTTTGGCATTCCCCTACTACACCCACTTCACCTCCCCCATCCGCCGCTATCCGGATATGATGGTTCACCGGCTTGTGGCGAAGTACCTGCTTGGCAGCAAGCAACCTGCCGCCAGCGGCCAACAGCCCATGGCCAACGGTCTGGAGGAGGCCTGTCAGCACTGCTCCGAGCGCGAACAACTGGCCGTAGCCGCCGAGCGGGCATCCGTCAAGTACAAACAGGCGGAATGGATGGCCGACCATATAGGCGACACCTTCGACGGCATCATCTCCGGCGTGACGGAGTACGGAGTATATGTGCAACTGACTGATACACACTGCGAAGGACTGCTGCACATGCGCGACCTGACGGCAGCAAAGCCGACAGCCGATCGCAGAAAACAGATAGCGGAGGATTATTGGACATATTGCGAAGAAGAGTACTGTATCACCAACGAACGGACTGGCGAAAAACTCACTTTGGGTGATCCGATCCGGGTGACGGTAATCAACGCCGATGCATTGCGCCGACAGATAGCTTTCGCGCGCGCTGCTATATAAATATACATTTTTTACGATTTTTGGGTACAATATTTACCCGAAAACTTGCAAATATGCAAAATTTTTCGTACCTTTGCAGCCGGTTTTGTCGCGAGAGCGCACGCACACACGTGCCTGACATGCGGGAAACCGACAAAAACAACAGAAAAATATTAATTTAAAACATAGTTACAATTATGCAAATCAAAGTAAGTAATGCCAATTCGATGCAGTTCAAGGAAGTGACTATTCAGGCACATCTGCCCGAGAATCTTACCAAGTTGCGCGAACTTGCATACAACCTGTGGTGGGTATGGAACAGTGATGCCAAGAACCTGTTCCGCCAGATTGACAACGATGCTTGGCACCGTGCACAATCCAATCCCGTGCTGCTATTGAACATGCTCGGCTACGACAAGTTGCAGGAACTGAGCAAAGACCGCGTGTTCATGGCGCAGTTGAACTCTATCTACGACGAGTTTGTTGATTACATGAATGTACCCCGTAGCAACCGTCCGTCGATTGCCTACTTCTCGATGGAGTACGGTTTGTCGAGCGTGCTGAAGATCTATTCAGGCGGTCTGGGTATTCTGGCAGGTGACTACCTGAAGGAGGCTTCGGACAGCAACGTGGATATGACCGCTATCGGTTTCCTGTATCGTTACGGTTATTTCACACAGACTCTGTCGCCCGAAGGCCAACAGATTGCCAACTACGAGGCTCAGAACTTCAACAACCTGCCTATCACGCAGGTACGTAATGCCGACGGCAGCCCGATGGTGATTGACGTTCCCTACCCCGACCGCTTCGTACACGCATATCTGTGGAAAGTGGCTGTAGGCCGTATCACCCTCTACCTGCTCGATACCGACAATGATATGAACAGCGAGTGGGATCGTCAGATCACCCACCAGCTGTACGGTGGCGACTGGGAGAACCGTATCAAGCAGGAGATCCTGCTGGGTATAGGCGGTGTGCTCGCCCTGAACAAACTGGGTATCAAGAAGGATGTTTACCACTGCAACGAGGGTCATGCAGCCCTCATGGGATTGCAGCGCATGGTTGACCTCGTTCACGAAGGACTGAACTTCCGTCAGGCACTGGAGGTTGTTCGCGCAAGCGGACTGTACACCTGCCACACGCCTGTACCGGCAGGCCACGACTACTTCGAGGAGGGTCTGTTCTACAAGTACATGCATACTTATGCCGACAAGCTCGGTATTGATTGGGGGCAACTCATCGGCATGGGTCGAGCTAATCCCGAGGACGGCAGCGAGAAGTTCTCGATGTCGGTATTCGCACTGAATACCTGCCAGGAGGCCAACGGCGTTTCGTGGCTGCACGGAGAGGTCAGCAAGAAGATGTTCTCGCCTGTTTGGAAAGGTTACTTCCCCGAAGAGTTACACGTAGGTTACGTCACCAACGGCGTACACATGCCTACATGGGCTGCTTCCGAGTGGAAGAAAGTATATCGTCAGAACTTCCCGAAGGGATTCTGGGGCGATCAGTCGAACAAAGAGATGTGGCGTGAATACCTGAGCATCCCTGACGAGATGATCTGGGGCACGCGAATGTACCTCAAGAAACGTCTGATTGATTATATCCGTCACAAGTTCCAGGAGGACTGGATGAAGAGCCAAGGCGATCCTGCACGTATCGTACGCGCCCTGAACGAGATGAACCCGGCTACGCTGATCATCGGTTTCGGTCGTCGTTTTGCTACGTACAAACGTGCTCACCTCTTGTTCACCGACCTGGAGCGTCTGGAGCGCCTCGTTAACAACCCGAACTACCCCGTACAGTTCCTGTTCACAGGTAAGGCTCACCCCGCTGACGGCGCAGGTCAAGACCTGATCAAGCGCATCATCGAGATCAGCCGCATGCCGCAGTTCCTAGGCAAGATCATCTTCCTGGAGAACTACGATATGGACCTGGCAAAACGCCTCATCTCCGGTGTGGATATCTGGCTGAACACCCCGACACGTCCGCTCGAGGCTTCCGGTACATCCGGCGAGAAAGCCCAGATGAACGGCGTGCTGAACTTCTCGGTACTCGACGGCTGGTGGTACGAGGGTTACGTACAGGGCGCAGGTTGGGCGTTGACCGACAAGCGTACTTACGAGAACCAGGCTCACCAGGATCAGCTCGACGCTGCCACTATCTATCAGATGCTCGAGGGCGAGATCATCCCGATGTACTACGCACGCAATATGCAAGGCTACTCACCGGCATGGGTGGCTGCCATCAAGAAGAGCGTGACCGAGATCACACCGCGCTTCACAACCAAGCGAATGATGGACGACTACTTCGACCGCTTCTACTGCAAGCTCGCCAAACGTCACGCAACACTCGCAGCCAACAACTACGAGCTGGCCAAGCAGATCGTGGCATGGAAAGAGAACATCGCAGCACACTGGGATGAGATCAGCGTTGTAAGCAGCAATGTGGACGAGTTCATCTCCAAGGAGCCGATGGTAGGCGAGAAATACAAACTTGAGGTTATTCTTGACACCCACGGTCTGGGCGACAAGGGCATCGGCATCGAACTGGTTGTTACCCGTTCGTCAATGCACAACAACGACAAGCTGTATCATGTTCAGGAGTTCGACCTCAAGAAAGCAGTGGGCACGATCCTGCACTTCGAGACCACGTACCTGGCTAACTACGCCGGTGCACTGAAGTTCGGATTGCGCATGTTCCCCAAGAACGACCTGCTGCCGCATAGAATGGACTTCTGCTACGTTCGCTGGCTCTAATTTTGGTTTTTCTTGGCATCTTTTGGCTTTTTGTTCGGTCATTATGGTCACCATAACTCCCTCACAAGAAAACCAAAATTTGCTCAAGACAAACTCAAAATTTGGATATGATTACTATTGAGCATCTTCATAAGTCAATCGGAAAAACCTCCATCCTTGGCGATGTGAATCTACACATCGCTGAGGGGGAGGTTGTCGGATTGCTTGGTCCCAACGGAGCCGGCAAATCCACACTGATGAAAGTGCTCACGGGGCTGTGGAAAGCCGATAGCTCAGCCGCACAACCGTGCAAGGTGAACATCTGCGGCGTGGATGTACTGACCCACCCCGATGACGTACACCCGCATATAGGTTACCTGCCCGAACAGAATCCGCTGTACATGGATATGTACGTGCGCGAGTACCTCTTATTTATCGCGCGCATGCGTAGGGGAAATCAGATATCAGATATCAGAAATCAGAAATCAGTCGAGCAACTGATAGATTTGGTGGGGCTCACGCCGCAAGCGAACAAACGCATCCGCGAACTCAGCAAGGGCTACAAGCAACGCGTGGGTTTGGCAGCTGCCATGACTGGCAATCCCGAGGTACTGATCCTCGATGAACCTACTACGGGTCTGGACCCCAACCAGTTGGAAGATATACGTGCGCTGATTCGCGACTTGGGCAAGCAGCACACCGTCATCCTCTCTACGCATATCCTGCAAGAGGTGAAAGCTATTTGCAGCCGCGTGGTCATCATCAACCACGGACAGATACGCCTCGACAAGCCCATAACAGAAATACCCGACCTCGAAGCTGCTTTCAAAGCAGCAACAAGCAATTAGGCTTTTATCTTTGAGTGTAACGGTCTTTTATCTTTCTACTAACAATGAGTGATTTTGATATACGCCAACAGATGAGTGAGAAGGAGCAGGACAACGCCCTGCGCCCTTTGCGGTTTGCCGACTTTGCCGGTCAGACGAAGATTGTCAGCAACCTGAAGATCTTTGTGGAGGCAGCCAAGCTCCGGCAGGAGAGTCTGGATCATGTGCTGCTGTTCGGCCCTCCGGGATTAGGCAAGACGACGCTGAGTAACATCATCGCCAACGAGCTGGGTGTAGGATTCAAGGTCACATCAGGCCCTGTACTCGACAAACCCGGTGACTTGGCAGGTCTGCTTACCTCGCTCGAGCCGAACGATGTGCTGTTCATCGACGAGATTCACCGTCTGTCGCCCGTTGTAGAAGAGTATCTGTACTCCGCGATGGAGGATTACCGCATCGATATCATGATCGACAAAGGTCCTTCGGCGCGCACCATTCAGATTGACCTCAATCACTTCACACTCATTGGCGCTACTACCCGCAGCGGTTTGCTTACCTCGCCCTTGCGCGCACGATTCGGCATCAACTGCCACCTCGAATACTACGATGCAGATATCCTCGCAGCCATCGTGGCACGCAGCGCAGGTCTGTTAGGCGTAGATATCGACAGCCACGCAGCAGCCGAGATTGCACGCCGCAGCCGCGGCACGCCGCGTATAGCCAACGCACTGCTCAGGCGCGTGCGCGACTTCGCACAAGTCAAAGGCGACGGACATATAGACCTCGATATAGCACAATACGCACTCGAGGCACTGAACATCGATACCTTCGGATTGGATGAGATTGACAACAAACTGCTCATCACCATCATCGACAAGTTCCGCGGAGGACCTGTCGGCTTGAACACCATCGCCACAGCTATGGGCGAAGATGCTGGTACCATCGAAGATGTGTACGAACCGTATCTGATCAAGGAAGGATTCATCAAGCGTACCCCGCGCGGTCGCGAAGTCACGGAGCTGGCGTACAGACATCTGCACCGCTCACCCCTATCCCACGACTCACAAGGCACACTGTTCTGATCACCGCTTGCCCACAAGCTTCGGGCAATAGCGGTTGAAGAGGGCGGCACAAGGCATGAGAATGATGAATGTCCCCGCCCAGAGCACCAGACATCCGTTCATGGTGTTAAAGAATGCCAACGGACAACCGCACACAAGGGCTATACCCTTTATTACGCCGAATACCGGTATATGTGCGCACAGAACAAGCAGGGTGTTCTGACCTATATATTGCAAAACCCGCCATTGCTCGCGTAACCTGCAGAGCAAGATCGACAATACAAACCATATTCCCACAACCGCGTACATCGTAGTATAGAACAGAACAGGATTACCAGTCACGCCATCGGATATATGCATCTCGGGATTGAACTTCCACCCTAAACCAAACACGATCATCGAACCGGCAAGAACGAGCAACAATCGCGTTGTTAAGCTCTGCGAAGCCTTGTCAATCACCCACTTTCGGCACTCGGCACCCGAAGCATAAACCGGAAGAACCAGCATAGCCGAGGACAGTTCCCACACCCATTGTTTTCCCCAATACGAAAACAAGCAACCTACTACCGCCAAACCTGCTATCAGCAGCCATCTACCTGTCGCATTGCTTATGCGGGCTACGGCATAATACATCCACTCCAGGCTCATCATGCACACCAGGAACCACAGCGGGCGGTTATGAATCATCGGTTCGCACATACCCGTCAACATGCCGTATAACGGATACCACCATGCTGCGGGAGCCTCGGCATCACTGCCATAGTTGCGCCCTATCAACAACCACGCCAGCCAGCTGAGCAGGCCGAATACCAGAAATGGTACAAGCAGACGCAATGTCTTGCGGCGGAAGAACTCTCCCGGGGTGAGGTGAGGCGAGGCGAACATTCCCGCTGCAAAAAAGAACGCCGGCAGGCACAACAGATAGGCCGTCGTCTTCATGCCTGGCAAACAATTCGTGTGATACAGCACGACGGCAAAGATAGAGAAAGCCTTTGCCATGTCAATCCACGGGATGCGATGAGAAGTATTCATATAGGTCTGCAATTATCGGGCAAAGATATCCATAGCTTCGGAATCACCTTCAGCTTGTATTCCTGCCGCTGTGAGGATCGAATGGTACAGGAAATCTGTCCGGTAGTATTTATCCTTGTTGGCATGCAGGGCACTTACCTGCTCAGGGTATGCAGCCGCATAAGCATCGGAATACCACACGATACATGCAGGCCGATGCAGCACATCATGCTCCGCGGCATGCAGGTAGATGCCTTCTTCTCCCAAGGCCTCGCCATGGTCACTCAGGTATATGAGCAAGGCGCAACGGTGTTCCAGACGCTGAATCAGACTGTCGACAACGGCATCCATATACACAACCGTGTTATCGTACGAGTTAATGATCTGCTCCGGCGTGTTCTGCGTTATCACGCGCTCGGTGGTAGCGGGAGTGAAGACCTGATATGCATCGGGCACATGCAGGTTGTAGTACCAGTGACTGCCTATCTCATGCAGCACATAGAGATTACGGGCTTGCGATTCACGCATCAAGCCGTCCAGGCAAGGCAGCAACTGCTCGTCATACCACGGGTCGAACACGAATACCGACTTGTTGGAATTGGGGAAGATGATCGTATCGGCTTCGTGGATGAACGACACATAAGCCCTGCCGTTATCCTGATTGCTGATCCAGGATGTACGGTAGCCGTTTTCCTGCAAGGTGCGAATAAACGAATAATGCGTAGCCGTGCGCTCGGGATGCAGGCTGTCGGCAGGTGACAGGATGATCGGTACGCTGGTGGATGTATAGGTCTGCTCGCTGTATATATTCGGCAAACTGACTATATTCCTGCGCGCAGCCAGACGAGGCGTAGTGACACGTTCATACCCGTTCAGATAGATATGATCGGCGCGAACCGCTTCGCCTAACACAAATACGATATCCAGACTGTCGGTCATATGCATCACCTGATAAGGCAACAGGATGCGCTCCTCACTAAGTTCCTGCTGCTGGCGCTCATATTCTATCAAGTTATGGACTATATTGTACGGATATCGCTGATTGATCGACTGATGCAAGCGGTCGTTGCCCAGATAATACACAGCCAGCAAAGCAATGACTGCCAAGCCGTGCAGCCACGGGCGACGCAGATCGGTCAGACGGCTGCGCCAATAGGCAAAACCCAGAGCAATCACCAGGTTGACCAACAGCCAGACTATCAGCTGCCAGCTCGTAACGCCGGAGATCGTTCCGCCATTGGTGTGCAACGTAGCATCGATGATCATGGGAGTGATCGTGGCATGGAAAGCGACACGGAAATAACTGACTGCCGCACCGCCCAAGGCAAATACCGGCACGCAGAACCAGGTAACATATCGGTTCAAGCCGAACAGATACAATATCCAGAACGTGGCACCGCCCAAAGCAACGGAATAGGCAACGATGGTCAGCAAGGAACGCACATCATGAACGGGATTGTCGGCAAAATCCGGCACGATAAAGCACAGTGTTGCCCACAACGTGCAGCATAACAGCCAAAGAAGATAATGTAAATAGTCCTTTTTCATATTATTCTATCCATGCAATGGAACAAGCATAAGTTTCGGTTGTCTGGGATTGAATCGTATAAGGCGCCACAACAGCCAGCAATCCGGGCAAGGTATCCATATTGATGCCGGTTCCCAGGGCTTTGACGAGTGCCTCCTTCTGCGTCCACAGTTCGGTAAACAGCAGCCTCGGATCAGCCGCAGCACGGATGCGTTGCTGCTCCTGCGCGCTCATCGTTCGGCTGAGGAAATGTGCATCGCTGATGCGGTCGGCGGATACGACAGCCTCTATATCAATACCTACAGGCTGCCAATCGATGGCTACAGCCATGGCAGTCTTGGTGTGAGAAATCGAAAAATGAATAACTGATGGCTGATTACTGACTGCTGATTGCTGACCGCTAATGGACAGCCACGGCTTGCCGTTCGCATCTTCGGTATAGGTCAGGGCAGCCAACGGCAAATCCGCCGACAGCCAGCCATGCTCCAATAGCAGTTCGTGCAGCATCTGCCAGCTGCGCAGACAGGTGTATTGCCCGAACAGATGTTTATAGCGCAACGCCTTGTCGCGACGCGTAAAAGGAACAAGCGGCAGTAACTCGTTTACTACCGCTTGCATTGTTTCAGCACTCGGAATATGTTCTATTCGGTAAAACATATCTTATCTGCGTGTACTTCCTCCGCCACTGCGACCACCACCGCTGCCGCCATGTGAACCGCCTCCGCTGCTGCGTCCGCCTCCGCCGAAGCTACCACCGCCGCTACTGCGACCGGATGAACTGCCACCGCCGGAGCGTGAGCCGCCGTACGAACCACCGGAGCGTGAACTGCTCGAGCCCGATGAACGTGAGCTGCTGGCGCTTGACGAGCGTGAGGGCGAACCGGTGCGGCCGGTTGATGCCGAACTGCGCTGTGTGGTCGATGAGCAGCGCTGCGAGGTTGACGAACCGCGTTGGGTCGTTGCCGTGCCGCGTTGCGTTGATGCAGAGCTGCGCTGGGTGGTAGCTTTCGTACTGCGCGTGGTGGTAGCCGTCGTACCGCGGGCTTGTGTGCCCTGATCCTTGCGGGTAGCTTGCGGACGAGTGCTCTGCTGACCGCGTTGTGCTGTAGCTGCCTGACGCGTGGTGCTCGCTGCCGAACGGCGTACGCCGGTGCTGCCGAACGTGTTGTCAACCATGCGACGCGATGAGGCTAACTGACCGCCTCTGCCGGCTGCAGGACTGACTTGGCGGCTTACACCTCCGCGAGCTGCACGAGTGGCGGCTGAGCGCGAGGCATCCAGGCTGCGGGCGTTGGTCGTGCGACCCTGGTTGCGCGTGGCAAACGAACGGTCACTGTGCCTAGACGCATACTCACGACGGGATACGGTGCGACGCATGTCCTGATAATGAGGTCTCGGATGCGATGCGTAGCGGAACGAGCAATAAGGATGGTGATGATGCCAGTGATAGCAATGATCCCAGTAGCGCGCGTAACTCCAGCAGCTCCAACCGTACCACCAGTGCGGGTAATAACCCCAGTACCAAGGCGATGACCAGCATACCCAGAACGGATCCCAGAACCAGTCATATATGTACGGACGGTAGATATATACAGGTTCTATGATGTAGTTCTCGCCATATACATATTCGTCACCTATCACCTGCGTGGATACTTGTCCGGTCGTTTCATCTTTCTCTACATAGATCGATGCTACGTCCTGGAATACATCCTTTGCCAGCACAGCTTGGATAACCAGCAGATGCTTGTTGTCGGACGAGGTCTCTACTACCCTGAGGTAATCCACTACTCCGTCACCATTCAAATCCAGATTGGTGAAAGCGGAATCGGGGTTGTTCAGGAGTGTCTCGAATTCCTCCACGTTCTTAGCTGTTCCGAACAATGTAGCCACCGCTTTCAGGTCGAGCGCTTGGCTTATGTCCTCGGAGTTGGCTGAGACGGTGATCGTCTCATCTGCCCATGTACACCAACTAACTGTAGTCAGCAGTACGAGTAGTGATAGCAAGCGTTTCATAACAATAGTTTTTTTTTCTAAACGCAAGCTTTGGGGCTTACGTTTGTGTTAAACAAGATGTAATGTGTGATGCATCTTCTCCTTCTTCGTGCGCATGTAGCGCAGGTTGTAGGGATTGGGTTGCACCTCTATTGCTATGTTATCTACAATATCTATGCCATAACTTTCAAGACCGATTCTTTTTACGGGATTATTTGTCATCAATCGCAGTTTTTTTGCACCCATAGCACGCAGAATATGAGCGCCTACGCCATAATCCCGCTGGTCGGCATCAAATCCTAAATGAATATTCGCTTCTACCGTATCTTCGCCTTGTTCCTGCAGTTTGTAAGCGCGGATCTTGTTCATCAGTCCGATGCCTCTTCCCTCCTGATTCAGGTACACGAGTATACCTTTTCCTTCCTGTTCGATGCGTCGCATGGCTTCGTGCAGTTGTTCGCCGCACTCGCAGCGTTTGCTGCCGAAGATGTCGCCCGTCATGCACGACGAATGTACGCGGCACAGGATCGGTTCATCCTCTGCCCAGCTGCCTTTGGTCAGTACGATATGCTCCAGTCCGTTGCTCAGCTGGCGGAAGGGGGTGAGCATGAACTCGCCGTACTCCGTAGGCAGCAGTACCGTATCACCGCGTTCGATCAGCACGCTCTCCTCTGATTTCTGATTTCTGATATCTGATATCTGATATCTGCCATCTGATTGCTGCGCCAGCCTGTAAGCTATCAGGTCCTTGATGCTGATGATGTGCAGTCCGAACTCCTTTGCTACTTTCTCCAGTTGCGGCATGCGAGCCATCGTTCCGTCCTCGTTCATGATCTCGATGAGTGCGGCACACGGGCGCATACCTGCCAGGCGCGTGAGGTCGATGGCTGCCTCGGTATGTCCGGCACGCTTCAGCACACCCGCATTTTGTGCGTAGAGGGGATTGATATGTCCCGGACGGCCAAAGGTCTGTGCTGTGGATTTAGGGTCAGCCAACGCACGGATGGTAGCGGCACGATCCTCGGCCGACACACCGGTGGTGCAGCCCTCGAGCTTGTCCACCGTGATTGTGAACGGCGTACCGAGCATCGAGGTGTTATTGGCCACCTGATGCACCAGATCCAGCTCGGCGCAGCGCTGCTCGGTCAGCGGACAGCATAACACACCGCGACCGTGATGCAGCATGAAGTTCACCTTCTCGGCCGTGATGGTCTCGGCGGCAGTAATGAAATCACCCTCGTTCTCACGATCCTCGTCATCCACTACGATGACGAACTTACCCTGACGTATATCTTCTATTGCTTGCTCTATTGTATCCAACATAACATTTACCATTTAATCATTTACAATTTAGTCATTTACAATTTAGTCATTTACAATTGACAATTGTTATTTATTCATTGGTCATATGTAATTTCTTTTTGAGTATTTCCAATTGTTTTGCCCAGGCTTCGGGGTTGAACAATGCCGAATCGGTAGCAGCCTTGTAGGTCAGGAAGATGCCTATAGGCAGCAGCACGAACGAGCTGAGCCACATACCTGCCCAGCACGGCCACAATGCCTCGCGTGCCATCTTGTAACCCGTATTGTCGATGATGTAGTAGAAGATGAACATCACCACGGAGATGATCACCGGTGTGCCTAACCCGCCCTTGCGGATGATTGCGCCGAGCGGTGCGCCGATGAAGAAGAAGATCAGACATGCAAACGCCAGCGTGAACTTCCTGTGCAGCTCCACGGCATGGCGGCGGATGTAGCGCTGGTAGTCGTCGAGCACCACGGCATTGTAATCGATCTGGTCGCTTTGCGCGCGCGCACGTTCTTTAGCAATAGTCAGTGCTCGCTCCTTGTCGCTGTTGCTCAGCGAGGCGAACAGCGAGTCGGGATTGTGCTGTTTGGTTATATCTTTCCCCTGGCTGCGGGCTTCCTCCTTGCGCTGGGCATATGACTGCGCTATCTGCTCGTTGGTGGTGGTCGTGTGCCGCTCGCGTCCCAGGAACCGCGACTCGATCATCTGCGCACTCTGCTCCTGACCTTTGGCATCGTTCAGCGCACTGACCGAATCGATCGAGTGAATGAGTTGCCACGTGTTCTTGCTCACATGCTGGTCGGCCAGGACACTCTCGTCCATGCGATTCAGCTCGGTGTTGAAGTCGATCAGCAGTTGCTTCTGCGCAAACGACTCACGCCTGTACGGGATATTTTTCGTGCTACCCGTGGCACGCTGCTGCTGGCGGTTCAGGTTCTCGAACGATTCGCCGGAGTACAGATACAGCATCAAGTACTGCTTGTCGTCGGTGAAGACGATCTTACCCGAGTCGGCAACCATCACCGTAGCGTCGCGGAAACCCTTGCTGTAATCATAGATCATCATGTCGTAAAGCATCGCGCGGCGGGCATCCTTGTGGCGGACATAGATCTTGTAACCGAGAATACCGTCGTAGAACTCGCCTTCGGGGATGTCCAGTTCCGGGGATTTCTGCCGTAGCGAGAAGATCAGCGTCCAGAGCTTGACTTGCGTGACCGGCAGGATGCTGTTCGAGAAGTAGAATGCTCCCGCGCATATCACCATCACGGCGAACACCAGCGGGCGGATGATGCGGAACAGGGATATACCTGCTGCCTTCATAGCGGTCAGCTCCACCTGTTCGCCCAGGTTACCGAAGGTAATCAGCGATGCCAGCAATACGGCCAATGGCAAAGCCAGCGGCACAACCGATGCCACGGCATATACAAAGAACTCTGCCAGCACGCTCAGCTCAACGCCCTTTCCCACCAAGTCGCGAACATGCAGCCACACAAACTGCATAAGCAGGATAAAGATGCAAACCATCAGCGTCAACAGGAACAAGCTGAGGAAGTTCCTCAGCATGTACATATCCAGACGCTTAATTGGTGACCATCTCATCAGCGTTCGCGTACTCCTCCTTTCAGGTCTTCGCTGATGAAACTGAAGGGCAGCAGACTCTCCGCACTGCAAAACTCATATACATGATTGGCACCGAACAGCAGCACGCGCATCGGCTGCTTGTAGCGGCTCTCCGTCTCAAGCATCACCTGGCGGCAGGCACCGCAAGGCGATACAGGGTCTTCCGTGAAATGCCCGTCGGTATAGGCAGCTATGGCCAGAGTCAGTACCGGCTGCTTCGGGTGCTGCGCTCCGCACGCAAACAATACCGTACGCTCGGCACACAAGCCACTCGGATAGGCGGCGTTCTCCTGATTGCAGCCACCTACTATCGTGCCGTCGGCCAACATAGCGGCAGCGCCTACACAGAAATGCGAGTAAGGAGAATACGAATCCTGAGTCTTACGCTTCGCTACTTCCAGCAACTGTTTGTCGGCTGCCGACAACTCGTCCCACGCATAACTGCGGATGCGGGTATCAATCGTGAATTCTTTCATGATTTATGGTTGTATTGATATGTATATTCTACGTTTTGTCAATTCAGCCTACAAAGATACAAAAAATATTTGATTTTTCCAAATTTTTTTTGTAATTTTGTGCGCGGAAATGAAACTTTGTGGATTTTGCGCCATTTTTGGTATAAAATCTGCCCGAATTTTGAAAAATATTGACAAAAATGACAAGAGAGATGAACATATCAGTCACATTTCGCCGCGGGCTGTTGATTTTTTTAGGAACCTGTCTGTCGGTAGCCATGCACGCTGTACCGATGCAGGCACTTTCCGACAGTCTGACCGTATATGCCAACCGGTACGCGGCTGTGGGTCCGGTGAGCGTGAAACGTGTACGCACGAGCGGGAGCACCGCGCGCGTTTATACGGATAAGACGCTCAGCTTCCTCAGTCTGTCCCCCGCCGAGCAGCAGGAGATGCGTCGGCAGGTCAGCATGCTGCTGTTCGGTAACACCCGCGGGAACATCCAGCTCTATACGGACGGTTACGAGATTGGCGAACTGACCCCCCCGCGCTTCAACAAGTCTGTAGTCCGTGCACATCTTCCCGCAGCGGTACAGCCGCTCGTTGCGAACGCCGACCGCCCCTACTCCTGTCCCGAAGGGTTGGACGGACGCCACATCGCCTTGTGGGGCAGTCACGGATGGTACTACAACAACCAGATCGACCGATGGCTGTGGCAGCGTGCCAAATTGTGGACTACGGTCGAGGACCTGTACACCAGCTCCTACACCATGCCCTACCTCGTGCCTATGCTCGAGAACGCAGGCGCGGTGGTTCTGCAACCGCGCGAACGCGATACGCAAACCAACATGATTGTCATCGACAGTACCATGCTCACACAACAGGACGGCATAACACTGGCTCAAGCCAACGTACCCCAACAGGGTGAATATGCCGTATATGTGTGGTACAACAGGATGGATAACAACCGCACCTTGCTCGAGGTGGAGCATCTGGACCGGACGACACGTTACAACCTGAATACACAGATCGGACACGACACCTGGGTATATGTGGGCAAGCACACCTTCTCGCCCAAGCAGCCCGCGCGCGTACGTATCCACACCGATAAGCGGAATATTGTTGCCGTGCGCCTGGGTGGAGGTATCGATACGCTCGCAGGCGTGCCGCGATTCGCAGCGGGAGCATCGCAGTACCTGAAATTTGCGGGTATACCCGACTCTATCCTCGATTACACCCAGGGCGAGAATACTTATACCAACGATTATGCCTGCCGCGGCAGGTGGGTGAATTACCTGCTTGGCGGATCGCAACTCGCCCCCAAGGACGAAGGCTTGCATATTCCCGTTGACCTGAGTATGGGCTTCCACTCCGATGCAGGCGTACGCGGAGGCGACACGATCATCGGTACGCTGCTCATCTATTACAACAAGGACGACGACAACAGCAAGCAGCTGCCACTGGGCGACTCACGACTGCATTGCCGCTATCTGGGCGATTATGTGCAGACGCAGATCGTGGAAGATATGCGCGCCTTGCACACGCCTGATTGGACCAGACGTGCACTCAAGAACAGCGGCTATGCCGAAGCACGGCAGCCCAAGGTGCCATGTTTCCTGCTCGAGCTGCTCTCCCACCAGAACCTCGGAGATATGCGCTACGGCCTGGACCCCAAGGTCAAGTTCACCGTATCCCGTGCTATCTACAAGGGTATACTCAAGTACCTGGCTGCCGCACGCGGCACAGCCTACACCGTGCAGCCGCTGCCTGTCCAGGACTTTGGCGTATCGCTGCGCGAAGCCGACGATAAGCACCGGCAGGATAGTATCATCCTGCGCTGGCAAGCGCCCAACGACCCGCTCGAACCCACCGCACGAGCAGAGTATTATATAGTATATACACGTCGCACGCAAGGCGACACGGAGGGTGCCTGGGACAACGGCACGCGTGTCAACGCCACACGCTATGCCATAGCTGCCGAGCGGGGCGTGCGCTACGACCTGCGCGTCGCGGCGGGGAACAAAGGCGGCATCAGCCTGCCGTCCCAGACCTTATGCGCCGGTATAGCACAGCAACCCAAGAGCCGGGTGCTGATCGTCAATAACTTCAGCCGTCTGGCTGCTCCCGACATCTTTGCCGACAGCCTCTATGCCGGCATCAGCGCACAAGGTGTTCCCGACGGTATCGATATATCCTACATCGGCGAGCAATACGATTTCCAGCGCGCCAGCCTGTGGCAGTCCGACGACAATTGCGGTTGGGGTGCTTCGTTCTCCGACAAGCAGTTCACGCTTACCGCAGGCAACACCCACGACTACCCCGTCATGCACGGACGCGCACTCAGCGAACTCGGCGTGTCGTTCTGCAGCTGCTCGGCTACGATGCTCGAGGATAGCGCGGCACTCAGCCGATACCGGGTCATCGACCTCATTTGCGGCAAGCAGCGCACGGAGCGTTATCAGCCATGCATGGCTGATACGATCCTCACCCGCTACGAGGTCTTCCCCGCCCCGCTGCGCAAGGCACTGAGCGACTTCACGGCGCAGGGAGGCGACCTGCTCATGTCGGGTATGTACCTCGGCAGCGAGACGATAGGCATGCGCGATGCCGACTTCATCAAGCAAGTGCTCCGATACTCCTACCGCGGTGACCACGCTACGCGCAGCGGTACGATACACTTCAACCGCAACATCCTGCCTATGCAGTTTGTCAAACTGCGTACACAGCTCAACCCCGACATCATCAATTGCGAGAACCCCCAAGGACTGATGCCCGCCTATGGCGCTACAGCCATCGGCACATATACCGACAGCGGCATGTACGCCGGCATAGCATACAACGGCAACTACCGCCTGCTCGCTTTCCCATTCGTTCTCGAGAGTGTCAACAATTTCCCGTCATTATACAAAAACTGTATCCAATATTTCATCCGATGAAAAAGAAGAACCTCCCCCTCCTTCCTGCGGTAACCGTTACGGGTATCGGTGCGGAAGGCAAAGCAATAGCCCGCGTGCCCATGCCTAACGGCGAAGGCGGCATGAGCGACATCGTCTGCTTCATTCCCTACTGCGTGCCCGGCGATGTGGTGGATCTGCAAGTCACCAAGAAGAAGCACTCGTTCATGGAGGCACGCGTCGAGCGATTCGTGTCCTACTCCGACAAGCGCTGCGAACCCGTCTGCCCCCACTATGGCGAGTGCGGCGGATGCAAGTGGCAGATACTGCCCTATCCCGAGCAACTGCGCTACAAGCAGCAACAGGTATTTGACAACCTCACCCGTATCGGCAAGGTCGAACTGCCCGAGTTCATGCCAATCCTGGGCAGCAAGCATATCTACGAGTACCGCAACAAACTCGAGTTCTCCTGCGCCGACCGCAAGTGGCTGTCATGGGATGCTATTCATGCTGCAGGCGGGCTCGACAAGATCGATACCTCTTATGGTGTCGGCTTCCATATACCCAACTGCTTCGACAAGGTGCTCGATATTGAGGATTGCCACCTCATGCCCGATATCAACAACCGCATCCGTAACGGTGTAAGGCAGTTCGCACGCGAACACGGCATCACTTTCTACAACGAGCATACCCACCAAGGCATGCTCCGCACGCTCATCCTGCGCAGCAACCACCGCGGCGAGATCATGCTCATCGTCGTCTTCGGCGAACAGGTCGCAAAGCCATGCATGGCTTTGCTCGAATACCTCCACAGCGAGTTCCCCGAGATCATATCCCTACTCTACGTCGAGAACCTGAAGATGAACGATACCATTGCCGATCAGGATATCCATGTCTTCTTCGGCCAAGACCATATCATCGAGCAGATGGAAGGCTTGCAGTTCAAAGTCGGACCCAAATCGTTCTATCAAACCAACACCGAACAGGCGTACGAGCTCTACAAGGTCGCCCGAGACTTCGCCTTCGAGCCATTA
>Ga0310696_10001971_pt1 | contig 28226 bp, 16 predicted proteins | sample AusTroGonzalo_MG_4_FD_203885 | JGI IMG/M metagenome (GOLD analysis project Ga0310696, IMG submission 203885) | Bovine rumen microbial communities from tropical cattle in Woodstock, Queensland, Australia - Gonzalo_02 (v2) (version 2) | ecosystem: Host-associated > Mammals > Digestive system >...
AACTCTACGACTGCGTATGAAGTATATAATACAAAGTGGTTGAATTCTGGTGGTGATGAAATCACGACAGTTCCAGGTGTCAGCCGCACTAACTATACATTCCGTGGTTGGTACACAACTGATTTGGATGATGTGACCAAGAATGATGATACGGGTAATGTTGTTGGTGTTCGCAAGATGACAAGTACAGTATTACCAACCAGCACCACAATTATCTCCAGTGATACAACGTGGTATGCTGCATGGGCACGTAATTGTGTTGTTCCATCACATGGCAGTTGCACAATGGATCTAAATACCGATGGTACTGTGACATATACAACAAGTTGCAATACAGGTTACACAATCAGTGGTGATGGTACATACAACCCAACATGCACGCCAAATACATACACTGTATCGTATGCATTACGTGGTGGCAGTCATGGTGGTAACAACCATCCAACCAGTGCAACATTTGATGCGTCGTTCACGGTTGACAATCCAACGCATGCACATGGAACATTTGCAGGATGGACAATCTCTGGAATGGATGATGTGACACACACACTGGGTTCAACAACGAATACGAATACCAGTGCGAGTGGTATCACTGCGACAACGTTCAAGAATTTACGTGCGACAGATGGCACTGTGACATTCACGGCGGTATGGACATGTGCAAACGGATATACCGGCAATAATTGTACGGCGTCTGTATCTACGGTCACATTAAAGAATGGTGCGACAACGGTTGATACAGTAACGGCAACGTTTGATGCGGCTATGCCAACAGTAAATAATACAACTGGTGAAGTATTAACAATGCCGACCAAGACCAAGGCTGTGTTCAAAGGTTACTATGATGCAACAAGCAATGGTGTACAATATTATACATCATCATTGACCAGTGCACGCACATGGGACAAGACCGGTGCACAAACGTTGCATGCAGTATTTGCAGATTGTAGATGCACCAAGGGTAATAATGTTGCTACGTGTACTGCAACTGGTGTGAGTGGTAACAAGTGTCAATATACATATACTTGTGCAACTGGATTCCATGTAGGTACCAACGGTGCAACAACATCAGGTAACTTTACCGCCACCAATGCAGCGACAGAAAACAATGAAAGCCCTGCATGTAACGGTAATGGATATACGATACACTTTGTGAACAGTACTAACAGCACAAATGGTTGTAAGGCTCCGTCTACGGCTGGTGGTTCGATGAGCAATCAAGCCATGGTGTATGGTACAGCGGCGAACTTGACCAGTAACGGCTTTACTTGTGTAGGACGTTCTTTGGATGGTTGGGCAACAACCGAAGGTGGTGCTGTGGTATACGAAGATGAAGACAGTGTGAACAACTTGACGGCAACCAGCGGCGGAACAGTGACGTTATACACTGTATGGAAAGCAACTGGCTATGATGGTGGTGAATTATATGGAAATTATGGTCCAAACGACAATCCGTTGATTGGATACACAGCTTTACAGACAACATGTAGCAATGGAACATATTTCCCAGTTGCACTGTACGGTGAAGATATGCCAATGCCACAGATTCCAGTTGCTTCTTGTGCAAACCCAGTTGTACCAACACGTACAGGTTACACATTCAAAGGATTCTGGGATACACGTGATAACACTGGAACAATGTACTATAATGATGATTTGACCAGTGCACACGTATGGGATAAGACAAGCTCACCAATATTGTACGCACATTGGGAACCAAATGGCTACTTGATTACATTGAATATTAATGGTGGTACAGCAGATTCTACACCGACAAGATTGTACACAGTGTATAATACAGGTGTGTATTTGGATGCAGAACATACCAAGTTGATGACGGGTAGTGCCAACAGTGTGACTGCACCGGCCAAGACATATACAGTTACATATAATGGTAACAGCGGTACTGTGGGTACGACCAATGCATCGAACACAACATCCAGTGCGTCGTTCAAAGGATTCTATGCAACAACAACCAGTCCTGATCCGTTGACAACTGATGAAGTGAACAGCTTTATCACACCATCAGGTCATTCAGCTGGTATCGGTCAAACAACTGACAAGACTTGGTATGCACAATGGGCTGCACAGCCATCTGTGACCTTGGCCAGTGCGACCCGCAGCGGTCACAAGTTCCGTGGTTGGTATACATCTGCCCAGGCAGTTGTGACACAAAATGGTGGCAGTGGTACACGTGTTGGTGCCGCGGGGGCATCATACACACCATCAGCTGATGTGACATTGTATGCAGCATGGGCCGCAGAATGTACACAACCATCACACGGAAGTTGCACGACCACAATAAATAATGATGGTACTGTGACATACAGCGCAAGTTGTGATACAGGATATACGGTTACAGGTGAGACAACATCCACCCCAAGTTGTGTTGCAAATTGTAATGCAATCACATTGAATAACACATCACGTGGTGGCAGCACAGCAAATACGACGTTGTACAAATACACTGGTGATACAGAATGGTACACAACCAAGACAAATGCAACGACATGTGCAACCAAGATAGTCAGTATCAATGCACCAAGCAAAACAAATGCTGCATTTACTGGGTATTATACAGCCAACAAGGCAACCAATGTTGGTTCCAGCGCCAGCCCAAGTGTGTTGAGCACGACATGGACTGTGAATGAGCCAACAACTGTATATGCATACTATGATTGTAACCAACATTATCGTGGTTCAGGCACAGATATATCTGGTACATGTACGGGTACTCAATATCTGTTGACGTTGACAGATAGCAAAGTTGCGGCTAACTCTACGACTGCGTATGAAGTATATAATACAAAGTGGTTGAATTCTGGTGGTGATGAAATCACGACAGTTCCAGGTGTCAGCCGCACTAACTATACATTCCGTGGTTGGTACACAACTGATTTGGATGATGTGACCAAGAATGATGATACGGGTAATGTTGTTGGTGTTCGCAAGATGACAAGTACAGTATTACCAACCAGCACCACAATTATCTCCAGTGATACAACGTGGTATGCTGCATGGGCACGTAATTGTGTTGTTCCATCACATGGCAGTTGCACAATGGATCTAAATACCGATGGTACTGTGACATATACAACAAGTTGCAATACAGGTTACACAATCAGTGGTGATGGTACATACAACCCAACATGCACGCCAAATACATACACTGTATCGTATGCATTACGTGGTGGCAGTCATGGTGGTAACAACCATCCAACCAGTGCAACATTTGATGCGTCGTTCACGGTTGACAATCCAACGCATGCACATGGAACATTTGCAGGATGGACAATCTCTGGAATGGATGATGTGACACACACACTGGGTTCAACAACGAATACGAATACCAGTGCGAGTGGTATCACTGCGACAACGTTCAAGAATTTACGTGCGACAGATGGCACTGTGACATTCACGGCGGTATGGACATGTGCAAACGGATATACCGGCAATAATTGTACGGCGTCTGTATCTACGGTCACATTAAAGAATGGTGCGACAACGGTTGATACAGTAACGGCAACGTTTGATGCGGCTATGCCAACAGTAAATAATACAACTGGTGAAGTATTAACAATGCCGACCAAGACCAAGGCTGTGTTCAAGGGTTACTATGACGCGACGAGCAATGGTGTACAATATTATACATCCGCTTTGGCCAGTGCACGTACATGGGACAAGACTGGTGCACAAACATTGTATGCAGTGTTTGCAGATTGCAGATGCACCAGTGACACAGGTGTCAAGACTTGTACAGCCAGCAGTGTATCTGGTAACAAGTGTACATATGATGTAACATATGAAGATGGTTATTATGGTGCAGCAACACAAACAAACAGCAATGCGGGGCAGGAAATGTACACAGCAACAGCAACTGCATGTACGAACAAACCAACGTCACATTCACACTACACTGGCTCTGCATCCAGCAACGCATGTCCATGGTCTTGTGATACTGGATATACAACAACCGGTAAACAAAATGGTACGGCGACTGGTACAGAAAGTGGCAAGGTATGTCGTGCGATTGATGACTATACCATAACATACACAATGAACAATGGTACAAATTACAGTGGCGCGCCAACGACATATAAATATGGTGTAGGTGCTACGATTAATGGTATGCCAACACGCAGTGAATATACATTTACTGGTTGGACGGGTTCGAATGGTACTACGGCTCAATTGACCGTGACAATTGGAACAACCGCCACAGGTAACAAGACATATACTGCGAATTGGAGTAAGTGTGATGCATGTAATGCGGGCACAGGTGCCACATGTGAATTGACAGTTGAAAGCAACACATGTACATATACAACGAATTGTTTGGACGGTTATCATGGTATTACTGGTAACGGTACTGCAACACCAAGTTGTACACCAAATACATACAAGATTCACTATGATGCAAATGCAACAGGTGCAACCGGCAGTATGACAGAAAGCACACATACATATGATACGCCAAAGGCGTTGACAGCCAACGGATTCACCAATGGTACCAAGAAGTTCTTGGGCTGGGCGAAATCCAGCACTGCGACGACCGCAACATATACAAATGCCCAAGAAGTGTTGAATTTGACGACAACAAATAATGGCACGGTGAATTTGTATGCGGTATGGGAATCATGTACGGCATGTGCCCCAGGTACAGGTGCAGAATGTACTTTGACGGCGCCATTGGGTGTATGTACATATGAAACAAACTGCTTAACAGGATACAGCAACTTACAAAATAACGGTGCACATAACCCAAGTTGTTCTGCTGATTGTAACGAAATCACAGTGAACAACACGGCACGTGGCGGCAGTACGGCAAATACAAAGTTGTACAAGTACACAGACAGCACCGATTGGTACACGGCATCAACATGTTCTGCTGCGTCCAAGGTTACGACAATCACAAGACCGAGTAAGACAAATGCTACGTTTACTGGGTATTATACAGCTAACAAAACAACCAACGTTGGTTCCAGTGCCAGCCCAAGTGTGTTGAGCACGACATGGACTGTGAATGCACCAACCACGATATACGCGTACTATGATTGTAACCAACATTATCGTACAGACGGTACAGATATTGCAGGTGCATGTACGAGTAATCAATATCTGTTGACATTGACAGATAGCAAGGTTGCAGCTAACTCTACAACTGCATACGAAGTGTATGGTGTTGAATGGCACAGCAGTCAAGGATTGACCATTACAACAGTCCCAGGCGTCAACCGTGCTAACTATACATTCCGTGGTTGGTACACAACTGATTTGGCTGATGTGACCAAGAATGATGATGCGGGTAATGTTGTCGGTGTTCGCAAGATGACAGGTACAGTATTGCCATCCAGCACCACAATCATAACCAGTGATACAACGTGGTATGCGGCATGGGCACGTAGTTGCATCACCCCATCAAATGGTAGTTGTGACATGACAGTGAAAGAAGATGGTACGGTTGAATATGTGACAACTTGCAACACGGGTTACACAATCAGTGGTGATGGTACATACAACCCAACATGCACGCCAAATACATACACTGTATCGTACACATTACGTGGCGGCAGTCATGGTGGTAACAACCATCCAACCAGTGCGACATATGATATAGACTTTACTGTGGACAACCCAACACACGCACACGGAACGTTTGCAGGATGGACAATCTCTGGAATGGATGATGTGACACACACATTTGGTTCAACAACGAATACGAATACCAGTGTGAGTGGTATTACCGCGACAACATTCAAGAATTTACGTGCGACATCTGGTACGGTTACATTCACGGCGGTGTGGACATGTGCGAACGGATATACGGGTAATAATTGTACGGCGTCTGTATCTACGGTTACATTGAACAAGAACACCAGCAGCAATGATACGACAACGGTCGCAACGGTTAGTGCAACATTTGATGCGGCTATGCCATCGGCTGATGTCAATGCTAACGCGTTAACGGTTCCAACACGTGCCAAGGCGAACAATACAACATATACGTTCAATGGTTACTTTGATGCACGTACCGGCGGAACAATGTATTATGACAAAGCGTTGGCCAGTGCACATACTTGGGACAAGACCGGTGCACAGACATTATATGCACAATGGTCAATGACATGTGATGCGGGTTATTACCTGCCAAAGAACACATTGGCATGTACACCATGTTTGGGTGGTCATTACTGCACAGGTGGTACGGAATATGTATTCAATGCAACAACAGACCAAGGTATCACTGGCAAGATCAAGGCGGGTTACTATGCGTCTGGTTGTGCCAAGACTGATACAGGTACAGTTTGTAGCAATACGTACAGTGGTGGTCAGTGTACAACAGATTCCACAACGGGTCGTCCAACATATACAGACGTGGCTGGCGGTGCGTCCAGATGTGAAGTCTGCCCGGCGGTAACAAATGCATTATCATCACGTGTTATTAGTTATGGGTATTATCCAGCTGTTCACGGAAATGGTGTGAATAACTGTTATGCAAACTTCACAGATTCTGACAGCACAGCAACATTCCATGTACTATGCTATCATGGTTCTGGTGATTATGGTGATGCGAATAGTCCTTGCCAAGTTTATGCACCAACAGCATGTGCGGCGGGTTATGGATCCATTATTGCGAACCAAACAGAATGGGGTTCATCATTTGCTAGTGTGTTGGGTGTTGATACTATGAATGGTCGTGTGTGTGGTAAATGTGCGGCGGGTAGTGCCAGTGCCGAAGGTGCGTTGACATGTACAACCTGTGAATTGGGTACATATGCATCGGCCCAAGGTATGGCGGCATGTGCAGAAGCAGACAATGGTTATTACGTATCCACAACGGGTGCAACATCACAAACACAATGTCCGGCTGGATATCGCAGTGGTTCCGACAATGGCCGCGATGCAGATACAGACTGTTTCGTGAACACAACGGCGGGTAACTATGTTGCAACACCAAATGCTGCACAAACCAGTTGTGCCCAGAATGGTTACTGCACAGGTGGTACCAAGGTGTATTATGGTCAAACCGGTGGTCGTGCATTATGTTCATCATTGGGTGGCGGTTTGTACAGCCATTCGGCGGCAGGATCTGATGAGGCATCCGATTGTTATGCAACTGTGTCGGGCGGTGAATACATTGGGAACAAGACCAATACAACATTCACAACTTGCGATGCCGGTTATAAATGCCCAGCGGGTAATGTACAATGGGATAGCATTGGTAACCGTACTGCATGTAGTGGTGTGAACGAATGGCAAGATGCAACAGGTCAAACGACATGTAAGTCTGTGACGGATGGTATGTACAAAAAGTCTGATAAAGAATTACAGAAATGTGGTACAGGATATTTCTGCAAGAATGGTGTACGTACGGCATGTACAACGTATGGTACGGGATACACAACCACAACAGAAACAGCATCCGTGAATACAGAATGTTTCTTGACGGTATCTGGTGGACATGTACGTCATGGCACATCAGGGACAACATTGGATGAATGTGTGGCGGGTACTTACAAGGCCGATAACCACAAAGAATTCTATGGTACACAATATACTTGTGATGATTGTACAACACGTACAAAGTACAGTGCGGCGGGTGCATCCGAATGTTCGATTGTGGATGCTGGGTATTATACAACCGGTTGTACGGGTGATGATAACTGCACAGGTCAAACATATTGTACAGGTACAACGTATTGTGTGGATGGTGTTCAAAATGAATGTCCAAATGCATATACGTATAAACGTACGACATTCCCAGCCGATTACTATGATCCAACGCTTACAAGCACGAGTGTACAAAATGCAACTGCACGCACGGCAATTACAGAATGTAGAGTGTTAAGTTGGTTGAGTAACGAACGTGGTACATTGTATGAATATGCGTTTTATGACACAACAACAAATAAGTATGATAATAGACAGTCTTATGGTTGGAGTGACGTTAATGCAGGGTATTACCTGACAACCAAGGGCAGCTGTGGCAGCTATGCGTACTATCTAAAGGCCGAAGTATGTCCAAGTGGCAGTTTCTGTCCAGGTAAGTCACATGTTACATGTAACCCAAGCAACCAAGCGACAGTTCATACAGAAAACTTTGGTTTGCAAACATGTCCAACAGGATATACATCCAATGATGGTGCGACCGCTGATACAGAATGCTATATCACGGTGAGTGGCGGACATTATATCGCCGAACCTGGTCAAAACAGCACGAACTGGGGTACTTGTGCGGCTGGTTATGCCAAGGCACAACATACGGTGAATTATGGCAGCACCAGTTCATGTGGTGCATGTACGGGTGCGACATATGCCGATACAACGGGTGCGTCATCTTGTACAACATGTCCGGCTGCGACAATGTATGCAAGCCGCATAGTTGGATATGGATATTATACTCAATCTGGTACACATGATACAGTGAGTGGTTGTAGGGCAACAATTGCTGAACAAGATCCAACAGGTGATTATACGTTGTCTTGTGGATTATCAAGTGGTGATTATGGTACAGGTGTGAACGCGAGTAGTACGGCTTGTATGGCTGGCAACGTGACATCATGTGCGGCTGGTAAATATGCACCATATGAAAACCCAGCGGCAAATGTTAAATGGGCATCCAGTGTTGAATCAATGATTGGTACGGTATGTGTGGATGTCGGTACAAGTTATTATTCTGCGGATGGTGATTTGACACGTACACAATGTACAACTGGGTTGGTAACAACTGGTACGGGTCTGGGCGCAGACGAATCATGTGATTGCGGACGTATGTTGAAGTTCAGCAACAATAATTCGTTACACTTGCGTTCTTGCCAAAAGACAACACCATCGATGAAGTTTGATTACAACAAAGATGGCGTGGCAGACTTGTTCGCCAACATGGTCCCAGATGTCGGTACGGTTATCAAGATGTCTGCGGGTATGACAAAGTCGTTCAAGGCAACATATGGTAATCAAGATTACTATATCTGTGATGATTCCAGTTGCTCGGGGACGGCCAGTGCCGAAGATGATTCGAATGCAAAGTTCATAATTACAACAACCAACATGGGTGCAAACAGCGTGTTCAACTTTGATATGTCGGCCACCGGTACGTTCACTGTGAATTGTGGCACAGGTGGAACGTTATCGGGGACCGGTGTATCAGGTAACACGATTACTCGTAGCGATACAACATCTGCGACGTATACGTGCACATATCCAAATGGTGGTACAAAAAATATTAAATTCGATGGAACGGCTACCGGATATAATACAAATGCACAAAACCCAGTGGCTGCATTCAAGGTTCATGGAACGACTGATGCGGGCAAGGTGGCGGCTGTGTCCGGATCGCTGGGTGCTTTGATGCCAACACTGGGGCAAAGCAACGGACAACAACCAAGGTTTGCCGGCACATTCACTGGGTGTGGTAATTTGACATCTGTACCGGCCGGGTTGTTCAGTAATGTAACAGGTGCAACCGATTATATGTTCAGTAATACATTTTCGGGTTGTACTGGGTTAACAACTGTACCTGCTGGCTTATTCAGTGGCGTTAATGGTACGGCACCTAATATGTTTATAGCAACATTCCTAGATTGTACCGGTTTGGAAACAATACCAAGTGGATTGTTTAGTGGTATAAACGGCAGTTCCGTCGGGTTGTTCTCTTATACCTTTAATGGTTGCAGCAGTTTGCAATCAATACCAGACAACCTGTTCGTTGGTGTGGGTAGTGCAGCATCCAGTTTGTTTAACCGTACATTCGCAGGATGCAGCAGTTTACAATCGATACCGGCCAATCTGTTCGCAAATGTCCAAGGTATTGCTGGATATCTGTTCCATCACACATTTGAAGGATGCACCACATTAACACAAATCCCAGGAACATTATTCAGTGGTGTATCAGGAACTAATAATGCGGCATTTGAAGCAACGTTTAAGGGATGCACGGGTATTACATCAATACCAGCCGGGTTGTTCAGTGGTATTACAGGTTTGTATGGATCATGGGGCTTCCAGGAAACGTTTGCAAATTGCACCAGTTTGACAGGCTATATCCCATCAACAACGTTCAGTGGATTGGTTGCCAACGGTTCGCCATCAGGTAATAATTTAACCATTTGGAAAGATACGTTCTTGAATACACAATTGGCGACAACATGTCCAACGGGTACAACACCATATTCGACAGGATATGAATCGACATGGGCATCGTACGCAGGTCGCGCAGCGGTTTCCTGTCAGTAAAACAAAGTTTACACAACCAAACGAAAAAAGCGCCCTGTGGAAATTCCCTGGGCGCTTTTCGGTATAATAAAAAACGCACCAATGTGGTGCGAATGTGCCGTTGTATCAGTGTGAACATATAAGCCGGATTCTGTTCTGCCACAATATGTTTACTGGTGGGTACGGCGCCGGCCAGGACATAAAGTGGTAGCAAGCATAATTAATCTGCACAATGCGTTGCCACAAAGTGTCAAGCCCCCTACCCGTTCTTTTAATCGCCCTGGGAACTGGGGCAAAGAACCTTTTTGGGGTTGCTGCGCATAGAGATTGCCCGTTTCATCCCGAACTAAATCGGCTCGTCTCTGTTGCTCTAATCGTCGGGTCACCCCGCGTGGATGTTATCCACTATGCGTCCCAATGCAGTCCGGACTTTCCTCCGCCATTGCTGACGGCTATGCTTCGTCCACCTGATATTGATATGATTTTACTTTGTTTTTTTGAAAAATCAACAAATTATTTGTCTTCGCCCATGTGGCGCGCAGATTTTAATGCGGTTTGTAATGCCTGCATCGCGATGCTACGGATTTTTGGCGCAAATGCACGCATATTCATACGATCGGCAACCGTATTTCCAATCAATGTCGCGATGTATTCCATCTGGGTCGGTGCAATTGTGTAAATTTCACTGGTTATATCGTCGGTTTTTAGTTTTTGTACGTTCGTTGATTGCATGTTTTTACCCCGCTGTATCAAAAAAAATTATAAATTTCACTTGTTTATTTTTCTTTCATAATTATATCATAAAGTGGCTTGACCGCAAAATATAAAATTGCTATAAATACTGTGATAAAAAATATAAGGAAAAAGGTATGAATATTATTAAATTACTTTTGGGTTCTGCGAATGACAGACTGGTTAAATCTTATGACAAAACTGTTTCTTTGATAAATGATTTGGAACCAAAATATCACGCAATGAGTGATGATGAATTGCGGGCACAAACCGAAATATTAAAAAAACGTCTTGCTGATGGCGAAAAAGAAAAATCTGTGTTGCCTGATGCGTTCGCCGTCGTGCGCGAAGCCGCAGCACGTTCTGTGGGAATGCGCCATTTCAATGTACAGTTGATTGGTGGTATGGTTTTGAATAATGGGCAAATCGCAGAAATGAAAACCGGTGAAGGTAAAACATTGGTTGCAACTTTGGCCCTGTATTTAAAAGCATTGTATGGCAAGGGTGCACATTTGATTACTGTGAATGATTATTTGGCATCACGTGACGCACAATGGATGGGAAAAATTTATAAGTTTTTGGGACTGACCATTGGTATTATTCAACACGATATGTCTGACGACGAACGTCGTGCCGCGTATGCGTGTGATATTACGTATGTTACGAATTCCGAATTGGGTTTTGATTATTTGCGTGACAATATGAAATTTTTCAAAGAACAACAAGTATTGCGTCCTTTGTTCTATGCCATCGTTGACGAAGTCGATAGTATTTTAATTGACGAAGCACGTACACCACTTATTATATCAGGCCCATCCGAAGATGTCAGTGAACTGTACAACAGTGTTGATGCGGTTGTGGCTCAATTTGGTCCGGACGATTTCAAAAAGGATGAAAAAGATAGACATGTGACGTTAACTGAATCTGGGGTGGATACGGCAACACGTCTATTAAAAGAAGCGGGATTGTTGGTTGGTGATAATTTATATGCATCTGAAAATGCGTCGTTGGTTATGCATATTCAACAATCTTTGTTGGCACATAATTTGTATCAAAAGAATGTTAACTATGTCGTGCGTAATGACGAAGTTTTAATCGTTGATGAATTTACTGGGCGTGTTATGACAGGTCGTCGTTTTGGACGCGGTCTGCATCAGGCGATTGAGGCCAAAGAACATGTAACCGTGCAACCAGAAAATCAAACTGTATCCAGTATTTCATATCAAAACCTGTTCCGTTTATATGAAATTTTGGCTGGTATGACCGGGACCGCCATGACCGAGGCCGCAGAGTTCGAAGAAATTTATAAACTGCGTGTGGTGTCAATTCCAACAAATCGCCCTGTGGCGCGTATTGATCATCATGACGAAATCTATCGTAACAAAACAGAAAAATATGATGCTATTTTAAAACAAATTCAAGAATGTGTTGAACGTAAACAACCTGTGTTGGTTGGTACGGTGTCTATTGAAAAATCCGAAGAATTGGCTGCGTTGGTACGTGAAAGATTGGGAATTAATCCTGCTGTGTTAAACGCAAAGCATCACGAATCCGAAGCAAAGATTGTTGCCCAGGCTGGTGCACCGGGTGCTGTTACGATTGCTACTAATATGGCTGGTCGTGGTACCGATATTAAGTTAGGTGGTAATGCCGAAGAATTGATTGCTGCGTTAGATGCGGATGCACCTGATTTCGAAGATAAAAAGAAAGAAATTTATGACAGAATCGAAGAAAATAAGAAACTGGTTCTGGATGCTGGCGGTTTGTATGTTATTGGTACAGAACGTCATGAATCACGTCGTATTGATAACCAGTTGCGCGGCCGTTCAGGACGGCAAGGCGACCCCGGTGATTCAAAGTTTTTCTTGGCTTTGGACGATGATTTAATGCGTATATTTGGCGCCGCCCGTTTGGATAGTATGCTGACCACATTGGGATTAAAAACCGGCGAAGCCATTACACATCCATGGATAACCAAGGCTTTGGAAAAGGCACAAAAACGTGTCGAAGCCCGTTATTTCGAGGCACGTAAAGAGTTGTTAAAATACGATAACGTTATGAATGAACAACGTACTGTGGTTTATAAACAACGTAATGATTTGATGACTTCCAAAGATTTAACTCCGTTGGCACACGAAATGATTGGCGACGTTGTTGAAATGATTTGCGAAAATAATATTGCTGAAAAATCTCATCCAGCTGATTGGAATACCAAAGGCATACATGATGCAATATTACGCACATTTGCGTTGGATATTACCGATATTGAAAACTGGAAAACAGATGAAGAAATCACAGAACGCAAAGCTTATGAATCTTTGTATAATTTGGCAATACATCGTTATACACAACAGGCCGAAAAATATGGTCACGAATTAATGCAAATGGCATCACGTCAAATGATGTTGGGTGCATTAGACAGTGTTTGGAAACGCCACTTGCAACAAATGGATTATTTACAGATGGCAATCGGTTTGCGTGGTTATGCACAACGTAACCCATTGTACGAGTATAAGCGTGAAGCTTTGGAATTATTTAAAAACACTATTAATAATTTCAAAATTATGTCTGTATCTTATATTTGTCGTATGGAATTGACACGCGAAGATGTTAATAAAACAGATAAAGAACGCGCTGCGCATGATGCTGCTTTGAATGGCCAGGCGAACATTCATCGTAACTCGCCTTGTCCATGTGGATCTGGGTTAAAGTACAAAAACTGTCATGGGAAATTGGTATAGATAAAATGAACAAAATACCATTTTATATTGGAAATATTGTTGCATGTTTCGTGCCAAATAATAAACGGCGCAGTCGTGTACGCGGGTGGCTGAATGTTGCCCTATTTCGTCCATGGATTGCCGCATTTGTACGACACGTATATGGTATTAAACCTAAAAACATAAAGTTTGTTCGACAAATAACTTTGAACCGTATGTCTTGTGTTGTGGACGATAAATATTTTGTGAAGGTTTTTCGCAATGCAAATGTTCGCCAGTTGAATAATTTAAAATTCTTGCTGGATTTTATAAGACCGTATATGCATGTGGAAATTTCCAATATTGTGGTTCATAAAACTATCCCTATGTATGTTTCACCCAGAATACCTGGACGGGGTATCTATGATTTTGACAAAGCGGATGTTTTAAAAAATGAAAAAAAGATTTTAAAACAAGTTGCGAATATTATTCATGATTTGCAAAGTGTAGATGTTAAATCTATACCGGATGCTGATCGTTTCAAAATTGGCGTGCAACCTGAACGCACACCAGAACATTTGGTTGGGAAAAAACATCCTGTGTTGGCACATTTTGATTTAAACGAGAAAAACTTTTTGTTTGATGATGAACTGAATATTGTTGGTGTCATAGATTGGGATTCACTATCGATTGCGCAACACCCTGAAACAGATATGGAAATATTTACGAAATACTGGGAACAATGCAAAAAACGTTTTGACATCAGGAAGAAACGTCTTTTGTAAAACACAGGATTATGTATGGAAGGAAAGTTTATTCATCTTCATTTACATTCAAAAATTTCCGTTGGTGCCAGTACCATCGCGGTTGGTGCAAATAAAAAAGCCGGTATTTTAGTTGGTATCCCAGAATTATGTATTGCAAATGATATGCCTGCATGCGCTTTGACAGATACAAATATGATGTCTGGGTGTGCAGAATTGTCTGATGTGATGCCTGCAAATAAATTACAGCCGATTATTGGTATCGAAATATCATTAAATCATCACAAGGCAGATCCCAAGGTTTTACGTTCTGGATCTTTATCTAAAATAGTTTTATTGGCACAAAATCACGATGGTTATTTAAATATGTGTGAATTAACACGTATAATGTATATGCGTGGTGATAATCATCATTTAGGACCATATATCACCATGGATGAATTGGCACCATTGTCAAACAATTTAATTTGTTTATCTGGGGCACATGTGGGGCCGATTGGTATGGCAATCTTAAACAATCAAATTTCTATGGCACGAGATTATGCCGCAAAATTTCAAGAATTATTTGGTGATAGGTTTTACATAGAAATTCAACGTCATGGATTGGATGATGAAATAAAAACAGAACCTGAATTTTTACGTATAGCACAAGAATTAAATATTCCTATTGTTGCCACAAATGATGTTTGTTTTGCTGCACCAGAAAATTACGAGGCCGCGGATGCATTAGGATGTGTGTTGGGCCAAACAAAAGTTATTGATCCAAATCGTCTACGTAAATCTTCGGAACAATATTTTAAATCAACTGCCGAAATGCAAGAATTATTTGCCGACTTACCCGAGGCGATTGAAAACACAGAAATAATCGCCAGCCGTTGCGGTTTTATGGTAAATGTAAATGAAAAACCATTATTACCAAAATTCGGTGACGACTTTGAAACGGAATGCCAAATGTTGCGCGATGATACAATGCGCGGTTTGGCTGCACGTATCAAAGAACAAGGCATTACCGACACGCAACCATATTATGATCAGGCTGAATTTGAATTAAATGTTATTATTGGAATGGGTTTCCCTGGGTATTTCTTGATTGTTGCAGATTATATTCAATGGTGTCGTGATAACGATATTTTAACAGGACCAGGCCGTGGTTCGGGGGCTGGCTCTATTGTTGCATGGGCATTGGGTATTACACACGTTGATCCTTTGAAATATGGTTTGTTGTTTGAAAGATTTTTAAACCCAGATCGTATTTCCATGCCTGATTTTGACGTTGACTTTGAACCAACTGGTATTGAACGCGTATTAGCGTATATATGCGATAAATACGGCCATGATTCTGTATGCCGTATCATCACGTTTGGCAGTTTACAAGCACGCGGTGCAATTCGTGATATTGGACGCGTGTATGGAATTCCATATTCTAAATCTGACAGATTATCTAAATTAATACCTGCTGATGCAAAAAATTTAAAAGAAGCGGTGGAATCATCTAATGAAATGCGGGAAATCTTGGCTGCTGACAGTGATATGGATAAAGTTATCAAGGTTGCCGAAGAATTAGAAGGTTCTATTCGTAACCTGGGGCAACATGCATGCGGTGTTGTTATTGGTGACCGCCCTACTACTAAGATTGCACCAGTATATCGTGATCCATCAAACCCGTTACCATCCAGTCAATATGACGGACATTATTTGGAAGCAACGGGACTCATTAAGTTCGACTTTTTAGGATTGGAAACATTGGTGGTATTAAAGCATGCCGTAAAGTTAATTCAACAAACACGTGGAATTACTGTGGACTTGGATAAAATACCAACCGATGATGACGTAACAATGAAATTGTGGCAACGCGGACTCACCGAAGGCATATTCCAATTCGATGCCCCGTTTGTTAAACAAACGTTGCGCAAAATGCAACCAACCAGTTTCTTGGAAATATCTGCATTGAACGCATTAAATCGTCCTGGGCCCATTGCATTTATTCCGCAATTTATCGCACGTATGCATGGCGAAGAAAAAATCGAATATGTGCACCCAAAAGCCGAACCTATATTGAAGGAAACATACGGTATTATCGTTTATCAAGAACAGGTGATGTTATTGACACGTGCACTGGCAAACTTTACACGTGGTGAATCTGATACTGTGCGTAAGGCTATGGGTAAAAAGAAAATTGAATTACTGGCCAAGATGGAAGTTAAATTCTTGGATGGTTGTGAAGAACAAGGAACATTAGACAGGGAAACAGCCAAAGATTTGTGGGAAAAGTTTAAAGAATTTGCAAAGTACGCTTTCAATAAATCACACGCTATTGCATATTCTATTGTTGCAAATCAGTGTGCATATTTAAAGGCGCATTATACACCTGAATTTTTAGCGGCATCTATGTCCAGCAATTTGAATGACACCGATCAATTGGCTATGTTTGTGGATGACGCAAAATCTAATTTTGGAATTCAAATCGTTGCCCCAGATATTAACGAAAGTGAATCTTTGTTTACGGTCAAAGACGGCAAAATTGTTTATGCCTTGGCCGCTATCAAAGGTGTGGGAACGGCCGCCACAGACGCGATTATCGCTGAAAGAAATGCCAACGGTAAATTTAAAAATTTGACTGATTTTGCAAAACGTTGCGCGCCTATTATGAACAAAAGAATACTGGAAGCATTTGCCAAGGTTGGTGTATTAGATTCTTTGGAAAAAAATCGTGCTGCAATCTTTATGAATGCGGATATGATTTTATCATATGCATCAAAAAGTAAAGACAGTGGGAATTTATTGTCTTTGTTTGCTAATACAACCCAGGACGATGTTATGGAAGATAGATTGCGTTCCAATCTGCCTAAAACAGAAGCGTGGACGTTTGCACAAAGATTAGAAAATGAATTATCTGCGTTGGGTTTTTATATTTCGGCACACCCATTGGATCAATACAAAAATTTAATTGCTCGTGAAAAATTAGTTACCAGCACAACGTTAGATTCTGTGGGCGACAGAAAACCTGTACGTATTGCCGCAAATGTTGGATCATATTCGCGTCGTCGCACAAAAACTGGCAAAGAAATGATCACAATCAACGCGTCCGACAGTTATGGTAATATTGATGCTGTGGCATTTGGGGATGCAGCCATTGAATTTGCAAATATCTTATCAAAAGAATCTTTGGTATTAATATCCGGAAAATCGTCTTGTCGTGATGACCGGGTGTCTGTTTTCGTGGATTCCATTACACCATTATCTAATTGGGTCGCAAAAATTGCTAAAAAAATTACACTGGATGTTTGGAATGGATCCGTGTTGCCTGATTTAAAAAAGACAATATCAACATTGCCCGTCGGTTCTACACGGGTGGCATTGAATTTACATGGCGCCGACAAAATCGCAACAATGGTATTGCCTGGGGGTGTTGAATTAGGCGAAAATACAGCCACAGATTTATCTGCTTTGGGAATAAAGGTGCAAATTGAATGATGAAACATATACCCGTATTATTGAATGCCGTAATGAATGAATTAGGTGATTTAAATAATAAAATCGTTGTTGATGCAACGTTTGGCGCAGGTGGTTATACCCGTGCTTTTTTGAATGCGGGTGCATCGGTTGTTGCTTTTGATCGCGATCCCAACGTCATAGATGATGCCAATGATATCAAAAAAGAATTTGGTGACAGATTTCGTTTTATCGCAAAACCTTTTTCGGCAATGACAGATTTGCAAGAACAATTTGATGCGATTGTATTTGATTTAGGAATATCATCTATGCAAATTGATATTGCATCACGTGGTTTTTCTTTTCGTAACGATGCACCTTTGGATATGCGTATGTCAGCATCAGGTGTTTCGGCTGCTGATTTAATCACACAATTAACTGACGTTGAATTGGCACAAATTTTGCGTGAATATGGTGATGTGCCTAAGTCATCAATCTTGGCGCGTGCAATCAAAAAAGCGGCACCAAAAACAACATTTGAATTACGTGATTTAATTTATAATCCACGTGACATTGCGCCCGTATTCCAAGCATTACGAATTGCGGTTAATGACGAATTTGGCGAAATTAAACGCGCGTTGGATGGTGTACCTAATTTGTTAAAACCCGGCGGCAAGTGCTTGGTTGTAACATTCCATTCAATCGAGGATAGATTGGTTAAAAATATTTTCCGTGATTTAACAGATATTCCTGGGAATCCACTGATACCTGTTGCCGCATCTGCGCCATTTAAATTAATTCGTGCTGTTACCCCAGGGGCCGACGAATTGGAAAATAATCCACGGGCACGGTCTGCACATTTGCGTGGGGTACAAAAATCATATTGACCCAAGTATGCGATTTAATGTAAAATACCAGAACGAAAGGAAAAGGAAAACATGAATAAAATTACAAAATCTATTTTGGTTATCGCATTGGTTACTATGGCATTTGCTGATGCGATGGCGGTGTGTCCGGTATGTACTGTGGCTGTGGGTGCCGGATTAGAAGGTGCACGCTTGTTGGGTGTCGAAGATGTTATCACTGGTATTTGGGCCGGGGGACTAACTTTATCGATTTCTGCGTGGACGGCAAACGTGTTGCATAAACACGGTGTTAAAAATGCAATTTGGTATATTTTGAATTTTGTACTGTATTATGCCCTGTTGGCCGGTGTGTATTTCTTGCCTTTGGGCAATCCAGTTGTTCGGTTTGATGAAAATTGTATGTGGGGTATCGATCAGTTTTTATTAGGTGCAATTGTTGGTACGGTTGTATTTTTCGGTATGCAAAAATGGTATCAACGTATCAAGGCTGCAAATGGTGGCCATGCAAAATATCCTTTTCAAAAGGTTGTTATGCCATTTGGCGGATTATTGATTGTGACGGTAATTTTCTGGGCAATTATTAGATGGTTGCCTATGATTGGAATTACGTTGTGTTAATAGGAGAAAAATATGAAAAAGAACACGAAAAAATTAACTATGGAAGAAATGATTGAAAAGGTTGACGCCGCTAAAAAGGCCAATCCATTAGATTTATCGTCTGATCAAGATTTATCAATTGCATTGATGAATTTGATTTCATTGGAAGAACATTTCTTTTTCAGTGGCGCAAAAACTAAAAAGCCCGGGTTTTACGATTTGTTAAACACTGTGCGTAGTATGCGCAAAGAATTAATGGAACGCATCGTTGATAAATCCAGTGTCGAAGGTGGCGAGGTTTGGTGTATTTCAAAACATTTGTTGGCTGCTTCTATGCGCTTGATGGAGGTTGGCACCAAGGCATTAGGCGCCGGTAAAAAGGCGGATGCAACGGCTATGTTTGAAAAGGCATATGATTTGTATTCTTTATTCTGGGGATTAAATATGCACTTGATTGACTTGGACGGTGTACATGAATCTGTGCCGGCATTTTATGATGGCGCGATGGCTGAATGCAAAACACCAGAATCTAAAAAAGTTGCCAAAACAAAGGTTGAACCTGAAAATTCTAAACCAACATCTACGGTGAAACGTCTGGGACAATGGGTCAAAAAAGCGGTCAATTGTTGCATCGAATAATTACTGTTGATTTAGGGTTGGAAAAAATGGTATAATAACTCCAAGAGAGAATGAAGTGAGAAAGAATATTAAATCTGTTTTTGGTGTTATGTGTATTGCATCGATTGTGGCCAGTGGCGCGATGGCGGCTGATAACCCTGCCCCACGTTCGGCGGCGAATATGGATGCGGCACGTTCTGTGAATACAGGTATGCGTGGCAAGCAACCGACTGTTAATCAGCGTAATGGTGCAAACCGTGTTGTTCGTAATGTTGCCACGGGACGTACGGCAATTACACCAAATGTTAATGTTCGTTCTGGGGGTGGTGCTTTGCGTAATGCACGCAATATAATCACAGATGTCAGTAATGCCATTGTAAATCGTGCACTGGGTTTATCACGCAGTGCCGTAACACAACCTGCGACGGTACGTGTTGCAAAAAAGGGTGTTGCACGTTCTGGGATTGGGATGCCTGCGCGTGCGACGGCCGTGTTCTCTGATATATCTACATTGGGTGCCGGTTATAATAATTGTCGCAACGCGTACAACACATGTATGGATCAATTTTGTGCTGGGGCAAATGAAACATATCGCAGATGTTTTTGCAGTAATGCCTTTACTTCTTTACGCGACAAAGAAAATGCTTTGGATGCAGCAACACAAATGTTGGCTAGTTTTGAAGACAACAATTTGAATGCTGTCAACAAAACTGCCGAGGAAGTTAATGCCATGTATTCCGCAACATCCGGGGAAATGGCAATTAAAAATGACACATCTGGTGCGGCAGCGTTGTTGAGTGATATTGGTGATTTGTTATCGGGCAAGAAAAAAGCCACAGATACACAATCAATGACGTCTTTGACGGGGTTGTCGATTAATTTCTCGTCTGATTTGGGCGACATTTGGGGTGCTAGTTCCGATTCGATATTTAATGATAATTCTGGCATAGATTTAGCATCGTTGGAGGGTGTGGAATTATATAACAACGCACATCAGCAATGTATGCAATTAGTCGCATCATCTTGTGAAAATGCTGCAACAAAGAATATGGCGAAAAGCGCGTACAGTATTTTAATTAACCAAGACTGTAATGCGTACCAGAAAAAATTGGATGCAAAAACAGAACAAGTAAAAAACACCGTTCGTACGGCTGAAAAATACCTGCGCGAGGCCAGATTAGAAGAGTATCGTTCACATAACTCGGCTGATGTTAACGAATGCATGGACAAGGTTGAAAGGGCTTTAAATCAATCCACTGCATGCGGTTCTGATTATCAACGTTGTTTAGATTACACCGGGGTTTATGTTAATTCCACAACAGGCGAGCCGATTTATTCACCACGTTTATTTATGTTGAACGAATTGATTGTATTGAATGGTACGTCATCGGATGTGTTAACACAAAATCCAGAGTTTAATAGATTTTTAGATTCAAAACGTATGTACGCAAAATCTGCATTAGATTCATGCCGTGATATTGCTGATACTGTGTGGACTGAATTCAAACGTAACGCGTTGATTAAAATTTCACAGGCCCAGGACGAAAAAATCGAAGAAATTAAAATGTCTTGTGTCAGCACAATGAAAGAATGTTATGATACACAAAGTGGCGCGTTAAAAAGTTTTGATGATACAACCGCCAAGGTATCTGGTGCATTGGCGGCACGCGCATCGCGTGATATGTGTTCTGATAAAGTGGCCGCGTGCGCTGCATTATATCGCACAGGTAACGAAACAGAAACATGTAAAATAGATAACAAAACCAATCGTATAACGAATGCAGACAAATGTGGTTTGGCATCTTTGATGAATTTTGTAAATACTGTCGATGATGTTCGTGTTGCCGAAGGATGTGGCGCAGCAGTTGAAAGTTATTTAAAAGATTTATGTACCCCAACATCCGGGGATGATGGTTATCCATGGAATTGTCGTTTAAAGAAGTTCGGTGATTATGGGCAGTTATCAGAAAATACGTTTAGTTGGACAAAAAGTACTGGTAACCGTAGAAATGATAATTTGATTAATCAGGTTGTAGATTTTGCGACCGAAACATGTGGTGTTGGCACAGATGGTAAATTAGAATCACGCGCCCAAGCCGAGGTTATTCAACAATTAGAAAATGTTTATGAAGCATTAGCTGATTTGATTGGTGATAAATGCGAAGCCGCCGACGGAATTTGGGTTGATGGTACAGATATGACTGCTGGTGGTATTAGCACGGGTGATTATGTGGATAGTTTTTATAGCACAACATTTGGTAAGAGTGCTGTGACAGCCAATAGTGATTATGGTATTAACACATGGGGGTATTGCATCAAGAACACTGTAAAGGCGCGTTGTGATGCCGAAAATAAACGTACTGGGTCGGCTGGGTATGCAACATATGATGCTGCGGCTGGTAAATGTGACTTTACCGTTGAATATTACCAAGACCAATGTGAAATGGTGCATGGTGTATGGGGACCAGACAGTCATTGTTATTTAGAATAATAAATACGAGTTGCACATAGGTGAAAAAATGAGATTATATGTAAAATTGTTTTTTGTTGGATTGATAGCATTGTCACAGTCCGTACCGGCATTCGCAAAAAATGGCAAGTTTGCGTGTGATGATTCCAAAGGATGTTGCGAGAATGATACAGGCGGATTACATGCCGATGAATTTTGGTATTGCGGTCCTGTTAATGTTACAGATGATAAGTGGTGTAAGAATGCAAAATTAAACAACAGCGATAGACGAAGTTGGTATCAAAACGGTGGTAAATTTACTTTCTCTAACAGTACATATTGGTGTTGTGCAAACCAAGGTGAAGTTGGTAAGTGGCGTAGTGGTTCAAACTGGATTACAAAGACGGAAACTGTAACAAAAACGTTTACCAATCCTGTGGGTACTTGTACATGGGTCAAAAAGACGAATATTTGTGGTAAGGTTGATAATCCAAATGATGAATGTATGGAACCTACACCGTGTGAGGTTGGTTTGGTGCGACGTCAAACAACAGGCAAATGTGCCCAACCATGTACGGATGGTTATGCGTATTCTGGTGAAATAGATGATACATGTGTTCCATGTGAAGTAACCAGTTCCCAAGGAATTGTTAATGATGTTTGTGTAAAATGTGCATTGAACGAATATTTTAGTAAAACTAAATTAGCGTGTATTAAATATTCTGATATGACCCAAGTATCAGCATCAGCGCACGAAGCATGTTGGTTATGTTCAACCCCAGAGGTAATGCGCGATTGTTTAACACAAATGTCGGAGAAAGGCAAATTAGATGCAAAAACAAGAAACGCATGTTCTCTTAATGGTTCACAAAGCACTAGTGAAACCTGGGTCAATACTGTAAATTTTAACACAGGTCCAAAGGCACCTGCATCAAGTCTTTTTTAAATGAATCTGTTTTATGACATATACGGCACCGACGGTGCCGTTTTTTTGTTGTATTGCATTATTAAAATGAAAACGTCGTGATGCTAATATATTTATTTATTGTCCGTATCGTCAGTTTGGACGGAAACCCTGTCACCTTGGACCAATGCTGTTAATATATCCATTATCGTTGCACGCTGTTTATCGTTTGCCAATTTCCAATATAACGTTATTAAACGCAATGTTTCGTTTTTAGACATTGGATCATCAGCATCAGGTTCACCAATACGACGTGATTTGTTTGCCTTGGTTTCATCAGGTAAATTTCCCGGCAGTCCACAAAAGAAAAATGATACAGGTGTATCTAATGCCTGGCCAACCTGGAACAGGCGCGCCGCAGAAATACGATTAGATGCAGATTCATATTTTTGAATCTGTTGACATGATACCCCACAACGTTCACCCAAATCTTTTTGTGATAATCCCAACATCATACGACGTAATTGCATACGATGCCCGATATGATTATCTATTTCTGTTTTTACATATTGTTTACCGGACATTTATTTCCTTCTTGGCTTTTACAAAGTTATCTTTCCTTGTATTTATAATATTTTTTTGATTGTTTTGCAATAGAAAATACTTATAATTACCCTTAGTTATTTAGGAGAAAATTATGAAAAAACCTTTGGTTCTGTGCATTATGGACGGTGTTGGAATAAATGAACGTGTTGAACATAATGCGGTTAAATTGGCGAATATGCCTTTCTTTGATTCTTTGTTACAAAAATACCCTCATTCCAAGATAGAGGCCAGTGGTCCTGCGGTCGGTCTGCCTGATGGGGTTATGGGTAATTCCGAAGATGGACATTTTACATTGGGAATTGGACGTATTGTTAACAAGTTCTTGCGCAGATTTGATTTGGAAAACTGGGATAAAAATGCGCCGTTACAAAAATTTATCGATGATGTTAAACATGATAACGGAATTGTACACTTGGTCGGTATAAACAGTGATGGTTGTGTTCATGGCAGTATTGCCGAACAGATGCTGATTTCAAAACGTATATTGGATGCCGGATTGCGTTTGTGTATTCATTTTACCAGTGATGGCCGTGATACACCGGCACAATCTGCGGCAAAATATATTGATTTTATCCGCAAAGAATTGGGTGAATACCTGGATGATGGACGCGCGTTTTTTGGAACACTGACTGGTCGTTATTGGACAATGGATCGCGACCACAACCTGGACCGTACAGAAAAGGCATTTAATGCGATTGCAAAAGGTGTGGCTGAAAATTCTGCGCCAGATATTGATACGGCATTACGTGATGCATATGCGCGTGGTGAAACCGACGAATTTATTAAACCAATCGTTATAAAGCCAACACCAATAACACAAAAAGATGGATTTTTATTTGGTAATTATCGTTCTGATCGTGCGCGTCAAATATTGCGTATGATTTTGACAACTGAATGTCATATTTTATGTTTTTCACAGTATGGCGAAGGATTAAATGAATTTTGCCCTGCACTGTTAGAAGATATTCCTGTCAAAAACACCCTGGGTGATGTATTAGCAGAGAATGGGATATCACAATTGCGTATCGCAGAAACAGAAAAATATAACCATGTGACATATTTCTTTGATGCGGAACGTAATATTGATTTTCCTGGGGCAAAGAAAATTTTAATTCCATCCCAGCATGTGCCAACGTTCGATATGAAACCAGAATGTTCTGCGGTGGAAATCACAGATGCTTTGTTACAAGAATTGCCTAACTTTGATGTGGTGATTTTGAACTGGGCAAATGGCGATTTGTTAGGTCATACCGGGAACGAGACCGCTGCAATTCAAGGGTTAGAATGTTTAGATAAACAACTGGCCCGATTGGTGCCGGCGGTATTGGAATTGGGCGGTGCGTTACTGATTACAGCCGACCACGGAAATTGTGAAGAAATGTGGGATTATAAAAATAATGTGCCACTGACATCACATACAACAAACTTGGTTAATATGATTGTGGTTGGTTTAGGCGATATTGCGGTGAATGATGGAGGGCTGGCCGATATTGCACCAACCATGTTAAAGATTTTGAATTTGCCACAACCAACGGATATGACAGGAAAATCTTTGGTTTAATAAAAAATTCCGCATAATGCGGAATTTTTTTTATCGTTGATTTGCCTGGCGGGCGATAACATTACTTAAATTTGTTATGTTTGTATCGATACATTCGCCGTCTGGGTTATATACGAAAACTATTTCCAAAGTATCCCCTTGGGATACACCATGAATAGGATAATCTTGGATTGTTGCTGTATCATCGGTATTATCAACATTAACCAGTGTCATTTTTTGGTGTAATTTATAACCGTCTGGGGTTTTCTTGTGACGAGACTCGATTGTATGGGGTGTATAATCTTGTTCCAAACCTGTAACCCTCATAATCCCTTTGTCGCGACGTAACGATTGTTCATACGCGTATTGTTCGGCCTCTTTTTCCTCTATCTTTTTTTGTGCATTTTTGTTAACCAGATAATTTGCTTCTGCTGTGGACATAGCACAAAATAAAATAATAACAACATAGGGTGCGGCTTGGTAACGCACTTCTTTAATTCGGTTCCTGATTGCCTCCATTTGATCTTTGATGTTTTGCAATATAATTCTCGTCATTCTTATTCTCATTTGTGTTCCTTTACATGTATCTACTCAAATCGAATACTTGCTCTGCTAAAATAGGGTTTATTTCCGCATTTCCTATGACTTTGCCACTGGAATCAGTTGGGGTTTCAATCACAATATGAGAACCGGGCTGCATGTATATATACCGATCATCGCCTTCGCGTGTTTGTAATTTCATCGTGTCACCAGTTTGCGTATTCACCAATGTAATGTCGTGCTTTATTGGCGGAAAATGTCGTATATTTTCAACAATTTGTAGTGTATCACGTTGGTATATGGTATCTTGGTGGTTTTTTTCTGATTTTTCATGTTTTCTATGTACTGAAGTCGTGTCCGCCGCTATCCATACAAGCAGAGCCCCAGTCATTCCACATGCAAACACAATAAACCAGACCAGAAATTCGTCTCCGTATCCGTCATCATAAGATGCATCCTTGAATCGTTGTTTAATCCCCTTAAAAAATTTTTTTATCATTTTTGTTTCCTGATATTATCTATTCATGACCAAATATAGTACAAAATATAAATATGTCAATATATTTTTATAAAAAAACACCCCTTTTATGGTTAAAAAGAGGTGATTTAGCGTAGTTTTAGTGTGACGCAGGTTGTTTTTGATGTTGTTTTATAAAATCTGCAATTCTTCTTTGCTCAGTTAGATTTTCCACATATTTACGACCATCACTGTAACGTCTCACCACAATCTCGTCATCAACATTAACATAAGGGTTATGGTCAAAATTTATTGTCATGATTGTACCCAAAGTATTGGCAACCCTGACATCTGTGCTCGCCAACAACAGTGGTTCTGCGAGAGCATACCCTGTTTTGAGTGTGTAATTATAATCAACATGCAACACTTTATATTTTTCCTTCATTTGTTCTTCCTTTTGTTGTTATTTGACGACGTTGTTTAAAAAATTCCTTTAACAATGTGGCGGATACGGGCGCAAATTCCGGCATTTGATAAACTTTTGGTTTCCATAAATGTTTGTCTGTATCAAATATACGCGCATTCGTGGTTATGCCGCCGCCCTTTTCATCCGTGGCCGCAAAGTATATATTACGAATCCGCGCAAACGATATGGCCGTTGCACACATTGCACACGGTTCTAATGTAACATAAATATCACAATCATCCAAGAATTTTGTGCCCAGTTTTTTTACCGCACGATTTATCGCGACAATTTCAGCATGTAATGTTGGATTTTTGCCCTTTTGTACCCTATTTTCGCCACGCGCGATAATTTTACCGTTGTGCACAATTACTGCACCGATTGGAACATCATCATGTGCGAATGCCTTTTGTGCTAAAATAATTGCTTGATTCATAAAGTCCATGTTGTACACTTTAACACATGGATTCTAAATTGCAAATTTTTGAAGGTCGTTTTCATGGACGCAAATTATTTTTACCCCCATTCGCCCGTCCAACCCAGGCACGTGCCAGATTGGCGGTGTTTAATATGCTACGTGAAATAGTACAAACATGGGATAAATTTTCGGTTTGGGATGCCTTTGCAGGATCCGGGGCATTTGGTATTGAAATGATGTCGCGTTATCCAAATGCACGTGTTTATTTTTCAGACATATCGCCTGAATCTATCAAAATTGTTAACAAAAATTTAGAATTGGTAAAACCACATTTACAAGAATACCGGGTTCATCAGGCCGATGCTTTAAAATTATTAACCGAGAACGCATTTGGCAAAAATGTTGATGTTACGTTTATCGACCCACCCTATGACAACGCAGATTTAGGTGTTAAATTTATACAGGAATTCGGCAAAATTGCCAAAAATGGTGCTATTTTAATCTGGGAACAAGAGGCAGATAAGTCTATAACCCCAGATGACGCAAATTGGGAAATTTTGCGTGACCGTAAATATGGACGCGCACGTTTCTTGATTTTGCGTAAAAATTAACATAAAAACACTTGATTTTTCGATAATTTTATTACATAATACGCCCTGCACGACACCCTTGGAGGTCGCGCATAACAGTAATAAAGCAATAAAAAGGACAAAAAATGGCTATTACATTAAAAGCAGAATTTCGCGATGTTGCTGGCAAGGGGGCCGCACGTTCACTGCGCAAAAATCAAAACATCCCTGCAGTTATTTATGGTAACAAACAAGAACCAACCGCGATTAGTTTGGTCGAACGTGATTTTGGGATGTTGTTGAAACAACCAAGTTTGCGTACAAAATTATTCCAAATTGAAACTCCAAAGGGTACCG
>Ga0310696_10001972_pt1 | contig 28218 bp, 19 predicted proteins | sample AusTroGonzalo_MG_4_FD_203885 | JGI IMG/M metagenome (GOLD analysis project Ga0310696, IMG submission 203885) | Bovine rumen microbial communities from tropical cattle in Woodstock, Queensland, Australia - Gonzalo_02 (v2) (version 2) | ecosystem: Host-associated > Mammals > Digestive system >...
CTGAATCTGATGCGTTTCAAGGGCTACTGTCCGCCAGAGGCCGCCTTCGTGGCTGCTGACAAGTTGGGCTTCTATCTGCAGCCCGACATTCCTTCTGCACAGAAGGAGGAGACGAATCGCGTCATTGAGTCCTATATCCATCATCCTTCTTTCCTCTTGATGGGGGCTGAATACTTCCCTGACTCTATCCGCCCTGCTATCAAGGCAATCCAGTCATCAGGGATGGACAACGACAGTCTGCGACTGAACTACTACAAGCATGAGATTGAGACAAGTCTGTTGGCTGACGATAATGTGGGATTTGAGCTGCAAGACTTTGCTGAGGTCAAGCGCCTCTCTCCCAAGACGTGGCATCAGTTCAGTTCGTCAGTCGTGCCCTTAGCGCGTTTCCCCAAGACTGATCTCACAGTTGCCGATACTCTTTGTGTGCCTGTTGAGGTGTATAATGCGATGAATGGTGATATCAGTCCCATCCGAGCTGCCTACTTTATCACCAACGAACAGCAGCAGGTGTTGTCTGGTGGTGAGATATCTAAGAAGGGCATTCCTTTGGGGAAACATGTGGAACTGGGTACTGTCAGAGTACCGTTCGATTCCATCCCAGGTCCTCAGAAACTTGCTCTCACCGTTACACTCGGTAGCAGAATAGCCAACCGCTGGGAGTTTACATCCCCCGAAAACGATGTTTCCGATTAGAGAAAAGTGCGTTTTCGATGCTAGAAAACGTTCTTTTCGCCAAGAGAATAGAATTAAGGATAAAATAAAAGAGAGGTCCAATGACCTCTCTTTTACGTGATCCGTTTGGGGCTCGAACCCAAGACCCCAACATTAAAAGTGTTGTGCTCTACCGACTGAGCTAACGGATCGACCTTATTTGTGCAATCTTTCGAAAGCGGGTGCAAAGGTACAACGAATTTTTGAATCTGCCAAATTTATTCGGGGGATTTTTCAATTTGAGGCTCTTTTTCACCCTCTTTCGTTACATAGCGTTGATAATAAGCGATGAGCAACGTCGTGAGTGGCAGGGCTATAATCAGACCGATGAATCCTAACAAGGCACCCCATACGGAGAGGCTCAGCAGTAGGATGGCAGGGTTGAGTCCCATGGCGCTACCCATGACTTTTGGTGTAACAACCATGTCGCAAATGAGCTGTACCACGATGAACACGATCAGGGCACCGGCAAGGATGATCCAGAAACTCTGGCCCGTATCAGCAGATTTTAGCAGTGCCAGAAGCACGGTGGGAATCAGGGCAAAGGTATGCAGATAAGGCACCAGATCCATGATGCCGATCATAATGCCAAGACCGATAGCCATCGGGAAGTCGATGATGGTGAAGCCGATGCAGAAGAGGATACCCATGATGAGGGCAACAAGTCCCTGTCCACGGATGTAGTTGCTGAGTGCCACCTTCGCATCACCCATCAGCTCCTGCCAGAACGGACGATACTTCTTCGGGAAGATGCGGATCCAGTTGTCTGACAGATACTCGTAGTCGAGCAGGATGAAGAACATATATAATAAGGTGATGAAGGAGGCAATGATACTCATGATGACACTATAAGTCTGTCCTAGGAAGGTGAAGACGCCAGGCATCACTGTCTTGAGGCTGTCGGTGAAGTCCTTGCTCTTGAAGAAATGCTCGATGTCATCGTGATTCTCTGAGATCCATTTCGCTATAGCCTCAGGAATCGATTTGATGTTGGCAGTCTTATGGATATAGTCACTGGCAAGACTACCGAGTTTCTGGAACTGTTCAATCATCGGTGGAACGATCAGGAAGATGACGCCAGAGAGCACTGCGATGACAATAATGAGCGTCAGAATGATACTCAGGGCACGCGGGATATGGAGACGACGCTCCACAAACGATACCATCGGATAGAGTAGATAGGCGAATACCCAAGCGATGAAAAACGGGAGCAGGATACTACTGAGATAATCAATCAGTAAGAATACTGCTGCTGCTAAGAGCCAAAGACCAGCCTGCCTGAGCAGACGTTCATAGTTAAGGGGCTTTTCTGTCATATTGTCTGTCATTTGCCGACAAAATTACCAAATCCTTTTTAAAAATTGCAAAGATTTTACTGTTTTTTTTGTCTGTTCTGATAAATTGCGCTAAATTTGCCCCCATTATGGGCATATTATACATTGTTCCAACACCCGTAGGTAATATGGAGGATATGACTTTCCGAGCTGTCAGGATCCTGAAGGAGGTGGACCTCGTGCTTGCTGAAGATACCCGCACATCGGGCATCTTGTTGAAGCATTATGATATTAGGAACTCCCTCATGTCTCATCATAAGTTCAATGAACACGGCACGTCGGCTGGCATCGTCAACCGCTTGTTGGCAGGTGAGAATGTGGCGCTGATTAGTGATGCTGGTACACCAGGTATCAGTGATCCGGGTTTCTTTCTGGTACGTGAAGCCGTGAAGGCTGGGGTAGAGGTACAATGTCTGCCTGGAGCCACTGCTTTCGTGCCGGCATTGGTGTCGAGTGGTCTGCCCTGCGATCGTTTTGCTTTCGAGGGTTTCCTGCCACAAAAGAAAGGTCGTCAGACGAAGTTGGAGTCACTGAAGGAGGAGGAGCGCACGATGATCTTCTATGAGTCGCCCTACCGGGTGGTAAAAACCCTTCAGCAGTTTGCCGAGATCTATGGTGGTGATCGCCAGGTAAGCGTTTGCCGTGAGATCTCAAAGGTCCATGAGGAGAGCGTTCGTGGAACACTCGATGAGGTGATAGCCCATTTCAAGGAAAAAGAGCCAAAAGGTGAGATTGTCATCATCCTCGCGGGATGTGGCGAAAAGCCCAAGGCGCAGAAAAGAGAATCATATAATAATAAATAAGGTATGAAGAAGTTTGTTTATGCGATAGCCTGTACTTTTGCACTTGTCAGCTGTAATCAGGATGCAGTCAAGAAAGCTGAGCAGAGTGCCCAGCATCAGCGCGACTCTTTGGAGCAGATTATCTCTCAGAAAGACAATGAGATCAATGATATGATGACGACGCTCAGCGATATTGAGGAGGGATTCCGTGAAATCACGGAGGCCCAGAGTCGTGTGACTTTAGCCAAACAGGGCGAGGGTACCAACACCATGCAGCGTATCAAGGAGAACATACAGTTCATCCAGTCGGCTATGCAGCAGAACAAGGAACTTATCAACAAGTTGAAGCAGCAGGTACGTGAGAGTAGTGTGAAGGGAGGCCAGCTGAAGAAGATCATCGATAATCTGACTCAACAGCTGGAAGCCAAGGATCAGCAGTTGCAGGCACTCCGTGAGGAACTGGACAAGAAAGATATCCATATTGCCGAGCTGGATGAGAAGGTAGCTTCCTTAAATTCGGATGTATCAAACCTGCAGGAGGATAATTCGAAGAAGGAACAGACTATCAGCTCACAGGATAAGGCTCTCCACACGGCTTGGTTCGTGTTTGGCACCAAAAAGGAACTCATGGAACAGAAAGTGCTCTCTAAGGACGGCTTGTTCAGCAAAACCAAGATCCTTAATAAGGACTTTAATAAAGATTATTTCACGAAGATTGACATCCGCATCGACAAGGAGATCAAACTCTACAGCAAATCGGCAGAGATCATGACATCACACCCTGGTGGTTCTTACACCTTGCAGCGTGATGCCAATAAGCAGTTTGTGCTTCGCATTAATGATCCTGAAGCTTTCTGGTCAACCAGCAAGTATCTCGTTGTATTGGTGAAATAATCAGTTCTCTTTCCAGAAACTCCTGGTGAAGAGTACGAGCACCGTCATGATCTCAAGACGTCCCATCAGCATCAGGAGACAGAGCACCCACTTGATATGGTCTGCCATACCAGACCATGTGATATTCGCACCGATATCATTAGCCAGTGACGGACCTACGTTGCTGACACAACTCAAGGCGATGATGATGGAATTGACGCTGTCAATGCCTGATAAGATCATAATCGTCGTTGTCACTAACAGCATCATCACGACAAGCACAAAGAATGCAGAAAGGGCGATCAGTCTGGCACGAGGCACGTTCTGACCATTGATTCTGACAGGTAGAACGGCATTGGGATGCAGACTCTGACGGAAGTTGTTGCGGACAACCTTCAACAACATCACGCCACGGATACACTTGAATCCTCCGCTGGTACTACCAGCACAGGCGCCAAGCAGCATCACGCAGCCGATGATGATCCATGTCAGATGGGGCCATTGTGCCACATCAGCGCTATACACACCTGTGGTAGTCATGAACGATACCACCTGGTAGAGTGATTCGCGGAAGGCCCGTTCGTAGTCATAACCCATCTGGAGTATCAGTGTTGACATGATGACCATCGTGGCAATGGCCACTACCGTGATATAGAGCTTAAATTCTGAATCCCTGAAAAGGTGCGTCAGCCGGGTCTTGAAGATACTGACATATAATAAGGTGAAGTTGATGCCAGCCAGGAACTGAAAGAGGATGGAGATGTAGTCAATCTCTGGTGAGTTGAAGACGTTGGTGCCATCATTATGGATGGAGAACCCGCCCGTAGCCGTAGTCGTCATCGAGTAGTTCAGCGCCTCATACCAATTCATACCCACAGCCCAGAAAGAAACACCGCAGCCGATGGTGAGCAAAAGATAGATGGACCAGATCCACTTGGCTGTTGTCGTGAGTCTGGGGTGCATCTTCGCCTTTATTGGTCCAGTGGCCTCAGCAGCGAACACCTTTACACTACCGGCTACCAGTGAGGGTAAAATTGCGATGGTGAAGAAGACTATTCCCAATCCACCTACCCACTGAGTCAGAGAACGCCAGAACAAGATGCCGTGGGGAAGACATTCCACGTCATCAAGGATTGAGGCACCTGTGGTCGTAAATCCTGAGATGGTCTCAAAATAGGCATCTGTCAGATTCGTGATGCTTCCATGGATTAGGAAAGGGAACATGCCAAACAGTGAGAAGATCACCCATACCGATGTCACGAGTAGATAGGCATCATGACGGCTCAAAGTGTTTTGGGCGTTACGACCCATAAAGAGGAAGAGGAAACCGAATCCGAAAGTCACCAGCATCGACATCAGGAATGCCACCTGATCATCTTCATGGAACACGATAGCCATAATGGCACACCATGACATGAAGAAGGCCTCGATAAACAGAAGGGAGCCGATAATCTTGCTGATGATACGGAAGTTTACCATATCGTGCTGTTTTTGAAGAATTTCTCGATGTTATGCAGTTTTGTCTCATGGCAGAACACCATGACAGAGTCGCCAGCCTCAATCTGGGAGTTACCATTTACAAGCATACCTGTGCCCTTACGCACCAGTCCACCGATGGTCACCCCGAAGGGAAGACCTAAGTCTTTCACGGGCTTCTTGGTGACTTTTGATCCTTCTGCTGCCGTAAACTCTGCCACCTCAGCATCCACCAGCATCAGTGAGCGCATGTTGTCCACGTCGGCATCCAGCAGCATCTGGAAGATATGACTGGCTGCAATGGTTTTCTTGTTGATGATGGTACCGATATCCAGACTCTCTGCCATATTCACGTAGTCAAGATTCTCCACTAAGGCGATCGTTTTCCTGACACCGAGTTTCTTGGCAGTCAGACAGGCCAGGATGTTAGTCTCGGCATTCTCCGTCAGTGCCACAAAAGCCTGTGTGTGTCGGATGCCTTCTTCCTGTAGCAGTCCTAAGTCACGTCCGTCGCCGTGAATGACCATTGCCTCTTCATGTTCCAACAACTCATTCAGTTTCTCACAGCGCTTCGAACTCTTCTCAATGATTTTCACGTTCATGTAGCTAGGGATAGTCAGTGCTGCACGGACAGCCGTCTTACCACCACCCATGATAATCACGTTTTTTACATCGGTATAGTGCTCTTTGCCTACGATCTTACGGATATAGGGGATATAGTCCTTGGTGGTCATAAAGTATGCCAGATCGTTGACATGTAACTCATCCATACCACCAGGGATCAAGGTGTCGTCATCACGTTTGATAGCTACGATATGATAGGGGTCGTCAGGTCCGCAGAGTTCACGCAGCGGACGGTTCAGAACCTCAGCTCCATCTCTCAGCTTGATACCCAACAGGGTCAGTGCACCGTCATGCACATCCCAGCGCTGTCGGACCCATGAAAGTTTCAGACCATTAGTGATATCGCCTGCAGCCAGCACCTCGGGATAGATGAGTGAATCGATGCCCAGGTTCTTAAAAAATGGTTGGAGGTCGGGTGACAGATATTCGTAGTTGTCGATGCGGGCTACAGTCTTCTTGGCGCCAAGAGCATGTGCCAGGATGCAGGCATTCATGTTGACGCTCTCCTCTGGAGTCACACCCACGAAGAGGTCTGCATGGGGAACACCAGCCTCCTTCAATGCCTTGATACTAGTGGGTAAAGCCTGATAGGTCATCACGTCATACTCGCTCAACCCTGCCAGTCGTTCACTGTCAGCATCGATGAGCACACAGTCCTGATGCTCGCCCGACAACAGCTTCGACAGATGAGTACCAACGGCACCTGCACCGACAATCACAACTTTCATACTTTTTCTGAAATGGCTTTGATAATACTCTCAGTGTCAAAGCCCACAATTTTCTGGAGCTCAGCCACTGTTCCGTGTTCAACAAACGAATCGGGCATCCCCAGGATTGTAACCTTAGGCTGATAGCCGTGTTCGTTCATCCATTCCAATACTGCAGAACCCAGTCCACCTTTCTTCACACCATTCTCAAGGGTGATGACATGCTTAAATTTGCGTCCCACCTCATCAAGGATCTCTTCGTCGATAGGTTTCAGGAATCGCATATCGTAATGGGCTACGCTGACCTTGTCGCCAAGTTGCTCAATGGCCTCTGTTACGTTGTTGCCTATCGGACCGATACTCAATACAGCTACGTCGCTGCCTTCATGCAGCTTACGACCAGTACCCACTTTGACCTCCTCTAACGGACAGCGCCAGTCTTGTAGAACACCACCGCCTCGTGGATAGCGGATCACGAACGGTCCCTTGTCCGGCAACTGTGCCGTGTACATCAGTCGGCGCAGCTCATGCTCGTCCATCGGTGAAGAGATCGTCAGATTAGGAATCGGGCGCAGGGCTGCCAGGTCAAAGGCACCATGATGCGTAGGACCGTCTTCACCAACCAATCCGGCACGGTCGAAACAGAGCACCATGTTCAAGTTCAACAGGGCCACATCGTGGATGATATTGTCGAAGGCGCGTTGCGCAAAGGCGCTATAAATATTACAGAAAGGCAGCAGACCGTCCTTTGCCATACCACCTGAGAAAGTCACGGCATGGCCTTCAGCGATACCCACGTCGAAGGTACGGTCAGGCATCTCCTTCATCATGATGTTCATCGAACAACCTGAAGGCATAGCGGGTGTCACACCCACAATCTTCGGATTCTGCTTGGCCAACTCCAACAAAGTGTGTCCAAATACATCCTGATATTTTTGTGGTTTGTTCGGATCCTTGTCGATGATACGCTCACCCGTCTCTGGATCAAACTTGCCTGGGGCGTGCCAAACGGTCACATCTTTCTCCGCAGGAGCATAACCATGACCCTTCTGAGTGTGCAGATGCAACAGTTTCGGACCTTTCATCTCCTTAATGCTACGAAGGATACGAACCAGCTCTTTCACATCGTGACCATCAAACGGACCAAAGTAGCGGATATCCATACCATCGAAGATATTTTTCTGATGGGCAATGGCACTCTTCACGGCATTCGACAGGCGTTGGATACCTTTCTTACGGTCGTCCGTCATCAATCCTTTCTTATAGAGCCAGCGAGTGAACTTAAACTTGACGGCATTATAGGTCTCGTTGGTGTTCAGCCCCAGCAGATACTGTTTCATACCACCCACCGAACGGTCGATACTCATGTTGTTGTCGTTGAGTATGATCAGTAAATCATTAGGCGATGACGATACATTATTCAATCCCTCAAAAGCCAGTCCGCCTGAGAGCGCACCATCACCGATCACAGCCACCACATGACGTTTATCGTTACCCTCCAGTTTTGCTGCGACAGCCATACCTAAGGCTGCCGATACCGAGTTGCTGGCATGGCCGCAGGCAAAGGTGTCGTATTCACTTTCTGAGGGAGAGGGGAAGGGCTTGATGCCGCCCAACTTTCGGTTCGTACAGAACTTCTCTCGACGTCCTGTCAGAATCTTATGGCCGTAAGCCTGATGACCTACGTCCCACACGATTCTGTCATCTGGGGTGTTATAGACATAGTGTAATGCAACGGTGATCTCTGCCACACCCAGACTCGAAGCCAGATGGCCTGGATTGACCGCCACCTCCTGTACGATGTCCTCACGCAACTCTTCGCAGACCTTAGGCAGATCGTCAACCGATAACTTGCGCAAATCCTCAGGATATTGGATTTTATTTAGTAATGTAAACTCCTTCTTATCCACAGTTCTAATCGATTATGCCTGCAAAGGTACGCTAAAATTTGTAAAAAACAAAATTTTTCTCAAAAATATTCGGTTTATGGGCAATAGTTTTGTTTGTTTGGCAAAAAGTTGTAAATTTGCAGAAAATTTGCAGAACGAGAATTAGGGTATGAAATACATTACGCTGCCGACATCTGAGGTTCGTCGCTTGTCGTTCTATCTGGCCATGGAGGAGTATGTGGCTCGTCAGATGGATGAGTCCGACTGTTTCTTCATGTGGCAGGTGCAGCCTAGTGTGATTTTTGGACGCAATCAAGTGGTGGAGAATGAGGTGAATGTTGATTACTGTCGGGCGCACGGCATCAGTATGTATCGCAGGAAAAGTGGGGGAGGCTGTGTGTATGCCGACATGGACAATCTGATGCTGTCGTATGTCTCAGCGGATGAGCATGTGAACTTCGCCTTCAACCGGTTCATCAATATGGTACTGCTGGTACTGCGGAAGTTGGGCATCGAGGCCACGGGTACGAGCCATAACGATGTGATGATCGGTGACAGGAAGGTCTGTGGAACGGCCTGCTATCATCTGGAGGGCAGGAGTATCGTACACAGTACCATGCTCTACGACACGAACATGGAGCATATGCTTCACGCTATTACACCGAGTCGGGAGAAACTGCAGAAAAAGGGTATCAAGAGCGTCAGACAGCGCATCACCTTGTTGAAGGACTATACTTCGCTGCCGCTCGAAGATGTGAAGACGTTGATACGCGAGACCCTCTGCCAAGACACACGGATGCTGACTGAGCGTGAGGTTGCTGACATCGAAACGCTGGAGCGAACCTATCTGAATAATGACTTCATTAAAATATTACAATAATCTATGGCAATAAAACAAGAATTAGAAAAACGAGAGAAACGCACCTGTCTCCATGACAAGCATTTATCGTTGGGCGCCTTTATGTCACCCTTCGGTGGCTTTGAGATGCCTATCCAGTACGCAGGTATCGCTCCAGAGCATTATGCCGTACGTGAGAAGGTTGGGCTGTTTGATGTCTCCCATATGGGAGAAGTCATCGTACGTGGCAAGGATGCCGAACGATATGTAAACCACATCTTTACCAACGATGTCACAGCGATGCCTGTAGGTAAGATCCTCTACGGTATGATGTGCTACGAGAATGGTGGAACGGTCGATGACCTTTTGGTCTATAAGATGGGCGAAAACGACTTCTTCTTAGTGATCAATGCAGCCAACATCGACAAAGACTGGGCTTGGATGCAGCAGCATGCCGAGGGTTTCGATATCAACCTGCAGAACCGTAGTGACTTCTATGGTCAGATTGCTGTGCAAGGCCCTGAGTCAGAGCATATCGTGGAGACGGTGCTGGGACTGGCGTGCAAGGAATTGAGCTTCTATACATGCAAGACCATCGGCGACATCATCATCTCACGAACAGGTTACACAGGCGAGGATGGCTTCGAGATCTATGCCTCGCACGACTATATCCGTGACTGCTGGGACAAGCTGATTGCGGCAGGAGTACAGGCTTGTGGCTTGGGCTGCCGTGACACCCTGCGCTTCGAGGTGGGATTACCTCTTTATGGTGACGAACTCTCTGAGACGATCACACCCATCATGGCTGGTCTCAGTATGTTTGTGAAACTTGATAAGCCGGAGTTTATCGGCAAGGAGGCGCTTGCCAGACAGAAGGCAGAGGGACCTGCGAAGAAACTCGTTGGTATCGAACTGGCTGACAAGGCGATTCCGCGTCATGGCTACGAGGTGCTGAATATGGATGGCGAACCTATCGGTGAGGTAACCACTGGCTATCGTACACTGTCAACAGATAAGAGTGTCTGCATGGCGCTTGTTGATGCGGCCTATTCGAAACTCGACACCGAGGTGCAGATCCAGATCCGTAAGAAGGTGTTCCCAGGCAAGGTCGTCAAGAAGCAATTCTATAACAAGAGCTACAAAAAATAATAAAACTATAAAGATTATGGCAAAAGTAATTGAAGGACTCTATTACTCTGAGTCACACGAGTTTGTAAGAGTAGAAGGTAACGTAGGTTTCGTAGGCATCACTGATTATGCACAGAACGCACTCGGAACAGTGGTGTATGTGGATATGCCCGATGTTGACGATGAGGTTGAGGCTGGTGAGGAGTTCGGTGCTGTAGAGAGCACGAAGGCAGCTTCCGATCTGATCTCACCCGTTAGCGGAACAGTCATCGAGGTGAATGAGGCGCTTGAAGATCAGCCGGAACTCATCAACGAGGATGCCTTTGAGAATTGGATCATCAAGGTGGAACTCAGCGACAAGTCCGACCTCGACAACCTCATGGATGCCGCTGCCTACGAGAAGTTCTGCGAGAAATAATGATTAGCAACGGACAACAGGACTTAAAGGACTCTTTCTGTAAAGAATCTTAAAAAGTCGTGTTAGTCCTGTAGTCCGTTGCCAAAAACTTAAAATATGGATTACAAATATTTCCCGCATACGGAGGAAGACCTGCAGGCGATGCTGGCGAAGGCAGGGGTGGATAGCCTCGATGCCCTCTATGCCCAGATCCCTGACAGCATCCGCTTTAAGGGCGACTACCAGCTGCCTTCGGAGATGAGCGAGTTGGAGGTGCGCGATACCTTCGAAAAACTGGGTTCGCAGAACAAACAGCTCACGTGCTTTGCAGGCTATGGCGTGTACGATCACTACATGCCCTCCGTCATTCCCAGTCTGTTGCAGCGCTCCGAGTTCCTGACCTCCTACACACCGTATCAGGCAGAGATCTCGCAGGGCACCTTACATTATATCTTTGAGTATCAGAGCATGATGGCAGAACTCACGGGGATGGATATCTCCAATGCCTCCATGTACGATGGTACGACAGCCTGTGCTGAGGCTATGATGATGGCCGTAGCTGCTGGTAAGAAACAGAACAAGGTGCTGGTATCAGACACACTGAATCCTGATACTCGCAAGGTGCTTGATACCTATGCTCTGCATCAGGGCATAGAACTGGAGACGATAGCCGAGAAGGATGGTGTGACTGATATCGACGACCTGAAATCGCGTCTTGCCCAGGGTGGTGTTGCTGGTGTTATCGTTCAGCAGCCAAACGCTGTGGGTATAGTTGAGGACTACACAGGTTTTGCTGAGGCTTGTCATGAGCAGAAGACACTATTCATAATGGACAGTGTGGCTGCCGACTTGGCTGTGCTGAAGACACCTGGTGAGTGGGGCGCTGATATAGCAGTGGGTGACGGTCAGTCGCTTGGTATCCCCATGCAGTGGGGTGGCCCATACGTAGGCTATATGTGCTGTACAGAGAAGCTGATCAGAAAAATGCCTGGTCGTATCGTAGGTATGACTAAGGATAATCGCGATCAGCGTGCCTTCGTGCTAACCCTTCAGGCTCGCGAACAGCATATCCGTCGTCAGAAGGCTACATCAAATATATGTAGCAATCAGAGCTTGATGGCACTATTTGTTACCATCTATATGTCGTTGATGGGAAAGCAGGGATTGAAGGAGGCTGCAGAGCTGTCGTATGCTGGTGCCCACTATCTGTGTGATAAACTCCTGGATACAGGCCGTTTCTCTCTTGTTTATGACAAACCATTCTTTAATGAATTCCTGGTGCGTTATGATGGTGATATGGACAAACTGTTTTCAACCTGTATGATGAACAGTATTCTCCCAGGTATTCGTATGACGGATGGTAGTTTGCTGATAGCTGTAACCGAAAAGCGAACTAAGGAGGAGATAGACTCCTTTTTGGATATAATTAAGCTCGCAGACGGATTGAAATAACTAAATAGGCAAGAGATTATGAATAATAAACTATATGGCAATTTAATCTTTGAACTCTCTAAGGAGGGCCGCAAGGGTTATAGTCTGCCAAAGAACAACTATGGCAGTTACGAGATACCAGCTGCGATGAAACGTGCAGAAGATGCTGCTCTGCCTGAGTGCGATGAACTGATAGTGGTGCGTCATTATACTAATCTGTCGAATAATAACTTTGGTGTAGATACAGGCTTCTATCCATTGGGATCGTGTACTATGAAGTACAATCCCAAGATAAATGAGGAAGTGGCTGCTATGCCGCAGTTTCAGAACCTGCATCCCAAGCAGCCTGCTGCAACCGTAAAGGGTGCCCAGGCATTGATTACCCTCTTGGAGAAGTCGCTCTGTGCCCTCACGGGTCTGGCTCACTTCACCTTCAAACCCTATGCCGGTGCCCATGGAGAACTGACGGGTCTGATGACTATCGACAACTATCACCGTTCGCGTGGCGATTTGGCGCGTAAGAAGATTGTCGTACCTGATTCTGCCCACGGCACGAATCCCGCCTCTGCCGCCGTCTGCGGACTGGAGATCGTCGAGGTGAAGTCATTGGCGAATGGTCAGGTGGATTTCGAGGATCTGCAGCGCATCGTCGCTGAGCAGGGGCCTGAGATCACTGCCATGATGATGACCAACCCCAACACCCTCGGCCTCTTCGAGACGCGTATCCCTGAGATCGCAACGCTCATCCATGGCTGTGGCGGTCTGATGTACTACGACGGTGCCAACCTCAACCCGATGCTGGGCGCCTGTCGCCCTGGTGACATGGGCTTCGATGTGATGCACATCAATCTGCATAAGACTTTCTCCACCCCTCATGGCGGAGGCGGTCCTGGCTCTGGTCCTGTGGGTGTTCGCGAGGGATTGCAGGATTGCTTCCCGTTTGTATCGCCCTATCAAGGCAACTATGCCGTGATGATGCGTGCTTATGCTTACATTCTTTCACTCGGTCGCGAGCATGTAAAGGAGGTTGGCCCGCTTGCAGTACTTAACGCCAACTATATTAAAGAGTGCCTGAAGGATGTCTACGAGTTGCCTATCGATACCATCTGTTGTCATGAGTTTGTGTTCGATGGCTTGAAGGATAAGTCAACAGGTGTTACCACTATGGATGTGGCTAAGCGACTGCTTGACTATGGTTATCATGCGCCTACCATCTACTTCCCTCTGATGTTCCACGAGAGTTTGATGGTTGAACCAACTGAGAACGAGTCGAAGGAAACACTCGATGGATTCATTGACGTGATGCGAAAGATTGCCGAGGAGGCTAAGACCAATCCTGAGATGGTGAAGAGTGCTCCACACACTACACCTATCGGACGTGTAGACGATGTCCTTGCTGCCAAGCATCCTATCACCACGTATAAACAAATGATTAATGACAACAACTGATTTGATTATCATTGGCGCGGGCCCGGGTGGTTACCGCGCCGCTGAATACGCCGCCAAACAAGGCCTGAAGGTCGTTATCTTCGAGGGATCGGAGGTGGGAGGCACTTGTCTCAATGTTGGCTGTATCCCTACAAAGACCTATGTTCACAGTGCCACTTTCGCTGAGGCCCGTGAACGCATAGCCCAAGTCGTCCCGCAGTTGCGTAGTGGGGTAGAGACCATTCTCTCCCATCCCAACATCACGTTGGTTAGGGAGGTCGGTAAACTCGTTGATACGAACACCGTCAATGATTTTACAGCCCCCAATATCATCATCGCTACAGGCTCCGAAACCAAATGGCTCCCCATTAAGGGCATTGATGATCCACGTGTAGTTGATTCCACAGGCCTCTTGAACCTTAACACCCTCCCCAAGCGTCTCGCCATTATCGGTGCAGGCGTCATCGGTATGGAGTTTGCTAGTGTGTTCCGTCGCTTTGGCTCCGAAGTCACTGTCATTGAGTATCTGAAGGAGTGCCTGCCTGCTCTCGATAGCGACATCGCCAGGCGACTTCGTAAATATTTGGAGAAGCAGGGCATCACCTTCAAGATGAAAACTGCTGTAGAAAACATCGCTGACATCGATGCTGACGTCATCCTCATGGCCACAGGCCGCAAACCGCGCACGGAGGGCTATACAAATGTCGATGAAAATTTTCAGGTGCGCAAAGGGCTATATGCCATTGGCGACGTCAACGGCAAGCAGATGTTAGCCCATGCTGCTGAGATGCAGGCTGTCCGTGCTGTGAACCATATTTTCGGCAAGAAGGACAATATCCGCTTCGACATCATGCCCGCAGCCATCTTCACTGAGCCTGAGGCTGCCTGCGTAGGTCCCACAGAAGACCAACTCAAAACGCAAGGCATTGCCTATACGTGCAAGAAATCATTCTGGCGTGCCAACGGCAAGGCTCTTGCCATGAATGCCACGGAGGGTATGCTCAAACTCTTTGTATCCCCAGCCGACGAAATCCTCGGCTGTCACGCCTATGGCGCCCATTCGGCTGATATTGTCCAAGAGGTCTCAGTTCTGATGTGCAAACACACCACACTCAGCGAACTCACCGACATGGTCCACATCCATCCGACACTCTCGGAGATACTAAAAAACGCTGCTAATTAATTGACTGGCAACTCTTCCGATAGTCAAATCAGACTATCGGCCAGTTGTGCTAGTTGTGCCTCATCTGCAGCCTTCATACGAGACCGGATGGTTACCATCGGCTCTACGATTTCGCAGTCCTTCAGGACCTCAATCATCGTACGCATCACCTTACCAGCAGAGGGTGCCCAACTTCCATTCTCGACGATGCCAAACTTGCGCTTCTGATAGTTCTTGATCTGCAGATGGTACAGGAAGTCGTGCATAACGGGGAACACACCGCCATCGTAGCTCGAAGCAGCTACCACAACCGTAGGATAACGGAAAGCATCCTCGATGACCTCAGCCATATCGTCGCGGCTCAGATCGCTTACCACCACTTTCTTAGCACCCTTCTCGCGGAGGATCTCACCTAGACGCTCTGCAGTAGCTGCCGTACCACCGTGAATGCTGGCGTAAGCAATCAGTATGCCTTCGCTCTCAGGTTCATATTTACTCCAAGTGTTGTAGAGCTTCACAGCCTCTGCCAAAGCCTCACCCTTGAGTACAGGACCATGCAGCGGACAAATGGTCTGAACATTGAGTGCGGCCATCTTCTTCATGACGCTCTGCACCTGTATGCCATACTTACCGCAGATGTTGAAATAGTAGCGACGTGCCTCACAAGCCCAGTCATCGGTCTCGTTGACCAATGCGCCAAACTTACCGAAACCATCAGCAGAGAACAGCACCTCGTCCTTGCTGTCGTAACTCATGATCACCTCTGGCCAATGCACCATTGCGGCTGTGATAAACTGCAGCGTATGCTGACCCAAAGCAAGCGTATCGCCTTCCTTTACGGTGATCACACGACCCTCGAAATTGAAACCCTCGAAGAAATTGGGCAGCATCTTTGCGGCTTGGGCGCTGCAAATAAGTTGCAGACCTGGATAAGTCTCTAGCATCCAGGCGATCAGTGCTGCATGATCAGGTTCCATGTGGTGAGCCACCAAATAGTCTGGCTGACGATCACCCAGTGTAGCCTTCAGGTTCGCTTTCCAAGCCTCACCCTTTCTGCGATCGGCAGTGTCTAGTACCGCAATCTTCTCATCGTCAATGAGATAGGAATTATAACTCATGCCATCGGGCACCACATACTGACTCTCGAACAAATCGATGTCGAGGTCGTCAACACCGATGTACTTGATGGTATCACTAATCATATTCATAGTTCATTTAATCGTAATTTTCGGCAAAGATACAATAAAATCTGGAATAACCTCGCTTTTGAACTGAAAAATTTGCTTTTGATGCACGCATTTTGTCCTTAATCTAAATGCGTGCATGAAAGTAGAAAACTTCTTTTTATTGTAGATAATTGAAAATAAAGCTGTATCTTTGCAGCGTATTTGATAAGTTCTATGATGGAAAAGATAGATTTAAAAGGTAAGACCATTTTGGTGACGGGAGCTGCTGGCTTTATCGGCAGTAACCTGGTGAAACGTCTGATGAACGATGTGAAAGATGCTACGATCATCGGTATCGACAATATGAATGATTACTATGACGTGAGTCTGAAGGAGTGGCGATTTGAGAAGCTGGCATCAGGAAGTGAGGAGCTGGGAGTGAAGTTTCATTTTATCAGGGGTGATATCGCATCGAAAGAGACCGTCGATGGCATCTTCCAAGATTATAAGCCTGCCGTTGTGGTGAACCTGGCGGCGCAGGCAGGTGTGAGATATTCGATCACCAATCCTGATGCATATATCCAGTCGAATCTGATTGGATTCTACAATATCTTGGAGGCGTGTCGTCATTATCCTGTGGAACATCTCGTGTATGCCTCAAGTTCGAGCGTGTATGGTGGTAACAAAAAGGTTCCGTTCAGCACAGACGACCGTGTGGATAATCCCGTGAGTTTGTATGCGGCCACGAAGAAGAGCAACGAATTGATGGCCCACTGCTACTCGAAGCTGTATGACATCCCTACGACGGGCTTGCGGTTCTTTACTGTCTATGGCCCTGCCGGACGACCTGATATGGCGTACTTCGGCTTCACCAATAAATTGTTGAAGGGTGAGACAATCCAGATTTTTAACTATGGCAACTGTCGCAGAGACTTTACGTATGTGGATGACATCGTGGAGGGTATCGTGCGCGTGATGCAGGGTGCACCAGGACGCAAGAAGGGTGAGGACGGGTTGCCCGTTCCACCTTATGCCGTGTATAATATCGGTGGTGGTCAGCCTGAGAGTCTGCTGGATTTCGTTCAGATCCTGCAAGAGGAGCTGGTGAGGGCTGGAGTATTGCCTAAGGATTTCGACTTTGAGGCTCATAAGCAGCTGGTGCCGATGCAGCCTGGTGATGTGCCCACGACGTATGCGGATGCGACTTCCCTTGAGCGCGACTATGGGTTTACGCCGAAGATCACTTTACGCGAGGGTCTCCGTCAGTTTGCAGAATGGTACAAGGCCTTCTACGGATAAAAAATGCTAATTTATTTGGCTTTTCGCTCAAATTACACTACCTTTGCCGACGATTAGAAGGTTAATCCGTTTTGAAGATATGATAAAGAAGATAGTATTTCTGTTGATGACGCTCGCTGCAGTGGTGAGCAGTTGTAATAATTATGAGACTTATGGCGATAAGAAGGAGAAGGAACGCAATGCGATTTCCAAGTTCATTTCTGATCGCAATATCACTGTTATCAGCGAAGAACAGTTCAATAATCAGGGCCAGACGACCGATGTCTCGAAGAATGAATTCGTGAAGTTCGATAAGAACGGTGTCTATCTGCAGATTGTGCGTAAGGGCTGTGGTGAGATACTTGCTGACGGCGGAAAGGCTACGCTGGCAAGTCGTTTCATGGAGTATAATATCTATGCTGACTCTGTCCAGTTGCGTAACAACAATTCAAAATATGCCTGGTTGCCTGACATGATCTCCATTTCCCGTTCATCGAGTGTCTATACCGCACAGTACCTTGATGGCTTGATGTATCGCACCTACAGCTCTGCGGCAGTGCCTGCAGGTTGGCTGGTGGCTATGCCCTTTATCAAGCTAGGACATCCAACGACTGCGGAAGAGGAGTGCTCGAAGATCTGTGTGATTGTGCCCCATACACAAGGACATGCGTATGCGTCGAGTAATGTGATACCTTATTATTATGAGATAACCTTCGAAAAAGAAGTTTGATTATGACACTGATAAAATCTATTTCAGGCATTCGCGGAACGATTGGTGGAAAGACCGGCGATACTCTGAATCCCCTTGATATTGTGAAATTTACGACGGCCTATGCCACCTTTATCGGTGGTAAGAAGATAGTTGTAGGTCGTGATGGACGTATCTCTGGTTTGATGGTACGTAACGTGGTTGTGGGAACGCTCATGGGTATGGGCTATGATGTGATCGACATCGGCTACGCTACGACACCTACTACAGAACTGGCTGTGAAGATGGCTGGTGCTGATGGGGGTATTATCATCACTGCCTCGCATAACCCCCGTCAGTGGAATGCCTTGAAACTGTTGAACAAGGAAGGTGAATTTCTGACTGCTGCAGACGGTGCTGAGGTTCTGCGTCTGGCTGAGGCAGAGGATTTCAACTATGCCGAGGTGGATCAGCTAGGACAGTTGACCATCGACGATACGTTCAACCAGCGTCACATCGATGCCGTATTGGGTTTGAAGCTCGTGGATCGTAAGGCGATCAAGGCCCGTAAGTTCCGTGTGTGTGTGGATACCATCAACTCTGTGGGTGGTATCATCCTGCCAGAGCTCTTCAAACAGTTGGGTGTGGATTATGAGATCTTGAACGGAGAATGTACTGGTGACTTTGCCCATAACCCTGAGCCGTTGGAGAAGAATCTGCTGGGCATCATGGACAAGATGAAGCAGGGTGGGTTCGACCTGGGTATCGTGGTGGATCCTGATGTTGACCGTCTCGCCTTTATCTGTGAGGATGGCGTAATGTTCGGAGAGGAATATACGCTGGTGTCAGTGGCTGACTATGTACTCTCTCATACGGTGGGTAATACGGTGTCGAACCTGAGCTCTACCCGTGCCTTGCGCGATGTGACCGAGAAGTATGGCGGTGTCTATACCGCAGCGGCTGTGGGTGAAGTGAATGTCACCACGAAGATGAAGGAGGTAGGAGCCGTGATCGGTGGTGAAGGAAATGGTGGCGTGATCTATCCTGAGAGCCACTATGGCCGTGATGCTCTCGTAGGTATCGCCCTGTTCTTGTCGAGTCTTGCCCAGAAGGGTTGTACCGCCAGCGAACTGCGCAAAACTTTCCCTGACTATCAGATTGCGAAGAACCGTATCGACCTGACACCAGAGACGGATGTGGATGCTATCCTGGTGAAGGTAAAGGAGCTGTTTGCACAGGATCCTGATGCGAAGGTGAACGATATCGACGGTGTGAAGATCGACTTCCCTGACAAATGGGTTCATCTGAGGAAATCGAATACGGAGCCGATCATCCGCGTGTATAGCGAGGCGAAGAGCATCGAGGCAGCGGATGAGTTGGGAAAGAAACTGATGCAAGTGGTTTACGATATGCAATAAAAAAAGAAAAGGGACCTTTCAAAGTCCCTTTTTTGATGCTTAGATTTGAAGCTGTGTTGCAAAGGCCTTCAAGGCTTTGTGGATTGTTTCGATGGCCTCGTCGATCGTGCCATAGATCTTTCCGCCTGCGGCATTCAGATGTCCGCCACCGTTGAAGAACTGTTCTGCTACCTGATTGGCAGGGAAGTCATCTACCGACCTGAGACTGACCCAGATGAGGTTCTCCTTGTCAGTGTCCTCACGCAGGGAGATGGACAGTTTCAGTCCTTTGATCTGTTGGGGGATATTCACCAGTCCTTCTGCATCACCCTTGACGAAGTGGAAACGCTTTTGCTCTTCACGGGTGAGGGCGTAGTAAGTAGCATGATAGGCTGGCAGATACACCAGCTTCTCATACATCACATAACCCATCAGACGGATGCGGTCCTCGCTGTAATTATGATAGACATTCCGATAAATACGATCCTTGTCGATATGTTTCGTGAGCAGTTCACTGATGATGGCGAAGATCACTGGACGACTGGAGTTATAGGTGAAGCCACCCGTATCTGTCATCATACCACAATAGATAGGGGCTGCAAACTGCTTGCCTACCTGAGGGAAACCTCCCAGTTGCCACACCAGACGGAACACCAGTTCGCAGGTGCTACTGGCCTCAGGCTCTGAGATGGTGAGCACTGTGGGTACATCAGGAGAGAGGTGATGGTCGATGAGTACCCGCTGGGCAGGCGTGCTGAGCAGAGCCGTCTCCATATCCTCCACCCGGCTGGCAGTGTTGTAGTCGAGACAGAACACGAGATCTGCTATCTTGAAGAGCATGTCGGCCTTGTCGCGATGCTTGTCGTAACGCACGATCTTCTCTGTATTGGGCATCCATTTCAGGAAGTCAGGATACTGATCGGGCACGACCACCACAGGATCCTTACCAATGGCGCGCAGGTATTCCGCCCATCCCAGACAGGCTCCGATAGCATCGCCGTCAGGACTCTTATGACAGGTGATAAGAATCGTTTCGGCAGTAGAAATCAGCTGGCTCAGACGGGCCAGCTGATCTTCGTTCAACAGATTGATATCCATTTAAAACAGTTTGTTCGGATAAACACCTTCATCTACCAGCTGTTTGATGCGGGCTACTGTGGAGTCGCGATCAGCTGCATAGGTCACACCAAACCACTTGGAGGTGGTATCGAGTACCTCGACGGTGGCTGTGCCGTTGTTGATGAGTTTATTAACCATGAGAGGGATGAAGAACTCTGCCTTCAGGTTCTCCATGTTCTTCGGATCGCTGAGGAATGTCTTGAACTCTGCCTCAGAATACTCGAAGTAGTCAGGGGTGAACCCCCACATATTCATCGATACAGGAGTGTTATCAGCTACTTCGACCCACTTTTCTTCTTCGTCCTTATAGCGGATGGGCTCTGTGGCAGCACCGGCATTCGAACCGTCGGCTGCACAACGTACAATCTCTGTGCGCTCTACGACAGTAGTAAGATGTCCCTTGTCGTTCTTTGAGCAGATGCCACGAGCCACCGTACCATTCTCAGACAGAGTGTTGCCTACGCGGAAACCTACCATCGCATACTGGTTCTTGGCACCCTCTGGGAGATTAGCCAGGAACTTACCGATAACCATAAAGGCGTCGCGATTATAGAAGTCGTCGCAGTTGATGACGCAGAACGGCTCCTTGATAACATCCTTACCCATGAGCACAGCGTGGTTCGTACCCCAAGGCTTCTGACGACCCTCTGGAACACTGAATCCCTCAGGCAGTGCATCGAGTGCCTGGAAGCAGAGTTCGCACTTTACCTTTCCCTCGTACTTTGAGAGAATCTGCGTACGGAACTGCTCCTCGAAATCCTTACGGATTACCCATACAATCTTGCCGAATCCGGCCTGGATGGCATCGTAGATACTATAATCCATGATGGTCTCACCATTGGGGCCTAGACCGTCGAGCTGTTTCAGACCGCCATAGCGGCTGCCCATACCTGCTGCAAGCAGAAATAGCGTTGGTTTCATATTGCTTTATCAATTAGTTTGTTATAATTGCCTGCAAAGGTAATAAAAAGAATTGGATTAAGGTGCGTATTAACGCGCCTTAACAAAAATTAGAACGGATAGCCAATAGCGAAGTGGAGGGTTTGGAGATCCTTGAAGCCATGTACATTGAAGAAATATCTGTTAATGCCATTCATACAGGGTGCGTGGATGGCAAAGCCCCAGTCGAGACGTACCACCAGAAAGCCGAGGTCGTAACGCAGACCGATGCCCGTGCCGATTGCTATGTCCTTCAGAAAACGTGAGGGCTTGAACTTCATGGTGTCAAACCAGGTGGTGAGTACCAGAACTTCCAGTGGGTCCATACCGGCATTGTACATCTCGTCAATATCCTGCTGAGTGAAGAGGGACCTCATACGCCAGATGTTTCCCGCATCGAGGAAGACGGCTCCCTTCAAATTGCCGAAAAGCGGGGCGCGGTATTCCAAATTGCCCACGAGTTTCATATCGCCGTTGCGCAATAGATAGAACATCTGCTTGGAGATACGATCGCTCAGACCAAAGTCGGAGAAGGCACCAGGGCCGATATCGCGTACGGAGAAGGCACGGATGCTGTTGGCACCGCCCACATAGAACTCTTCGCTGAACGGGGCTTCTCTGCTATTACCAAACGACCAGACGACGCCTGCGTTGACATGGCCTACGAGTCTGGATTCTTCCCCCATCGTCCAGGTCTTCGTGAAGTCTGTTTCAAACTTCAGGAACTGGGCGTATGGATTATTAAAGAGCCGTTTGCCTTCAGCGTTGAAGTCTTTACCAAACACCACACCACCCAGTGAGATGAGGTTGCCTGATTCTTGAATGGTGCTCTCCCAGCGGATGGGGTTCCTCAGAGTGGAGGGACTGGTGTAGATATAGGTATAGCGCATCTTGGGGATGAAGTAGTCGCCCATCGTACGTTCCAGATAGGGATTAGTCTTCATGACGGATTCGAACTCCAGTGTGACGGAGTTCTTGTACTGATACTGTACCGTCAGTGGCGAGAACTCATGCCGACTGGTCTCTGTCTTCTGCCAGCCATAGGTCCATTCGCCTGATACGATGTGCATCTTGTAATAGTCTGGACGGCTTACCACATCGGCTGATACCTTTACCATGGTGGTAGGTGTTGAGTAGAACCGTCTGCGACGGATGGGACGCCCGTTCTTATCGCGTTTGATGCGGAAGGGGTCGTAGAAGGGGATAAGCAGTCGTGGGAACTTCAGTGACACGTCGGCACCATACTGATAGTTGCTCTCACGTGAGTTGTCGCCCAATGAGAAGTCGTAAGAGCCATGCAGGTTGACATCGAGCTCCTCAGCCGCACGGAAGGCGTTACGTCTCGTAAGACCGACTTTAACCAGTGGACCAAAGCGTCCGTTGGTGCGTCCGATGGCGTTGCCTTCAATATAGAAATCGTAAAGCTTGTCGAAGGTACAAATCAGACGGAGGTCGAGAGTGTCAGTATCAGGACGTGGCGTGAAACGGAAGTCGGTACTGCTGAATACACCATTGGAGTTGATCAGCGATGATGACTCCTGCAGCTTCTCGTAGCTATATTCCTGACGAGAGCGGAGACGCATATCCTTCAGGACGACACTGGGACGGATGGGGGATTTCTTACCGCTAAAGTGGATCGTCAGATGACGGCGTTTGATGGAGTCAGTCAACTGGTCGGCAAATGACTTACGGAACTGAATGTCGATATTGCCGATATACCATTTGCGGAGAGCTTCAGGCGGAAGTCCGTGAGCCAACTGGAACCTGAGGTTGACCTTATTCTCTATGGCGAAGGTGTCGGCGAGATATGAGGCGTAGTTGGTGTTGTAATAGTAATAGCCGTTGTTGCGGAAGAGCAGACTCACCCGATTACGCTCTGCATCCAAAGCATTGAGACTGAAGGGATCATTGCGGTGGATGGCCCTTTCGTCTCCCGTAGAGTCGATCAGTGCCTGCATCTGGTCTGGGAAGTTGACATACTGCAGTGTGTCGATTGTGTAGAGTGAATCGAGGGTGATGGTATAGCCGATCTTACATTTCTTGGGATTCTTCTGTGGGAAGGTCTCGTAGTTGACGCTCCCACGGAAATAACCATTGTTCCTCAACACAGAAGTAGCAACAGAGGCGCGCAGGGTGGGATTCACCTTACTCATCAGTACGGGTGGGGTACCGAAACTCTTGGTCATCCATTTGGCAAACTTGGAGTCTTTGCCTGCATATTTGTTATAGACCCACAGATGCCAAGACCAGGGCACCGTGATATGACTGCTGCCGAAGAGCGAACCATTCGGTTTGGTGGCGAGGGCAGCCTCCACCTCTTCCTTGGTGGTACTGATATGCTCCTCGTAGGGATCGTCTTCAGGAATGTCTGTCCAGATGGTACGTTTCATACCTGTGTAGAGCTGGTCATCTTCAGGGATGCCTTTCGTCATCGAACAGGCCGTGAGGAAAAGTATGACGGCCCCAATGGTGCAATATCGTATTGTCTTCACTGTCATTTCTGTACTTGTATGGTATCTGTCTTAATACTGTCGCGCTGTAGGGTGGCTGGCGGCATACCCATCGGCCTTCTCTGAGGCTGCACCTCTTTCTTCCATGGCTTGAAGATATCCCAGAAGTTATCCAACTTACGACGCCAGATGAAACCGCCTCCATATTCGCTGGTGTAACCATCGAGCCAGTCGTAGACGTTCTGGGTATAGAAAAGCTTGATATACTGTGTGGCATCTTGATTCAGACGGTACTCCATCAGCACATTGTCGAAGAACGACTGTTTCTGCCCTGGTATATCAGAACTGCCTGAGGATACTTTTCCACCAATCTGCACTTTCAGACGGTTGTCGAAGAAACGTTTGGAGAACTTAAACGAGTAGTCTGTATGCATCGATCCTGTTGCATCGGTCGTGTTGTCGATACCCACGCTGAGGTCGAGGGTTCTCAAGGCATTGCCTGCGATACTGTTGATCTCACTTTGCAGGAATGAACTGAGAGCTGAGTTCATGGAGAAACTACCTGTATTACCATCGGCGAGGTACATGCCGGTAGTCAGCATCGCTACAGCCAGTTTGCTTCGTTCCTCGACAGACATGGTCGTCAACTGTCCATTGATGATATTGTCTTCTGGTGCCTCAATGGTGAAGACCACACCCATGTTATTCAAGGTTTGTGTGATGGATACACCACAGTTGAAGAGTACACTCCTGCTTGCTCCGCCGTCATCACCAACAGTAGCCTTTACCTGTTCTGTGGCTGTAATGTTCAGTTTCGGATTATAGGGATCGCCAGTGAACTCTACATAACTGCCTTCCTTCACGACGAAGGTCTTTAGGGGAATCACAGGCAACGAGTATTTCATCTCGCCGCTTGTCAGTGTATAACGACCATTCAGATCGATGCCTTCTGAGTTGTATTTCATACGGAGGTCGCCACCACCAACAAGATCGACATAGTTAGACTGATCAGGATTCAGGTAACAGACAATACGTGCACCTTGTGAGATATTGATGTTCAGATCAGCCTCGAAACCTGTGGGGGTTGGACGTACGATGACTGTCTGGGTGGAGTCGCTGAAGTCAGTAAACTTCACCAACTCATCCAAACGGTTATCAGCTGACAGCGGAGAGTCGAGCAGCATATAGGTCATGTTGGTAGAACCTAATAGATCCATGCGACCTCGCATCTTCATCTGTTCCAGTGGTCCTTGAATGCGTGCGGCCATATTCACATAAGCCTTACCCCAAGCGATAGCATCGGGCTGCTGTTTCGAATTGATCAGCAGCAGGTTCTTGGCTCGCATACGAAGGTCGATGTTGATATGATTGGTATCTGAGAAATCGATATCACCCATCAGATTCAACGGCTCCTCATTATAGGCATAAAGACCGAAGTTCTCTAATAGCAGATGTGAGCCCACGATACGGATGGGGTCGTTGTCGAAACGCATGCGAACGCTGTAGGGAATACTCACCAGATAGGCCGAATCGACAAACACCTCACCGTTGACATCGGGGCGAGCCAAACTGCCGTGAATGTTGAGCGTACCATCACCATAACCCTCAAGGCCGATAATCTTATCAGGAATGAAACCATTGATGAGGGAGAGTGGAGTACGTGTCATCTTCAACGAAGCATCGATCAGTCCTTCGCCCTCGTCGCGATAGGTTCCACTGAGCAGTCCGAATTCCTCATCGTCACGCATTAGGCGGGCCTCAATGGCGTGGGCATTATCCTCTTTCATCATATATACCATCTCTGTGCTGATGTTTCCTAGGGGTGAACCCTCATAGGTGAGTTGGTGAACAGCCATGTCGGAGGCCACAGAGAAATGCCCCTGCTGATCCTGTAGGATATGATAGTCACCATTCAACGAGCCCGTCAGACGGGGTAGGTAAGGAATCACGGACGTGATCCTCTGCAGGTCGATGCGATTCACAGAGACGGTGAGATCCTGATGCATCGTAGAATCCTGATTTTCTGTATAGATCTTAATACCTGTTTGATCATCGGCTATCAGGTCAACCTTCGCCTGAATATGCTTGTCACGACCCAGGAAGATATAGTTGTCTTCATTGAGGTTAAATTCCTGATAACCCAAGGTGGGGCGCTGGGGCAGTAGTTTGAAACGCAGACCGTCGGCCTCCATATCTGCAGTCGCACCAATACGCAGGCCTAGTTTATCCTCTTTGTCGTAGAATCGCAAGCCTGCCAGTGCCCCATGGCCGTGGAAATGACCATCGACGAGACAGTTGAACACAAACTGCGGATTCTTACGATTGTTGCGCACCTGTCCTTGATAGGTCAGTCGGTCTCCCTTTTGAATAAAACTCAGACGGATAGTATCGATACGGGTGCTGTCGTAGTTTAGGGAGTAGATATGACTTTGTCCGTTGATGCCAGTTTCTGGAGAGGTCGTGAACTCTGCTGCCATCTCTTTGAAGTCGATACCGATGGCTCTGAGGAAATTGGCGACAGGATTCTCACGCTTACTTTCCAGATGGAGCTTAACCACAGGGAGCAGCTTCTTAATCGCAGACTGGTTGATGACCCTGTCCTCAAATTGAGCCATGATGGAGTCGGATAACACATTGACCTGCTTGAGTACCTGTTCGTAACCACCCATCGCATCGAGTTTTAGGATGAAGTCACCACTTTGTGCTCTGACAACGGTGGTGTCTGTATTCAATTTGAGCAGTATGCCCACGTCCCCAGGATTGTAAGTCTTTCTGCCATCCTTCACATAGACCTCATTAAGGCGTCCACTGACATAGTGGGTCTGTTTCATGTCCGTGTTGATATTCAGACTGCCGTATGTGCCTATCGTCAAATGTTTGTCCACCAGTCGCATCCGGAAAAGATCGGCTTTTTTGAGGTTGGCACTGACGTTGCCTTCTATCTTCTTGGTGTTGAGCAACATGTCAACAGCCATATTGCCGTCGAAGATTTCGTTGTGGCCTGTCAGACTAGCTTGTGCGCGTCCGTTGGAAAGCGTAGCCGAGGCTGTCAGGTTGTCGAGGTTCATGTAGCCGTATTTCAGCAGCCGTACGTTGGCATCGGCATCCAGACGACTCTGACTGGAGAAGAAGTCCGTGCCGTGTCCTTTGGCATTGATGTCGGCAGAGAGGGTGTAGATAGAGTCTTTTGGTAGGAAGTGGTGGATGTTCAGATCGTTGATACTGACTGCTGCATCATAGGTCATCAGCTCAGATGTCAACGCACCTTTGGCATTAAGGGGGATGAAGGTGCTGCCTTTCAGCTTCATATTGCCTTTGTTTTCGTGCAGAGTCATGTCTGCCATATAGCGTGTGCCTTCAGCTTTCAGTCTGCCGTCAATCTCCATCCCGTTAGGGATACGATAGGTACCGCTCATCTTGGGATCCATCAAGGCTATCAGGAAATTCAGTTCCTGGGTTTTGCCCTTCACCTCGATGTCGGCCTTCATACGGTTAATGTCTGTGACGTTTTCTGCCTTTCCTTTCAACGAGGCATGTACGGCAGTGGCTAAGTCGATGTCAATGCCTGTCACATCCAGTTGTTTCATATTGCCGTTGATGGAGCCTCTGATGTTAAGCGGATGGTTGGGGAAATGCTCCATGAATTTCTGTGGCAGTTTGCCAACATACTTCTCTATGTCCTGCTTGCCTAACTGTGCAAAGAGGCGCACCTTCATCTGTCCTGGGTTCTGATCGTCGAAGGCAGAGAAGTCCATGTCGGCTTCTGCCATGATGTTTGAGTCAGAGGTCTTCAGGGTGGTCAGCGGCAGTCTTATGTGGTTATAGGCTGAGTCAAGGGTGATACCGCCAGTGAACTCATTCACTTCTATGCCGCTCTTTTCCCTCAAGAATGTCTTTCGAACAAAGAATGAGGTACTGTCTGGCGTACATTTGATTCGATCGATGCCAAGACTGATCTTGTTGAGGGCGATATGATTATAATCGAAACCCTCTGTCTCAGGCTCGAACCTGTTGTCGTAGGTCAGAGAACCGTTGTTCCAGTCGAGACTACCCACTTCGTAGATATTGTTGCCAATGTCGATGTTGGCTTGTCGGGCCACAAGCCTGTCGAGGTTACCACAGACGTTCAGCGTGTCACCTGGCAGATGGAGTTTGAAGTCGGTCTTGCTGATGGTGAGACTGTCCGCATTGATGCGCCACTTCAAGGTGGAGGGCGTCGTATCAGTTGCAGCCGTATCACTGAGGACGATGTCCAGATGCGCCTCCTGCAGTCGGGCTCCGTTCACCTCAACGGTCTCCTTATCGAGATCGATGCCCTTAGAGGATAGCCACAACTCCTGCAGGTCACCTTTGATGCGCAGGTCGCTGATAAAGCCGTTGGTGTTGATACGCGCCTGA
>Ga0310696_10001973_pt1 | contig 28217 bp, 23 predicted proteins | sample AusTroGonzalo_MG_4_FD_203885 | JGI IMG/M metagenome (GOLD analysis project Ga0310696, IMG submission 203885) | Bovine rumen microbial communities from tropical cattle in Woodstock, Queensland, Australia - Gonzalo_02 (v2) (version 2) | ecosystem: Host-associated > Mammals > Digestive system >...
CGTTATTTGATACTAAGTCTTGTCGTTGAACTAGTTCATTCAAACCGGTTGTTTCACTTCAGATACAAAAATAAAAAGAGCACCGTAATACCCATATTGGAATCACGGTGCAAATCTAAAAGTCGTTGGACGGAACGATGTTCTTAACGGTCTTTCCAGGGCCCTCCGCTTACGCCCTTCACTGACGCTCCCACAATTGAATGTCCTGCTACTGCAAAGGGAAATATTTCCGGAACTATTATTATTTTTGCAACATATGAAATTTGGATTGTACAGAGAGTTGGTTAGGGCGGCTCGGCCATTGTTTGAGGCGGATGAGTGGCGCAGGCTCAAGGCTTTGCTCCGTGAGGGCATTGACAAGGGGGCTTACGGTACTGATCAGCATGGTATTCCCGGGCTGGAGCGCAGCATCAGGACGGGCATTGTACTGCTTGAAAAGACCGGACTCAAGAAGGCATCTCTGCTTACTGCCCTGTTTGATCCCATGATTCAGCAGGGGCTTATTGCTCCTGAGCAGTTCAAGGATCAGTTCGGCGAGGACGCTGCGCGGCTTATTGAGGATATGTGCCGCGTCAAGGAGCTATACTCCAAGCATGACTCCATTGCCGATGAGAATTTCCGCAAGCTGCTGGTATCGTTTGCCGAGGATATCAGGGTTATCATATGCCTTATCTCTGACCGTTATGTGCTGATGCAGATGCTGGTAAACACTTCCGATACGGATTACCGCTTGCATGTTACTGAGGAGTGCCGTCTGCTCTACATCCCCATGGCTCACCGTCTGGGTCTGTACGCCATCAAGAGCGAGATGGAGGATATGGTGGTCAAGTATGAGCACCGCGATGTCTATGATGACATAGCACGCCAGCTCAATGAGACCAAGCGTGCCCGTGAGGCTTATATCAAGTCATTCATTGAACCGGTAAAAGCAAGGCTTGAAGAGGCCGGACTCAAGTTCACCATCAAGGGACGCACCAAGTCCATATCAAGCATATGGAACAAGATGAAGGCCCAGAACACCACTCTGGACCATATATATGACCTCTTTGCAATACGTATCATTCTGAATTCACCGGCAGACAAGGAGAAGGCTCAGTGCTGGCAGGTGTACAGTATTGTGACCGATATGTACCAGCCCAATCCCAAGCGATTGAGAGATTGGCTGAGCGTGCCCAAGAGCAACGGTTATGAGTCTTTGCATATTACGGTGAACGGGCCGGAGAACCGCTGGGTGGAGATTCAGATCCGAACCCGCCGCATGGATGACATTGCGGAGCGTGGTCTGGCGGCACACTGGTCATACAAGGGCATTAAGAGTGAGGGTGCTGCCGACAGCGTGATGGCCAGCATCCGTGAGATACTGGAGCATGACACCAGCCCTGATGAACTACGCAAGAACTTTGCACTGGATCTGTACCAGGAGGAGATATTTGTGTTCACCCCCAATGGCGAGGTACGTCAGTTGCCCAAGGGTGCTACGGTGCTTGACTTTGCATTCTCCATACACAGTCACATAGGTCTTACCTGCGTGGGGGCGCGTGTGGGAGGGCGTAACGTACGCATAAGTCACAAGCTTCAGAGCGGCGATACGGTTGAGGTGCTGACATCGCCCACACAGGTACCCAAGCAAGACTGGCTGAACATTGCAGTAACCTCAAGGGCGCGCATGCGCATCCGTCAGGGTATAAATGAGATCCGGAACCGTGAGGCTCAGGCAGGACGCGAGCTGTTGCAGCGCCGTTTCAAGAACCGCAAGATTGATGTTGACGAGAGCGACATGTCGCGCATAATTGTCCGCATGGGCTATAAGGGACAGGCTCCGTTCTTCCATGCCCTCATGGAGGAGGAGATATCGGTTGATGACGTTCTCAAGGTATATGAGGAGATGCACGCGCAGGCTGAGGCCGAGGTACACAGTGCCCAGGATTTTGACATTGAGCGCACCTTTGCCGAGACCGAGAGGAAATCCGCTCAAGATAGTGATGTGCTGGTGATTGATGACGGACTTACCGGATTGGATTTCAAAATGGCGGGCTGCTGCAACCCCATTTACGGAGATGACGTAACGGGCTTTGTGAGCATCAACGGCGGCATAAGGATTCACCGCAGCAACTGCCCCAACCTTCTGCGCATGAAGGAGCGTTACCCCTACCGTATAGTTATGGCCCGATGGTCGGGCAAGAGCGGCAGCCAGTACAGCATCACTCTGAACGTAGTGGGCCAGGATGATATAGGCATCATATCAAACATATCGTCAATAATCAACAAGGAGCCGGACACCATGCTGCGTTCCATCAACATTGACTCCAACGGCGGGCTGTTCAGAGGACGTCTTACCGTGCTGGTAAGTGATCTCTCCTCGCTTGACCGGCTCACCAAGAAACTGCGCCAGATCAAGGGCGTGCGTGAGGTGGAGAGAATACAGTAAGATAAACCTAAAACTATTAATATGAAAATGAGATTATTCGGACTGTTTGCAGCAGTCTTTATGATGGTTTCCGCAAATGGAAACAGCCAGGTGGGCGTTATCACCAAACCCACAAGTGCCACTTCAAACCTGGAGGGACACGAGTATCCAAAGATCAACCCTGACCTGAGTGCAGTTTTCCGCAACGACTTTCCGGATGCCAAGACAGTAACCGTCAATGTAGGTGGTAAGAACTACCCCATGACCAAGGGTGAGGACGGCATGTGGGAGGTTACCACTGATCCTCTGGTAGTAGGTTTCCACTTCTACACAATGAATGTTGACGGCAAGCGTATAGCCGACCCCAACAGCAAACAGTTCTATGGTTCAAACTTCTGGCAGAGCGGTATTGAAGTACCTGAGGCCGGCGTAGATTATTATCTGGAAAAGAATGTTCCGCACGGCGAGATAGAGATTGTAAAGTATCACTCTGATTTGACTAATGCAGAGCGCACCACATGGGTTTATCTGCCGCCGCAGTACAAGGCTGAGCAGGGCCGCCGTTTCCCCGTACTCTACCTGTTCCACGGAGCCGGTGAGGATGAGACCGGTTGGGGCACACAGGGCTTTGTGGGTAACATCATGGACAACCTGATTGCCGCAGGGGAGGCTGAGCCTATGATCATTGTCATGGAGCACGCTGTAGCCACTGACCCCAATGCAACCGGACGCGGCAACATGTTTGACTTTACATTCTTTGAAAAGGTGATGATAGAGGAGATTGTCCCCTACTTTGATGCCCATTACCGCACACTTACTGACCGTGACAACCGCGCCATCTGCGGTCTGTCGCTGGGTGGATTCCAGTCATATACCATCGGTCTGGATCATCCGGAGCTGTTTGGTTGGATAGGCGGATTCAGCGGTTCGGGCCGCGGTCCGAATGACCGCCGTGACGCCGAGATGTATCCCAAGTCCATCAATGACCAATATCACGTCCTTTACATCAGTATTGGTACCGATGAGCCCGCACAGATGTACAAGGGTATCCATGACCTTCACGTAGCACTTGAGGAGCTGGGCATCAAGCACATCTACTATGAGTCACCGGGCACCGGCCACGAGTGGCTAACCTGGCGCCGCTCGCTGCATCAGTTTGCACCGATGCTGTTTAAGAATTGAGAATTGAGAGTTGAGACAGTCTGGTCCGGTGTGCAATCCATGCCGGACCAACTTTTTCCGCGCAGCCATACGGTATAACAACCTATAGACTGAGCCGGGATGATATCTTTGTCTGGGCTGTCTCCAATCATGACGGTTTCGGAGGGCTCAAGACCCAGGGCTTTTACGCCTAAGCGGAAGATTTCGGGATCGGGTTTGCGAACGCCCACTACAGCGGATTCTATTACGTTTTTGAAGAGATGGTCCAGACTGAACTCAGCAAGGACGGTGTGCATGTTTCCGTAGAAGTTGGTCACCATAACCTTGGGCAATTGGATCCTTTCAAGGAAGGGTTTGGATACCGTAGAGATGTGTTTTACTACCTTGTTGTAGCAGGTGTCCAGGATGGTATCCTGGGCATTTATTGTGATGCCCTTGGACTGCAGATACTCAGCCTGGAGGGCAATCTTGGTCTGCAGGGTTTTGCAGAATGTATCTGTCGGCTTGATTATAGGGTTGCGGCCAAGGGTACGTTCTGTATGCACGTATGCATCCCAAATCAGTTCTTTAGGGACATCGGCCACCAAGGCATATGCATCACTGAAGGCATTGAACCAGTGTATGCCGTCGGAATCTATCGTGCCGCCAAAATCTATCAGTATGCCCTTAATCATCTTTGCGTCCAGTTTTCATCATTATAATACCTATCACCGTCCATACAATCTGACGCAAACGCGCCACCAGAGCGGTGTAGAGTCCGTATGCCGAGGGCACCTGCACGCCGCCCGCCGCCAGGGCCATTCCACCCTCATATCCGCCCACCTGCATGGGTGAGAAGAATATCAGATTGCTGAACAATGACGAGAATGCCATAACCAGTATGCTGTCCCAGAAGGTGAATCCGGGCATAAGCAGCCCTATGAGCAGCCAGTACTCCAGGCATGAGACCACACGTGCCGCGTACTCAAGCAGCAGCGACCACCAGAACGGTGCACGGCGCTGAGTATGCAGAAACGCTATCTGACTGTCAACCTCCTCAAGGCTCTCACGATGCTTGTCCAGATAACCTGCAGCCCGCTTCCTTACAACAGGAATGCGGCTCAACAATCCAAACACCTTTACCACAAAACCGTGACGGTAACCCAATGAAAAGAGACACAGAACCGCCACTAACACTATTGTCAGCACACCAAGCATCGTGCACATCCACCCGTTAAGCAGATACCGTGAGCCCACACAGAAATGAAGCGCCACATAGAGTGCCACGGCTGACAGCCAAAAACAGAAGTGTGAGCATATATGCATCATTGAATACAGGATAACGGCCGATGAAGCCTTCCTGCCGCCCACGTAACCGGACAGTTCAAGTATGCGATAAGGCTCACCGCCCATGAGCCCCAACGGAGTGACGTAGTTAAGTGCATAACCAGACACGGTTAGTTGGAACACTTTCCTGAACGGCACCCTCCGCCCTGTCCCGTCATTGATGATAAGACCGAACGAGCAGGCGTTTATAAGGTAGATGAATCCCCACAGCACAACAATGACGGGAAACCATATTCCGGCTTGACGCAGCACCTCTTTGACACGGTTCCAATCCGCATCAAACATTATGAGCATCAGCACCACGGCTGCCACGCCGCACAGAAAAAATATATCCCGCCAGCGTTTCTTCATATCATTTTCATCATGTCACGGCACACCCTTTCATGTGCAGCCCTCATGCCAAAGAATATTATGTTCATTACCGTCAGTTCAAATACAAAGTATATCCAGGGCTCACCTATGAGCAGTGTTATATAGAGCACAATGGCACGGGTATTGAAAGTGGAAATGTTGGTCCATTTAAGCAGACGGTAGGTGCGGCGGCAGAACTCCTGTCCAAGGTCCGCCGGTATCTCATTGCCGTACTTGCCGCGCACAACCTCACGGAACTGCTGGAAGCAGGGAGTCATACGTTCCTGACTGCGGGTGTAGTTCTGATAAAAGAAGAGCCATATCTTCCAGAACCAGCGCTCACGCCACGGTGTGTTTCTCTGCTGCTCCGCCAGTTCACGGCTGTCATTGAGTTCGGCGTTATCACCGTGGAACAGCAGATAGATGTTGCGGTAATAATCGGCCAATCCGGCCTGACGTGAATGGAACACTACACTTGATACAAACTCAAGCACCCATATCCATATACCCCATATGCGGCCGCCGCCAAAAGGCATAGGCTCAAAGGTCAGCCTGATGGCCAGGAATATGTAGATCGATGCAAACCAAAGGTCACCTGCAAAGCCGTCAAGCAGACGGCCCCACAGAGTCTTCTTGCCGGTCATACGTGCCAGCTGACCATCGGCACTGTCCAGAAAATTGGCCAGCATGAGCATAATGATGCCCAGTACGGTCCAGTCCATTGTGGTATGCCACCAGCAGTAACCGGCATACACCCCAAGGAATATGGATATTATGGTTACAACATTGGGATGGATATTCAACAAATCAAAGAAACGTGCAAAAACATACCCGATAGGGCGTGTAAACCATATATCAAGCCACTCCTCAGTATCCTTTGATTTGAAAGTCGCTGCAATTTTTCCTGTTTTCCTGTCTGTCATCTTTTACTCATTATCAATTGTGCAATCATGCGGGCTGCCCCCACGGTGCAAGTACGGAAACTGGGCCAGTCATTGAAATCAATCAGAGTGATGCTTCCGTCTGTACTCACCACAGCATCGCCGCCATAGACATCCACGCCCAGTATATCCGATGCCCGCACGGCAACAGAGGTCAGGGCATCCATATCAACGCAGGCCGAATCAGGCCGGTCATTATGACTCTCAAGTCCGAACTTTCCATCCTTGCTCCCGGCGGCATAGCAGTCAACAAGGCCTGTACCCCTTACTCCGTAGAACTTGACTATCCAACCCCTGACGTGACCCTGCAGCACACACTCCTTTATGCCACGCACGGCAAAACGCCGCATGGCGGCAGCGCACTCTGCCTCATCATTTATGTATTGGACGTCATCTTTCTCAACCGCATGGCTGTCAGGGCGCTTTATCCAGCACGGATATCTGTTCCAATCGGCAGGCACTCCTGATGTAGGACATATCATGCTCACCGGAATGGTGCCCGATCCGGCAAGCAGCCTTGTCTGAGCGGAACGGGCACAGTTGCGCACGGCCTGAACAGTATTTACCACAGGAACCCCGGCCTTATCCAGGACTGCCAGCGCTTCACAGCTGCGGGCCATCTGGAATATACAGTCTGTTCCAGCAGGTATGCCATTCCTGACAAGTTCCTGTTCTGAGACACACAGCACCTCATTGCCGTGACGCTCCAACTCTGAGGCTACGGCACGGAACACGGCCGCATCCCCTCCCACACGGTTGGGCGAATAGGTTTCTGCGCGACTTACTCCCAAGTATCTCATAGCCCGGTCGCTAACTGATTTGCTTTTGCTATATCACTCACATGATCCACATCTATCACCCGCCCCATGTCAAACGCCTTAAGATGCAGGCCACGCTCCAGCAACTGACGCTGAAAATAACGCATCCTGGTCTGGCCGCTCTCCACACAACCTTTAAGAATCTCAAGAGCAGAAGCCTTGAGGGCATATATCCCTGCCGACACATAGCGGCAGGAGCCCTTATCATCCAGGAAGCCCTTTATCATCATGCTGTCATCAACCTCCACATAGAGAGGTTTCTCATCATCAATGAACGGTGTCACACCCATCAGCCCGTCATACGGGGTATCGGAAAACTCCTGCATCATGGCAAGGAACCTGTTCTCCGGAAATATCGTATCGACAGTGGTCACGCAAAAACGGTCAGCCTCCAGATATGGAGCCAATTCCATAAGGCTGTGCATGGGAGTGGGCGTACTCTTTACGACAAGGTCTATAGGGAGCCTGTCTGAGAGACGGCGAACGAAATCACCCGTTTCAGGATTATCGGCATTGACAATAACAGCTATACGGTCTGCGCCGCAATGCATCATGACACGTGCCAGACGCTCTATCATGGGAACGCCACCTATCTGCACCAACGGCTTTGGCATGTCAAATCCCTCAGATGCCAGACGGTTGCCTTTACCGGCCGATATTATGCCAAAACGCATTAAGGTTATTCCTTGCCAGTGTCCAGATGTCTCAGTTTGTCGCTGTCATCACGACGGTCAAAATAGAGCTTGCCAAGAGGATTGGCACTTGCAGATTCCTCGTTGCAGCGAGAGCGGTATATGTCAATGGCGGCATAAATGGCCTGACGCATAGACTCCTCGCTGGCTACGCCCTGTCCTGCAATATCATAAGCAGTACCATGGTCCGGCGATGTGCGTACCACAGGCAGTCCGGCGGTAAAGTTCACGCCGCAGTCCATGTCAAGCGCCTTGAGCGGGATAAGTCCCTGGTCATGATACATGGCCAGCACGGCATCAAACTTGCGATACTCACCGCTGCCAAAGAATCCGTCGGCCGAGAACGGGCCAAAGCACTGGATCTTATCGGCCTCCATTTCTGCAATGGCGGGCTTGATAATCTCATTCTCCTCCTTGCCTATCAGGCCGTCATCACTGGCGTGCGGGTTAAGGGCAAGCACGGCAATGCGCGGAATCTCTATTCCAAAATCCTTCTTGAGAGACTTATTAAGTATTCTGAGTTTATCCTTGATAAGATCCTTGCTGAGTATTGAAGCTACCTTTGAGATGGGCTCATGCACGGTGGCCAGAGCCACTCTCATGGAACTGTTCATCAGTATCATCAGGGCCTTGTTGCCATCACCCAGCTCAGACTCTATATACTCGGTGTGACCCGGAAAATGGAAAGCCTCGGAATGTATGGTCTTCTTGTTGATGGGAGCCGTGACAATAACATCAATCTTACCCTCGCGGTACTCCTTGACGGCACGCTGCAAAGCCTGATAGGCAGCCTGCCCGCTCTCCTCAGTGGGTATTCCAAAATCCACCTTGACATCCTCCTTGTTGCAGTTTACAAGGTTCAGACGGTCCGGCTGTGCATCGGATGCCGAATCAACGACATTGAAATTGGTTGGTGAATCTATGGTTTTGCGGTGGTATGTCATTACCTTGGGTGATCCGTACACCACCGGAGTGCAAAACTCAAACATGGTGGGATCTGCAAAAGTCTTCAAGATTACCTCGTATCCTATGCCGTTCACATCACCCTGGGTGATGCCTACAACTATTCTGTCACTCATTTCTGTTATATTGTTTGTTAATCTTCAGGTTCAATGGTTATCTCATCAAGATCATATCTGTATCTCTCCTCATCCAGTTCATCGGGCAGGCGCAAAGTATAAAGTGCAGCCTCCAGGCGTTTAAGAACATTACGTTTGGCCTGGTTGGGGTAATATACAAATGCCTCGGCCACTATGACACGCTGGTATTTCTCATCAACACGTGACACTGAAACGAACGGGCCGCCCATATCATAACCCTTTACGTTCCAGAGTCCGCGTACCACCTGCGCATACTCACCGTGTACCGTCTCATCGGACACAAAGACAAAAGGCATGGTAGTCATCATGTACTGGCCTTCACGCGGGCCGGGTATGTTGGCTTTCATTACGGAGTCACGTTTACGGACAAAATAATCCTGAGTAAAAGTCCTGACATCACGGTAAGGATATGAATATACAACCAGATTAAGCTTCTGCTCCACATTGCGGACAAACCTTTCACTGCGGGCCCACACAAAATTGCGGCCAATCTTGATCCTGTCCAGTTCAATGGGTGCCCAGATGTCACAGCCAAACCTCTTCTTGACCTCCTCCTGAATTCGCGGCTGCGGATTCTCCTTGAGCAGATCGCACTGGCGGTTAAGCTCGGCACGGTTAAAGAACTCAACTATCTCATCGGCATTATCCTTGACAAATTCTATGAACTTGAAAGCACTGGGTGCCTGGATAGTCAGAACAAGCTGAGGCTCGGCATACTGATCCCTGGAGTATTTCATCTTGCATGAACTGTACCTGCCGGGATCAATATTTACCTTTATAATGTTACGGCACAGACGGAACGTGCTGGAAAAGTCTTTAACGTTGATCCTTACCACCTTGAACTGAGGCTCTGACTGGGCAATGCCCGGCACGTCATCGGTAAGTATTGAATAGAGCGTATCTACAGAACCGTTGTGCATGGCATCATCGCCGCTCACCACCAATATCTCATACGGAGCTCCGGCCGATGCGGGTGTCAGCAACGATTTTTTCTTCTTTACCTTGGCAGCCTTCTTTTTCTGTTTGGCAGCCGCCTTGGATGATGTTTTACCTGTTCCGGCCTGCTGAGCCGATGTCTCCGGAGCGGCATCAGATGTATTCTTACCGGACCCACCGCAAGCCATCACAAGCAGGAGAGCCAGTAACATTGTGCAAACCTTGAAAAAAGAGTTCCTGTTCATATATCGGATAGAATTATTTCTGTGAGTTTTCATTTGCGGCAGTGCTGAGCATTCCGCAGGCCGCCCATATATCCTCTCCACGCGATGCACGTATTGTAGCAAAGGCTCCGTGTGCGGTCAGCCAGTCACGGAACTCTATCATGCGTTCCTCGGGCACAGGACGCAGCGGACTGTCCGGAATGGCATGAAACCTGATAAGGTTCACCCTGCAACTCAGGCCGTTCAGGGCCTTAACCAGCAGGCGGGCATCGTCAACAGAGTCATTCACCCCGTCAAACATGGTGTACTCAAATGAGAGACGGCGCTGATGACTGAAATCATACCGCCGCAACACCTCAAGCATCTCGGTCATGGAGAACGCCTTCTCGGCCGGAATGAGTTCACGGCGTTTTTCTGGCGTGGGAGCATGCAGGCTTACCGCAATATGGCATTCGCAGCCTTCGATAAGTTGTTTGAGTTCACGGCGCAAGCCAACTGTGGATATGGTTATGCGCTTGGGGCTCCAGCCGAATCCCCACGCCGAGGTCATTACCTCCTGCACGGCAAGTACGTTCTTAAGGTTGTCAAGCGGCTCACCCATACCCATAAAGACTACGTTGGTAAGACTCTTCTTTTCCGGCAGCGAAAGTATCTGGTTGAGTATCTCTCCGGCAGTTAGACTGGCGGTATAGTGCTGACGGCCTGTCATGCAGAACACACACCCCATCTTACAGCCCACCTGACTGGATATGCACAGGGTGGCGCGGTCATCATCGGGAATATAAACAGCCTCCACAAAGTGGCCGTTATCAACGGGGAACAGGTATTTTATTGTTCCGTCAGCCGATGCAGCCTTGTGCGCAGGTGCCGCAAGAGCTATCTCATATTCAGCCGACAGACGCTCACGCAGCTTGAGTGATATGTTGGTCATCTGATCTATGGAACTGACCTGCTTGACGTAAAGCCAGTCAGCCATCTGCTTGGCCGCGAACATGGGCATGCCCACATTAACGGCAACCTGCTGAAGCTCAGCCAACGTCAGTCCCACAAGATTGGTTTTTCCCATATTATTTATAATAAATATGCAAAGATAAGAAGAAAAATGAGTATCTTCGCTTTGACTATGACAGAAACGATACAATTACCTCAATACGTCTCCTCCACCCGGGAGATAAGAGAACTTTTCAGCTCCACAAGTGCACAATACCTCCTGCTGGACATAAGCGGCAGGGAAGTGATTTTTACCGATGATGCCCTGTCACGCATGCTTGAGACCGCAAAGGCCTGCGGTGCAGGTATGGTCTATTCTGATTACATAAAGATGACCGCCGACGGAGGTGTCATTCCCGCCCCGCTCATTGACATCCAGAGCGGCAGCCTGCGTGATGACTTTGATTTCGGTTCCATAGTACTGGTTACACGCGCCGGAATTGACGCCTATCTGACCCGCACGGACCTCTATGAGTCAGAGTGCGGAGGTTTCTACCAGATGAGACTGGCCATCCAGGACGTGCTGCCAATCGTACGCGTGCCGCAACCGCTATACACGGTTACCGAAACCGATATGCGCGCATCGGGGCAGAAGCAGTTTGACTACGTAAACCCGCGCAACCGCTCCGTACAGATTGAGATGGAGAAGATATGCACCGAGCATCTAAAACATATAGGCGGTTACCTCAAACCCGGATCAGGCAAGAGGATAGAGTCATATGACGGCTGTTTCCCGGTGGAGGCATCGGTCGTAATACCCGTACGCAACCGTGAGCGCACCATTGCCGACGCCGTAAAATCGGCACTGAGCCAGGAGACGGACGGCACATACAACGTGATTGTTGTTGACAACCACTCTACTGACGGCACCACACAGATACTATCAGAGCTGGCAGCAGCACATCCCAACCTGATACATATTATCCCTGAGCGTACAGACCTGGGTATAGGCGGATGCTGGAACCTGGCCATCAACGATACCCGCTGCGGACGCTATGCCGTACAGCTAGACAGCGATGACCTGTACAGCAGCCCTGCCACACTGCAAAAAGTCATTGACAAGTTCCGCCAGGGCGGTTACGCCATGGTGATAGGCAGTTACCGCATGTGCAATTTTAATCTGGAAACCCTGCCGCCCGGCATAATTGACCACAAGGAATGGACCGATGAGAACGGTCCCAACAACGCCCTGCGCATAAACGGTCTGGGTGCTCCCCGCGCCTTCTACACACCTGTGGTGCGCCAGATAGGGTTCCCCAACGTAAGCTACGGTGAGGATTACGCGGTAGCCATAAGGATAGCCGGCGAGTACCGTCTGGGACGTATCTTTGACGAGCTCTACCTGTGCCGACGCTGGGAGGGCAACAGTGACGCAGCCCTTAGCGCCGACCGGGTCAACGCCAATAATCTTTATAAAGACTCTCTCCGCACAGCCGAGCTGGAGAGGCGTATTAAAAGCAACAGATAATGGAAGATAGCATATTCAGGCACCTGGATGCCTGCCTTGAACAGCAGCTCAGCGTATGGCCAGCCGCACGTGAGGCTTTTGCAAACCTTGAAAAGGTCCAGACGCGCGTTCTCTCATCGTCCGGGCTGGCACTCCAGCATAACCCCGCACGCATACTCTCCACAACAGCCAAGATCAAGCCCGCCGATATAGCCGCACGTTCATGCTTTCTCTGCCAGGACAGCCGTCCCAAGGAGCAGGTGGCCATTGATGCCGGAAACGGCTTTGACCTGCTTGTCAACCCCTACCCCATACTGCGCGAGCATTTCTGCGTGGTAAGTCATGAGCACAGGCCGCAGAAGTTCAGTGACTGCTGTGACAAGATACTTCAGATTGCATCACAGCTTGGTCCGGACCATATGATTTTCTACAACGGCCCACGCAGCGGAGCATCGGCACCAGACCACCTGCACATGCAGATAGGCCGTTCGCACGGCATTCCGTTGGTTGACATGCTGCGCAACAATGAGCCATCGGGCAAGGAGGGCCCCGTTACCATACAGCCGTTCGGCTTCCCGGTAATAATACTCAAGGGAGATGATCCCGAACAACTCATGGATTACATTAACGGCATGACCGTCTATGACAATGAGTATGAGCCACGCATGAACATCCTCTCCATCAACCGTGATGGACAGGTCATCACAGCCATCATCCCGCGAGGCAAGCATCGGCCCGACTGCTATTATGCGCAGGACAGCAGCAAGATACTGGTCAGCCCCGGCGCAGTGGATATGTTCGGTCTTGTCATCACACCGCGCAAGGAAGATTTTGAGTCACTCACTGAGCGCCAAGTGCTGGATATCTACCACCAGGTTACACCTCAGCAGCCCAAGATAAGTGTGGGCATAATGGCTGCCGCACAGATACGCTTCTGCCTGAATGACAGTTACACTGATGGCCGCAGCAGCTTTGAAGGGGAGATGAGCATCAGTGCCGTTCAGGGACGTCTGAGCTGGAACGGCATACTCATAGACAGCCTCACCCTTAAGCCAAACGAGCACAACAGCACATTCACCCTGCATGATGTAACCATAGGAATAGGGTTCCACTGGGAGCGTAAAGAGGAGCAGACATTCTCAGGACAGCTTAAATTCATTATTGACAACGGATTGGTTTGCGCCATCAACATACTGCCCGTTGAGGAGTACCTTACAAGTGTGATATCATCAGAGATGAAACCTACTGCGCCCAAGGAGTTCCTTAAGGCACATGCCGTTATTTCACGAAGCTGGGTGCTGGCACAGTTGCGTTCACCATACCGCAGGGATGCCCATCCCGGCACCCCACCGCCCGCACATGATTATTTGCGTGACCGTATCATAAAGTGGTATGACCATGACCAGCATACCCTGTTTGATGTCTGTGCCGATGACCACTGCCAGCGCTATCAGGGCCGCACACGCATAATAAGCGCCGCTGCACAGGCCGCTGTCAAGGAGACTATGGGACAGACCCTGGTATTTGAAGGCCATCTGTGCGATGCACGGTTCAGCAAGTGCTGCGGAGGCATCACCGAGCAGTTTGAAACATGCTGGCAGGATGAGCACAAGCCCTACCTTGTTCCGCTGCGTGACAGCAGCGTCAATGAAGGCCCCCTGCCCGACCTTACCGTTGAGGAGAATGCCCGCCAGTGGATTCTGTCCCAGCCCAAGTCTTTCTGCAACTCAGCCGACGGCAACATCCTGTCAGAGTCCCTGAACGGCTATGACCTTGAAACTCCGGACTACTACCGTTGGACAGTAGAATACACCACTCAGCAGATATCTGATATTTTCAAACGCAAATCCGGTCTTGACATAGGTCAAATTCAGGACCTGCGTCCCGTAAAACGTGGTCCTTCCGGACGTATTGAGGAGTTGGAGATTACGGGCACCCTGTCCACCGTCACAATAGGCAAGGAACTGGAGATACGCCGCACGCTTTCCGAATCACATCTTTTCAGCAGCGCCTTTGTAGTAGAAAAGACTCCTAGCGGATTCATCTTTCACGGCGCCGGTTGGGGACACGGAGTAGGTCTATGCCAGATTGGAGCCGCCGTGATGGCTTCAAAAGGCTACACCTACCGTGAAATCCTGCATCACTACTACCCCGGCACCACTCTGGGACGCTTCTATTGATTCAGTAGGGAAAGATTTCCAAGTTTTTTGTATTTTTGGTGTTATTATGGATGATAAGCTGAAAGCGTTGTTCAGGCTGTATGCCGGATGTGAGGCGGAGAGCGTTACACGGCTCACTGCAGCGGGGTCCAACCGCGTTTACTACCGTTTTGCATATAAGGGTGGCACTTTAGTTGGGGTTGAGGGGACCAATGCCGATGAGAATGCGGCATTCCTTAGCATCGGCCGTCATTTGCATTCCAAAGGTTTGCCGGTTCCGGAAATTCTGGCTGTATCTGATGACGGGATGAGTTATTTGCTGCAGGATCTGGGCGATTTATCACTGTTTGACACGCTCAAAAGTGCACGTGAAAGCGGCGAATACTCTGCCAATCAGACCGGGCTTCTTGAAAAGGTTATCAAGAAGTTGCCCCAGTTGCAGTTTGAAGGCGGTAAAGGGATGGATTTCAAGGCATGTTTTCCCTGTGAATCTTTTGACCGCCGCAGCATATTCTGGGATCTGAACTATTTCAAGTACAGTTTTCTCAAGGCCGTAGGTCTGGAGTTCCATGAGGCCCGTCTGGAAGATGACTTTGAGCGGTTTGCCACACTGCTGCTCAAGGATGCGCCTTATGACACCTTCATGTACCGTGATTTCCAGGCACGCAATGTCATGGTAAAGGATGGCAATCCCTGGTTCATCGATTTCCAGGGAGGACGCCGCGGACCGATAGAGTATGACCTGGCATCGTTCCTATGGCAAGCCCGTGCAGCATATCCGGACTCTCTCAAGCAGCACCTTATTGACTTATATATTGAGGCTCTTGCTCCTTTCCGCAAGGTAAACGCGCAGCAGTTCCGCTCCAGCCTGCACAACTTTGTGCTGTTCCGCACTCTGCAGGTGCTGGGTGCATACGGATTCCGCGGGTACTTTGAGCGCAAGCCCCATTTCCTGCAGAGCATACCCGCAGCAATAGACAATCTACGTGAGCTGCTGGTGCAGGATATAGAGGGATGCCCCTACCTTACCGCACTGTTGCGTGACATAACCGCACTGCCGCAGTTCAACCCACAGCCCGCACCGGCCAACGCCAAGCTCACGGTACGCGTAATGAGTTTCTCATACCGTAAGGGACTGCCGCACGATGACAGCGGCAACGGCGGCGGATTCATATTTGACTGCCGCGGCATGCACAACCCCGGCAAGTATGACTGCTACAAAAAGATAACAGGAGCCGATGCCCCGGTAATAGAGTTTCTTGAGAGCCAGGGAGAGGTGCAACGCTACCTGGAGCACGTTTACGGGCTGGTTGACCCCACCGTTGACAAATATATTGAGCGCGGTTTCCTTAACCTGATGGTATCATTTGGCTGTACCGGAGGTCAGCACCGCTCACTCTACTGCGCCAATCATATGGCAGAGCATCTTAAACAGAAATACGCCGGCCGTATCAATATCCTGCTTGAGCACCGCGAGCAAGGCATAAAGAAAGAGCTATGAACGCACTTATACTTGCCGCCGGATTAGGTACGCGCCTGGGGCAGTTCACAGCCGACCGCCCCAAGGCTCTGGTTGAGGTTGAGGGCTGCACCATGCTGGAGCATCAGCTGCGCCACCTCTCAGCCGCCGGATTTGACCATTTTGTAATAAACATACACCATTTTGCCGGCAAGGTACGCCAATATCTGGATGATAACCGCAACTTTGGACTTGACATAACCCTGTCCGATGAGAGCAGCCTGCTGCTTGACACCGGCGGCGGGATACGCCAAGCCATGCATCTGTTCTGCAACGATGCCCCGGTGCTGGTGCATAACGTTGACATATTTTCAAACACAGACTTGAGCAAACTCTATAAAGCACATTTGGAAAGCGGAGCCGATGCCACCCTGCTCACCGCACGCCGCACCACTTCACGCTATCTCTATTTTGACAAAGATTCAAAGCTGTGCGGATGGAGCAATGAAAAGACCGATGAGGTACGTTCACCTATGCCCGGTTTTGACAAGACGCAGTTCACGCCTTATGCCTTTCAGGGCATACACGTAATATCCAAAAGCATCCTGCCGCTGCTTGACGCCATACCGGAGCCCAGGTTCAGCATAACTGATTTCTATGTGAGCAACGCCGCAAAGCTCAACCTGCAGATGGTTGAGTGTGACGCCTCAAAGTGGGTTGATGCCGGCAAGCCCGAGACCCTTCACACTGCCGCCCGGATAATAAAGGAGAATTATTAACCCATAGCCTGACAATAGCCCATGCAAGGCAAGCCTCACTGGAAACCCGATATTGATTTCTCGTCCTGCCGGTTCTACATACGCAGGCTTGATACGTCACATCAGGTGCGGGCTGCGCAGGTACCTGCAGTCAGACTACCCTTAACAGGATTCATCTACGTAACATCGGGCGAGGTACTGGTTGAGGCCGACGGCAATCCGTATCTGTGCCAGCCCGGGCATGTACTCATCATCCCGGCGCAATGCCCGTTTGCCGTCAGCTACTATCATGACGCCACAGGATATACCGGAGGGTTCTCCCTCTCGGCCCTTAATGACACCCGTGCGCTACGGTTTATCACCGAGCCTGTACATCAGGCTTTCTGGTTTGATGAGGGGGTATTCATGGGTGAGTTGTTCAACATGCTGCAACTGTCTTTTGAAAAGAATGATCATATCTTTATCCAAAAAGGTCTTGACATTTTCCTGTCACGTATCAGATCCGGGCAGGCGCTTGCCGTTCACGCAACAGTAAACCGGTTCCTTGAATCCGTGTTCAACCCTGACGGACGCATAAAGACGCTGACACTATATGCCCATGAGGCCGGCATCAGTGAGAACTACCTGAGCCGTCTGGTCAAACAATATACCGGACGAAGCGTAGGTGCATGGATAGATATTGTACGCACCATCAAAGCTAAGAAACTGTTGACTGACAGCTCCATTCCAATCATTGACGTGGCTACGGCCGTAGGACTGGATGACCAGGCCTACTTTTCAAGGTTCTTTAAGCACCAGACCGGAATGACTCCAAGCGAGTTCCGGAAAGTTATGCAAGGATAATCCTAATTTCAGCATTTTCAGTTCTAAAGAGAACGGACTTTTTTGCGGACCTTTGCAGCCGCAATGAAAACACTGTTTCTCATATCACTCATAACCGCTAGCACACCAGCTGACAACACATTGGAGCAGGAACTCCCTGCCATAACCGTATCGGCGCTTAAGGAGCAGGTTTCCACGGCGCAGGTGGCATCGGCCGTATCGTCCATATCAGGCCAGACACTGCAAAAAGAGAGCAAATATCGTCCTAATGCACTCTCTTCTATGGTGCCTGGACTCCATATACCGGACTACGGAGCATCACTTACATCAACCATATATCTGCGCGGGCTTGGTTCCAGAATGGAGAACCCCGTTATGGCCCTTTACATAGACGGCGTACCCGTAATAGACAAGAACGCCTATGATTTTGACTGGGAAGGACTGAGCAGCGCCACCATGCTGCGCGGTCCGCAGGGCACGCTTTACGGCCGCAACGCCATGGCCGGTGTGCTGTCACTCAGCACCATATCACCATCGGATGATAACAGACCCACCATGCACATGGAGTACGGCACATCCAACACCTTGCGTGCGGGCATATCATTCACTGTCGGACAGAACGCCTTTGCGGCCACATTCCGCCACACCGACGGATTCTTTATCAACAGCTTCAAGAACAAACCGTGTGATCCCTACAACGGACTGGCACTGCGCTGGCGGTGGCAGAACCTGTCAAGAGAGCGGCTGTTCCTGAGCAACACCCTGATGGCCAACATATCTGATGAAGGCGGTTTTGCCTACGGCCTGTGGCAGGACAGTACGCAGCACCCCGTATCATACAATGACCGGGGCAGTTACCGCAGGCTTTCGGTCATAGACGGTTATAAAATACGCTACAGCGGCAACACGCTTACTACCGACGCCAACTGCTCACTGCAACTGCTGGCCGATGACATGCATATGGACCAGGATTACACACCTCAGTCCATCTTTACCCTGCAGCAGGAAGAGCTGAGCGGCGCCGCCACCATGGAGGTGACCGTCCGCCGCGCCGATGCCGGTGCGCAGTGGCAGCCGCAGACAGGTCTGTTCAGTTTCTACCGTCTGAACCGTCTGTCAGCTCCTGTTACATTCAAGCGGGACGGCATAGAGAGCCTCATCCTGAACAATGCCAACAGCCATATCCCCACCGACATCGGTTACCTGACCATTACCGATGACCGTATGCCGGTATATTCCGATTTCCTGATTGACACCTGGAACGTGGCACTATTCCATGAATCGGTCCTGAACCTTGATGATTGGATACTATCAGCAGGATTAAGGCTGGACCTTGAGGGCGGCACAATGGATTATGACTGCAAAACGCAGCTTCACTACCGCTTTGAGCCCGTCATGACCAAAAGCAAGGAACTGAACATACCCTATAAGGGAACGGTGAGCCATACACATTTTGAGCTATTGCCCAAACTGTCGGCACTGTACAAGGCATCACAGAGCGTCTCGCTGTACGCCACACTGTCAAAAGGATACCGCGCAGGTGGTTTCAATACGCAGATATTCTCAGACATACTGCAGAACCTTACCATGAATGCCACCATGAAAGACCTTGGTGTCTATCTGGACAAGCCGTTCGTATCAGTCACCGCCAGCAACACGGAATATGACCCTGAGACGGCATGGAACATGGAAATAGGCATGCGTATCAGCCGCGGCAGCCTGCATGCAGGGGTATCGGCCTACCATATGGACGTACAAGGACAGCAGCTCACCGTGTTCCCGCCCGGCAAATCAACCGGACGCATGATGACCAACGCAGGACGCAGCCGCAGCATTGGTGTTGAGACTGAGTTGGACTGGGCACCCGGCCGTTTCAGCTCACATCTGTCATGGTCATGGTGCGACGCCCGATTTATCAGTTACAATGACGGCAACAATGACTACCGGGGCAACCGTCTGCCATATGTGCCAGAGCATACGCTCTACATGAGCATGGGATACGCATTCAAACTGGGCAGACACACCCTCCAGACCGATGCATCCCTGCACGGCGAGGGTCCCTTCTGCTGGAATGAATCCGGCACGCAGACCGAGCCGTTCCGTCTTAAGGCCGATGCCCGCGCAGCGCTTGTCTTTGACAACTGGCAGATATATGTCAGTGTACAGAACCTTACCAATCAGGGCGGACGCAGTTTCTACTTCAAATCAGTAGGCAATGAGTTCTTTGCCCAGACCAAGCCCCGCATTATTATGACAGGTATAACAATCAAACTATAAACATTATGAAGAAAACAGTATTTATGCTTGCTGCCATTGCAGCAGTTCTGGTGAGTTGTAACGAGAAAGAGGTTGAAGATGCACCCATCCGCCCTCAGGAAGCCGATTACATAGGTACCGTTACGGTAACCTTCCGCGAGACTGATTATGACAATGAAGACATCAGCGTGAACTTTACTCCCAATGAAAAAGGTGATTCAGCATCCATCACCATCCATCAGATCCGCTTTGTGCCGCAGATGCCCGTAACTATTGACATCACCATCCCCAGCATAGCACTCAGCAGCACTGATCAGGTGGTAACCCTTAGCGGTGACAGTATCGTTCCCCTGGCATTGGGAGGCAGTCCCTACCCCCGCTACACGGTAACCGGACTTACCGGTGAGCTTAAAGGCAATGACCTTAACTTCTCACTCAAGTTCGGTGATTACCCCACCTCTTTCCGCGGCATCCGCCAAAGTGTAACACAGTAATCTTGGCAAAGACAAGCAAAAGTCCATTCAGAACAGAAAAAATTCTTATATTCGCGGTTTAGATTACTAATTATATCCGGAATATGAAAAAGAGTTTGTTTTTTGCAATGATGGCCATGGTAGTGCTGTCATGCGCCGCTAAGGACCACAAGGTTCTGGTAACCTATTTCTCAGCAACAGAGACCACCAAATCACTGGCCGAGGATCTGGCCAAGAATACCGATGCCGACCTGTTCCGTATTGAAGGAGCACAGCCCTACACTGCCGATGACGTGAATCTGGGAAACCGCGAGGCACGTGCCTTCAAGGAGATGGCCGACAAGTCATTCCGTCCCGAGGTTAAGGAGAATCCCAAGAACCTTGACAAGTACGATGTCGTTTACATAGGTTTCCCCATCTGGGGCGATGACGCTCCCAACATAATCTACTCATTCATTGAGCAGAATGACCTCAAGGGCAAGACTGTCATCATATTCTCAACATCAGGCAGCAGCAATCTGACCAACTCATTCAAGAAACTCAACGATAAGTATCCTGACCTGAAACTGGTTGAAGGTACCACACTGAAGCGTAACCCCACGCCTCAGGACCGCGAGAACGTGCTCAAGACCCTCAAGGAAGCTATTCCCGCCGAATAAATGGCATCACCCAAATCTTCATGGGCATGGGTTCCCTCGCTCTATTTTGCCGAGGGATTACCCTATGTGCTGGTGGTTCTGGTGTCAACCGTCATGTACCGGCAGCTGGGTTTAAGTGTTGTCGATGTGGCGCTGTACACCAGCTGGCTCTATCTCCCGTGGGTTATCAAACCCTTCTGGAGCCCCTTTGTTGACCTGATAAAGACCAAACGCTGGTGGCTGCTGCTTACCCAGTTCATTCTGGGCGCAGGACTGGCCGGTGTAGGACTGACACTCAACGCCACCAACTTCTTTCGGTGGTCACTTACCATAATGTGGCTATTGGCTTTCAGTTCGGCCACGCATGACATCTCCATTGACGGATTCTACATGCTGGGGCTGGATGAGGGCGAGCAATCCATGTTTGTAGGCATCCGTAACACCGCCTACCGCATAGCCATGATTGCCGGACAGGGCGGTCTGCTCATGCTGGTAGGATTGTTTGAAAAGATGTTCGGCTCAATAGTGCGTGCATGGAGCCTTGGACTCATGATATCGGGCGGTCTTATGATACTGCTCTGGCTTTACCACTCATATATACTACCGCACCCCGCCGCCGACCGTGTCCGGGATATATCAGGCAAGAACCTGCTCAAGGAGTTTGGAATGACGTTTGTAAGCTATTTCAAGAAGCCTTACATCATTCCCGCCCTGCTGTTCATACTGCTGTTCCGTTTCCCGGAGGCTCAGCTTGGCAAGATTGCTCCGCTGTTCCTTATTGACACGGCCACCAGAGGCGGTCTGGAGCTGACAACCGGCCAGGTGGGATTTGCGCAGGGAACGCTCGGCGTAATAGGCCTGCTTCTGGGAGGTATCCTGGGTGGTCTGACACTGTCAAGATACGGGCTAAAGAAATGTATCTGGTACATGGTGGCAGCCATCTCTGTTCCGGATCTGGTATATGTATATCTAAGTTGGGCACCTACACATAACATGGCACTGGTAAGCACATGCGTATTCATAGAACAGATGGGCTACGGATTCGGATTCACGGCCTACACGCTGTTCCTTATGTATTTTGCACGAGGCGATCACCAGACATCACACTATGCCATCAGCACCGGAATTATGGCATTGGGAATGATGCTTCCGGGTATGATATCGGGCATGCTCCAGGAGATGATGGGCTACCGCACATTCTTTATATGGGTAATAGCCTGCTGCGCCGTGACCTGCGTGGTATCGGCACTTATAAAATATGAACCTGACTTTGGAAAGAAACAATGAAACTTGCAGTTGACAGCGGCTCCACCAAGGCCGATTGGGGATTCTTCAGTAACAGCTATGACCTCAAGACCATCAAGACTGAAGGCATCAACCCATGCCACCAGAGTATTGACGAGATTAAAGCCATAATAAACAGCGGACTTATAAAAAACATGTCCCAAGATGACATAGACTCAGTCAATGAGATTTTCTACTATGGTGCAGGTTGTGCCACCCAGTCCATCTGCGCACAGATGGCAGGCATAATCAAGGAGTTCTTTCCGGATGCGTCAGTTTATGTTGACAGCGATATGCTCGGTGCAGCACGAGCCTTGTGCGGACGCTCCGAGGGCGTGGCCTGCGTACTTGGAACAGGTTCCAATTCATGCCTGTACAATGGCAGTGACATAATTGACCAGGTTCCATCACTGGGTTATATCCTGGGCGATGAAGGCAGCGGAGCAGCCCTTGGCCGCTGTTTCATAGGTGACTGCCTCAAACGCCAGATGCCCGATGCCGTATCAAAGGAGTTCATGGAGCGTTACTCGCTAAACAAGGACCTGGTCATTGAGAATGTTTACCGCAAGCCTATGCCCAACCGTTACATCGCCGGATTCGTTCCATTCATAGAGGAAAAACGTGCCGTACCCGAGGTTCACAAGATGCTCATCCAGTGCTTCTCGGAGTTCTTTACACGCAATGTCATAAACTACCACAAGCCATGGCTGCCCGTTCATTTTGTAGGCACCATTGCAGGTATCTTTGGCGATGAGCTTAAGGAGACCGCCGATTCACTTGGAATGACAATAGGAAAGATCATGGCCAGTCCAATGGGTGGCCTTATTGAGTATCACAGCCAGCAGGGCTGAGTAAGACCGTCCTCACTGAATACAGCGACCGATGCCGCGTAACCCTTTTCATGGTTAACGATGGTATCGGTCATTGTTTTGTCTGTGAGTATGCCGTGAAGATTATCGGTAATACCTGTTCCCTGCAGCTTGAACACGGCCTCCTTGCGGGTCCAGTACATTGCGAATGTCTGCTCAGGAACATCGGATAGCAATATTTCAGACTTTTCACGGGAGTTCATGGTCTTATCAAGCAGTCCCTCACTGAAACTGCGCAGTGACTCAACGTCAATGCCCACAGGCCTGTCGCTTACTGCCACGGCAATGGCGTTTTTGCAATGGCTTATGTTAAAGTGAATATGGGGATAATCCGCCAGATATGGCTTGCCATACTCACCCGTCTCCACCCTGAAACTCTCCACCCCGAAAGTATCCTTAAGGAGTGAGGAGAGCATGAGGTATGACTTGAGTGATGCAAACCGACCGAATGTGTGTTTGAATGAAAGAGCCTGACTCCGTCTGGGTTCAGGAACCGATACCAGCATCCGCTCCACCTCAATCTCCGTGCAGAGCGACATATCATCAAAAAGTGATATGCGTAGCATCGGGTGCAGGTTTTTTACTGCCCGTTAGGGAAGTATTTCTTCTTGACCGGGTCACAGGTGAGTCCCACGCCCAGCTTGCGGAATATCTTACGGTCCACCTCACTCAGCAGAACGGTGCAGTGAACCTGGCAGCCTCGCAGCTCGGGCAGCTTATCCAGAGCCTTGCGGCAGTTCTCATCCTGCTGACTCAGTATGGAGAGTGCAACCAGGACCTCATCGGTATGCAGACGAGGGTTGTTGCCGTGCAGATAGTCAACCTTGGTCTTCTGGATGGGCTCAATCATGTTCTGCGGGATGAGCTTGACACTATGGTCAATACCAGCCATATGCTTGGTGGCATTGAGTATCAGAGCTGCGCTGGGACCCAGCAGCGCTGTGGTCTTGGATGTGATTATGGTGCCGTCAGACAACTCCATTGCAGCAGCAGGTACACCCGTCTCCTCCTGACGCTCCTTGGCAGCTACTGTGGTGCGGCGGGTGGCTGTGGTTATGCCGGCCTTGTTCATGAGCAGGGCAATCTTGTTAACCTCAGTCTCATTAGTCTTACCGCTGGCCATATCACCCAGAGCGGTGTAATAACGGCGTATCACCTCATCCTTGGCGGCACGGCAGCACACATCATCATCGCTGATGCAGAAGCCTGCCATGTTAACGCCCATATCGGTGGGTGACTTATACGGATTCTCACCGTAGATACCCTTGAACAGGGCATCCAGAACAGGGAATATCTCTATATCACGGTTGTAGTTGACTGCAGTCTTGCCGTAGGCCTCAAGATGGAACGGGTCAATCATGTTCACATCATCAAGATCGGCAGTGGCAGCCTCATATGCTATGTTTACGGGATGGTTAAGCGGCAGGTTCCAGATTGGGAAGGTCTCAAACTTGGCATAACCGGCTTTGATGCCGTGTTTCTGCTCCTGATAGAGCTGGCTCAGGCAGACTGCCATCTTGCCGCTGCCGGGGCCGGGTGCTGTGACAACCACGAGCGGACGCGATGTAACCACATAGTCATTACGGCCGAATCCCTCATCGGAATCAATCAGGGCCACATTATTTGGGTAACCCTCAATGATGTAGTGTACATAGGTTACTATACCCAGACGCTTAAGGCGCTCACGGAAAGCATCGGCGCTGGCCTGACCGTTATAATGGGTTATAACAACAGATCCCACCAGCAGGCCGCGGCTCTGGAACTCCTCACGCAGACGCAGCACATCCATATCGTAGGTTATGCCCAGGTCACTGCGCACCTTGTTCTTCTCAATGTCAACGGCACTGATTACAATAACAATCTCAGCGCAATCACTGAGCTGTTTAAGCATTCTAAGTTTACTGTCAGGCTGAAAACCCGGAAGCACGCGACTGGCATGATGGTCGTCAAAAAGCTTGCCTCCGAACTCAAGATAAAGCTTGTCACCGAACTGAGCTATGCGCTCCTTGATGTGTTCGGACTGTATCCTAAGATACTTGTCGTTGTCAAATCCGTATATCATAACGGATTGCAAATATACTGTTTTTTTTGGCTATCACTCTGTGATAATTGTTGTTTTTTATCTATTTTCGCATCGACCTGATATTATTTGGATTTTTAAAATGAGAAGCCTTTCATTACTGACCGGAAAGCTGTCCAAGTTTGCGCTTACACTTTCATTCCTTTTCCCGGCAATCATCCCTTGCAATGCGGATTCCGCCAGCGTTGATTCACTTATGAAGTTTGCAGGTAACATACACCAGTTCAACTCCATTTATCCACAGGAAAAAGTCTATCTGCAGTTTGACAACACATCCTACTATACCGGCGAAACCATATGGTTCAAAGCATTCGTAGCAAGCGCCACAACACTTGGCCGTGCACAGAGCAAAGTGCTGTACGTTGAGTTGGTATCGCCCTACGGAATAGTACTCAAGCAGCAGAAACTCAAACTCATAGGAGGCCAGGCCGACGGATCGTTTTCACTGATAGACGCATCCACAGCCCAGGCACGTGAAAAACGCGGCGCAGTAAACTACCCCAGCGGATTCTACGAGATACGCGCATACACCAAGTTCATGCAGAACTTTGGTGACGATATAATCTTTTCACGTGTATTTGCCGTATACAACCAACCGCGCCATGAAGGGGCTTACTATGAGGAGAGTCCGACCATATACATCAATAAACCTGAGACAGCCGAGATCCGTCCCAAGACAGAGAAACTGAGCAAGGTAAACTGTTCATTCTACCCCGAGGGTGGCCATCTCATCATAGGCAAACCCTGCCGCGTAGCCTTCAAGGTGACCGATGACACCGGGTTCGGTATTGAGGCCACCGGAACACTCAAAAACAGCGACATCTCATTCTCAACCGTCCATGACGGCATGGGTTGGTTCACATTCACGCCTCAGGAGCGCCGCTATCAGGTGGAGATAGCCGTAGGCGGCAAGAGCCACACGTTCACTCTTCCACGGGCCGAGCAGACCGGCTGCGCCCTGACCGTTGAGCCTTGCATCCAGGACAGCATCAAGCTGACAATTGACAACACGCCCAACCTCAACGGTATAACACTGGGTATGACCATGACATTCCGCGGCGAGCTGGTGGATTTTGGCACTTATGACACCGGCACGGAGCCCATTGAGAAAATCATATCCATGGCCGGAATTCCCGAAGGCATATGCCGCATAACCATATTTGACCGTGACGGCAACATTTACGCCAGCCGCTCCGTCTATCACCACAACCGGCAGTTCAAGACACCGGTGCTGGAGGTTAAGCCTGACAAGGAACTCTATATGCCGTTTGACAAGGTGACGCTCCACTTTGGTCTCAAGGACGGACAGGGTAATCCCATGCGTGACCGTTTCTGTCTGTCGGTACGCGACGTACGCGGACAGGGCAACGCCCTTACCGATGACCTGCGCACATCCATGCTGCTCTCATCGGACCTGAAAGGGTTCATTGAGAACCCAACATGGTACTTTGACTCTGATTCTCCGGAGCGTGACCTGGCGCTTGACCTTTTGATGCTGGTGCAGGGATGGGAACGATACGACTGGCTCACCATGAGCGGGAACAAGGATTTCCAGGAGAGATACCGCATGGAGAAAATGCTCACGCTCAACGGATGGATACTTAACCCATCCGGAAAAAAGACAGCCGAGGGCGTGAACGTGCTTGCCGCACTTATGCCGCAGGACAAGTCAAAATCCGAAACCTACTCATATGTAACAGACAAGTCCGGCTATTTTGGTTTTGACATAGGTGTAGAGTTCTACAACAAGGCACGCTTCTCAATTGACGCCCACGCGCCCAAAAAGAGCCTGATAGGTCCCGATGCCCGCATCAGGCTGGACCGTTCCATAACCCCCACCATACGCCCCTATCAGCCGCAAGAGCTGGTATTCAAAAGCAATCAGGCACTGGCAAAGTCTGGAGGAGATAAAAAGAGTACCACCGCCGATGACGAACTGCCTACGGTAATCAACGCCAGCACCGGACTCTTGCTGCCCGACGTGGACATTGAAGAGGAGCGTATATATATAGACTACTTCACCTTCACCGCCTATGATGTTGGCAAGGATATTGAGATTGACCTGGACATGGGAGAATACTCCACTGACCTGATGAGCTATCTGCTGGACAAGGGATACGGTCTTATAATAGATGAAAACGGAGAAATAACGCATATCAACGGCTTCCCGCTGTTCCTATACATACATGACACCAAAGAGTACATGAACCCGCGCAAGGCCAGATTCAACCCGCGCGCCGCTACTGAAACCAAAGATATAAAGAGCATCATAGTCTATGACGATCCCATGCGTCTTGGCAACATCCTTACACAATGCCCGCTGTACGCCCGGTATCATGACATGACAGAAGCGCCTCTTGTGGGAGATACACTGTACACACTTTTCAGGCTGGTTGACGTGCTCGTAAAGGAGGGACTCGAACTCAGCACAAGAGATGAGAGATTCAATATCAGCAAGCGTTTTACCACTGTTGACGGCTACTCCCCGCAGTATTATTTCTACGCGCCGGAGTATCCCGACGGACCTGTGCTGGGTGATGTTGATTTTCGTCGCACGCTCTACTGGAACCCCGATGTCATAACCGACAGCCTGGGCCAGGCTGACGTAGAGTTCTATAACAGCTCAATAACCAGTCACTTCAACATCAGCGCTGCCGGAATGCCATCCACAGGCATCCCTTACACGCTCGAGGAGAATTTCTGAGTGTCATAACACTAAAAATATCAGGAATTTCCCTTTATTTAAATAATAAAGTGCTAACTTTGCGCCCGCTAAGAGCCCAAAGGGCCTTGGCATGTGTTTACAACATATTGTCTAACTTTATCTTAGTTTCAAAATTTAACTAATGGAAGATTTTAAGAATGTAGCTCCCCTTCAGGAATTTGACTGGGATGCTTTTGAAAAAGGAAGTTCCAACTCAGGCATGTCAAAAGAGCAGCTCGAGCAGGCTTATGACACAACCCTCAACAAGGTTGCCGATAACGAAGTTGTTAACGGTACTGTCACAGCCATCAACAAGCGCGAG
>Ga0310696_10001974_pt1 | contig 28201 bp, 27 predicted proteins | sample AusTroGonzalo_MG_4_FD_203885 | JGI IMG/M metagenome (GOLD analysis project Ga0310696, IMG submission 203885) | Bovine rumen microbial communities from tropical cattle in Woodstock, Queensland, Australia - Gonzalo_02 (v2) (version 2) | ecosystem: Host-associated > Mammals > Digestive system >...
CAATTTTTACGGGACACTAATGATGTTGATACTAAACCACGCAAGTCGTTACCTCATTGGAGAAGCTTGACAATAAAGGATTTGACGAACAATTCTGTTTTGACAATTAAGCCCCATGGAGGTATTGTAAATGGTTGGTTTATTGATACGGTAAAGACTCGTATCAAACGTGTCTTTTTTAATGCGGCCAATTCTAATACCACATCTGAGATACCACTTATTTCTGATAGCACTAATCAGATACAATATACTATTAGTTTGCAATAATGATTAGCGATAGGAACTGGTACTTGTCATAAGGGAATAAACTGGCGAAAAAAATGCTAGAAGCACAAAGAGGAATACTGGATGGTACGAAACAGGTGAGTGACAACATACAATAATGTTATTATCTACAACATGATAAACAAGGAAGAATTAGTTCTGAAAACACGAGAGGAGATCTTGTCTTTGTTAAAGGAGGTCGATCGTCCAGGGATGGATAGGGTGATATGGTACTTGGAGAATAGCGATTTCTTCAGAGCAGGGTGCAATTCCCATCATAAATTCTTGGGAGGATTGGCTGTCCATTCTCTTGGCGTGTATAAGGAGTTTGAGAAACTGGAAACGGGATTCCCCGAGGATAGTATCCGCATCGTATGTCTTCTTCATGATATCTGCAAGGCTCATCTTCATGGATATAATCATATCGGTAAAGGCCATCATGGCCTCCGGTCAAAACTGTTGCTCGAAGCATTGCATCTTCAGTTCAAAACAGGGGAGAGGAGTGCTATAGAAAAACACATGCATAGGGTGTCGAGGATTCCTTTACAAACAACATATGACTATGATGAATTGTTCCGACATTATATTCATCAGTGCGACCATCGAGATTGTGAGAGTTTTCCCGGTGGCTTTGACAGCTATAGAACGCAGAAAACCCTGAAGTATGAGATTGATACATTGTTATATTCTACACATCGTCCAGGAATAGAGATTGTGATTGATCAATTGCACGGCAATAAGGAGGCGTTCTATAAAGCGCCTGCATCGGTTGTTCACCACAATAACTTTCAGGGTGGTTTGGCCAAACACTCGATGGAGGTATATCAGCAAGCAATCAAACAATACGATCAGTTCAGGAAAAGTGAGACCCTGTTGGATTTTGATCGAAACGGCGTTACGCTTTGTAGTTTGCTACATGATGTGTGCAAGATGGATGAATATATGTACAATAGGGATACAAAACGTCCGGAGCATACAAGGAAATGGAGTAGGGATGGTCTTCATGGAATAAAGTCATTGCATCAGTTAAAGAGTTGGAAACTTCAATTGACAGACGATGAGGAGAAAGCTGTCGCATGGCATATGGGGAATCATGCAAAAGACGCCGAAGCGAATTTCGGTACCACTTACGATAAGGTGGCTGCCAGTTCATTGCTTGTAAAACTCATTCACGAGTCGGATTCAAGAGCGGCAAAAGGTGCCTGATAGGGTGGATTGCCCAATAACTGCGCTTCCTTTCTGGAAGATCTGAAAAAAAGAAAAAAGTGGCTATATGGGGTTGAAAAACCACCTGAGTCCGACTATATGTCCTTAGTAGAGACTTCCATTTTATTATATAAGGAGAGAGAATGAAAAGACGTATGCCTGTGAGGAAACGCCAGCCGTTGAAGGTTGTCGTCGATGGTATTGAAGACTCGGACAAAAAGGTGGCGCTGCTGGAATACTGGCTGGATAGGCTGAGATACCAGATGGTGGTGGACCACAAGGCCGAGCTGGAGCCTTTTGTGGAACACTACAAGGTTATGGAGGAGGAAGCTTCGGCCAAGAGTTGGGAACTCGGCCAGAAGATTGTGGCACTGCGTCGGAAGTTGAGGTCGGGCGAAATCAGTAACAAGCAGTACCAGGATCAACTTACCCCATTGAAACGAGACAGGAAAGCAGTTTCCACGGCGCTGCTCCAATATGAATCCAAAACCTTGGACAGTATTTTTCCCGAGACCATCATTACGGTCGAAGAAGTGGTACGGTATTTGGATGAGGAGCGTGAATGGAACAGAAAACGTCTCTTTTTTCGAAAAAAAAATATAAAATGAAGCTGTTTTGGCCCGATTTTTGCTTAAGGAGAAGGGGCAATATAAAGTTATGAGAACACACTCTAATCGTTTCCATTTGTTTTTCATTTTGCGAGACCCTATAGTCCTTAGGGGCAGGTAACGTGTCAAAGTGTTAAGGTTACGGGTTAATGGCTCGCCCTAAGGCGAGCCAACCTTGTCAATCTGACTCTTGTCAGTCTTGACTCGTCCCTTTTTGTGAGCTTGCTGAAACAAAGTAAATAATTGATAATCAAATAAATAATAGCCTATGAACCACAATTTACAACCAATGACTGACACTAATGTCCCTTCCCAATCGCTCACAATCAGCAGCCGTAAAGACTATCAAGACGCGCTGGTGACGGCTCATTTTTCTCTTGTAATGAAACTGGCAAGGTGCTGCAGTAAAAACTATTCCCATGCATTGGAAATGTCCGACCTGGTCAGTGCGGGTGAGGAGGCTCTGGTGTTGGCTTCCAGAACATTCGACCCCTCGGTGGGTGCTCCGTTTGGTGCATACGCGGCAAAATCGATAAAAAATGCATTCAAGAAAGCCTACAAGGAACTCCATCCTGTAGTGTCAGTAAGATTCCAAGACGCTGCACAATATGACGCATTGGAGGGACAGCTCTGGTCGGATTACGAGTATGAGCTGAAACGCCAGAACCGTATTGACGAGGTGCGCGATTTGGTCGGCCAACTGGACGACCGGGAGCATCGTCTCTATGAGCTTCGTTTTGTGGACGATATGACGCTTCAGGAAATGGGGGCCTACTATGGGGTCAGTCACCAGGCTGTTGACCACAGGCTTCATCGTATGTACAATAAACTCGGTGTCAAGCTCGCTCCCAGGGATTGTTCCTATAGGCGCAGCGCCTGATCCATGTTTTTTTTGCTTTCGGGGGTTGAAAAAACCTCCGAAAGCCACTATGACTATACTGGCGAACACAATATAAAGATTATCCACCATGAGTAGAAAGATTCAAGCCCCCGATTTCGATGACGATTTTGACATCGTCCTCGTCCCTGCCGAACCGCTCAGCAAGGCAGAACTGAAAACCATGACGCTCCTCGACAAGCTCGAACACCTTATTGATGCCTCGGAGAACAGTGGATTGTGCAACGACTTCTTCGAGTCCAACAAGGACTTGATCCAATCCGTAGCCGACGACCTGGCTCTGACGCCCAAGCAGGCCGTCTTGTTGTGCCCTTTTCTGTCCAATTCCAATATGCCTGTCGACAACGGCGACCTGCGCAACTTCTTCAGCTGTAGCGCCATTGCCATTATGCGCCAAAAGGACGACTTGAAAGCCCTTGTGCATCGCCGTTATGTGTCGGCTTGCGGTGGTTTCCGTGGCGGTCGTGATAGCAACCTCCGCCTGACCGAAAAAGCCCAAAAGGCACTTTGCGACAACCATGGACTTCCTGTGGTTAAGACCTCCGGACTCACACCAAGAGAGTTCATGAAAATGTTCAGCAAGCTCATCAATGAGACCCACCGTTTGCATATCATTGACAGCGACGAACTGGTGCTGGAGACTATGGAGTTGTTGGACGAAAACCCGCAACTCGAAATCGTCAAGGCCATCAACAACCTGAAAGTGAGTTACAACGACAAGTACATCATTCTCCACTACTGCAAGGCGCTCGTGCTAGACGGCGAGGAAGGGATTCCGTTAAGCTATTTTGATGACGAAATTGACGAGTTGTGTGATTTCGGCGATAGTGTACTCAGAGGCCTTCACCCCTTTGTCAAGCAAGGACTGATTGAACCCTTGAAACGCGACAACCTCTTCCAACGCGACATCTACGGCCTTACCGAAAAGGCACGCAAACTGTTCCTCACTGAATACGAGCTGCCCAAGCGTAAGGAAAAGGATTTGCACGTTGATAATGCTTCCATCATTCACTGTAAGTCCATCATGCCAAAGCCCCTCTTCTATTCTATGGAGGACCAGGAACAAATCGACACATTGAAAGGCCTGCTTGAGGACAAGCAGCTGAAAGCCATACGCAAGCGGTTGGAAGAGGCCAATATGCGCAAGGGCTTCAACTGCCTCTTCTACGGCCTGCCGGGCACGGGCAAGACCGAGACCACGCTACAGCTGGCCCGCCTCACCGGCCGTGACATTATGCAGGTCGACATCTCGTCAATTCGCGACAAATGGTATGGCGAGACCGAGAAAATCGTACGTGGCATCTTCGACAGCTATGCACAACTCGTCAAGAGAGCCAAGAGAATCCCCATTCTGCTCATCAACGAGGCCGACGCTCTGCTTTCGGTGCGTACCGGCATCGGCAACAACCCGAGCATCGACAAGACCGAGAACGCCATCCAGAACATCCTGTTGGAGGCCATGGAGAACATCGATGGCATCATGATTGCCACGACCAACCTCACCTGCAACCTTGACAGTGCTTTCGACCGTCGTTTCCTCTATAAGATTGAGTTCCACCAGCCGAGCATTGAGGCCAAGACGAACATCTGGAAGACATTCCTTCCTGAGCTCACCGTGTCCGACGCCACCACCCTGGCGCGTTCGTTCGACTTCAGCGGTGGCCAGATTGAAAACATCGCCAGAAAGGCTTTGGTCGACCACCTGCTCTTTGGCAGCAAGCCCAATCTCGACCGTATCATTGAGCTGTGCTCCAACGAGAAAATCTCGGGTCGCAGCCTCGACAGAAAGCCCATTGGATTCCGTTGATCCAGTGGGCCATCACCCATCCTAAAAAATGTAGTTATGGAAAAAGAATACAGCAAAAGATTAGCGACTCGACTATTGTCAGCGGCGATTGATGAAATGCCCGACTATTTGGCCAAACAAAGCAGAGATAGCATCGGTGAAGGAGAACTATGTGCCGAACGCCACATCATGCAACTTTACTACAAAAAGCTATTAGAGAACTGGCCCGAAAAAGCATACCAGTCTTCAGACGACTTGAAGAGAGACCTCCAGAACGTTGCTGGAGCGAAAGTGGTAAAAGAGAAAAAGGATTGTCCGGAGTTACAGCATCAGGGATGCATACTGGCTCTAAAAAACAGACTTTGGTGTATCATGGATGAAGAAGAGGAAACAGACAGAGGAAAATGTCGTATAGGATATACCGACTGGATTGGCGTTGGATGGCCGATTGTCCGTGACAATAGCCAAAGCTTTTCGGTCGAAGCCATCCGTATCCTCGACGATATGACCGAGAACGTGATCGGTAAGATTCAAGAGGTGCTCCCGCTGCTAAAAGGAAAATGATGGATAGTGGTTTGTAATAACATTAAAATCAGAATATTATGATAAGTTTGTTTACGTGGTATGCCATTGGCGTGCTTTTATCCGGTGCGGGGATTTTCGCATACGAGTATTTCTATCTCTATGATAGGGAGATAGGCTACATCTCCACAAAAGAGATCATAGAGGACCTGCTTCTGTCTCTCTTATCCTGGATTATGGTCTTATGGCTGATCATCAGCGTGGCCCTTGACATTCATATGGGATGGCCGTCGAAAGGATATGATTTGGAGATAAAGAAGAAGAGCATGTCTGAAGAAGACTGACTATATGTAATCAGGTATTTGGTTTATGTGAAAAGAAAAGACCATAGACGATTGCTAAAATGGAAGCTCATAAGCCTAGGTTATGCTTTTTTTGTAAATTTGCAGGAAATTAAGCGCTAATTTAAAAAGTAAGAATTATGGAAAATGATTATATTCTGAGCCAGAAGAGACTTAAGTCGGTTTTTGACAAGTGTTTTGACTGGGCTTTGGCTAATTACGGGAACTTGGAGGAAGATGTCTTCGGCATCGTAACTTCTGAACTCAAAGAACTATTGTGGTATACTGATGCCGACGATCCGGAGCTGCTTTCTCAATTGAAGATTCAGGTGGAGACGGCCATTAAAGAGCCGTTGACGAAATATGTGTGCGAAGTTGGTGGTGACGGGGAAAGCGACTTGGCTTGGGAGTGGATTACCAATAAAAAAAAGAAATATACCACCTGTGGATGGGAAGGCTATTTAGAGGCTGCCTTATATGATAAAGGTGAGAAAACTGTAGGCAAGGTCTATCCGATCAATTCAGTCGATGTGGTTGAAGAACCTTATGAACCTAATATCACGATGGAAATTTATCGAATGATTCGCAAGCAATACAAACCTCAGATGTCCAAAAAGAAACTTGTCGAAGCAATAAAGAACAGCATTGATGATAATATCATCTCGTCAAAAACGGTTCCTGAACTAATTGAAAAGGTGATAAGTTCCGTAGCTGCCTCATTCTAGTTCAATTATAATCTATTGCTAAATTGAAATGAAAGACCTTAATATCAAAGCCTTTAACGAGGATCTTAAACGTTTAATGAATGAAGCACAAAATGATGACAAAATTAGTTTGATTGAACGTTTTTTGCCGCCTATCGAATATGGTGAAGATAGGGGACCAGCCATAGAGTTCCCTAAAGATATTCGGCCGGTATTCGATGATAATGAAAGGATTGGCAGTGTTTATTATGAGGATGTAGGAATGCATTCCTATCATCCATGCTGCGACGTCTTCAGTGAGTCCAATTCGAAGAAGGCTGTTTCAAAAGGAATAGACCTGCTCTATTGCAACGTAGTTGTATCCGAAGTGTTGACGGCCATACAGACCGTAACAGATCCGGGGCGTAAGAACGAGGCACTTTCCCGGGCTATCGACGAATGCAAAGAGGCTGAAAGTCATACGGGCGAACCTTTATATGATATTCTGTCCAAATATGGCATTACTAGAATAGAGTTTGACGCATCGGGATATTATCCAAGATATTGCGAGTCGTTATATGGGTTTTCTGGGACTATTAAAAGCGTTTATTTGACCCCAGACGGAAAAGTGATGGCGGATGTTTTATCAGACTTTAAAGAAGACCTTGTTGCAGTTCAAATAAAAAAAGACTGCTCGACATACCATTCTATACTTGATGATATTAAAAGAGCTGTCAACATAGCAAAGGGAAGGGCTTCGATGAAATAATGCTACCTTGGGTTTGAAAAAGCGAATAATAAATTTAGGGAACTATATACCTGATGGCACAAAGTCAGTCTGAACAAGGCTGACTTTTTTGTTTATAAATGAAAAAAAGTTCAAGATTGGGGTTGAAAAACCAGAGGGAAGCGTCTATTCCAATATACAGGAAAACAAGTTAAACATTAAAACCATCAGAAAACATGAACGGAAACATTTTTCACGACGCGGCGTATTTGATCACCGGCCTCATCATTTGGCCCATTTGTTATGCCTCTGGCTTTGTCATCGGACTGTATAGATCCATTAGAGAACGTTATAAAACCTCTGAGGTCTAAAAATCCATAGAACCATGATTTTACTTGATCCTATTAAAGACGGCACCGAGGAAGACTTCACGCAGGAGCAACTTGACAAGATACACCTGAGGGTCCTGGAAGAAGAGAACAGGAACGCTGCCGTGGCCAAGGAATACTTGGCGATGAAAAAGAAACCCTTCTACCACCCCGAGCACTTCTACGAGATGTCGGCCTGCAAATACAACGAGAAGAAATACCGTGCGGTGGAGCCCATGAGAACAGACTTCGTGGAGCTCAGCGACGAGGAATACCTCTTTCTGCTCACCAAGGTGTTGACCTACGGCAGCTCCTATCGCTACCACCACCTCAACGAGAATCGTCCCGAGCTGGCCCATAGGATCGTCGAGCAGTTCTACGGCAGCGTCGAGGACATCGAGAAGGATGGCCTCGGCTATCACGTCGTCTTCGACGAGATATTCGAAAACGCCAAGGAGATCATGCAGCTGAAGGACTACTATTTCCCCGGCAGCCCGAACAGTACGAAGATTTTCTTTTAGGGAACTTAGAGAACTATGTCTGAATTCCCGAACTTTCCCACTTTCCCGGTTTCCCACTTTGGACAAGAAGGGTAGGTGGGGAAGTTTTTTTGTGCCCAGGGTTGAAAACAGCAGGAAAGTGGTCTATATCTAATCACAAACACTACAAACCATGAAAACAAAACCTTTAATGTCGGAGATCCTCAACGGAACCGAAGCGGCCTTGCGACTGGCCGATAGCCAGGATGTGAGCAAGATGCGCGAATTCTTATTGGCCGAACCTCAGAAGCCCATGCTTTTTGTGGGCAATGGCGGCATGCAGGGGCATTTTGCCAGCCTCTTGTATGAACATTATGCGGGCATAGCACAAAGTCTTACACCTTTCCTGCTCCGATCCATTTCGGACCAAGCACTTAGCCGCTGCCGATGCCTGCTGATGTCGGATGGCGGTAGCAATATGGATATCAAAGACGCGACCAAGCGAATGGTGGCAGTCAACCCCGAGAACACCGGCGGGTTCACCAGCGTGGACAGCGAGAAGAACATCCTCCTGAAAAAGCTGGACAGAGACCGGGTATTCCTCTTCAAGCACCCCCACGACGGCTCCTTCCAGGAAGGCTTCATCTCGGTGACCAAGAAGTTCTACCGCGATGCATTGTTTTACAAAGCCTTCACGGGCAAATCGGCAGGCGAGCAGCTGGAAGTCGACCTCGACCCGACCGATTGCTACCAATACGAACTCAACCATTCTGACGGCCCATTGACTCCTCTCTCGGCGATCCAGCACTTCCTGGTCCTGCATGGCGGCTATGGGGCTCCTGCAGCACACGATATCGAGTCGGTGCTGGCCGAAAGTGGCATGGCCTCGGCCCAGGTGACCGACTATCGCAACTTCTGCCACGGAAGATTTATCTTTGCCAGCAACCACACACGGCATCAGAAGAAGAGCCACAGTCTTGCCGAAAGCGACACGGCGGTGATCCTTTTGGTCAGTCCGGCCGAAGAGAAGATAGCCACCAACATCCGGAAGACGGTGGAAAAAGCCGACTGGCAGGTACTCCCCAACGAGACCCCCATTATTACCATCAGAACCGGCTACGACAACCCCTTGGCAGCCATCGACCTGCACATCAAAGCCAGTGCATTCCTGGCCGACCTGGGTGAGAACCACCATGACAACAATCCCTTCTCACCCAAGAATTACGGCAGCATCCGAAAAGAATACCCCAAAAACGGATTGAGATGGTGAATCGGCGTGCATTCCTGTCATTGTTTTTGGCGATGTTCTTCTTGTTGGGCTGTCAGCCCAAGGAAGTGCGCTATATCCCTTACCACAATGAGCGCTTCGGCTTCGAGTTGGTTTATCCTTCCTGTATGGCAATGGATCCACCGCCTGAAAACGGCGATGGCATCTCCTGTCGCGGCCGGGGACTGGAGCTGAATGCCTACGGCAGCATGGATTTGACCTGGATGGATTTGTACGACACGGGGTTGGGCACTCGTGACCTCTATCCCGAGGACGAGGTGTTTTACGAGCAACGTGTTGTCGACTCTGATGGGATGGTCCATTGCAGGAAGTCGGCCCGTTTTCCCGGTACCGACAACGGCAATGTCATCCTCACGCTGGAGCTCACCTACCCCGAAGGGGAGATCGATGTCGCAGCGGTCGATTCCATAATGAAGAGTTTCCGATACGCGAACTTCCCCACTTTCACGGTTTCCCACTACGGACAAGAAGGGTAGGTGAGGAACTTTTTTGCTCCTAAAGGGTTGAAAAACGGAACTCTTGCAGATATGATAAGTAATTGCTATTTTTGCGACATCTAAACAATAAGCGCTATGAAAACATCGAAATTTGACCCTGAGATTGAAAAAATCAAGCAGAACAACGTAAAAGTCTTCAAAGAAACAACCGCGATAATTAAAGCCGGCTATTACACGTCACCCTCGGGCAAACGCGTAGATCTCAATATGCAGCCAATGATCGACGGTGGACGCTGTTATCACAAAGAGTTGAAACCAGTCGACAAGCCGAAAGTGGAGGGCGGCACCACGGTGATGGTGGAGCGCGGCGACTGCCTTAAAGTGGCCGAGCGCCTCGTCAACGACGGCTACAACCCCGCATTGCTCAACTTCGCCAGCGCAGGTCATCCAGGAGGCGGCGTAGAAGGCGGTGCCCGTGCCCAGGAGGAAACCATCTGCCGTCGTAGTACTTTGACTCGTTCAATCTACAGCTTTGATGCCGTTTATTCCCGCCGATATGGTTACGACCATCAAGATGGGAACAACTACCCCATCTCACGTTCCCTCGATTTCAGCATGGTCTATTCGCCAGAGGTTACAGTGTTTCGCGAGGCCGGTCCCGATTACACGTTGATGGAGCATCCTTTCAAGGTGGGTGTCATCACCAACGCCGCGCTCAATTTGAACGGCAGGTTTTCTCTCCGTCTCACCCAAGACGGTCGGATGCCAGAGGAAGCCAAGTCCGTTACGCGCAACAAGATCCGCGCAATTCTTCGAGTCGGTCTCATCAAAGGTCACGACAGTCTCGTGTTGGGCGCCTTCGGATGTGGAGCCTTCCATAACCCGCCGCGCGAGATGGCACAACTCTTCAAAGAGGTGATGGCCGAGGAGGAATTCGTCGACCGTTATCGTCTCATCACCTTCGCTATTCTCAGCGACCACAACGACCGCAGCAAGAACCTTGAGTCGTTCAGGGAGGTGTTTGAAAAAAGAGTACCTATCAATTCCACACGCCCTATGCCCAAGCTGATCATTGAAGTTTTTCATCCGTCGAATCGCTTCTTTGAAATGGAGATCAGCAACGAAATGGCGGACTACCTGAGAAAGTGGTCATTGAGAAGGTGGTCGTCGGAAAATGAACTGGAAGAGATGGCCGAAACAATGTGGCAAGAAACAAGGTTTTCGGTGGGCATGTTTCGACGCGATTTGACTGCATTGCTTGCCGACAAAGAGCGCCTTCCAAAGAACATTTGTGATGAGTTGTCAAAAATTGAATTTCAAACCATGGTCAAAATTGTTTCTTCGGTATTGCTGCCTCCCGCCATAAACGATCCAGAATGCGACATCAATAATATCGATAAAGGTTCGTTGTATTCGCTTGGGGTTGTTGTCATGGAAAATGATGCAAAACCGTTTGAAGAATTCGATTTAAAACCACCAAGTGAACTTTATGAAGAATTTGACATTTCTGAAGTTGATTTCAGCAATGAAGACGAATTTAAATCAACTGAAGTTTATCGCAAAGGAGATTTAATATTATATGAACATGAAGATGAAGATTTTGGGTCCTCAATTTCAGATGATACGATTCGGGAATTGTTCCCTGAATTCGAAATTGACCCTCAAAAATATTATATCATAGAAAAAAACGGTGAAATTTACTATGAATAGGGGATAAGCAATATGATCACATCACTCAATTCTTTACTCATCAGATCAAACAATTACGATCTATGCGAAACTGGAAGTGAAAACCCTTCAGAAACCGCCTTGTGGATCCGCCAAAAGACAGCTGAATGCGAGGCAAAAGCCAAAGCATTCTTTGCGACGAAAGAGCGCAAAAAGGCGTATGTCTTTTCGGGAGAAGTACCCGAAAACTGTCCGAAAAGCTTTCTTTGCTGCTTGACCGACGAAGAGGTCGCACGCGTTAAAGTGCTTACCGTAGAGCACTATAATGACTACGTAAAAATGCACTTGTCCAATTGGGACGAAACGGATTTGGTCTCTTCATTCGAGCAGTTGTGCAAGAAAGATTTGCTTGCTGAGATTTATGGGGAGAACCAAGAGCTTGACGATTTGATTTTTGACCGATACAACGGGTATGATGGTCCATTCATTCTTCACAGCATTGACTTGCAGAATGTGTATTGCTTGTATAGCATGACTTACCAAGAATTTGGCAAGGAGCCTGTTAAAGTTAAGGCAAGTCTCACCGACGAGGAGTATGTCTATTTGCTCACCCAGCGATTGCTCAACGACAGTTTCAGTTTCAATCGTCTGTTGCTTTACCGTCCGGAATTGGCCCAAAAAATCAATGAACAATTTGATGGGTGTTGCAATGATTTTTTGTTTGAGAGCGATAACCCGTTCCTTATCGTGTTTGACGAAGTCAATGCCGACGCCGAGGCAATTCTGAAAGGTTAAAAGCTTTCTGAACAGTTTTGCTATCCAGGTTACTTTGCAACATCAAAAAAAACTAAAAAATGAAACTCATCTTTAACCCTTATTACGACTCCAAGGTCTATGTGAAGACCGCGAGTTGCGTTATCGGCGAGAAAGTGGTGGGACCTCAAGGCCTGCTTGCCGAGCTGGAGCTTCGAGCAGGATTAACTGGAAGATTTTCCGACAACTTTCAACGGGCTGTGCATTATGCCAGAGCCATGAAAAAAGTCATTGCAAAGAACGCTGACGTGTTCTTTGCCAAGTCGTATGAGAAGGATAAACTGGGCACGGCCATTGTTATCTTGGGCTGGCGCGATGCTTTGGTGAAAGCGGGCTGGAACAAGCTCGTCACGGGCAGTCGTCGCCTCGACGATTTGGCCTTGGTGGAAGCGTATTTTGAAGAAAAAGGAGAGGCCGACCGTTGGCGTATTCTTTTGGATTTTGCCCAGGCTTCGCCACTGCTCAGCGATGATGACAGCATTGAAGTGACTTGTGAGCAAAGACATTTAGAGCCGCTGTATCGACAGCTATTTGACAGCATGTCGTCGCAGGGTTGCAAGGTGTCCTACAAGCCGTGTACTATCGACGGCAATTTGCACAAAAAAGCAAGCGTCTTTTCGTTTAAGAATGACATAGAAATGGCTGAATGGCTGGCACAACAGCCGATAAGCGACAATGATGTGGTTGTTTGTGACGACACGTCCATACTAAACCTGAACCTGGCATTTGACGGCAAACCTCAGGTGGGAGCCGAAAGCAATGCCATTGGGGCCATCATGCAGATTTTCACGCTGGGGCTTGGCCTTTTCAATAAGCCTCTCAATGTAAACACTTTGTTTGCTTACCTTCAACTGCCTTCAACACCATTAAGCAAGCTTTGTGTCAAAAGACAAGACCAGGACGGCAATGATTACTACAAATCGCTGCACCGTGCGCTTATTGAACAGCTCTTGGAGGATAACGGCATTGGCGAAAAATGGGATGCTCTCTTAGAAGAAGCCGTGTATGATTACGAGGGGAATGACAAGACAAAATCGCCTGAGCGATCCATGGCATTGTTGTTTATCAACCAATGGAAACAGGTTAGTGGTCAAGGCGATGGTTGTAGTGTCGATAAGGCAGTGGTGGAAAAGTATCTCGAATCCATGAAGAAGTGGGCCAAATCGAATCTTTTCGATGAAGCCAAAGCTATGCAATTCAATGCCATAATTGATAATTGCGAAACCATGCTGATGATACTGGATGACGAGCCTGATAGCATCAAAACCCATGATTTAATGCTGTGGGCTGCCCAGATTAATCGCCCCGTTGAGTTGGCCACCTTGTCAGCCCGCAGAGGATCTATCAATGTGACTAGTACGGTGACTGACATTCATACCGCGCCTAATACACTTTATTGGGCTTGCATGACTCCAGAATATCGTTTCCAATACGAGCTTGATTTCATGAATCCTGAAGAAATCGACATCCTCAAAACGAACAAGATTGAAGTGACGGAAAGGGAAACGCTGTTGAAGGCCAAGCGTGAGATGATGCTGGGTGTGTTGTCGAATGTGAGGGGGCACATCATCATGCTTGAATGTGATGTCATCGGTGGCGCGGTTCCAGTTGAAGACCCTGTAGCAACCGAGTTGCGACATAAGGGACACATAGAGGTTCAACCGAAGTTGCCGGACCAGCACGATATGGAACAAAAGCTGGTTGAAGTAGCCGTTGAAAAGCGAGGTGAGTATAAGATTGATCCGACTGTTTTCGCGCTGGTTGACACACCAAAAAAGGACGGAGGATTAAAACGGGAAGCGGAAAGCTATAGCAGCCTTGACGAACTTATCCAAAGACCTTTTGATTATGTGATGGACTACCTGCTTCACCTGAAAGAATATGGCAAGGCGGCGATGGCCGACATGGATACTGTGAAGGGAACTGTTGCCCATGCTTACGTGGAAAAGCTGACGAAGGATGGCCAATGCAGTTCGTTGTCCATGCGTCAGATTCATAACAAAACATTTAATGATAGTGTCAACTATTTAGCTGAAACACAGGGAGCCATCCTGCTTGTGGAAGAGAACGATTTGGATTTCAAGCGTTTTAAGGCTCTTTTGAAAAAAAGCGTGGATGTTTTGCTTGACATCATAGAAAAGAACAACTTGACTATTGTAGGGGCTGAACAGCACTATGAAGCTGAACTTCCTGTCATTGGAAAGATGACCGCATATATCGACTATGTATTGACGGACAATAAAGGAGATTATGTCATCATTGATTTCAAGTGGAGCGAAAGTAAAACCTATCAAACCAAACTCGAACAAAACGATGCTTTGCAACTTGCCGTCTATCGCACCGTTCTTGAAAAGTATTTGATAGACACTCACTCCGACCATAGAGTTAGCTTTATGGGTTATTTTGTGTTGCCGAGGCATACACTTTATACGGTTTATGACACGCTGGAGCCTCAAAAGGGCAGCATAGAAGTGGTTGAGGCTGAAAACGGCAGGGACTTGATGCAACTGGCAGCCAATTCTTATACCTATAGGATGAATCAACTTAAGACCGGTCTAATTGAAGAAGGAGAGGGGTTGGAGGTGGCCGATTTGCAATATGAAAGAGATACATTTGCACAACAACTCTATCCGTTGAGACGAGATTATTACGCTAAAGAGCTGAAAGGAACAAGTTATGGCAACAAAAACATTGTTTTGAAAGGAGGACTTGTCTGATGAAAAACATTACCTATATCAATGCCGGAGCGGGTTCAGGCAAAACTTATCGTCTCACGGAGGAAATGGTTAAGCTGGTAAAAGAAGGGCTTTGCACTCCTTCGCAGATAATGGCATCGACTTTCACCATTGCTGCAGCTGCTGACCTGAAGAAAAATGCTAGAGAAAAGTTTTTACAGAATGGCTTGTTTACAGAAGCGGCTGAGCTTGATTCTGCGGCCATAGGAACGGTGCATTCCTTAGGGTTGCAGTATATCAAGAAATACTGGTACAAACTGGGATTGAGCGCTTCGGTTGAAACCATTACGGATGATGCCAAGATGGGTTATCTCAACCGTACTTTGACCAAAGTGGTCACCGATGAGGATGTTGCCGCATTCAGGGAGTACACGGAAACCTTTGGCATCAAAAAGAGTATTTCATCCAAATTGGACTATGAATTTTGGAAGTCATCGGTACAGCAATTGGTGGAAAAAGCAGATGCCTTTGGTATCAGCGACCTTACAGCCTCAGAGGAGAAATCACTTGAATTGGCCAAATTACTTTTAGATGCTAATGGGCGTTTTGCTTTCATGAAAGAACAGACCAAGAGTGAAAATGTGTTGCGTAACATGTATTATGATTGCGTAAAGCGTATTTTCCGTATTGCGCGAGAATGGTATGTGCTTTTCGGCCGATTTAAGGAAGAACATGGTCTGATTGAATTCAATGACATGGAGAGCAAGTTTATTCAGCTGTTGGAGGACCAGGAAGTGCAAGCCGAGATTTCGCAGTCGATAAAATATGTCTTTGTAGACGAGTTCCAGGATTCCAATCCGAAGCAAATCAAGATATTTGACTTGTTGTCGGATTTGGTGGAGCGCAGCTATTGGGTGGGCGACCCTAAGCAGGCCATCTATGGCTTTAGGGGTTGCGATACAGTGCTGGTGCAAGCCTTGACGGATAAAATCATTAAAGATGCAGACAAAGGGGCCAACGGCATGAGTTATGACACCTTGAAAGAGTCGCATCGTTCGGTGAAGCCCTTGGTGGATACCACCTCTGCCGTTTTCACAAAAGTGTTTGACGATTTGGATCCTAAAATGGTGACGCTTACGGCGCATAGAATGGAATCATTACCCGATAATACTCCGGCATTGTGGCATTGGGAACAGCAAAAGGCTCTCGATGAGGATAATAAACTATCAGCGAACAAGAATATGCTTTTCAAATCCATAGCTCGCCAAATGAGGGATATGGTGGATGGCAAAGGCGACATCAAATATGTCATAGACAAGGAAAATGGAAAGGCTCGTCAGATAAAATGCTCGGATATTGTTGTTTTGGCAAAAAGCAATGATGATGTAAAAGACATCGTCAATGCCTTAAAAGCTAAAGACATTCCTGTCGTTTGGGAAGATAAAGTGGCTGTCATCAGTAAGGAATTGAGGCTGGTACGCCTGTTGATCAACTATATGATTGACGAGTCGCCGCTACTGAAAGCGGAGATTGCCCATTTGTTCTATGGCATGAAGACCGAAGCTGTTTTGAATAACAAGGAACTGCCCGACTTTAGCACATTGAATGCTTTGAAAGACCAGTTGAAGACTCTACCGGTAGCAAACATAGTGAAATCGTTAATCATTGAGTTGGACATCTTCAATCGGTGCCAAAAATGGGGCAAGGCAGCTCAACGCCAACGCAATCTACAGGCAATTATTGAGGATGCAAAGGTTTTTGAAACCAATACTGAAACTCTTGGTGAAGCCTCCTCTATTGAGTATTATCTTGATCATCTTGACAAAGAAGGTGTGACTGTTAAAAATGGCTTTTTCCAAGATGGCGTTCACGTGATGACTTATCATAAATCCAAGGGGTTGCAATGGAATGTTGTCATTCTTTGTTCGTTGGGTGCTGACTTGCTGAATGAGAAGGCTCTTAAAAAGAGTTTTGCCATTGGTGTCAACTATGTTAGAGTAAGCCAGCCGAGTGCAGATATATTGTATTCTGATTATTATCTTACATGCCTGCCTCGGTTTTTTGCATCTGATAAAAACAACCTTACCGAAGCAATGTTGAGCGACATCGAACCATTGAGTACTTATCGCCAATTTGCTGACCGCGAATCATACGAAGCGCGCAGGCTTCTTTATGTAGGGGTCACTAGAGCGCGCGACTATCTTATCACTACTTCACAGGTGAAATCAAAGATGAAGTGGTTGCTTGCTTCTGGCATAGAACCTATAATAACCAATGCTGGCGATTATCAGGCCATCTGGGGCCAAGGTGAAGGCATCGCGGAATCGAGGTTCGTGAAAGTGGCTGACGATGGCAGCTACGAGAGCCTTCCCGAGCCAGAGCATTATTTCTGCCGAAAAGAGCATCAAACAACAGCTGAATTGGATGAGAAATACTTGTCGCCGAGCAAGATTGTTGACGATGCCCTAAAAGACAAGGTGCAACCTCGTGTGGTTTATCCGGTGCAAGACGTAACGCCTTATCCCATCCATGTAGGTGCTGGCGATGAATATGACATTATGGGCACTTGCATCCACAACATTTTTGCCATATATCGTCCTGAGATTGGCAATGCAGCGATGCGTGAAAAGGCTCAAAAGATTATCAACGCCTACGGTATGACAAAGATGTTGCCTGATGTTGATGATATACTTCTTTCGATAGCCAGCCTGTACCAGTTTTTGGAGCAGACATACGGAAAAGCACATAAGGTGGAGCATGAGGTTCCGTTCCGTCACGAGATAGGCGACCAGGTAGTGGTAGGTGAAATGGATCTGTTGTGGTACACTTCGCCAAAGGAATGCGTTTTGGTTGATTTCAAGAACTACCCTGGCATTATGAGTAGGGCATTGGATAAAACGTCTAAGGAATATGTGGGGCAATACGCTGCTCAGCTTAATGCTTACGAAAAGGCATTGATAGAAGCGGGAGTGACTGTCAAAGCGAAGTTGGTCTATTACTCTGTGTTGGGGTATTTGGTGAGGTTGGATGAGCCTGCCTAATTTTCAATACCTTCATCGATAGGTTGAATAATCCATTTCTGAAGACTATATGTAAATAGAACCCCTGTTTAATTATACAACTAACTGCTTATGACAACTTATTACCACGGCTCAGCCAAACTCTTTGACCATTTTGACTTGGCACATGCCCTTGAAGGCGATGGCAAGGTAAAGTTCGGATATGGGGTCTATGTGACCTCTAGTTACCGTTCTGCTGCACACTATGCAGGAGCCAATCCCACAGCGCAACAGCATTATGTTTACACCGTTGAGATACCAGAGAAGACGGAGGACAATTACATTGCCTTTAAGCAGCCTGTACAACCGGCTATTGTCAAACGAGCCGAGGCTAAGCTGGGTGTGTTAATTCCTGAGAAGAAGACCGTTGACGGCAAGGAATTCAGGAAACATCTTGCTAAGCTGTTGACGGGTAAAGTGGACTTGGAAGGGGAAAAGGCTGCTGCCGAGTTCTTGCTTGGCATAGGTGTAGAGCTTATCGAGTGGCCATACAATTGGAAGAATCCCGAGCTCGGCACCAATCGCGCTGTGCTTGACGACAGCAAGGTGAGGATCCTGAAGGTGGAAGAGGTGGATTTGGATGATAAGAAGCAACTAGTTGAAGGCTCGCAGCGTTTGGTAAAACGGTTTTGAATTGAGATAGTTTCATTTTGCTATACCTTGATTAATATGTCCGCAAAGAAACGTGTACTGGGAACTGGCAATTTTGCCTTGGATATCATCTATCAGCGTGAATATCCTGAAGGATTCGACATTACCAAGAAGCGCAATCCTTTCGTTGACAAGCTCGTCATCGAAGAGGTGGGCAATACCTGTGGCAATGTGATGTGTATGTTGCCTTATCTTGGTGTGGAGACCTATCCTGTAGGTCATTTTGATGAATCGGAGCAAGGCTTGAAGATGGTCGCAGATCTGCAACGCTATGGTGCCAACACTCGCTTTGTCAAGAATAGTCCGAACGGAGGCACTACATTGATGACGTGTATACACAAACTCGACCAAAGGGGTCAGCACATTATGAGTCATCGTGCTACCGCTCCGAACAGCCGATTCCCAAAACGCAAACAACTCCGCAAGGATGAAGTGCAGTGTTTTCTTGATAAGCTCGGATTCAAGCCCGATGCCTGTTTTTTCGATGTGTCTGATGCTGGTCCGCGTGAACTGGCCAAGGCCATGAAGGAACAGGGCGTGTTGGTGTATTACGAGCCTGAGGGCAACAAGGAAATGAATAAGTTCCTTCGTTGCGTTGAGGCAAGTGACATCGTCAAGTTTTCTGGAACCAACATCATGGATGTTTTTTTCGTGGAACAATACCCAGACAAACTCTTCATTCGCACCATGGGTGAGGATGGAATGGAGTTTAATCTGCGCGGCCAAGGCTGGCAGAAGGTCGCTCCTGTGTCCAATCCCAATGTCGTAGACTGGGAAGGCGCGGGTGACTGGACATCTTCGGTCGTCATTGCTGAGCTGTGTAAGCAGAATAAACTCGACATCGCCCTGCTTACCGAAGAGGAGGTGCGCAAGGTATTGGAAACCGCAGCTGCAATTGCCTCTCGTAGCGTGAGCTTTATGGGTAGCAAAGGAATGATTCAAGCCAACCCCAAAACCATTCAAATATGCAAGTCCACGAAATGATAAGGGAATACTATCCCGAGTATTACAGCATTGAGCGGTATCCCGCTGCTGAAACGATTTGTGTCCGTAAGGTTAAAGATGAATGGGGTATCCTTGGCAATTTTGTCAAGGCTCCCATTGTGATTGATGGTGTCACTTTTGACAGCACCGAAAGGCTTTTCCAAATGATGAAACTCCGACCTGATGCCATCGAAGCCATTTGTGATATGATGACAACACCGCGTGATATAACTATGAAGAGGCATTTTAATAGTTTGTTCACGCATCATCCCGAATGGCTACACGACCATTGGCCGAGCATGATTGTCGATGCTATGAAGTTCTGTCTTGTGCAGAAATACGAGCAGTGTGAAGCATTCCGCAAGGAACTGGAGCGCAGTAAGGGCAATTATATCGTGGAGGACGAAACCGCCCGCGCCAAAAGGAAAGGCGGTGAGGCCGACAGTTGGGGGGTAGTACTCAGTGGTGACGAATATGTAGGTCCCAACCTGCTGGGCCGTTTGCTGATGGAGTTGCGCGACAAAGGCACTCTGATTTACAGCCTTCCCGATGATGCATTAGGATTCATTGAAACATGGAAATCTTCTCGATAAGAATAGAGGCAGATTCATTTTGAAGAAGTAGTCATACATTGTATTATTATAGTTTTCATGGCAATGGCATATTTAGTAAGCCATCGGCCATGTTTTTTTTGTTGGTATAAACTATTTGTTTTTCAGTCAATTAGTTTGCTATTTGCATAAAAAAGGGGTGAAATGAAATGTTATGTGCTTCGCTCCCCGAATAATGCTTGAAAAAATTCCACATCATCGCAGTAATTTTTTTCAATAGTAAGGCGAATAACGGACGAAAAGCGCAAAATCGCTATTGCATTTTTGTTATTGTATATACTGTTTTGCCAATTAGACACCACAATACTCTTATAGTTGGAATTGAAAATTATGCATTTGAAGACTTGTGTATGATAGGGACTGCATAGTTTTTTCACCGAGTTTGGTGTAATCTATAAATAAAAGAGATTTTCTTGAAAAAAAATATGCACTTCGTATTAATTGTTTTTCTATAAAAATACCAATAAAAGAAACAAGAATAACCAATATAATTGTCTCTGGAAGGACGGCAAAGCCGGACTTTCAGCATCGTTGGCAAGCCGTTCAAGGCTTGTCAATGTATGTGTATTTTGTTGTTCTTGATGCTATTTCTCGTGAACCCCGAAACACTCTCCTCTCAGTCGTGCAACGCGACTCCCCCTATTGGAGTCGGTTTCACTAAGTCGAGTATTTCCACGAACCACTTCGAAATATCAAATATCTCTTTTTCAGTTAGCCATTGAGTCAATTATTCTGAGGGTCTATTACAGTCCCTATCATCAACCTTTATTATTTCAACACAAATACAATAGAATATATGGAAAAGAAGAAGATTTATATTCCAGAAAAGATTTATCATTTAAGTGAATGTCAAAATATCCAATCACAATTTCCGCAAGGTAGTTTCATATTGGACAAGACAATAACAGGATGCGGAGCCACGACAATGTTCCTTTCTGATAACATCCCCACCATCTTATGTAGTGCAAGGGTGGAATTGATGCATTGTAAAGCCAATTCTCCAGAGTTCATCAGCAAGGTACATGAGTTCAGAAAGTTCGGAGATTATAGCACTCCAGTCATAGACCTTGAAAACAGTTTGATGCAGTATGTCAACAACTGTAATTCACCGTTTGGGCGAACTGTTGAGAAGATTTTGGTGAGCTACGATTCCTTCAAGCATGTGGCGCAGGTGTTGGCAGAAAAACACATCTTGGACAGGTTCAGGATAGTGGTGGATGAAGCGCAGACACTTTTCACCGACGCGTCATTCAAAGGCGACGTGGAGATTGAATTTCTTGAGAATCTATACCAAATGAACAATGTCATCTTCCTTTCGGCAACGCCCTACATCGAGGATTACTTGGATCAAATGGATTATTTCAAGAACCTTCCGTACGTGGAACTTGTTTGGCCGGAATCCTCAATACTACCCACCAACATAGAAAGAAAGCCATATTACCGCAAATCACCCAAAGCAACAGCCAAGCAGATTATCCAGGATTTCAATAATAACGGTTTTTTCAAAGACAAAATAGTAGACGGACAGATAGTATATTCCAATGAGGCAGTGTTTTATATCAATGATGTAAGTCTCATTATCGAAATCATAAAAGAAAACGGCCTCACACCTGATGACACGAACATCATCTGCGCGGCCAACGAGGAGAACGGTAAACGGTTGAAGAAGATAGGCTTCGAGATAGGACATGCGCCGAAAAAGGGACAGCCACACAAGACTTTTACCTTTGTGACGAAATGCGCGTTTGAGGGCGTTGACTTTTATTCCCCCTGCGCCTACACTTATATCTTCAGCAACATCAACCTCAACAATATGGCACTCGACATATCGCTGGATCTACCTCAGATAATGGGACGGCAGCGTTTGGGAGAAAACGTGTTCAGATGCGACGCCACATTCTTTTACAAAGAGTATATGGATTTTAGTGCGAAGAACAACCAAGAGTTCAAGAATCGAATTGTAGAAAAACAAAAGCTGTCGAATGGATTGATCGACAACTACAACAAATGCGATTCAGCCGTTCGGTTCGGTCTTGGAGATATGTATAGAACATCACAGAAGGTTGACAAGTTCAGTAAAAACTACGTGGCTGTGATTGATGACACTATTAACGGCAATCAGAGGGTAGTTTTCAATGAGCTGGCCATGTTCAATGAAATCAGGGCATGGGACATCCAAAAAAGCCAGTATTTGGATGGTTGTCAAGTTATGCGTTCAATCGAGGACTCTACAAAATCAATAACTGAAGATGCGGAGATAGAATCGTTTCTCTTGTCTTTCAACGGGGATTTTGAAACCAAGATGAAACTATACTGCGAGTTTCTTCGACAGCATCCCAATTATAAAGAAATGCTTGAATGGCTGCCCCAGATATCGTTGGACATAAAGGTCTACTACAATAGACTCGGCCCCGATACTTTGCGTTCCATGTCATATAAAGAAGCCGACATCAAAAGAGTATTGGGATATGAGAGCCTGCAAGAGACTATCAAAGAGGCAGTGAAGCCATCATTCAAAAAAGGGCAGTTCTATAGTTTGAAGCAGGTAAAGACGATACTGCAAACCATCTATGATAGACTTGGCGCAGAGAAAAAAGCAAAAGCAACCGATTTGAAGACATATATGAATTGCGACGGAAAACAGATGACTATAAATGGAGTCAGAGAGAATGGATACTTGATTTTATAGTCAGTTTATGGCAGTGGTTTCGGCCACTGTCTTTTTTTTACCCAACTATATCCACCAGTTCGGCCATATCGTTGATGATGAATCCGGTGCCACTTTGGGTCAGCTCTTCCTCCGTCCCGTTGCCGAAAGTTACCCCGCACGTCTTACAACCTGCTCTGGCACCCATCATGATATCAACCGCCATGTCGCCCACAACCAGAGTCCTTGCAGCATCACCCCCCATTTTCTCAAGAGTTATTAGTACCGGTTCAGGGTCGGGTTTGGGATGGGTAACGTCCTCGGCTCCCAACACATAGTCAAAAAAGTCTGCAATACCCAGGCCATCCAGCAAGTCGTGTAGTGAGAAGGAGGTGCGCGAAGAGGCTACGGTCATCTTTATTCCCTGTTCCTTGAGCCATATCAGTGTTTCTTTGACGTGTGGGAACAGGATGGGCTTGTATAGCGTTTTGTTGACTTCGAAGATACGGCGATAAACCTCGGCGCATCGTTCAATCTCCTCATCACTGAGCTGTGGGAATAGTTTTCGGAAGCAGTTTCTTAGGGTCAGTCCGATAGTAGCGGCACATTCCTCATCGCTTTTCTCGGACAGATGCATCTCGGCGATTGTCTGCTGCATAGTTGCCACGATGGTACCGCGTGTGTCGCCCAGAGTACCGTCAAAATCGAATATCACCAGTTGTATGCCTTGTTGGTTTGCGTTATCATGAAGCATTTCACAGATTTTATCTTCCCTGATGACTTTTGGCTCCGACTTTCCCGTCAAAACCAACACCTTCTTACCATTCCTGTAGATATGAAGCTGTCGAGAACGCACCACGGCAGTCAATTCCGGGTCATCTTGCATTGCCAGCCAAAGACGATGATATGCGCCATTCTCGTCAAACAGCTTCTTTTTCAAGTGAGAGCACATGTTGGTCGTGTCAATCTTCATCATCCAAATAAGCGTTTAAGAATTTTTCAGCTAGGCTATCGGGGCGAATATTCCTTCGTGCATCATCCGGCGTGAACCATTGATATGAGTCGATTTCAGCATTAGTCGAAAGTTCGCTGTCATCCTTCACAAAAGCCGTGAAGTTGCACATCAACGTGTTCGATAGCTCAAAGAAACTGGTGTGGTTGAACTTGATGCGGCTTACAGTCATACCGGTCTCTTCCTTGATTTCACGACCAACGGCATGCTCCACTTGTTCGCCGCGGTTCACATAGCCTGCCACAAGGACAAACCAAGGTTTTCCGTATTGCTTAATCAACAGGATCTCACCCGTTTGCTCGTTTATTACAATCATGCTCACGGCAACGTTATACATGGGGAAACGGTATTGCTCACATTTGGGGCAATACGGGACAATTCCTTCTCCCTCCAGGTCTTTTTCGACAAGTGCCGTTCCGCACTCAAAGCAATGTTTCTGTATCATATTAAAATGTGTTTGTCCTTTGTCATAGGGCATGTCCCCCAGACACTTTTATTACTTGTCCCGTAAGCATCCTTGCCTTTTCACTTGCCAAGAATAGAATTGTGTCGGCAATATCTTCAGGCTGAATCAATTTGCCCATAGGAATGATTGGAACGACTTCTTTTTCCAAGTCAGCATCAATCCATCCTGTTTGCGTTGGTCCAGGCGCAACACAATTCACGGTAATTCCATACTTTGCTACCTCCAGGGCAATGCTACGGGTAAGTGCCTCCAAAGTTGCTTTGCTCGCACCGTATGTAATTTGACCTGCAAAAACCTGTGAAGCATCTGTAGAGATATTGATGATTCTGCCATAATCACCACGATGGTTGACTATTTCCCTTATCATCAAAATGCTGCCTCGTACATTGACCGCAAATGTATCATCAATCACTTTTTGAGTGATTTTTTCGATGGTATCATAGCCGTCCATATCACCATCTGCTGCATTATTAACCAAAACATCGATTCTCCCGTACCGTTCCAGAACTTTCGAATATATTTCTTTTACAGCATTCTCATTGGAAATATCACTTTCAATGATCATATAATCAGCATCCATTTCCTTGAGCTTGCTTTCTACGATGTCTGCATTCCCTGCATTTGCTTGGTAATAACGGTCTGCCCCATTCCTATCCGTTTTATTCCTATCAAATGGCCTGGGCACTTTCTTATATACCAAAACCACCTTTGCCCCTTCACGAGCAAAAGCAAATGCCGTAGTTGCTCCAATTCCTTGAGGATTATTGGCTCCCGTAATCAAAGCAACCCTATCTTTTAAACCGTAATTGATCATGTTTTGACATTGTATTTGCTGCAAAAGTACAAAAAAGCCGTTTCTCGATTATAAGTCGCCAATTCGGCGTTCGAGATTATTCCGTATCTTTGACCACTTAAAACACTCATTTCAAATAACACGGATTGAAAACAACAAATTGATAATCAACAATTAAAACTAACTAACATGCAACAAGTCTATAACTTTTTGAAATCTTGTGGCACGTATTACATTGCCACAGTCGAAGGAGACCAACCTAGAGTCAGACCTTTTGGGACCATCAATCTTTTTGAAAACAAGCTCTACATCCAAAGCGGCCATGTCAAGCCTTTCGCCCAACAAATAGAAGCCAATCCAAAAGTTGAGATCTGCGCATTCAACGGCAAGGAATGGATTAGAGTGAACGGTATTTTGGTGGAAGACACAAGAATCGAGGCCAAAAAATCCATGCTCGACGCTTATCCTGAACTGAGGGGCATGTATGACGAGAACGATGGAAACACGGCAGTCTATTACATTAAAGACGGAAAAGCCATCATAAGTTCTTTCACCGCTAAACCCGTGGAGATTGAATTCTGATGCCATCTCCCTTCATCAAATACATTCAAAACGAGCAACACTACACTGAGGTCATATCAAGGGTGGCCACGGTGAAGCAGTCGTTATGGATTGGCACGGCTGACATCAAAGACCTCTATGTAATGAAGGGTAAAAATGCAGCTCCTTTTCTCTCTGTGCTTGCCGATTTGTTGAAAAAAGGCATTGATGTGAGATTGATACACGCCAAGGAACCAGGACCGATGTTCAAGGAGGACTTCGACCGCTATCCCATACTTGCGACGGACTTGGAAAGAGTTTGTTGCCCGCGCGTCCATTTCAAGCTGATGATCTTGGACATGGAAACGGCTTATATCGGTTCAGCTAACTTGACTGGTGCGGGCATGGGCATGAAAAGTGAGAACAGGCGCAATTTTGAGGCGGGCATCCTTACCAACGATCCAGAGTTTGTCGAAGCCGCCGTCAACCAATTCGACAAGGTGTGGATGGGGGCGTGGTGTAAAAACTGTGGCCGGAAAGATGTTTGTATTGATAGGATAGGGTAATTATCCAAAAACCTTTCGTTTTGCTCCTTTATTTTCAAATAATTTATTATTTTTGCAGCGTTTTATAAAATATGCAAAATACTATAGATATATGTGCAACAAACTGATAATCGCCCATAAAGCATACGAAGTAGAAAGAATTGATGCCAAGTCAATAAAGGGAATCTCTTTGGAATTACGGACAAGTTTCGTGTTCTACAAGATGGAGGTCGTTGGTCAGAGCATCATCCTTCTCAAACCCAAGTACGCATTGGAACGCTACACGCCAAGAGCTTGTGCTAAGATGGCCGAAATGGTGTCGAAAGGGAATGGCTTCACTTGTGCCTTTTGGTTTGATGCGTTGGACTTCAACCAACGGACACGGTTGATGGAAAAAAACGTATATTTTGTGGTTTCTGACAAATATGCCTACCTACCTGGATTGGTGATGGATAATCACAATGAAAGAAAAACGGCAACTGAATTGACTGCACCAGCCCAATACGTGCTGCTCTATCACTTGCAAGCAAGGAACTTGGAAGGCCGTAGCTCAAAGGAATTGTCAGAAATCATGCCTTACAAATATCTCACTTTGACCTTGGCTCTGCAGGTGTTGCAAGATTTGGAGCTATGCACCCTCGTTGTGGATGCCAATAAAGAAAAGCGGCTTCATTTCGAGTTGAGAGGAAAAGCATTATGGGAGAAGGCCTTACTGTCATTGAAGTCACCATTGAAAAAAAGTTTCTATTGCGACGATGTAAAAGAAAAAACAACCTATATGCAAGGCGGCATCAGTGCATTGGCGCATTATTCCATGCTCGTACCTGATGCAGTGAAAACTTTAGTGGCGGTCGAGCGGACGGATGCGGCCAAACAGGAAAACTTCGAGCGTATCAATTCATGGGATGGGGCGTACAAAATCGAAGTTTGGAAATACCCACCCATTATTGCCGATGAGGGTTTTGTGGATCGGCTCTCGTTAGCTTTGACCTTGAAAAGCGATGAAGACCCACGTGTACACAAGGAAGTTGAACGAATTATTGAAAAGACATGGTTGAAGGATTAGACAAATTCAGAGAGTCTTTAGGCTCTTATTCTGACAATTACATCATCATTGGAGGCACAGCTTGCAATGTCATTCTGGAAGATGCCGGAACTACGCCAAGAGTCACCCACGACATCGACATGATTGTTGTGGTCGAGCAATTGACAAATGATTTCGTTTCTGCCTTTTGGAGTTTCATCCGTGAAGGTGGCTATACCATAGAAAAACGGCAGCGCAAGGATGGCGAACCCGCTTACGCTCTCTACCGTTTCAGAAGGCCGAGCGAAACAGGCTATCCTAGCCAAATTGAACTATTGGCAAGACATTCCGAATCATTGGGAGAACCGAGAGAAGTCCGTATTGAACCCATACCGATGGAGGATTACCAATATAGCTTGTCTGCCATTGTTTTGGACGAGGACTTGTATCAATTTGTCGTGGGCAACAGCAAAATGGTGAACGGAATTAGAGTGGCATCATTAGAATCGCTGATTTGCCTGAAGGCGAGAGCTTATCTGAATCTTTTGAAAGAAAGAGAAGTTGGGAAGCAGGTGAACAGCGACGACATCAAGAAGCACAGAAGGGATATCGTGTTGCTGGTGGCCGCCAGAACGGAAACGGAACCTGTCAGCGTGCCTGTCTCCATTTTGGACACAATAGATGAGTTCAAGCAGTTAGTGAACACCGAGGAATCGACTTCTGCTCTGATGAACTCCTTGAGAATTGACAGGGAGCAGTTGAATGTCTATCTGGAGGCATTGGGTGAATTATTTATCGGGGAGGGGCGACAATGAAAATCCAATACGCATCTGACTTACATCTGGAGTTTCACGAAAATGGATCTTGGTTGAAAACCCATCCTTTACAGGTGACGGGCGATGTGCTGGTACTCGCTGGCGACATCGGCTATCTTGGCGATGACAACTACAAAAGCCATCCGTTTTGGAATTGGGCATCAGACAATTATAAACAGGTGATAGTCGTTCCTGGCAATCACGAATTTTACAAATACTATGACATCGACACGATGTATGATGGCTGGGATTTGGAAGTCAGGGAAAATGTCCATTGCCGTTATAATGCAG
>Ga0310696_10001975_pt1 | contig 28201 bp, 21 predicted proteins | sample AusTroGonzalo_MG_4_FD_203885 | JGI IMG/M metagenome (GOLD analysis project Ga0310696, IMG submission 203885) | Bovine rumen microbial communities from tropical cattle in Woodstock, Queensland, Australia - Gonzalo_02 (v2) (version 2) | ecosystem: Host-associated > Mammals > Digestive system >...
GGGTATGGTGGCCATGATGCCTATCCTGACCTACCTGGGTCACCCGACGTATAACCTGCCCACGTCGCTGGTGTCGAACACGCTGGACTACGGACAGTTCAACGTGCTTGATACGACGGAATACATGCGGGGCGTACTGCCCGTATGGCGCAACCTGGGCTTCACGTTCGATGCCGTCTGCACGGGACTGATGTTCAGCGAGGAGCAGGCCGTGCTGGTGTCCAAGTACTGCACGGAGCTGTCGCGACAGGGCACCACCATCTTCGTAGACCCCATCATGGGCGACGGCGGGCGGCTGTATAACGGCATCACCCAGCGGTCGGTGGAACTGATGCGGCAGATGGTCTCAGTGGCCGACCTCACCTTTCCCAACTATACGGAGGCCTGCTACCTGACGTCGACACCCTACTTGGAAGAGGGCATGACGTGGGAGGACGCCCGCGAGATGCTCAGCCGCCTGCGCGACATCGGCTGCCGATCGGCGTTGGTGACGAGTGCCCGCGTAGAGGGGCAGAGCTGTGTCATCGGCTACAACCACTTCGACGGTGAGTACTTCCGACTGGACTACGACGAGATACCGGTGCTCATTCACGGTACGGGCGACATTTTCTCTGCCGTACTCATAGGCCATCTCATGAAAGGCGAACCCTTGGTGCAGTGTACCCGTACGGCGATGGACGTGGTGAGCCGCCTCATCGACCGCAACCGTGACCTCGACGACAAGAAGCGGGGCATACCCATTGAGAAGTGCCTCGACCTGCTGTGATGCTTCATCCGCTACATACCGACATTCCGGCTCCTGAGCGGTTCACCTATCCCTTCTGTTATGAGCCCCACCCGCTGTGCCAACTTGCCGCCAAGGAGGTGCAGCAGGAACTGCAGCGGATGACGCTGACAGAAGGCAAGATGTTCGGGGTGCTGGTCGTAGAAGCTCACGACACAATGCACAATGCACAATTCACAATGCACAATGCACTCCCCCCCCCTTTACAATCCACTATCCACTATCCACTATCCACCAAACTATACTTCCTCGCCGCCTATTCCGGTCTTTTAGAGGGACGCAACGACTGGCCTTACTTTGTGCCGCCCGTCTACGATGCCCAGCAGCCCGACGGACACTTCAAGCAGGAAGAGCGGCTGATATCCTCGATGCGCGACGACAGCCAGCGTGAGGAACGGCGCCAGCGGTCGCAGCAACTGCAGCTGTGGCTCTTCGACCAATACCGCCTGATGAATGCCCACGGTGAGCGGCGCCGACTGGTGGACATATGGCAGGGCTATCACTGCTCAGCGCGCATCCGCCGCAAATACCCACTGCCCCCCGGCGGCACCGGCGACTGCTGTGCACCCAAGTTGCTGCAGTATGCCTACAGCCAGGGGCTGCGTCCCCTCTGTATGGCGGAGTTCTGGTGGGGCCCGTCGCCTAAGACCGAGGTTCGCCAGCACGGCCAGTTCTATCCCGCCTGTCGCGGCAAGTGCAAACCCGTTCTGACATGGATGCTGCAGGGCCTCAACGTTGACCCCAACCCCGAGGAAACTTTCGGCCAGCCACGATTAGATATCACCGTGGTCTACGAGGACGACCACCTTATTATTATAGACAAACCGTCGGGACTGCTCAGCGTTCCCGGTCGTGTAGGCAGCTACTCCGTAGCCACCATCCTCAGTCAGCGCTATCCTGGTGCGCTGCTGGCCCACCGCTTGGACATGGGTACCAGCGGACTCATGGTGGCTGCCAAGAGCCGCGATGTCTACCGTCACCTCCAGCAACAGTTCTCTGACCACACCATCGCCAAACGCTACGTCGCACTGTTAGATACCTCCCTTCACAATTCACAATGCACAATGCACAATTCACCGCTCGGCGACGTCAGGAGACGCTTCGCTTGCGAAGAATGCACCCTCCCCCAAAAAGGCACCATCTCGCTGCCCCTGCTCTGCGACCCCATTAACCGTCCGCGCCAGGTGGTAGACTACGAACGCGGCAAGCCCGCCGTGACCGATTACGAAATCCTCACTCCTCCCTCCACACTCCTCCCTCCACACTCCACCCTCCACGCTCCACTAAGAATCGCCCTCTACCCGCATACGGGCCGTACCCACCAACTACGAATGCACTGTGCCCATCCCGACGGATTGGGCTGTCCCATCGTCGGCGACGAGCTCTATGGGCATCCTGCCGACCGGCTTTACCTGCATGCCGACCGGTTGGAACTGACCCATCCTGTAACAGGAGAACGCATGACCTTCGAACAGCCCGCATCGTTCTGAGACGGCAGGAATGACAAGTTTTTGCCCACAATAGGGTCATAATTGCGGAAAAACTATTACCTTTGCAGCCGAAATGGAAATAAAGGACTTTGAAATCATGGCCCCTGTAGGGTCGCGCGAGTCGTTGGCAGCAGCCATTCAGGCGGGTGCCGACAGCATATATTTCGGCATTGAGAAGCTGAATATGCGGGCACATTCTGCCTCGACCTTCACGATTGACGACCTGAAGGAGATAGCCCAGACATGCCGTGAACACGGTATCAAGAGTTACCTGACGGTGAACACCATCATCTATGGCGAGGATATCCCGCTGATGCACGAGATTATCGACGCGGCCCATGAAGCCGGCATTTCGGCTGTTATTGCCTCCGACGTAGCGGTGATGACTTACTGCCGCAAGGTGGGACAGGAGGTACACCTCTCTACCCAGCTCAATATCTCGAACATCGAAGCCCTGCGTTTCTATGCCCAGTTTGCCGACGTGGTGGTACTGGCCCGCGAACTGAATATGAATCAGGTAGCCGACATCTACCGTCAGGTGGAGGAAGAGCACGTCTGCGGCCCGTTGGGCGAGCAGATCCGGATAGAGATGTTCTGTCACGGTGCGCTCTGCATGGCTATCAGCGGCAAGTGCTACATGAGCCTCCACGCCGCCAACCGTTCGGCCAACCGCGGTGAGTGTATCCAGATATGCCGCCGCTCGTACACGGCAACGGACAACGAGACGGGCTACCAGTTGGACATCGATAATAAGTACATCATGTCGCCCAAGGACCTGAAGACGGTGCGCTTCATCGACAGGATGATGAACGCGGGTGTACGGGTGTTCAAGATTGAGGGTCGTGCCCGAGGGCCCGAATACGTCTATACCGTAGTGAAGTGCTACAAGGAGGCCATCCAGGCCGTTCTCGACGGAAACTTCACCGAGGAGCGCAAGGACGAGTGGGACGAGCGCCTGAAGACGGTCTTCAACCGCGGTTTCTGGGACGGTTACTACCAAGGGCAGTTGATGGGCGAATGGAACAAGAACTACGGTTCGAACGCTACGGAGCGCAAGGTCTACGTAGGCAAAGGCACCAAATACTATTCGAAGCTCGGCGTGGCGGAGTTTACGGTCGAGGCTACGACATTCAAGGTGGGCGACAAGATGCTGATTACCGGTCCGACGACGGGTGTGATGTATGTCACCGCCGATGAGATACACGACGATAACGGCCCCGTGGAGGTGGCACAGCAGGGTACCCGCGTATCTATCGCCGTCACGGGTAAGGTACGCCCCAGCGACAAACTGTTTAAACTGGAAAAAGACGATGGAAACAATTAACGAGATACAAGACGAGATTATCGAGGAGTTCACGGGTCTGGACGACTGGATGGACCGCTACCAGCTACTCATTGATTTAGGCAACGAGCAGGAGCCGCTACCCGAGGAGTACAAGACGGAGCAGAACCTCATTGACGGCTGCCAAAGCCGCGTGTGGCTACAGGCTGATTTGGTGGACGAGGAACGAGGAGCGAGGAACGAGGAAGGAGAATCGAGGAAGGTCATCCGATTCCGTGCTGAGAGCGACGCCCTCATCGTGAAGGGTATTGTCTCGTTGCTCATCCGAGTGCTGTCAGGCCACACACCGCAGGAAATCCTTGATGCCGATCTTTACTTCATCAATGAGATTGGACTGCGTGAACACCTGTCGCCTACCCGCTCGAACGGCCTGCTGGCGATGGTGAAACAGATGAGAGCCTATGCACTGGCGTTCTCCACGCTCTGAGTGCATAGGCTCCCCCTTCTACGAAGATTTCCGCAGCATTACTTATTCAATTTCCACGTAACGCCGTCCTTGGTGTCCTTCACCTCGAAGCCGGCGGCGGCGAGTTCGTCGCGAATCTTGTCGCTGGTAGCCCAGTCCTTGTCGATCTTGGCCTTGGCACGGAGTTCGAGCACCATATCCACGACCTTGCCGAAGGCTTCCTCGCGGGCGTTGTCGCCATTGCCCATTGTGCATTGTGCATTGTGCATTGACAAGCCGAGGATGTCCTCAGTGAAGAGGTGCATGGTCTCTGAAAGCTCTTTCAGGCAGTCAGCGCAGATGGTAGCCTTGTGGTCAACGAGTTTGTTGACGACGGTGCAGGCCTCGAACAGGTGGCTGATGACCTGAGGCGTGGCGAGGTCGTCGTTCATGGCGTCGTAACACTTCTGGCGCAGGACCTTGACAATGCGCTCGGTCTCCGCGTCACAGCTCTGCTTGTCGTCGTGGCACGACGACGTACTCGACAGACGGTCGAGGTCGGCGATGGCGTTCATGAGTTTCTCGTAACCCTTCTCGGCAGCCTGCAGGGCATCGTTCGAGAAGTCGACGGTGCCACGATAGTGGGCGGAGAGGACAAAGAAGCGGATGGTCATGGGCGAGTAGGCCTTCTCCAACAACGGGTGGTTGCCGGTGAAGAACTGCTCGAGGGTGATAAAATTGTTATACGACTTACCCATCTTCTGACCATTGATGGTCAGCATATTGTTGTGCATCCAGTACTTCACAGCTTGATGGCCCATCGAAGCTACGGCCTGTGCTATCTCGCACTCATGGTGGGGGAAGACGAGGTCCATGCCGCCACCGTGAATATCAAAAGTCTCACCTAAGTACTTGCGTCCCATAGCCGTACACTCGCAATGCCAGCCAGGGAAGCCATCGCTCCAGGGCGAGGGCCAGCGCATGATGTGCTCAGGCTGCGCCTTCTTCCACAGGGCGAAGTCGGCCTGGTTGCGCTTCTCGCCGACACCGTCGAGGTTGTCGCGCGAGGCATCCTTGACGTTCTCTAACGAGCGGCCAGAAAGGATGCCGTACTTATACTTCTTATTGTAGGCCTCGATATCGAAGTAAATCGAACCATTCGACTCGTAGGCAAAGCCGTTGTCGAGGATCTGCTGCACCAGCTGCTGCTGCTCGATGATGTGACCCGTGGCGTGCGGCTCGATAGAGGGGCGCAGCACGTTCAGCATATCCATGTACTGATGGTAACGGTTGGTGTAGTACTGGGCTATCTCCATCGGCTCCAGCTGCTCCAGCCGAGCCTTCTTGGCTATCTTGTCCTCGCCCTCGTCGGCATCATGCTCCAGGTGGCCTACGTCAGTAATGTTGCGAACATAACGTACCTTATAGCCCAGATGCTTGAGGTAGCGGAACACCAGGTCGAAGGTGATGGCGGGACGGGCATGACCCAGATGGGGGTCACCGTAGACCGTCGGACCACATACATACATACCCACATGGGGGGCGTTAACAGGCTCGAAGCGCTCCTTCTGGCGCGTCAGCGTATTGTAAATTACCAGTCTTGATTCCATATTTCTATGATTTTGGGTGCAAAGTTACGAAAAATAATTGTATCTTTGCAGCGATTATGAAAAAGATTACTACTTTAGCCGCATTTTTGACGGTCATGGCCGTCGCTGCGCAAAACCCGATTATCTGTGACCGCTACACGCCGGACCCTGCACCCTACGTGCACGGCGATACCTTGTATCTCTTCGTAGACCACGACGAGGACGTTACCGAGAACAACTACTTCACCATGAAGGACTGGCTACTCTACAGCACCGTCGATATGGTGAACTGGACGTACCGCGGTACGCCGTTGACGGGCGACACATTTAAAGCTTGGGCTAAAACCACCAACGACTGCTGGGCCAGCCAGTGCGTTGAGCGTAACGGCAAGTGGTACTGGTATGTGACGGCCACCTATGCCAACGGAGGCTACCCAGCCATCGGCGTGGCTGTGGCCGACCATCCGGCAGGCCCCTATGTCGACAAGATCAGGAAGCCTCTGGTAAAGGGATGGGGAAAGATTGACCCAACGGTCTTCATCGATGATGACGGTCAGGCATACCTCTACTATGGTAACGGAAACTTCGGCCTGTGGTACGCTAAGCTGACGAAAACGATGACCGCCATCACCGGTGGCGAGAAAGAGATAAAAATCAAGGATGAGAAAGCCTTCGGGCCCTATAAGGGTTACGACGACGACGGTTCGCCGAAGAGTAACCTCGAGGAGGCCTCATGGCTGTATAAACGTAATGGCAAGTACTATTTGGAATATGCTGCCGGCGGTGTGCCTGAGCATTGGGCTTACTCCACGGCCGACAAGCCGACTGGCCCGTGGACGTATCAGGGAAAGATCCTGAAAGAGGCCGACAACAGTTTTACTATTCATGGCGGTAGTGTGGAGTACAAGGGCCACTACTATATGTTCTACCATAACGGCAAGCTGCCTAACGGCGGCGGCTATAAGCGCGCCACCTGCATTGAGGAGTTCACCCCCAATGAGGACGGCACCATCCCCGCCATCAAGTCTACGACGAAAGGCGTCGAACCTTTGCAGACGCTCGACCCCTTCGTGCGACAGGAGGCTGAGACCATCAACCAAAGCAAAGGCTTGAAATGCATGGGCGACTATAACGGCTGCTACGTCACCAGCATCGGCAGTGGCGACTATATCAAGGTGCGCAACGTGGACTTTGGCGAAGCCGGTGCCAAGGCGTTCACGGCCAAGGTGCTGGTTGAGAAGAAATGTACGCTCGTGGTGCGTATAGGCAGCAATACCGGCACCATCAAGGGCCGCCTGCCCCTGGAGCCCACCAACGGCGAGTGGAAGGAGGTGAGCTGTGACCTGACAACACCCATCACGGGTGTGCAGAACCTTTGCTTCACGTTTACGGGCAGCGGTGCCTCGCTCTTTGACTTCGACTCGTGGCAATTCAGCGGAGAAACAACTGGCATTGACGGCGCTTCGCGCCTAAAGAATAAAGAAGAAAGAATAAAGGACGACAAGGTCTATGACCTGACAGGCCGCCGCGCCACTAACTCCAAAAAGATACGCATTGAGAAAGGCAAGAAATACATAACGAACAAATAACAGCCAAAATGAAGAAAGTCATCTTTATCATCGGTCTGCTGCTGACCATGACCGCAGCAGACATAGCGGGACAACCGCTCCTGAAAACCCATGTGGAGACAGGCGACGTAGAGGGAATCCTCGACGAGACACTCGCAGTGTATAAGGCCATCCCCTATGCTGCACCACCCGTTGGCGACCTACGTTGGCGTGAGCCTCAGCCCGCCAAGTCGTGGGAGGGTGTACTGAAGACTGATAAGTTCGGTCCCCTGCCGCCACAGCCTACACGTCAGGGGCGCACCGCCGACATGATGAGCGAGGACTGCCTCTATTTAGGCATTGCCACCCCCGCCAAGAGCACCGCTGAGCGCCTGCCCGTGATGGTGTGGATACACGGTGGCGGCTTCCAGACTGAATGGTATGGTGGCGACCTGTGGCGCTATCTTGCCCTGCGCGGTGTGGTCATCGTCAGCGTCGAGTATCGTACGGGAGCTTTAGGCTTTATGGCTCACCCCGAGCTGACAAAGGAGTCGAAGGGCGGACACTCCGGCAACTACGGTCTGCTTGACCAGATCTTTGCACTCCAGTGGGTGCAGCGCAACATCCGCAACTTCGGCGGTGACCCGACGAACGTCACCATCTTCGGCGAGTCGGCAGGTGCCATCAGCTGCAGCATCCTCTGTGCCTCGCCCTTGGCTAAGGGACTCTTCCATCGTTGTATCAGTCAGAGCGGCGGCTCCTTCGCCCCGTGGAGCGACCAGACGCGCACCATCGCTGTCGGTGCCTCGCAGAAGGGTGCCGAGCAGCAGGGCCTGGCTTTCCAGAAACATCTGAAGAAAAAGAACCTGAAGCAGCTGCGCAAGATGGATGCCATGTCGCTCTGCGACGGCAATGTGGGCTTCAGCGGTTTCTGGCCTTGTGTCGACGATTATGTCATCTGCGACGACCTCTATCGTCTCTATGAGCGTGGCGAGTATAACGACGTGCCTGTCATCGTGATGACTAACTCGGACGAGGGCGCCCTCTTCTCGCCAGGCAACATCAAGGCCGAGAACTACCAGAAGCAGGCACGTGAGGTTTTTGGTTCCTGGGCAGATGAAGCCTTGAAAGTCTATCCCGGCAATACCGACGATGAGGCCTGGCACGGCTATGGCGATGCCTTCCGCGACATGGGCTTTGCCTGGCCGTCGTATGTCTGGGTAAATTTGCAGTCCAAGACGGGAAAGAGTCCTACCTATGCCGCCTATCTGGCCCAGCCCTCTACACGCAGTTTCTCTAACGACCGCCGTCGCAAGGGTGTGGCACATGCCGATGACATCCTCTACCTGAACGGCGAGTTCCTGACACAGCCTAACAAGTATCCTGCCGAGTCGGCGGTGGCTGAAATCATACAGCAGTACTGGATCAACTTCGCCAAGACGGGCAACCCCAACGGCAAGGGACTGCCCTACTGGCCAACGTTCGACGACACGAAACCCACGACGATGCAGTTTGCCAATGGTGCTTCGCTCATCATGCGTCCCAACCGCGAACAGGTGGACTTCTGCGACCGTTTCTATAAGGCGAAGCGTGAGGAGACGGAAGGACAGAGGAGATTGAAGAATTGAGAGAAGTTATGGGAAGTCATGAGAAGTCATGGGAAGTTTTGAGACTTGTATGAAGCGACTATTCATTACACTATGTTGCCTGTCATTAAGCATGGTGCTGTTGGCACAAGACGGTGACAATACCGAACGGCTATGGTATGATAAGCCCGCCAGCATCTGGCTGGAAGCCTTGCCCATTGGCAACGGCCGTCTCGGCGGCATGATCTACGGTGGTCCTCAGACCGACGAGATCCAACTGAACGAGGACTCCTTCTGGAGTGGCGGCCCGCATAACAACAACAGCAGCACGTCGGCTAAGTACCTGGAGCAGGTGCGCAACCTCATCTTCAGCGGCAAGGAGCAGGATGCTGAGAACCTCATCAACCAGCAGTTCATCAAAGGCCCCCACGGCATGAAGTACCTGACGTTGGGCAGCCTGAAGTTGACGCATACAGGCATCACCGCTAGCAAGGCGAAGAACTACTGCCGCGAATTGGACCTGACCACGGCACTCTCCACCGTGACCTTCGACCACGACGGCCACCACTACCGCCGCACGACCTTCGCCTCCATCCCCGACAGTATCATCGTCATGCGCATTGAGGCCGACACGGCGAGTTCCTTCACGCTGAAACACTCCTGCACCTTTTCCACCAGTTACTCGAAGACTACTGACTGCGCCATCGCCACCATTAGCGGCGTCGAGCATGAGGGCATTGCCTCGAAAGTGAAGGCTGCCCTGCGCTACCAGGTGGAGAGCGACGGCGAGGTGACCTACGGCTCAGGCGGTTCCGTCACGGTGAAGAACTACACCGTGGCCACCATTTATATCTCTGCCGCCACCAACTATGTCAACTACAAGAACGTGACCAGCAAGCAGTCGGCCATCAGTCTCTCTTACCTGAACAGCGCCCGCCAGCACGACTACGACGAACTGCTGAGCCGCCATATCGCCGCTTACCAGCAGCAGTATAACCGTGTAAACCTCAGTCTGCCCTCTTCGGCTGCCAACAGCAAGCTAACCACCGTGAAACGATTGGAGAAATTCTCGGGTAGTACTGACTGGGGGATGGTGGCCCTGCTGTTCAACTATGGCCGCTACCTGCTTATCTCGTCGAGTCAGCCGGGCGGTCAGCCCGCTAACCTCCAGGGGCTGTGGAACGACAAGCGCGACGCACCCTGGGACTCGAAGTACACCATCAATATCAATGCCGAGATGAACTACTGGCCGTCGGAGGTGTGCAACCTGACAGAGACCAACGGGCCGTTCTTCGAGATGATACGCGACCTGAGCGAGACAGGTGCTATCACCGCAAAGAAGATGTATAACTGTGGCGGCTGGGTGGCTCACCATAATACCGACCTATGGCGCGTGGCGGGCCCTGTCGATGGTGCCTTCTGGGGGATGTACCCCAACGGTGGCGCCTGGCTGGCTACCCACCTGTGGCAGCACTACCTCTATACCGGCGACGTGGACTTCCTGCGCAAGTGGTACCCGGTTATCAAGGGTACGGCCGACTTCTACCTCGACTACATGATGCCGCACCCCAAGTACAACAACTGGCTTGTCGTCGTACCGTCCGTCAGTCCTGAGCAGGGGCCTGCCGGCAAGTCGACACCCATCACCGCCGGCTGTACGATGGACAACCAGATAGTGTTCGATGCGCTGTCGAACACCCTGCAGGCCGCCCGTATCCTGGGTGAGGACGATTCTTACATCAGCCGTCTTACATCAGCCTTAGAACAACTGCCGCCTATGCAGATAGGCAGTCGGAAGCAACTGCAGGAGTGGCTTATCGATGCTGATGGCAGCGACCGTCAGCATCGCCATATCTCCCACCTCTACGGACTGTTCCCCTCAAACCAGATTTCGCCCTACAGCCACAACGAGCTCTTTGCAGCCGCCAAGCAGACGCTGACCGACCGCGGCGACGAGGCGACGGGCTGGAGCTTAGGCTGGAAAATCTGCTTCTGGGCCCGAATGCTCGATGGCACCCATGCCCTGACTATCCTCAAAAACATGCTGCGCCTGCTACCGTCGGAGGATGCCACTGGCCAGTATCCCAACGGTCGCACATTCCCCAACCTGTTCGACGCTCATCCGCCATTCCAGATTGACGGTAATTTCGGTGCTACGGCAGGCATCGCCGAGATGCTCCTGCAGAGCCATGACGGTGCCGTCCACCTGCTGCCCGCCCTGCCTTCGGTGTGGAAACAAGGTAGTGTCAGCGGCTTGCGGGCCCGTGGCGGCTTCGAGGTAAGCATGAACTGGAGCAGTTCCAAGCTGCAATATGCCGATATCCGCTCCACCATCGGCGGCACGCTACGCCTGCGTTCCTATGTAGAATTAGAGGGCGACGGTCTGCAGCCTGCTGAGGGCGACTGTCCCAACCCGCTCTATGCCCCAGCACAGATCAAGGAACCGCTTTTAGCTAACTCGCTCACGACGAAGCCCAAGCTCAGCGTGAAGAAGGTCTACGAGTACGACCTAACCACCCAGCCCGGCGGCGAGTACCGCGTCTATCAGAAAGGTACGATGACTGGGATGGGCGACGCTCTGCGTCTAAATAATAAAGAAGAAAGAATAAAGAACAATGCTTACGACCTGAAAGGACAGCAAGTAGACCAGCCGGGAAAAGGCATATACATCATCAACGGACAAAAAACGATAAAACACTAAATAACCTATGAAAAAGATTCTATGCATGATGATTGGCCTGTGCAGCGCCCTACTGCTGCAGGCAGCAAAAGTGAACAAGGAGGTAACCATCAAGGTGGGTAGCGACACCCGCAAGTATTGGCTCTATGTACCTACTAATGTGAAGGAGAACTGTCCCTTCGTGCTGTCGTTACACGGTGCCGGTGGCCATGATACCGATAAGAGTCCGTTCCGCACGGATGTAGCCGATAAGGTTGGCTGCATCGTGGCCTATCCGCAGGGAAAGGACACCCAGTTTCCTGGTCTTGGTGGCATGACGGCTCCAGGATGGAGTTCCTATGGCGAGGAGAATTTTGATACTGACTTCCTGAAGGCCGTCGTCGAGGACGTGGCCTCGAAGTACACCATCGACCGCAAGCGCCTCTACTGCTGCGGTTTCTCCAATGGTGGCATGATGACCTACGTCATGGCCAACACCTGTAGTCATCTGTTTGCCGCCTATGCCGCCATCAGCGGCTACCCCATCAACGAGTTCCACCTCCACCACACCAGTTGGCGTCCCGTTCCTTTCCTCCATATCCACGGCAAGGCTGACGACTTCGTGAAGTACTCGCTGGTTCCCAACGTCATCGACAACATGGTGGCCCGCAACGGTGCCAACCCCGTTCCTGTAAAAACCACCAAGAGCGGCAAGTACACGAAGAGCGTCTATGAGGCTGGCGAGGGTGGTTTCCCCATCATCTTCTACGAGATTGACGGTATGGGCCACAACGACTTCACCAACAATACCGAGAAGAACAGTTCGGCACAGACGATGTGGGACTTTTTCCAGCAGTACACGCTCGACTCCCCCTGCGACACCACGCTGAAGTGGCGTCCACGTATCGAAACCGAAGGTTACGCCCCCAAGAGTCACGGCTGGACGATGAACTCAGGTACCACACTGCTGAAGTTTGGCGGAACCCAGAAGACGGATGCCAACCAGAATGTCTACCGTTCGCTGCAGTTCCAAACAGGCAAGTACAAGCTCAGCTTTAAGTCTGAGGGCGAGGCCGGCAAGACGATCGTTGTGAAGATTCAGAAGCTGACGGGCAAGAAGAACACCGTGCTCGATGCCACCATCGATGTCGGCGAGGATGCCACGCTGCCCTTCGAGGTCACCGACGGCTGGGGCGAATACAAGATCACGTTCACCCGCCCGACGTCCTCCGATGCCATCACCATCACCGACCTTGCCATCCACTCGCTGACTGATGAAGAAGTAACGAAGGTGGGCAGCATCACTACACCCAACTTATCGGTAGACAGCAACAGCCGCATCTACGACATCAGCGGCAACCAGCACAGCCACCCCGTAAAGGGCATCAATATCATCAATAACAAGAAGGTCATCGTCAACCGCAAATAAGGGACGTTTTTTACTCGTTACACGAAATAACCTCCCAACCTCCCGTCCCGAAATCCCTTTGTACAAAGGCATTTCCGAAGAAGACGGGAGGGATGGAGAGAAAAGTCGCGCAACGTGGGTTCTGCGTCAATTTAGGTGGTAATTCCAATCCCGTTTCATTCCACTATAGAGGAGTTTAGCTCTCAGGACATCGGCATTTGCCCTGTTGAACATGCTCCTCTTGATGGCTTTGGTTTTGTTGACAGTCCCCTCCAGTAATGCATTACTATAGTTTGTAGAGCAAGCTTTTATAACAGCCTCCTTGTCTTTTCTGATACATAATGCAAACCCTCTGATTTCTCTGATCTTGCATTTAACAGCGTCTTTCAGCCAATCATCCATACTTGGAGCATCGTTCTCCTGATGCAACATCTTTCGGAAGCTGATGCATATCTGTATGACATGTTCCACTTCCGGGTGTGTGTCCCTCAGCTTCAGCAGTTTCTTTGAACTGGTCTCTCCCGTTACTATGTATTTCCAGATAGTGCTACACCTGACTTTCGCACATATTTCCTTTTGTTCACGGAGTGTCTTGTTATGCAATCTTACCTCTTCACGTAGCTGTTTGTATTGGCAGACAACGGGATACATGCATCTGTGCAGGATGCGTGAATGGAGCTTTACGCTGAGCTTCTTTGCTACCGTCTCCGGTGTGATGCAGCCTGCGCTTATAATGCGGGCTATTTCTCTTGCGGCTTTCATTGCCCTCTTCTGATCTGTATTCAGTACAGTCTGGACACCGCCAGACAGAGTGTTATAAACCTTGCGAGAGGTCACACCAAATGATTCTGCGATTTCAGAAAGTGTCAGCCCGTCATCCTTAAGACGCCTGGCTGCATAGAAAAGCAAGACCTTGTCACGGTGTTTCTTCTCTCCCATCTGGCAAATAGCATCGACGATAGACTTGTATGCCTCTTCCTCCCATGGATATGGATACGGCATCCTATCCTTGACCTGCCCCAGCATCTTCTTTATCGGCTCAACAGACACCTTCTTCAGATTCTGCATCAGATGGAAGCGGTCGGACACCTGCCAGATGAATTCCGATGCTGCGCTGATGATGGCGGCATAGCTCATGCTTCCGTCACGGGTGACGACCTTTATTTCAGGATGCGACCTCAGCCAGTCCGTAATCTCCTGACCGTAACGGGAATCAAAGACGGCAAGGGGCTGACGCGTATAATGGTCTACGATGACGCACATGTACTTTTGGCCCTTACACTTGGCGAAATCATCCAGACCCACATAACCGCTGGTGCGTACCTGAGGGTTGGCCCTGCCCATCAGCCGTAATACCCGGATGCAGGCGGATGCGCTGATCTGGATATGTTGCATGGCCAGCGTCTCAGAAGCCTTGCGCGCTGTCTGTTCCAGTGCCTCATGGCGGATTCGCTTCTCGACTTCGTATGTATGACGACCATAAGGATGCGTCATCATTAGCGGCTCGGCGAAAATCTTCCGACCGCACTTTGGATTGGTGCATGCGAAATGACGTGTCTGGAGAACCAGCCTCGTATGACGGCCAAGCCACTCCGTACACTGAATCTTACGTAATCGGTAGCTATGCACATTCGAAGTCCGTTTCCCGCAGCAAGGACATACTGATGCCACTCCTTTCGTATGACCATAGATGGTTAAACACTCACCGTCGCGCTTCATATCGTCCAATTCGATATGCCAGGAACGGCATTTTTCACTCACAATCGATTTTATCTGGCCGATTACTTGCGTAAGTCCAGATTTCTTCGTACCTTTGCGCCATGCAGATGGGTGCTTTTTCTTTCTTCGATTCACACACAAAGATACGAAAAAATACGCACATCTGCAACTTTATTTAGTTAACTAACGTATTGATTGTAAGATAGTTATTTAAATAATGTAACAACAAATTACCACCCAAATTGACGCAGAACCGCAACGTGTCAGATAAAAGAAAAGCGAGCTTTCCTTTTGTATTTTGCTCAACTTTTCGTACCTTTGCAAACGGTTATGCAGAAAAAAGAGACTATCGGGGAATTCTTACGGTTTGGCATTACGGGAGTCATCTCCACGGCCGTCCACTACGCCATCTACTGGGTGCTGCAGCATTGGGTCAACGTGAATGTAGCCTACACCGTGGGATATGTTCTCAGTTTCCTGATGAACTACTGGATGACGGCGCATTTCACCTTCAGGGAGCGTACCTCGGGCAAGAACGCCGTGGGCTTCGGAGGTGCCCATTTGGTGAACTACTGCCTGCATATCGTGCTGCTTAACTTCTTCCTCTGGCTGGGACTCAGCCGCGAGCTGGCGCCCTTGGGGGTCTACGCCATCGCCATCCCCACCAACTTCGTTCTCGTCAGGTATGTGTTTAAGCATGTGAGTGTGACGCCGGTGATGTTTGCCCGCGACAAGAGTCAGATGTGCAATAACCTCCTGCAGTATGCCCATGTCTATGCGTGGGGTAGGGAGCACGGCCGCAAGGTCGTCTCGATGCGCTTCAGCTATAAATACCGCTATTTCCATATCTGCCACACCTCATTGACGGGCTTCGGCTGGTATCTGCTGGCCAAGTATGCGGCTGCGCTCCGTCTGCTGCCCACAGCCAGTTTCAAGGATAGCGACTGCGACCGTGAGGCTTTGGAGCGTAAGATGCTTGCCCATCCCCATATCGTCGTCAGTGGCTGGCACGTGCGCTATTACGACCTCTTCCTGAAGTATCGTCAGGAGATTTGCGAACTGTTCACACTCGACCCGCAATTCACGGCTCCCGTCAAGGCTAAGATGAATGACACGGGAATCCGCCTGGGCGTTCATATCCGTCGGGGTGACTATGCGCAATGGCAGGGTGGGCGATACTGCTTTGACGACGACGTGTATATTCGTCATATCAATCGTTTTGCAGCGATGCACGAGGGCGAGGAGGTGCATGTGTACTTGTCGACCAACGACCCTTCGGTCTCTGCCGGACACTATCAGCAGCATTGTCCCGCGGCCGTCATCCATCACCTCCAGGGTAGTGCTCCTGAGGATCTGTTCATGCTCTCCGAATGTCACTACCTCATAGGTCCTCCCAGCACTTTCTCACTGGTGGCAGCCATGTATAAGGACCTGCCCCTGTACAGGATGGACAGTCCGGAGGCTGAACGCATGACCGCTGCCGACTTCCACCTCTTTGACTATTGGTTCAGAAGAATCTTATAAGCCATCATTAAGTATTAAGTATGTCACAACTCCGAAAAATCAGATACCGCCTGTTTGCCTGGTGCCGCCACCCCCGATTAGTGCCGGCACAGGAACCGATTGACGTCGTCATCCCCATTATCGCCAAGGACCTCCACATCCTGCCATTATGTCTTGAGGGCGTCCGTAGCCAGGTGTCGCACCCCATTCAGAATATCTATATCGTTGCACCGTCACAGCCGGAGATTATCCAGTTCTGTCGGGAACGACAGTTGGAGTTCGTTGACGAGCAGACCGTCTTTGGCTTCTCGCCTTCCAGTCTCCAGCTGCAGGTCACGCTCCCTGACGGGCGTGTCAAGGACCGCAGCGGATGGCTCTTTCAGCAACTCGTCAAGCTCAGCGGGCGTATAGGAACCTGTCGCCATTACCTCTGTATAGATGCTGACCACGTCCTCATCCGTCCCCATGTCTTCCTGACCGAAGCGGGCCTGACGGTCTTCTATATGAGCTATGAGGAGCATCAGCCCTACTATGACAACATCCGCCGGCTGATGCCTGAGCTGCAGTTGGCAGCACTCTCATTCGTAGACCATAAGATGCTGTTCGACAAGGAGCAGCTGCAGACCCTGCACACCGCCCTCGAACAGCGCACGGGACAGACTTGGACCGAGGCCATTATCAACAGCTATGACCGCCGGTGCGAGGCAGGTTTCTCGGAGTTTGAGCTCTATGGTAACTTCGTGACAGAGAAAGTGCTCCGCCCCTGGCTCCAGAAGCGGTTGCCCTATACGAAGCTCGCTGACTATGACACGCTGCGCAGGAAGTACGCCTCGTCACGCTGGTCACTCACATTCCCCGACTATATGCGACAGAATCAAAACAAAAGCGATGAATAAGACAATGAAACACCTCAGACTTTTTGCCGTCCTCCTGCTCGGCGGCCTCCTCTTCTCCAGTTGCGAGGAGATAGAGAAACTTGACAGGGAAACAAGAGAGCGTAACCTCAAAAACCTGCAGGAATGGGTCGTCAACAGCACCACCTCGCAGGAAGCCATCAACCAGTTCGGCTACGAGAAATGCTTTACGATTACCACCATCGGTGAGTACTACTGGACGGATTTCATGAACTACTATGCCGGCGACAAGTCTGTCATCACCAAGGACCAGCTTGCTGCCGTCCGTTCGCTCTTCTACGACAAGCAAATGATGGACCCTATCAAGATTGGAGAAATCATCTGCAACAAGAGTATCTCAAGTGATCTCCTTGACATCTTCCGCAAGCTCTACGAGGCACGTTACAGCATCACCGAGCTTATGCCCGTAGGAATTGCCACCTATGAGCGGGTCACCGAAGATGTCAACGCCTACTACGGCCCTACCTTCTCTTTCCAGTATATGGGCGACAACGTCATCCTGGCACATGTCAAAGGTCTCGCTGTAGTGCTGAATCCCGGAACCCCGCCTACCGCCGGTGACCTCGCAGTAAAGCTCTTCAAGGAGCATGGCTTTACTTGGGGTGGTGACGCCCCCGGAGGCAAGGCCTACTATTTCGAGAAGAAATAAGGTGACACGAATCTTCAGATCTTCCAGCGTAGCTGGATGTCGAGGTCGGTCTGCGACGAGGAATAGATCTGTTGCAGGCCGGTGCCGATGGTGCTGCGGTCGAAGTAGTGGGTGAAGCCCGCCTTGGCCGTCAGCATCAGCTGCCTGGCTATCGTTGTCTGCACCATCAGCATCAGGCGCAGGCCCTCGCCGTAGAAAGCGGGAAACGAGAAGTTGAAGAGCGGACTACGCTCGTAGACATACAGGCGGCTGGCATAGCCGGTAGTGTGGAAGTAGCCGCCGCTGGCACTTGCCTTCAGCTTTCGCCACCGACCGCCGACACTTTCACTCAGCATATAGCCCCAGTCGTCGCCCGTGCTGACGGCATCGGCCTGCGTCGTGGCACTCAGCAGTTGTCCGTTCCTTGTCAACGACAGGCGTCCGCGGTGCTCGGTGTAGTCCGTCAATGCTTTCTTTGTCTCGTCATCATGTTGGCGCAGGTGCAGCCGATAGCGGCCGCCGAGGCTCCAACGGCCTATGTCGTAGACGGCCGACAGCAGGTTGTCCCAGGCGTGTGAGGGTTGCGACACTTGGTAGCGGGCCCAGGCGAAGTGGGCATAGTCGGTATAGGCCTGTAGCTGCAGGCGAGGCGAAGGGCGCCAAGTAGCCCCCAAGTAGACGGCACTCTCGTTCTGTACGCGGCCTCCCTCAGCCACAGAACGGGCATAGAGAGCCGTGTAGCGGTAGCTGTAGAACCGCTGTAGCAGCATGACGTTCAACCCCTCGGCAGCTTGCAGGCTGAGGCTGTTGATGGTGGCTACGGCTCCATCACGGTTGATGGCGGTCTCACCGCTCAGCGCAAAGCGGGGATGCACGTAGCCGTAGTCGGCACTCAGGTTCAGGAAGTCCTGCCCTTGGGCATAGTATCGGCGGTAGAGGGTCTTCGTGTCAGGCAATAGTTCGCGGTCCAGATGAGTGTAGACGACGGTGGCACCAGCCCGCAGGCCGTCCTGTCGCCAGGCTATGTGGGTGCCGGCATCGGTGGCGTGGCTGTTGTGCTTCTTCTCCATCTCGGCAGGGGTGCGGTGGTAGCCGTCGGTCACGATGGTGCGCAGGGTGCCGTCATTGTTGAGCGTTCCGTCGAGTGGACGATACGACAAGAAGCCTGTCAGTTGCCAACGGGCCGACAGGCTGACGGTGGCAGCAGCTCCCTGGAAACTGCCCGATGGTGTCCGTGAGGCATGGGGACGGACGACGGTGGCGTTGTTGCGTCCTAACTGTTGCAGCATGGCCAACTTGCCCATTCCGAAACTGTTGTTGAGTACCAGTCCCATGCCAACGGAGAGTTTGTACTTGCCTACGACGATGTTCTCCAATCGTCCTAAGTGCTTCACCTGCAGGTAGTAGGAGTAGAAGTCGTACCCCGTGCTGTTGCGGCCTGAGAAGAACGGCTCGCCCGCATCCTGGGAGCCCACGAAGCCTGCCTTCACATAGTCCTGATAGCTGAACTGATAGCGCAGCCAGTGGCGGTAGGGGTAGCCTAAGTAGCCGTTCTCGTCGCCCTTACGTTTGTAAAAAGGTATGCGCACGTCGGCCATCAGTTCGTGACGGCCGTATTTCAAGATGTTGTCGAACTGGGGGAACCCTGTCTCTTCAGACCTTTCCTCGACATAGGCGAAGTAGTGCAGCAGGGCTATCTGGACGTGATCCAGCGAGCGCATCATGCGCAGTTCGTTCATCGACTTCAGGGGGCCGTAGCGGTCGCGGTATTCCATCATGTCCTCCACCTGTCGTGCCGTGAGGAAGGGCAGCGACTCCAGTTCCTCGCGACTTACCGTGTTGAGGTCCAACGGCTGCTGCTCCAGTTCGTACAGCATATCGTAGGTGTCTTCCCACGTCTCCGACTCCATGTCTTCTGCCGTCATTACCTCACTCAACAGCTGTTCCCACGAACGCTCCTCCTGGCCGCAGGCGGTCAGCGTGATCATCAATAAAAGGAGAGTCGTGAGTGCTTTCATATTGCAAAGATACAAAAAAAAGGTGAACGGTGAATGGTGAGTGCTGTTTTTTTTGTAATTTTGCAGGCTGAAATGAGACGTGTACTCGCAGTTATGCTGCTATTCGTGTGTGTCCTGGGCGTGTGGGCACAGGAAACGGAGCCGAAGGAACAGTCGGAGGCCGGCAATCCTACGTTTGTCCCTACCGTCAAGGTCAGTAAGGTGCTGCGCGACGGTGACAGCATACAGTACATGGAGATGTCGAACGTCTACGTCTACCCCCAGCTGACGTTCAGCAGCAAGCGTCAGGAGGGCAGCTACATGCGCTTGGTGAAGAATGTGAAGAAGACGCTGCCGCTGGCTAAGGAGGTGCGCCAGATTCTGATTGAGACGGCGGAATACTTAGAGACACTTCCCAACGACAAGGCCAAGCAGGAACACATCAAACGCGTGGAGCAGAGCATTTTCAAGGAGTATAAGCCGAAGATGAAGAAACTGACCTACTCACAGGGTAAGCTGCTCATCAAACTCATTAACCGCGAGTGTAACTCTACGAGCTATGAGGCCATTCAGGCCTTCATGGGTCCCATCCGTGCCGGCTTCTGGCAGGCATTCGCCTGGGCCTTCGGTGCTTCGCTGAAGAAGCAGTACGACCCTGAAGGCACCGACCGTCTGACGGAGCGCGTTGTTTTATTAGTCGAAGCTGGGCAGCTTTAGCGCTTCGCGAGTGAGGAGTGAGAAGTGAAGAGTGAGAAGTGAAGAGTGAAAAGTGAAGAGTGATAATCTGTTATTTTTCTGAGAAAAGCACTTGAATCATCGTTTGTCCGACAGCCTGTAGCGTGTTGCGGTCAATGTGCTGCATGTCGTCGTTGACGGTATGCCACGTAGGGCCGAAGCCGCTGGCGTCGCAGTCGGGGTAGTAGGGGATGATGTCGATACAGGGAATCTTTGCCTTCTGGTTCACGGGCACGTGGTCGTCGGTGATGCCGTGACCCTCTTCCTTGGGGAAGAGACTGCCATAGCCGACGGCCTCAGCCGCAGCCCACACCTTGCGGACGACATCGGGCGCATAGTACTTTGACACCTGCTCCTGGTAGAACTTCGCTCCCTGACCGCCCACCATGTCGAGCAGGATGCCGTAGCGGATGGTGAAGGGTGAAGGGTGATGGGTGAAGTTTTCTGCCCAATGCTGTGCGCCGAGTGCCCAGGTGTCAGCATCGCTGCCCTCGCTGTCAGCCCATTGCGGGGTGCCCCAGTCCTCGGCATCGAAGCAGACGAAGTCGACACCGATGGCGAGTGAGTCGCCTAACAGCCGCGCCACCTCCAGCATGACCGCTACGCCCGATGCACCGTCGTTGGCAGCCATCACGGGCTTGTGGTGATTAGCCTCGTCGGGGTCGTTGTCAGCCCAGGGACGACTGTCCCAATGGGCACAGAGCAGGATGCGCTCCGTCTGTTCAGGACGGTACTTGGCTATGATGTTCGTACTCTTCAGCGTCGTGCCGTCGTAGCCGCGCAGGTCAGCCTGCTGCAGCGTCACCTCCATACCATAGTCGCGGAACTTCTGGGCAATCCACTCTCCGCAGCGGTCGTGTGCCTCGCTATTCATGGTGCGAGGTCCGAAATCACATTGCTGCTGACAGAACGCGTAGGCAGAGTCAGCCACAAATGTCGGACCGACGGGCAGCATCGCCGCCGCCGTCTCCACCGTACTCTTCTTCGTGTTGCCGCAGGCCGCCATCAGTAGTGCAGCCAGCGATACTAATACTTTTTTCTTATGCATGGTCTCGATGAAAATGGGGTTATACGTGCTGCACTTGTGCCATTACGCGGAGGAAGTTGCCGCCCCAGATTTTCTGGATGTCGCGCTCGGAGTAGCGGCGGGCCAGTAGCTGGCGGGTGAACTGCAACAGCTCGGATGAGTCGCGCAGACCGCAGATGCCGCCGTCGCCGTCGAAGTCTGTGCCGAGGCCGACATGGTCGATGCCCATGACGCGGATGGCATGCTCCAGATGGGCGATGGCATCGAGGATGGTGGCCTCGCCGTCCTTGACGAGGAAACCGTTGTAGAGGGTTATCTGCATGACGCCGCCCTTGGCAGCCAGACGGCGCATCTGGTCGTCGGTGAGGTTGCGGGGATGGTCGCAGAGGGCGCGGCAGGACGAGTGGCTGCAGACGATGGGCGTCTGACTGATGTCGAGGGCGTCGTAGAACGACTTGTCGCCTGCATGGCTGAGGTCGACCATCAGGCCGAGGCGGTTCATCTCGCGGATGACTTGTTCGCCGAAGCGGCTGACGCCGTCGTGGGTGTTGCAGCCTCGGCAGGAGTCGCAGAGGTCGTTGTCGCCATTGTGGCACAGCGTGATGTAGACCACGCCGCGCTGGGCGAAGTGCTCCACGTTCTTCAGTTCGCCGCCCAGGGCCAGGCCGTTTTCAATGCCGAGCATGATCGACTTGCGGCCGTGACGCTTGTTTTCGTAGAGGTCGCCGGGGGTGCGGGCCAGTGCCAGGTAGTCGGCGTTGGCATTGACTATCTCGCCTATCTTGTCGAAGATGAGGTCGGCATACTCCGTAGGTGTCTTGATGTCGGCTTCCACCTTCGATGAGAAGGTCTCGCCAATCTTCGGCTGCGGCAGGTAGGCCACCATGATAGTGGCGTCCTGTCGGCCTTCCGTCATTTTATGGAGGTCGACGAGGATACGCGGGTCGCGCTGCTCGAAATGAATGTCTTGAGGGAAAAACATCGGCGTGTCGCAATGGGTGTCGAGCGTCAGCACGCGGTTGTGTACCTCGTGAACCTGACGGTAGGCCTGAGCCTCAGCAACAATCCATTGGAACAGCGGCAGTCCGCTGTCCATACACTCGGGATGCCATTGCACACCGATGATACTTTTGAACTCAGTACTCTCGATGGCCTCGACGATGCCGTCCTTGGCTGTAGCCACCACGCGGAACTTGTCGCCCGACTCGCTGACGGCTTGGTGGTGGAAGGAGTTGACGAGGAGCATATGCTCCTTATATATATTAAATAAGGTGGAGTTCGCCTCAATGGTGACAGAGTGGGTGGGCTCCGAGCGGTCAGCATCCTGCGAATGTTTCACAGCTGTGGCAAATTCTTCACTCTTCACTCTTAACTCTTCACTTCCTATATCCTGACACACCTTTCCTCCCAAGGCGACGGCCAACGTCTGTATGCCGCGACAGATGCCGAGCATGGGCAGCTGGCGGTTGTAGGCCAGACGGGTGATGAGCAACTCGGGCAGGTCGCGCTCCTGATTGATGCCGTGCAGGCCGGGAGTAGGCTCCTCGCCGGCATAGAGGGGGTTGATGTCGCCGCCGCCGCTCAGGATGAGGGCGTCGATGTGGTCAAGGGTGTTCATCAGTACCTCTTTGTCGGCCGATGGTGGGATGACGACGGGAACGCCTCCGGCACGGATGACCGACTGATAATAGCCCTTACCCAGTTTGCAGGTAAGGTTTTCGTAATTGCCCGTGATGCCGATGACAGGACGTCGTCCGGCAGCGGGGAAGGTGGCATACACCTCGTCGAGGTGCGCCTGTAAATCAAAGTTCTTCAATATCTCAATCCTTCAATTTTTCAATCCTTCACTCCTACAATTCTTCAAAGTGTACGGGAATCTCGCGCTTGATGCTCTGCTCCAGGGAGATGAGCGTCTCGGTGGACGTCACGCCGTGAATGCCCTGCAGCTTACCGTTGAGCAGGTCCATCAGCTGTTCGTTGTCGCGGGCGTAGAGTTTGACCATCATGGTGTAGGGGCCGGTGGTGAAGTGGCACTCTACGACTTCGGGTATGTGCTGCAGTTCCTCGACGACGTCCTTGTACATAGAGCCCTTCTCGAGGGTGATGCCTACGTAGGTACAGGTGGAGTAGCCCAGACTCTTGGGATTCACATCGAAGCCGCTGCCCGTGATGACGCCAGCCTCAACCAGATGCTGTACACGCTGATGGATGGCGGCGCGTGAAACGTTACACTCGGCGGCAACATCCTTGAACGGGATGCGCGCATTCTTTGACAAGATGCTCAGAATCTTCTTGTCCAGATTGTCAATCTTTTCCATTGTTTTATGATTTCGTTACATTTTGTCAGCAAAAGTAAGCATTTTCGTTGAATTATGCAACAAAATCGGCGGAAAAATAAAAAAAGTGCGCCACTTTCGTGGCACACTTGATAGTTTTTACTTCTTCTTGGCTGTTTTCTTAGCGGTCTTGGCTGGCTTTGCTGGCTCAGCCTTAACCGGCTCCTCAGTCTTGGGCTTGTCGATGCCTATCAGCTCAACGTCGAAGATGAGCGTCGAGTAAGGCTTGATGTTACCCGCATTGCGCTCGCCGTAGGCCAGCTCCTGGGGGATATACAACTGCCACTTCGAACCGACGGGCATCATGGTCAGCGCCTCCGTCCAACCCTTGATAACCTGGTCGGCGCGGAATTCTGCAGGCTTGTCGCCATGCTTTGCCGAGGCATCGAAGACCGTACCGTCAACGAGGCGGCCCTCATAGTTCACCAGAACCTTATCGGTTTTCTGGGGCACTTCACCCTCGCCCTTGACGAGCACCTTGTACTGCAGTCCGGAGGCAGTAGTGATGACACCTTCCTTCTGGGCATTCTCCTTCAGGAACTTGATGCCGGCGTCGCGGTTGGCACCGTAGAGTTTCTCTTCCTTGGCCAGCTTGTCGGCTTCTTGCTTCTGCTTGAAGAACTCCTCGGCTACGGCCTGCTTGAAGTGGGTGGTATCCTGCTTCATGGCATCAATGAATCCACGATAGAACAGGTCGCTGATGATAGAGTCGGGTGAATCCTTGAACTCACTGGTGATACCCGGCAGCATACGGCCGCGCACCTGGTTGGCAATCTCCACACCGGCCACTTTAGCCTTGGCCTCGGGGCTTTCACCAGCATTGATGACCTCCTCGAATGCCTTCAGGAAGATACCGATGCTGGCAGAGTCGATGCCGTGTTGCTGCTTGAGGAAGGGCATCAGGCCATTGGTGATAGCCATACCGGCAGCGTAACTCACGGAGTCAGAGCTGTTCTTCAACTCAACAGGAACGACAACTTCCTCTTGCTTTACCTCCTTTTTCTTCTTTTTTGCATCAACGGTGCAAAAAGAAGCACTCGCCACGACAGCGAGTGCTAAGATGATGATCTTCTTCATTGCTTACTTCTTGGGGTCAACCTCTAAGAGTTCAATCTTGAATTTCAGGACAGAGAAAGGCTTGATCATGCCCTGCTCACGCTCACCGTAAGCCAGTTCCTGAGGAATGTAAACCTCCCAGATAGAGCCAGCGGGCATGTTAACCATAGCGTCGGTCCAACCCTTGATGGTCTGGTTGCAACGCAGGGTGATGGGCTCGCCGCGCTTGTAAGAGCTGTCGAAGACAGAGTCGTTCAGCAGACGACCCTCATAGTGAACCTTCACAAGTGAGGTGTCAGCGGGGATGGCACCAGTACCCTCCTTGATGACCTTGTACTGAACACCGCTGGGCAGCGTCTTCACACCGTCCTTCTTGGCATTGGCAGCCAGGAACTTCTCACCCTCTTCCTTGTTAGGACCATAGGTCTTCTCCATCTCGCGGGCCTTGATCTCCTGCATTTTAGCCTGAGCCACGGTACCAGCCTCGTCGATAGACATCAGGCCACCCTTACCAGTGGTTCCGCTGATGAAGCCAGCCATGAAGTTCTTCATGGAGATGGTCTTCGTAGAATCTTCACCAAATACCTCGTGATTGATGCCCTTCACCATCTGGTTAGCAATCTGCTGACCAATCTGGATACCGGCATAGTAGGCTGCCTTCTTCTTGTTGTCGCCAGCGTTGGCGCCTTCGGTCAGACCCTTGATGAACTCGCCCATGTAGGCGGTATCAACACCAAGACGGTCAACGAGATACTCTTTCAGACCCTGAGTCTGAGCCATACCGATAGCATAGCTCATAGAGTCGACATCACTCTTCAGGCTGGCCTTCGGAGTGCCATTGCCGCAAGCGGTGAAACCAGCGGCTACGATAGCCATAGCGGCTACGAACATTAACTTTTTCATTTTGTTGTTTTATTATGTTTAAATTACTTGAATCAGTTCTACGTCGAAAATCAGCGTGGCGAAGGGAGGAATCATTCCGCCGGCACCACCCTCGCCGTAAGCCAGACGGTAGGGGATGAAGAAGCGGTACTTGGCACCCTCCTGCATCAGCTGCAGACCCTCTGTCCAGCCGGCAATCACCTGCTGCAGGGGGAACGTGGCGGGCTCGCCGCGCTGTACGCTGCTGTCGAAGACGGTACCGTCGATGAGGAAGCCCTCGTAGTGGCACTTCACCGTGTCCTTAGCCGTCGGCTTCTTGCCGTTGCCTTCTTTCAATACCTGATATTGCAGGCCGCTGGGCAGCGTGATGACACCGTCCTTCTTGGCGTTCTCAGCCAGATACTTCTCGCCAGCCTCCTTGTGGACCTTGCCTGCTTCGGCGCGCTGTGCGTTCATTTTCTGTTCCTGTTTCTGAAAATACTCCTGTACAATCTGTTGTGCATCGCGGTGCTGAACCTTCAGTTCACTTCCGCTGATGACGTCCTTGATAGCCTGTGCGAAATCGTCAATGTTCAACTCGGAGGCACCCATTTGTGCCAACTGCTGACCAATGCCCAAGCCCAAGGCGTAACTAACTTTATCCATGCTTTCTCTTAATAATAATGTGTAAATTTTCGAAAATCGGCGGCAAAGGTACTACTTTTTAGGGAGTTAAAGGAGTTAAAGGAGTTAAAAGGAGTTAAAGGGCGATACCTTCTTGATAAAAAAGCGTATATTTGCACAAATTTAAACGATTTTGTGATGAAAAAGATTGTGGTTTTGACAGGTGCCGGCATGTCGGTGGAGAGCGGTCTGAAGACTTTCCGCGATGCCGACGGACTATGGGAAGAATACCCTGTAGCTAAGGTGGCAACCCATGAGGGATGGTTGGCTGACCCTACGTTAGTGACGAATTTCTACAACATGCTGCGCAAGAAGTGCTGGGGGGTGAAGCCCAATGAGGGACACCGCCTGGTGGCTGAACTGGAGAAGCAGTATGATGTGACAGTGGTCACCCAGAACGTGGACAACCTGCACGAGCAGGCTGGTTCGACGAAGGTGATTCACCTGCACGGCGAACTGATGAAGGTGTGCTCCAGCCGCGACGTCGACGACCCGCGCTACCAGCAGACGCTGACACCCGACAACTGCGAGATAGAACCTGGCACGAAGGCTGGCGATGGTTCGCTGCTGCGTCCGTTCATCGTGTTCTTTGGCGAGGCCGTACCTAACATCACAGTGGCTGCCGCCGAGGTACAGGAGGCTGACATCCTGATTGTCATCGGCACGTCGTTAGCAGTCTATCCTGCTGCCGGTTTGCTGTACTACGCCAAGCCGTCGACTCCCGTCTATCTGATAGACCCCAACCCCATCTCGGCTGGTGACCGCGTGAAGCAGATCATGAAGGGCGCATCGGAGGGCATGAAGGAACTATACGAACTTCTGATGAAGTAACTCCCCCCTATTTCTGCAAAGAAAGTGCATATTTCCATGAAAACAGAGGGAAATATGCACTTTCTTGCATTTTCTTTTGGTTTTTCCGCCAAAAATGAATAATTTTGCAGCCGCTTAGAGAAAGATAGGTTTCAAAACTTAATATAGTTATGGCAGAAAAAATGGAAGTGAAGGAGCTGGACCAGGTTGTTGTCCGCTTCTCTGGTGATTCCGGCGACGGTATGCAGTTGGCCGGAAACATCTTTTCTACGGTCAGTGCCACCGTTGGTAACGGCATTTCGACATTCCCCGACTATCCCGCTGACATCCGCGCCCCGCAAGGTTCGCTGACGGGTGTCTCTGGTTTCCAGGTTCACATTGGTGCCGGCAAGGTCTATACTCCTGGCGACAAGTGCGACGTGCTGGTGGCCATGAATGCTGCTGCGCTGAAGACGCAGTACCGCTACGCCAAGCCGGGGGCTACGATCATCATTGATACCGACTCTTTCGGTCCGAAGGACTTGGAGAAGGCACAGTTCACGTCTGAGGACTACCTCGGCGAGATGGGCATCGACCCCGACCGCGTCATCCAGTGCCCGCTGACCACGATGGTCAAGGACTGTTTGGCTGACTCAGGTATGGACATGAAGGCCATGATGAAATGCCGCAATATGTTCGCCCTGGGACTCGTCTGCTGGCTATTCGACCGCGACCTGAACCTCGTGGCCAACTTCCTGAAGGAGAAGTTTGCCAAGAAGCCCGCCATTGCTGAGGCAAACATCAAGGTGATTCAGGCTGGTTACGACTACGGACACAACACTCACTCCTCGACCGTCAACGTCTATCGTGTGGAGTCGAAGGTGAAGGAGCCCGGACGCTATATGGATATCACGGGTAACAAGGCTACGGCCTACGGTTTCATCGCTGCTGCCGAGAAGGCCGGCCTGAAGCTCTACCTCGGTTCTTATCCTATCACGCCGGCTACCGACGTGCTGCACGAGCTGTCGAAGCATAAGTCGTGCGGTGTCATCACCGTCCAGTGCGAGGACGAGATTGCCGGCTGCTCGTCGGCCCTCGGCGCATCGTTCGCTGGTGCCCTCGGCGTTACCTCCACCTCTGGTCCTGGCATCTGCCTGAAGTC